>OAWX01001012.1_pt1 | contig 13835 bp, 7 predicted proteins | sample 1495571 | NCBI WGS metagenome assembly OAWX01 (sample SAMEA2580265, study PRJEB22360) | human gut metagenome | biome: human gut; feature: human-associated habitat; material: faeces | place: Denmark | collected 2008/2010 | reverse complement strand
CGGATACAGCGGCGGACAAGTCGCCGGATACAGACGGGCAACAGCAGTAGCCTGTCTGTATCCAATCAGTGCGCGAAACCACAGGGAACATCAGGTACTTGCCCAACACGCACGCTAAGATAGGCATCGCAATAATCGGCATGGCAATACATGGCAATAAGCAGGTAATCGGCGAGGCGGTGCATGGAGCAGGAATCCAACGAGCAAGAACCTAACGAGGCGACGGAAATCGTAGGCGGCAAAGTAGAGACCGTCGAGGTTTCCAGGCACCCCGAGGCTTCCATACCCGAGACCGATTTGTCTTTGGCTGATATCGAGCGCCGTCGCTCCCATCCGTTGCGTTGGGCGTTGATTATTCTTGCCGTACTGTGCGCCATCATCGCGCCATACTGGTTCGGTCGCTCGCTGGCGGTGAATAATACTGACTCCATTGTGGCCGTGCTCGGGGGAGTGTCTCCGCAAGGTATCGCACTGGTCGGTTGGGTGGCCGTGGTGATCACGTACGTCGGATTGGCGATGGCGGTGGTCGTCTCGCCGTCCTGGCCATGGCTGATCGTGTTCGTGCTCGGGCTGGCCTGTGAGCAGTTCATCGCGGGACTCAGCATGCTCAATCTCAACTTCTGGTATTCCACGTACGTGGTCTACGGCAAGCAGGCCGGTCTGGCGAATGCCGCGAACCTCGGCATTATGGGGGCGGCGATCGGCATCGCCGTATATGCCCTGGTGTTTGTTGGTCTGCTGGTGATTATCCGGAAGACCTCGCCGCTGAACGTACTGACCAAAAGCTGGGCGAGTTTCATTCTGTACTTCGTGATTGAAACCATCGCCCTGCTCGTGGTGTTGTTTGGCGGATTACTCACCACTGTGTGAGCGCACGTGAGTCGCCGTACGTCGCTCAATACTCACCGCTCACTGCTCACCACCGCGCAAACCGTGTGCCCGATGTCTATTTAGAGGTGCAACACCCCCTGTTGGTCCTGCAATTATAGCAGTTCGTCGGCGAATGCCTCGGCGGGCCGGATTCAATTTGTAAGCGCAACGCTTGTGTTCGGGCTGGCTGCCTTCGATTGTAGCTTGGCGATCTCCTCGTCCCATACCTCGTTGGGCGTTTTGTAGTCGAGGAGCTTCATCGGGGTGTCGTTGATCTCACCGACGATCGCGTCGAGGTCCTCCTGGGCCAAGTCCTCGAACCGGTTTCTTTGGGGCAGATAGCGGCGGATCCTGCCGTTCCTGTTCTCGTTGCTGCCACGCTGCCAGGAACTGTACGGGTCGGCGAAGTACGTGAGCATGCCCAGCGCCTCGTCCACCAGCATGTGCAGGCTCGCCTCCGTGCCGTTGTCCCACGTGCGGTCGACGCGCGCGGCCGGCGGGATGTCCTTGAAGATCTCGTATTCGGCCCTGGCCGTGGCGGACGCGCTCTTGTCGTCGACGAGCCGGGCGAACAGCCTGCGGCTCCTGCGCTCCACCTGCGTGTTCATGCAGCGCCTCGACGGCGCGGCGCCGACCACCGTGTCCGACTCGAAATGGCCGAACCCCTTCCTGGATCCGACCGCCTCGGGCCGGTCCGCGATGGGCACGCGCATCGGGATGCGCGGCCCTTTCGCCTTCCTGCCCTTTTTCCTCGTCCGGCGTTTCCTGCCGCGCGCCAGGTACTGGCGCAGGTCCAGCGCCCGCTGCGGCTTGGCGTAGATCCACTGGTAAAGGCACTCGTGGCTGATCCGCATCGACGGGTCGCCGGCGTACCGGGCCTTCAACCGTCCCTCGATCAGTTCCGGGCTCCACCCCCTGCGCAGCGAGTCCAGCACCCAGGCGCGAAGCCGGTCCGAGTCCATGCGACGCGGCTTGCGGGATTCGCGCCGGCGCCGGTCGGCCTTCCTCTGCGCGGCCAGCGCCGAATAGAACGGACCCGAGGTCCACGGCCCGGTCTTCAGCCGTTTCGGCCGGTAGGGACGGTACGACCCGTTCTCGTTGGACGCGAACCACAGGCCGCGCCTCAGCTCGCGTGACACCGTGGACTTGTCCCGGCCGATCCTCTCCGCGGTTCGCCGAATGCTCAGATGCTGTTCGCAATGCAGCTTCTCGATCAGGATCCTCTCCTCGGACGACAGGTGCGAATACTGTTGACCCATGAGTGCAACACCTTCTTAAGTTAGAAACTGAACACTTCCAACCTTAGACAAGGTGTTGCACTTCTATTTAGAACCCGGGGCGTAAACACGATTGCCTTCAAAGAAGATGGTCGTGACTGTGCTGGAATCAATGTTCGGTGCTATGAAGCGAAGCGTTGGTTGTGTGTCTAAGCTGGCCGCATTGTTGAATGAGGCTCAACTTCGGGGTGTCGTTTTATCGGCTGTGATGTTATTGTGGCGCGACACGCCAGCTTTATAGGCGATGAGTGGTGGCATCAGATGAGTTCGCTTGTACGTCTCCATTCTTTGTTGAAATATGTTATGCAAAGTGTGTAATTGGCATATGAAACTGTCATATTTGATGTGTTGCGTTGCGTTTATGTGAACTTATTTTCATTGTGCATATCGTTATCAATTTGTTATCAAGGACGATCGCGAGTGAAATGCGCTCATTTATATAATGGCTGCTGCATGGCTGCCCTTGAGGGACGTTCCTCTGGCATGGCTTTGCAATGAGCCGCGATGTGGTCGTAACCAACGTGGGATTCGATTGTGCGGCGAAGAAAAAATGATGGGGGGGGGGAGTCGCCCTCCATCATTCAGGAAAGGGAACTGAATGGTTTATAACATTCACATATTGCAAACAAGGAAAACCGGTCGTGTGGTTGCTGCTGCGGCTGCATCCGTGCTGTGTTGCATGGGGGCTGTATTTCCAGCGACTATCGGAGTGACTGCGGCGTCGGCCGATGAACCCGTCGAATTGGTCGTCAACGGCGGATTCGAAGACGATCTTAATGGTTGGAAGTCTGGAACGGTGTGGAATAGCTCCGCATCGTCCATTGCCGTCACTGCGGATGATGTGCATGGTGGCAGTGGCGCCTTGAGCGTTACTGATCGTACATCCTCTGATGCTGGTGCAATCCAGTCTCTTGATGGCAAGGTGGAAAAAGGACAGACATATACCGGAAGTATGTGGGTCAAGGCCACGGAAGACGGTGAATTCAATATCACTGTTTGTTCGGGTAATGGTTCCGGATGTGACCAGATTGCGACCGGAACGGCGAAAGCGGGTGAGTGGACACAAATTTCAGGTACTGGAACGTTAGGTGGTAGTGGTGATTTCACCAGTCCCTCGCTGGTGATTGAAAACAAGTATGGCACGAGCAATGCCGACTTCATTGTCGACGACATTTCCGTAACCGGTTCGGATTCTGGTTCCTCATTCGTGCCGCCGACTACGGGTACGGCAACGGCAGCCAAGGCTTTCGGCGACTATTCAAACCCGATTATCGATTATTGGTATGGCGCCGATCCGTGGGCTATGGAATACAACGGACGCGTATATATCTACACTACGGGTGATGGCACTTCTGTGAATGCTGATGGCTCGTTGAATTATGACTATGAATATGACAGTACTGGGCAGATCAAGGACAATTCGTTCGCTCAAGTAAAGACCATCAATGTTCTGTCCAGTGATGACATGGTCAATTGGCGTAATGAGGGTTACATTCGTGTGGCTGGAGAACAGGGGGTGGCCACCTGGGCCAGCAATTCCTGGGCTCCTGCCGTCGCTCATAAGACCATCAACGGTAAAGAGAAGTTCTTCCTGTATTTCGCCAATGGCGGCAGCGGTATCGGTGTGCTGACCTCGGATTCTCCTGTTGGTCCGTGGAAGGACGAAACCGGTGAGCTGTTGATTAAGGGCGGTACTCCTGAATCCGCTGGTGTGGTCTGGCTGTTTGATCCCGCGGTGTTCGTGGATGATGACGGGCAGGGCTACCTGTATTACGGAGGTGGTGTTCCGACAGGCGAGGAAGAACATCCGAACACGGCTCGCGTTATTAAACTGTCCGATGACATGCTGCATACCGAAGGTGAGGCTCAGGCCATAGACGCACCTGCCATGTTTGAGGACTCCGGGATTGCCAAGATAGGTGGTACTTATTACTACTCGTATTGCACTAATTTCAGCCATGACAACGTAATTGATGGTAACACGGTCGGTTACGGCAATATCGCGTATATGACTTCAGACAACCCGATGGGGCCGTTCACTTATCAGGGTGAGATTCTGAAGAATCCGAGCACGTATTTCGGTGTTGGCGGCAACAATCATCACGCGATGGTTCAACTTGGCGACCAGTGGTATATGACCTACCATGCGCAAACGGTGGCAAAGGAATTGATGAACGGCGGTAATCTTGACGCGGCGCATGGCTACCGAAATACTCATCTCGATCCGATTACGGTTAACGAGGATGGTTCCATTGCCGATATTGCAATGACATATGAGGGTCTCTCTTCGGTGAAGAATCTGGACGCGTATCAAGATGGAGGCATTCCAGCTTCCACCATTGCATGGGATTCCGGCATTCAGAACGCATATGACCTGACTTCTGGTGTGCGCGTGGTCGATATGACTACAGACAATTCCGAAGGTCAGAAGCTCAGCAATATTAATAATGGTGAGTGGACGTCTTTGGCGAATGTCGATTTCGGGAATAACGGCGCCTCTTCGCTGACTGTGACTGCAGCTGGCAAAGCCGGAGGCATCCTTGAGATTCGTCTTGATGATCCGGATTCCGAACCTGTGGCTTCTATTTCGATTCCTGCCGGTGATGGATCCGAGTACGCCGATTACACGACCACCCTTGAGGGTGTGACAGGGGTGCATCATGTGGTGTTCTCCTTCAAATCCGATGGTGGTGCGAATGCTCAGGATGAGCTGTACGACATCACTACGTACACTTTCACGGAGTCGCAGGATGAAACTCCTTCGACTCCGGTGGACAAGTCTGATTTGCAGAGCGCAGTGAATGAGAATTCCGGCCTGAACGCTTCCGATTACACGGAAGAGAGCTGGAAGGTGTTTGCTGACGCATTGCAGAAGGCTCAGGCGGTATTGCAGGATGAATCCGCTACTGAACAGCAGGTTCAAGATGCGCTTGCTGCATTGAATAGTGCACGTGCCGGTCTGAAGCTGGCTGATGATTCCACTGATGGCAATGCCGACGGCTCCAATGACGATGGCGTGGATTTGGCACAAACCGGTTCCTCTGTCTTGCCTGGTGCTGTGATTGTCGCTTGCTTGGCTCTCACTGGTGTGATCGTAGCGCGAGTGCGTCGCGAGATGCGCTAGTTACCTCTTGGTAATGCGGTCATCCCGTAGCGGCAGCCTCGGGATGACCGCACATGAAACCTAGAACTGGTACTTGTTCAAGCGTAAGTTTTGGCAGTGGTAATGTCCATCACTTATCCATATGCGGGAATGTCTTATCGTCATTCATTGCTGATTTGTGCGGGCATGCTATTGGAATACGCACTCGATGTTGAGTGCTTATCATGAAAGGTTAAAAGACTTATGAATTATTTACGACAAAAAATTTCGGCTAGTGCTATCGCGGTGTTGTCGACTTGTGGGTTGATTTTGGCGCCAATGCCGGTCTTTGCGGATGATTCAACGCCATCTTCAACGCCATCGGATGGCAGTTACACCACGACTGATAGCGGTGATGGCACGTATTCCATTCCCATGTTGAACACGGATGTTCCGGATATCAGTGTTATTCGTGTGTCGAAGGACGATCCGAATAACAAAGACGGTCGTGATGTGTATTACATGGTGAGTACCACTATGGAGCTCAGTCCCGGATCTCCAATTATGAAATCCTATGATCTGGTCAATTGGTGGATAGTCACGTACGTGTATGATCGCATTTCTATGAGCGATGCTTCATCCTTGCGCAATGGAGCTAGCTCGTATGGCGAAGGCGAGTGGGCTCCGTCGCTGCGCTATCACAATGGCCGCTTCTACGTGTTATTCAATACGAACAACCTTAATGGCGCTTATATCTACTACACCGATGATATTGAGAATGGTCCTTGGACGAAGATTGCCCTTAATCGGGGATTCCATGATCCGTCATTGTATTTTGATGAGCAAGGGAGTCCTTGGATTATCTCCGGCGTCAACCAATATAGGCTGTCCGATGATTTAACCACGGTGGTGGAGAGCCATGAGAATATCATCTCTGCCGAACAGTTCACTGATGATCTTGGTGAGACTCCTACCGGATTTGAAGGATCTCAGACTTTCAAAATCGGTGATTATTTCTATACTCCAACGATTTACTGGGGCAAAGACGGTCGTACGGTGATGCTGCTGCGCACCACTGATTTGCTTGATGGCTCCAAATACGAAGCCAAAAAGTATTATCTAGGTGCTTTCGCACAAGGTAGCCTTGTTGAAGTCGACAACGGTGATGGCACGACGTCTTGGCATGGATTCTTCTTCCGAGACACATATCCGACCGGACGTATTCCCGGTTTGATTCCTGCAACGTGGGGTGATGACGGATGGCCTGTGTTTGGGGACAATAATCAGGTAAGCGCGTCGGACACCTACGACAAACTGATTGATTTGCCTGCTGATTTGGAGAATCTGGTTCGCCAGCGTTCCCTGGTCAATTCGGACGATTTTGATAATGACGCGCCTCATCAGTCTTATCAGGATCAGGATTGGTGGACTCTGGAGGAGCCTCCTCAGGTTGACGATTCTCTGATTGGAATCGAGCTGGTGGACAATGGCGATTTCGAAAACGGGACTGAATCGTGGACCCCTCAGTGGAATGGTACGCTTACCGCGATTACGGATGGTTCTCTTTCTGGAACCACGAGTCTTGCTGTGACGAATCGTGGCGAATACAATGGCGCTGGCCCGGGTCAATCTATGGATGGAAAATTGCAGCAGGGCGTGACATATCGTGCCAGTGCAACGATTCGATACGACCATGAGATGGACGGCGTCGATTCATCGGCTGTGACTTCCCACCTGTTTTATGTGGCGATTCAATATGCAGACGGCACAATTAATCGTGTGGCCACAGGAACAGTGAAACGTGGGGAGACGACTACTATCACAGGTGAGTTCTCCATCCCATCCGACGCTAATGTGGAAGGTTCCAAACTCATTGTCGAAACCGCGTGGGGTGCGGAAGGCACGTGCATGGATTACGTCATCGACGATATTTCCCTGATCGGTCTTGCTGATGAGAAGGAATATCCGGTCGCCGAAGAATACCAACCCAATGGTTCGAATCTTGATTTGGTATGGGAATGGGGACATAATCCAGATAACCGATATTGGTCTCTCACTGATCGTGAAGGCTGGTTGCGTTTGACCAATGGGCACAAGGTTTCCGCCACGGCCAAATATATGAAAGGCACTTATGGCGACCTGACATATTTTGAAACCGCCCGTAACGTTTTGTCGCAGCGTACCTTTGGCGGATCCATGTCTGTGGAAACCCACATGGATGTCAGTCATATGAAGGATGGAGACACCGCAGGCCTCGCTACATATACCCGTAGTTTTGCCTATGCCGCTGTGCGTCAAGAAAATGGACAGCGAACGTTGGGCGTGGTCAAGCGTGTCTACGACAATGGCGTGAAGGACGCGGACGGTAATATCGTTGACGATACGATTGATCGTGACGCTGAAGAGGCCTTTGTATCGGGCGGCACAGTGACATTGCCAGATGATGCGACCAATGTGTGGATCAAGTCGGACAACACACTGGATAATGCGAGTGGTAAGTTGACGATTCAGTATTGGTACAGTCTGGACGGTAAGCAATGGTCCAAGCTTGGCGACGAGCAGGGGCCGCTGACTTACGATTGGAGCTTGTCGCACTTTAAGGGGTATCGAATCGGCTTGTTCAATTACGCCAAGGAGAATACGGGTGGTTATGTCGATTTTGATTACTATGACTTGAGCGACGTGTTGACTTCTGACGGCAAAGCTGTGGATACGTCTAAGCTGCGTTCGGCCATTGATCAGGCTGACTCTCTGCAGTCTGCGGAATATCCTATGGATGAGTGGGATAAGATGCTCACGCTACTTGATAAGGCAAAGCAGGCGTTGGCATCCGATCCTTCCACGCAAAATGAGGTGGATGCCCCGCAGCGTGCACTGAGTTTGCAGCTCGCGCAATTGGCGGTTGACCGTCAGTCTGGTGATGGCGGAAATCCTGGTGGTGGTGATCAGACCGGTGACGGTAACCAGTCGGGTAACGGCGATCAGACCGGTGATGGCGGCCAGCAACAGTCTTCTACTGCTGATGATAATTCATCTGAACTGTCATCAACTGGTTCGTCCGTAACACCGATGGTGCTGTCTGCAATTGCCCTGATGCTGGCTGGCATCAGTGTCATTCGGATACGCCGCTCTTCGCGCTGAAATATCGCCGCAGCCTGTTGGTTGCAGCGATTGAATGTGCGGAATCAGTGATGTGTCGCAATGGTGGGTTGTGCGAATGCTCGGCAACGTGGATTCGTACAACCCATCCTGTTATGTTGAGACCGCGGCGTGAGACATGGTGGAGCATGACATCGGCGTAGAATGTGCGATTTTGGAAACAAAGGAGCTGGTGTGTGGGCGGCTGGCAGTTTTCATTTCGAATCGACGGCGTTCTCCTGATATCAAGTATGGCTGTGTATCTATGTTGCCGTTATGTGGTGATGTTAGCGGAGTGAGTAATTCGGATATGGTTCGCCCTTATGAACATATGTATGGCTTATGTCGTCCGCCGAAGCATGGTTGCGATTAGCGAAAATCAGGTATTGCGGCGTTATGTCCGGCGCCATGTCATTATCGTATGGCGCACTCACGATACAATACCGTCCTAGCATGGGCGTCGCGGCATGAGACGACGCATTGTGCAGACAGGTGTGGCGTCGAACAACGAACGCGAGGTAAACGTAGATGGCGGTGAATTCCAGCGTGGAGAAACAGCCGGTCGACCAGCAGGCGAGCGGTGAGGTGCAGGCTGAAATCGATACGCGGTCCGATGGTGTTTCGCCCATGCCCAACGATGTTTCCAAACATAACGATGTTTCCAAGCATCCGGTGGCGTCCATTCCCGAATCGACGCTGTCGCTGGCCGATATTGAGCGTAAGCGCTCGCATCCTGCATTGTGGCTGGCTTATGCGCTGCTGGTGATTGCGGCCATTGTGGTGCCGTATTGGTGGGGGCGTGCGATTGCGGTGAACGATACGCAGTGGCTGCTTGATAATTTGAGCGCGCTTGAGCCGCGCGGCGCCGCGTTTGTTGCCTGGACGGTGACGCTGATTGCCGTTTCCGGCCTTGGTCTGCTGGTTGTTGACGCCCATCGGCGCTTGTGGGGCGCGGTTTTTGTGATTGGCTTGGCGGCGGAGCAACTCATTGCCGGCCTGCGCATTCTGAAAATTGATTTTTGGTATGCGACATATGTGGTGTACGGAGAGTCGTCGGCATTGGCGAATGCGGCGAATCTTGGCATTATTTCAGTTGGTATTGGCGTTGCCGTTTTCGCGGTGCTGTGGGTGGGATTGTTGGTGACGATTAAAAAAGAGTCGCCGTTGAATGTGCTGACGCGCAGTTGGGCGTCGTTTATCTTTTTTTTGTGATTGAGACGATTGCTTTGCTTGTTGTGATGTTTGGCGGCCTGCTGACGTTGGTCTGATTCGTGGTGTCTGGTGCTCCTGTATAATTGACCCTTGGCGTATTTCGCCCGCGGATAGAGAGCGCGCCGGCATCGGGCCGGTAGCACCGCGCAGCAATATAAGGAGGATGCCGTGGCACTGACGGCTGAAGAAAAGCAGGAAATCATCGCTAAGTACGCGACCCATGAAGGTGACACCGGCTCTCCGGAGGTCCAGGTGGCTCTGCTGTCCAAGCGTATCGCCGACCTGACCGAGCACCTCAAGGAGCACAAGCACGACCACCACTCCCGTCGTGGTATGCAGCTGATGATCGGTGACCGTCGTCGCCTGCTTGACTACCTCAAGCGCGTTGACATCGAGCGTTACCGTTCCCTCATCGAGCGTCTGGGTCTGCGTCGATAATTGAAGACTTCCGCCCGAGTACCTAGGATGGTGCTCGGGCGTTTTACATATCGCCAGCCAACGGCAACAACGGCAAGAGGGTTAGAGGATAGGCCAGCAGGTGAGGCCGACAGGAGAACCCGAATGAAGGGGTTGACACGAGGAACGACGGCCATGGGGCCAGTCGAAACAAGGTATGTGACGTCCGCTGAAGAGGACAGTTGCGGTTCAAGCGAGTCGCCAAACCGCAGCACAGTATGTAGGAATAATTAGAAAATTAAAGAAGGAGGAACCCCATGGAGGGTCCCGAAATCAAGGCCGTTGAGGCCGTAATCGACAATGGATCGTTTGGCAAGCGCACGCTGCGCTTCGAGACCGGCCGCCTCGCCCAGCAGGCCGATGGCGCCGTGGCCGCCTACCTCGACGACGATTCCATGATTCTGTCCACCACCACCGCCGGTTCCAGCCCGAAGGAGAACTACGACTTCTTCCCGCTGACCGTCGACGTGGAGGAGAAGATGTACGCCGCGGGCAAGATCCCGGGCTCGTTCTTCCGCCGTGAAGGCCGCCCGAGCTCCGAGGCGATCCTGGCGTGCCGTATCATCGACCGTCCGCTGCGCCCGCTGTTCCCGCACACGCTGCGCAACGAAGTGCAGGTCGTGGAGACCGTGCTGTCCATCGATCCCGACGACGCCTACGACGTCATCGCCCTGAACGCGGCCTCCGCTTCGACGATGATCTCCGGCCTGCCGTTCGAAGGCCCGGTCTCCGGCGTGCGTCTGGCGCTGATCGACGGCCAGTGGGTCGCCTTCCCGCGCTGGAGCGAGCGTGAGCGCGCCGTGTTCGAGATTGTGGTCGCCGGCCGCGTTGTCGAGAACGGTGACGTCGCCATCGCCATGATCGAGGCCGGCGCCGGCAAGAACGCCTGGTACCTCATCTACGACGAGGGCCAGACCAAGCCTGATGAGGAAGTCGTGGCCGCCGGTCTTGAGGCCGCCAAGCCGTTCATCAAGGTGATTTGCGAGGCTCAGGACGAGCTCAAGAAGATCGCCGCCAAGGAGACCAAGGAATTCCAGCTCTTCCCGGAGTACACCGACGAGCTGTATGCCCGCATCGACGAGATCGCCCATCAGGATCTGGACGAGGCGCTCTCCATCGCCGAGAAGCTGCCGCGTCAGGACCGCATCCATGAGATCAAGGAGCACGTGCGCGAGGTGCTCGCGGACGAGTTCACCGATATGGACGATGCCGAGAAGGACAAGGAACTCGGTAACGCCTTCAAGGAGCTGCAGCGCCAGATCGTGCGTCGCCGCATCCTGACCGAGGACTACCGCATCGACGGCCGTGGCCTGCGCGACATCCGCACCCTGTCCGCCGAGGTGGACATTGTGCCTCGCGTGCACGGTTCCGCCCTGTTCCAGCGTGGCGAGACTCAGATTCTGGGCGTCACCACCCTGAACATGCTCAAGATGGAGCAGCAGATCGACGCTCTGTCCGGTCCGCAGTCCAAGCGCTACATGCACAACTACGAGATGCCGCCGTACTCCACTGGTGAGACCGGTCGCGTCGGCTCCCCGAAGCGCCGCGAAATCGGCCATGGTGCCCTCGCCGAGAAGGCTCTCGTGCCGGTGCTGCCGAGCCGCGAAGAGTTCCCCTACGCCATCCGCCAGGTCTCCGAGGCCATCGGTTCCAACGGTTCCACTTCCATGGGTTCCGTGTGCGCCTCCACGCTGTCCCTGCTCGCTGCCGGTGTGCCGTTGAAGGCTCCGGTTGCCGGCATCGCCATGGGTCTCGTGTCCGGCGATGTTGATGGCAAGCACATCTTCAAGACCCTCACCGATATCCTGGGTGCCGAGGATGCCTTCGGCGACATGGACTTCAAGGTGGCCGGTACTTCCGAGTTCATCACCGCCCTGCAGCTCGACACCAAGCTCGACGGCATCCCCGCCGACATCCTGGCCGCCGCTCTGCAGCAGGCCAAGGAAGCCCGCGCCACGATTCTCGAGGTCATCAACGAGTGCATCGACGGCCCGGCCGAGATGAGCGAGTTCGCTCCGCGCATCATCACCACCTCCGTCCCGGTTGAGAAGATCGGCGAAGTCATCGGCCCGAAGGGCAAGATGATCAACCAGATTCAGGAAGACACCGGCGCTGAAATTGCCATCGAGGATGACGGTACCGTCTTCATCTCCTCCGAGGGTGGCGAGGCTGCTGAGAAGGCCAAGGCCATCATCGACCAGATTGCCAACCCGCACGTGCCCGAGGCCGGCGAAACCTACAACGGCAAGGTCGTCAAGACCACGTCGTTCGGCGCTTTCGTGAACCTCACCCCCGGCACCGACGGCCTGCTGCACATCTCCCAGATCCGCAACCTGGCCAACGGCGAGCGTATTGACGCTGTCGAAGACGTGCTCAAGGAAGGCGACACCGTTGAGGTGATCGTTCAGGGTGTCGATGATCGCGGCAAGATCTCCCTGGCCATTCCTGGTTTCGAGGATCAGGAGAACAACGCCCGCCCGAGCCGTGGCGACCGCGATGCCCGCCGTGGCGGCCGTGGCCGTGGTGACCGTGACGATCGCCGTGGCGGCCGTGGCCGTCGCTCCGAGCGCGATGACCGTGACTTCGACGATCGTGACGACCGTCCGCGTCGCCGTCGCTCCGATGACTTCGAGGATGATTACGACGACCGTCCGCGTCGCCGTCGCTCCGATGACCGTGACTTCGATCGCGATGATCGCGATGATGATCGTCCGCGTCGCCGTCGTTCTGCCGACCGTGACTTCGACGATCGCGATGACCGTGATGCTCGCGACTCCCGTGACGATGATCGTCCGCGTCGCCGTCGCTCTTCCGATCGCGATGACCGTGGCGATCGTGATGACCGCCGTGGCGGTTCCCGTGGCCGTGGCCGTGGCTCGGACCGTAACCCGCGCTACGCCACCGACGACAACTACGACGACTACCGCGCCGACCGCGAAGAGCGTACTGAGCGCCCGCGTCGCCGCGTCCGTCGCGACTTTGATCCGTTCGAGGACTAAATCCCTCTCACGGACATCGTCACGCATAGCCGCTCCCCTCACCTACGGGAAGCCCGTAGGGCTTCCCGCTTAACGGTTCGGCATTCGAGGACTGATCGTTCTCTAGCTTCTCTCGGGTGAGAAGGGCTTGATCGCAAACCAAAAGGCTTCTATACCGTTTCATTCGGTATAGAAGCCTTTTTGGTTTTTCGGCTTCTTCGCGCTGCATATTTCGATGTTGAATAAGGCACTCGTGCTGCCGCCATGTACGTTTAGTTGTCGGTTGACAACTATTCCCATGCATCAAGAATGGCGGATGATCATCGAAGGTACTCATGGGCGTTGATCACTGTGGCAACAACAAAGGCCGGGCCCTTGTGAGAGCCCGGCCTTTATGCCGTATGGCGGCGGATTAATCCTTAAAGGCTAATCCGTTGTCAATCAGCGTTACAGAATCGCCATGCACACGAAGTCCAGAATGAACAGCGCGGCCACAGTCCAGATGATCGGGTGAACCTCCTTGGCCTTGCCCTTGCAGGTCTTCACGATGCAGTACATGATGAAGCCTCCGGCGATGCCGTAGGAGATGGAGTAGGAGAAGGCCATGAACACGGCGGCGAAGAACGCCGGAATGGCTTCGGCGATGTCGTCCCACTTGACTTCCTTCAGGGAAGCGGCCATCATGCAGCCGACGATCACCAGCACGCCGGCGGTTGCGGCGGACGGCACGGCGGAGACGACCGGGGCCAGGAACGCGGACAAGGCGAAGCAGATCGCCACAACCACGGAGGTCAGGCCGGTTCGGCCGCCTGCGGCGATGCC
>OAWX01001007.1_pt1 | contig 13871 bp, 7 predicted proteins | sample 1495571 | NCBI WGS metagenome assembly OAWX01 (sample SAMEA2580265, study PRJEB22360) | human gut metagenome | biome: human gut; feature: human-associated habitat; material: faeces | place: Denmark | collected 2008/2010 | reverse complement strand
ATTCCCTGCTAAGAAAAACAAGGCCCCCCCCCCGCCCCCTGCCGTTTCCAATGCCATCCTGGTTCACAATAAAAAAGGTGGCCCGCTGGCAGACGGTATCGTGATTACACCGTCCCATAACCCGCCGGAAGATGGTGGTATCAAGTACAATCCGCCAAATGGTGGCCCGGCTGATACTAACGTCACCAAAGTGGTGGAAGACAGGGCCAACGCACTGATGGCCGATGGCCTGAAAGGCGTGAAGCGTATCTCCCTCGACGAAGCGATGGCATCCGGTCATGTGAAAGAGCAGGATCTGGTGCAGCCGTGCGGGGAGGGGCTGGCCGATATCGTTGATATGGCGGCGATTCAGAAAGCGGGCCTGACGCTGGGCGTTGATCCGTTGGGCGGTTCCGGTATCGAATACTGGAAGCGCATTGGCGAGTATTACAACCTCAACCTGACCATCGTTAACGATCAGGTCGATCAAACCTTCCGCTTTATGCACCTCGATAAAGACGGTGCGATCCGTATGGACTGCTCCTCCGAGTGTGCGATGGCGGGTCTGCTGGCACTGCGTGATAAGTTCGATCTGGCGTTTGCTAACGACCCGGATTATGACCGTCACGGTATCGTCACTCCGGCAGGTTTGATGAATCCGAACCACTACCTGGCGGTGGCGATCAACTACCTGTTCCAGCATCGTCCGCAGTGGGGCAAAGATGTTGCTGTCGGTAAAACGCTGGTTTCTTCTGCGATGATCGACCGTGTGGTCAATGACTTGGGCCGTAAGCTGGTAGAAGTACCGGTAGGTTTCAAATGGTTTGTTGATGGTCTGTTCGACGGCAGCTTCGGCTTTGGCGGCGAAGAGAGCGCAGGGGCTTCCTTCCTGCGTTTCGACGGCACGCCGTGGTCCACCGACAAAGACGGCATCATTATGTGTCTGCTGGCGGCGGAAATCACCGCTGTCACCGGTAAGAACCCGCAGGAACACTACAACGAACTGGCAAAACGCTTTGGTGCGCCGAGCTACAACCGTTTGCAGGCAGCTGCGACTTCCGCACAAAAAGCGGCGCTGTCTAAGCTGTCTCCGGAAATGGTGAGCGCCAGCACCCTGGCAGGTGACCCGATCACCGCGCGCCTGACTGCTGCTCCGGGCAACGGTGCTTCTATTGGCGGTCTGAAAGTGATGACTGACAACGGCTGGTTCGCCGCGCGTCCGTCAGGCACGGAAGACGCATATAAGATCTACTGCGAAAGCTTCCTCGGTGAAGAACATCGCAAGCAGATTGAGAAAGAAGCGGTTGAGATTGTTAGCGAAGTTCTGAAAAACGCGTAAACACATTTAATAAAAAAAGGGCGGTCGCAAGATCGCCCTTTTTTACTTTGCTTTTTTAACCGTGTTTATTTTTCAGTTCAAAGCGTGGTGATACCAGACCATACAGTGTCCAACCAAGGAAGGTCACGATGGAACCGTACAGCATGGCTTCTTCCCCGGATGAGTACAGCGCATAAAAGCTATACATCGCGCCAACAAAAGCAACAAAGTTTGCAACTTTCGCTTTTGAGGGGGGCACATTAGCGACCTTCTGAATAATGACTAATGCCGCCATTGACAGAATATACGGAATGATATTGGTCACCACGGCCAGGTTAACCAGCACGTTGAACTGACTGTTTAGCGACGGGCTAATCGTCATCAGCGCCAACCCGCTCTGGATAATCACAATGGTCAACATTCCCTGCACCGGTGCATCCACTTTGGTTACACGGGAGAAAATTTTAGGGAAGTAGCCTTCATCAGATGAAGATTTAAACACCTGGGCAATGGTGAACTGCCAGCCAAGCAGCGAACCGCAGCAGGACATCACCATCAGCGCCATAATGACTTTACCCACTTCTGGTGTGAACATCTGTGCGAAGGCCAGGCCAAATGGTGCCGTTGAATTTGCCAGCTCCATATTAGGCACAATCCCTGCAATCACGTTGGTGGAGACGATATAAATCACCGCCGCACCTAACGTACCGCCGAGTACCGCGATTGGCACATTACGTTCCGGGTTTTCCACTACATCAGTATTCGCACACGCAGACTCCAGACCGAGAAAAGCCCACAGCGTCATAGCGATGGAAGAACCTACTGCACTGAAGAACGGTGCATGATGCGGATTCCAGGAATCAACGTAAAGCGTCGGGCTAAACCAGAACCAGCCGATAATGCACAGGCCTACCACCGGAATAATGACCCCCCACACGGTAATGCTACTGATTTGCCCGGTAATGCGCGCACCACCAAAGTTAGCCACGGTACAAATCCACAGCACCCCGATGGTCGCAAGACCAATCTGCACTGGCGACAAACTCGCGCCGAGCAGTTCGGTGCCGTAACCAACCGCCGAAATAGCAATCGCGACGTTAGCAATCAGCAGCGAGACGCCGTAGGTATAGTTCGCCATAAAGTTACCGGATTTACCGAAAGCATACTCCGCATAACCGCCCATACCGCCTGATTTACGGCTGAACATACCGCATTTTGCGAATGCCCATGCCAGTGCCATTGAGCCTACGGCTGTCACCAGCCAGGAGATAATTGAAATTGTCCCAACTTCGGCAAGCTTTGTCGGCAGCATGATGATACCGGAGCCCATCATGTTGACCATCGTCAGTATGGTTAACTGAACGACGCCCATTTTGTTCGATTTAGCCTGACTCATAATTTTTCCCCTTTCAACAGGGTGCTTTGCGCATCACGAGGCTTGATGACATAGCACCAAACTTGCTTACGACCATCATGTTCTTCGATATAGACACCCTGAAGCTCCGGTGCAAAACCTGGCAACAGGTTGATCCCTTCTTCCAGAGCGCTGAAGTAACGCAGAACAGCACCACCCCAGATTTCACCCGGAACAACGCACAGCACACCCGGAGGATAAGGAAGCGCACCTTCGGCAGCGATACGGCCTTCTGCATCCGGCAGACGAACCAGCTCCACTTCACCGCGTAAATAGGCGTAGTTGGCTTCTTGCGGATTCATGCTTACGCGTGGGAAGTGTTCCTTACGGAACATCTCTTTTTGCAGTTGTTTCACGTTGTGACGGGCATACAAATCATGCATTTCTTGACACAACTGACGCAGGGTATAACCGGCGTAGCGCTCTTCATGCTGTTTGTAGATGGAAGGCAGCACTTCTGCTAATGGCGCGTCGGACTCAAGCAGTTTTTCGAAGCGTACCAGCAGGGCAACAAGTTGCTGAAGCTTGGCCATATCTTCTGCCGGAGTCAGCAGGAAGAGGATGGAGTTAAGATCGCATTTTTCCGGCACTACGCCATTTTCGCGCAGGAAGTTAGCAAGAATCGTCGCGGGTACACCGAACGCTTCATATTCGCCGTTACGTGCATCAATACCTGGGGTTGTCAGCAACAGTTTGCAAGGATCGACAAAGTATTGATTCTCTGCATAGCCTTCAAAAGAATGCCAGTGTTCCCCTGGTACAAACTGGAAGAAGCGCAGATCAACCGCAATTTGCGCTGTTTCATACGACTGCCAGGGTTTACCATCCACCAGTTCAGGTACGAACGGACGAATATGCTGACAGTTATCGAGGATCAGTTTGCGGGCATTAATGCCATTTACCACACAATCCATCCACATATTACGACCGCTGACACCTTCATGCATTTTGGCGTTGATATCCAGTGCGGCAAACAGCGGATAGAACGGGCTGGTGGAGGCGTGCATCATAAAGGCGTTGTTCATGCGTTTGTGCGGTACATAACGCTGTTGCCCTTTGATGTGGCTGTCTTTTTTATGGATTTGTGAAGTTTGAGAAAAACCAGCCTGCTGTTTATGTACGGATTGCGTAACCAGAATACCCGGATCGTTCTCATTAAGATCCAGCAACAGCGGCGAACAGTCAGCCATCATCGGAATAAACTGTTCATAGCCGACCCATGCGGAGTCAAAGAGGATGTAGTCACACAGATGACCAATTTTATCCACCACCTGACGGGCGTTATAAATCGTACCGTCGTAAGTGCCTAGCTGAATAACGGCGAGGCGGAAAGGACGAGCCTCTTTTGCCCGCTGCGGTGCAACTTCTGTAATCAGCTCACGCAGGTAACTTTCTTCAAAACAGTGCGCATCAATGCCACCGATAAAGCCATACGGGTTACGTGCGGTTTCCAGATAAACCGGTGTCGCGCCAGCCTGTAGCAACGCACCGTGGTGGTTAGATTTATGGTTATTGCGGTCAAACAACACCAGATCGCCCGGCGTCAGCAATGCGTTTAAGACCACTTTATTAGAAGATGAAGTACCGTTTAAAACGAAATAGGTTTTATCGGCATTAAAGACTTTAGCCGCATGCTGTTGTGCAATACATGGCGCACCTTCATGAATCAGCAGATCGCCCATTGCTACGTCAGCATTACACAAGTCAGAGCGGAAGAGCATTTCGCCAAAGTATTCCACGAACTGATTGCCTGCCGGATGGCGACGGAAAAACTCACCCCCCTGATGACCAGGGCAGTCAAAAGCACTATTGCCCTGATTAACATAATCGACCAGTGCGCGGAAGAAGGGCGGGCGCAGTTGCGTTTCATAATGGCTGGCAGCGGTTTCTAACTGACGTCCATAAAACTCTTTACGTGATTCGCAATGTTCGAAGACACCAGAAATACGTGGCAGATATTCTGCGGGTACACGTTCTTCATTTTCCGTTGCAATAAAAACAGGAATGTCATAGCCAGTAGCGTCTATTTCATCGAGTTTTCCACGTTCAACATCACTGACTGATAAAATAATGGCGGCAACGTCAATATAATTACTTTCGTCTATATTCACGCATGCACGATGAGTGGAAAAACAATCCGGGCAAGAACGGCTAACGGCAATTTTTAATTCTGACATTTTGTTCATCTCTTTATTTCAGGTAATAGCAGGTCCTCAATTTCTCAAAGGAGAAATCGATCACGCCGGAAAAAAAGCAAAGCTCCACCGCTGATAAATAAATCAGTAGTTTGCTTTTTGCAGATGCAATAACCCAGACCAGCCCGGTAACTGGCTATACTCGTCATACCTCAAGTTGCAAGTGCTGCGACTCGAATTATTTAGAGTTTAAAAGGGTTAGCAGTATATGAGCACCGAGGAATACAGGTATTAACCTGTAATGCTTAAAGTCAGGGAGACCTGTACGTTGGGGTGCCCTTTAGTCAGAAGACTAGCGGGCATTAAAGAAATGAAAGTCAAAACTATTACGATGGGCAAACTTCATGATATGGGTTGTCCGCCTTATATGAGGCATTAAGCGGTTATTATTTTCCATTTACCTTTACCTCTTGCTGTGTCAGTTGAAGGTAGAGTTATTCTATCCATGAAATGGCTATAATCTGTGAAGAAGATCAACAAAAAACGATCATACCCCAAATAATAAATCATTAATTATGAATAGCGCCATATTAGATGCTGTTTTGTTATTTAAATGTTGTAATTTTGTGTTTTATATTTGCGTTAAGAAATTAAACCTGCCAAATAATAATATTTTTGGCAGGTTTAATAATAAATTAATAATTATTTAAGCGCATTTATTGAATAAACATTCATGGCATAAACCGATACCCAATACCGGTTTCAGTAATGAAATGGCGGGGGCGAGCGGGATCCTGTTCCAGTTTTTGTCGCAGATGTCCCATATAAATACGCAAATAGTGACTGTGTTCGACCGCGTTTGGCCCCCACACCTGATTGAGTAACTGGCGCTGGGTGAGCACTTTCCCGGCATTATTCAGCAGCACCGCCAGCAGGCGGAACTCAATCGGCGTGAGATGCACCTCTTCCTCACCCCGGTGAATCACGCGGGCGGCTAAATCGACGGTAACATCGGAAAATTTCCCCAGCGGATCGGGCGCGGCGGTGGCGGAGTGGCGGCGTAAAGCGACGCGCAGACGGGCCTGCAATTCGCCAATGCCAAACGGCTTACTCAGATAATCATCCGCTCCGGCATCCAGCGCGGCGATTTTGTCGCTCTCTTCGCTGCGTGCGGAAAGCACAATCACCGGCACCGCGCTCCACTGGCGCAGGTCGCGGATAAACTCAATCCCATCACCATCGGGCAGGCCGAGATCGAGAATAATCAAATCTGGCTTACGGGTAGCCGCTTCCAGCAAGCCGCGTTGCAGCGTTTCGGCCTCATAGACGCGCATCCCGTCGCCCTCCAGCGCCGTGCGCAGAAAGCGACGAATAGCCTGTTCATCTTCAACAATCAGAACGTTTGTCACATATCCTCATGAAATTCTTCAAGTTCAGGGGCAGTTTGCTGGGGAAGTGTAACACGAAAACAGGCACCACCTTCCGGTCGGTTGAACGCGGTAATAGTGCCCCCGTGTACATCCACTATCGCCCGACAAATTGCCAGTCCAAGCCCTACCCCCGGTACTGCCGACTCTTTATTCCCGCGAGCAAACTTATCAAATATCGTCTGCTCCTGGCCTGGCGGAAGACCGGGGCCGTTATCCCAGACATCCAGTTGTAGATTTTCGCCCTCAACGTGGGCATCGATACCAATTTCGGCCTGCGCACCCGCATATTTCACCGCGTTCTCCAGCAGATTAATCAGCACCCGTTCAAAGAGTGGCCCGTCAACGTGGATTAAGGTCAGCGGTTCTGGCAGAGAAAGATTGATGGGCGACGATAAACCCGGTTCCAGCATTTGCAGCGCGCTGCCGACCACTTCTTCCAGCGTTAACCACTCTTTCTTCAAATTAAAGCCGCCGGACTGAATTCGCGCCATATCCAGTAGATTATTCACCAGTCGGGTAGTGTTCAGCACGTGCTGACGAATCTCGCTGGCCTGGCGGGCGTGAGGCGATCCTTCGCTTGCCAGATCGAGCGTTAAGATTTCTGCCTGACCGAACAGCACCGTGAGCGGCGTGCGTAAATCATGCGAAAGCGCCGCCAGCAGAGCGTTGCGGATCTGTTCCCGTTCGCTTGCCATCCGCGCCTGTTCTTCACTGGCGGTCAGCGTAAGCCGCTCAAACGCATTGGCGACTAACAGCGTAAACGTCTCCAGCAGGCGCTGCTGTTCCGGGATCATCAACTGACGCAGATTCCCTGGTTCCACCACCACCAGCCCGTAGGTTTTCTCACCGCTTTTTAACGGCAAAATCTGGTACGGTACACCGGGTAACGTGTCGGTGCCCGCACCCGCAGGCAGGCCTTTATCAAAACTCCACTGTGCGATGGCATCGTCCCACGGGGTCATTCCTTGCGGATGTGTTAACGGCTGCAATTTACCGTTGTCATCGGGCAACAACACCTGACTGCGGGCATGAAACGTGGAGGCAATAAATTGTTCGCTGGTGGCGGCGATGTCCTGCGGACTGCGGCCCACCGCCAGAGCTTTCGACATTTCATATAAGTGCCGTGTGCGTTGCTCGCGGTAACGGGCTACCCGCGCCTGATAACGCACACCCGCAGTAAGGTTCCCGATCACCAGCCCGACGGTTAACATCACCGCGAAGGTCAGCAGATATTGCACATCAGAGACAGCGAGCGTGCCGCGTGGGGCGATAAAAAAGAGATCGAAACTCACCACATTAATGACGGTAGCAACCACCGAAGGCCAGCGTCCATAAAATAGCGCCACCACCACCACGCCAAGCAGATACAGCATCACCAGGTTGGCGGCATCAAACGCCATCAGCCACTGCATGGCAATTAAAGTGATAACGGCGCATAACGCGGCGGCAACCACGCATCCCTGAATCTGTACCCGCCACTTGTCTTTAAAAGAGCGGCTATCCGGCGCGTTGTTAATCGTGCGGGCGGGTGGTTCATCAAGCGCGACCAGCACCTGATCGAGATCGGGGGCGATGCGCGCCAGTCGGTCAGCAAACGTTTCCCGACGCCACCAGCGGCGCGAGGCCGGGCGACCGAGAATAATCTTGCCGAGATTATGTTCACGGGCATAACGCACTACTGCTTTTTCTTCCGCTGGATCAGAAAGTGTAGCCGTCTCCGCGCCCAGCTCCTGCGCCAGACGTAAGGCGCTGAGAATTGCCCGACGTTTTTTTTCCGGTAAGCGATGCAGGGCAGGGGTTTCAACATACACCGCGTGCCAGACGCTACCCAGGCGCGAGGCCAACCGCGCCGCCGCGCGGACCAGTTTCTCACTGCCGGTGTTATGCCCGATGCATAAAAGGATCGCGTCGCGCGTGTGCCACACTTTCTCTTCACCAGGATGCCCCCGCCAGGCGCGCATTTGCTCATCTACGCGATCGGCAGTACGGCGCAGTGCCAGTTCACGCAGGGCGATCAGATTGCCTTTGCGGAAAAAATGTTCAATGGCGCGCTCCGCCTGCCCGGCAATATAGACTTTGCCTTCTTTCAGCCGCTGGCGCAGATCGTCCGGGGGCAAGTCCACCAGCACTACGTCGTCGGCGGCATCGAAAAAAGGATCGGGCACGGTTTCCCGTACCTGAATTCCGGTGACGCCGCTGACCACATCATTCAGACTTTCCAGATGCTGAACGTTGACGGTTGTGAAAACATCAATGCCAGCTTCCAGCAGTTCTTCGATATCCTGCCAGCGTTTAGGATGACGAGAACCTGGCGCATTACTGTGCGCCAGTTCGTCCATTAAGATCAGCGCCGGACGGCGGGCGAGGGCGGCATCGAGATCAAACTCGCTGATATGCCGCCCACGGTACGCCTGGCGTTTGGGCGGCAGAACAGCCAGCCCTTCAAGCATGGCGGCGGTATCTTTCCGCCCATGGGTTTCTACCACGCCAACCACAATATCCAGCCCTTGCGCCCGCAGTCGCTGGGCTTCTGCCAGCATCGCCCAGGTCTTCCCGACGCCTGCACAGGCACCGAAGAAAACTTTCAGCTTCCCCCGATGCGGCGCGGCAGTTTGTTCCAGCAGACGATCGGGGTCGGGACGTAAGGGTTCGTTATTCATCAAGTTTATCCAGCGCCAGATTGAGTTCAACAATGTTGACGACCGGCTGGCCGATATATTTCACCAGCGGTTGTTGGCTGTATTTTGCGATCAGTTGCGTGAGCTGTTCAACGCTGAGATTACGCGCTTTCGCCACGCGTGGGATTTGCCAGACCGCCGCTTGCGGGGTGATATTATTGTCCAGCCCGCTTGCCGATGCCGTCACCAGTTCAACCGGAACGTTCGTACTGGCATCCGGGTTAGCGGCCCGTAATGCAGCAACGCGTGCGGCTATTTGTTTATCCAGCTCAGGGTTACTGACCGCCAGATTGCTCCCGCCAGAAGCCTGTGGATTATAGGGCATTTCTGCCGTTGCCGACGGGCGACCCTGAAAATAGCCGTTGCCGGTAAAATTCTGCCCGATTAATGCCGAACCCCGCACCGTATCACCTTCACGAATCAACGAACCGTTGGCCTGCCAGGGAAACCACCATTGCCCCAGCACGGTGGTCAGCAGCGGGTAAACGCCGCCAGTAATCAATAACAGAAAGATAAATGTCGATAATGCCGGACGTAAGCCACGCATGGTAAACCTCACACCAGACCGCAAACGGTCAGCAGTAAATCAATGACTTTGATACCAATAAACGGCACCAGCAGCCCACCCAGACCGTAAATCCATAAGTTACGGCGCAACATGGCAGAAGCGGTAAGCGGTTTATAACTCACGCCTTTTAACGCCAGAGGAATCAAAAAGACGATAATCAAGGCGTTGAAAATGACCGCACTGAGAATGGCGGAGTCGGGCGAATGAAGGCGCATGATGTTCAGCGCATTTAACTGCGGATACGTTGCCGCGAACGCCGCCGGAATAATGGCGAAGTATTTCGCCACATCGTTGGCAATGCTGAAGGTGGTCAGCGAGCCACGGGTCATCAGCATCTGTTTGCCAATATGTACCACCTCGATCAACTTGGTCGGGTTAGAGTCGAGATCGACCATATTGCCCGCTTCTTTCGCCGCCTGAGTACCGGAGTTCATCGCCACCGCGACATCTGCCTGCGCCAGCGCTGGAGCATCGTTGGTGCCGTCGCCGGTCATCGCCACCAAACGGCCTTCCGCCTGATACTGACGAATCAATGCCAGCTTGGCCTCCGGTGTCGCTTCGGCGAGAAAATCATCGACGCCCGCTTCCGCAGCAATGGCGGCGGCAGTCAGACGGTTATCGCCGGTAATCATCACCGTTTTAATGCCCATTTTGCGCAGCTGGGCGAAGCGCTCTTTAATACCGCCTTTGACGATATCTTTCAGCGCAATAACGCCCAGCACACGGGAACCTTCCACCACCACCAGCGGCGTGGCCCCCTGACGCGCAACCTGATCGACTTTTTGATCAACATCGGTAGGGAAGTGACCGCCGTTAGCCTCAACATGGCGGCGAATGGCATTGACAGAACCTTTACGGATCATGCGGTTGTCGATGTTGATCCCGCTCATCCGGCTTTGCGCAGTAAACGGTACAAAGGTGGCATGGAGCGACTGCACATCGCGCTCGCGCAGGTTAAAACGTTGCTTGGCGAGGATCACAATACTGCGGCCTTCCGGCGTTTCATCAGCCAGCGAAGCCAGTTGTGCGGCGTCAGCCAGCGTTTTTTCATCCACGCCCTGCGCAGGGATAAACTCCGACGCCTGACGGTTACCGAGTGTGATGGTGCCGGTTTTATCCAGTAGCAGAACGTCAACGTCACCTGCCGCTTCAACTGCACGTCCGCTGGTGGCAATCACATTCGCGCCCAGCATCCGACTCATCCCGGCGACGCCGATCGCTGACAACAGGCCGCCAATAGTGGTTGGGATCAGACAGACCAGCAGCGCCACCAGTACCGTTACACTCACGGCATTACCGCCCCACGCGGAAAACGGCCACAGCGTGGCGGTTGCCAGTAAAAAGACGATGGTCAGAGCAATCAGCAGGATAGTCAGGGCAATCTCGTTCGGTGTTTTGCGTCGCTGTGCGCCTTCCACCATCGCGATCATCCGATCCAGAAATGTCTCACCGGGGTTAACGCTACACTCAATCACCAGCCAGTCAGAAAGAATACGCGTGCCGCCGGTGACGGAGGCAAAATCGCCGCCGGATTCACGGATCACCGGTGCCGATTCCCCGGTGATGGCGCTTTCATCGACCGATGCGCCGCCTTCAATGACTTCACCATCGCAGGGGATAATATCGCCAGCTTCTACCAGCACGATGTCACCTTTACGCAGTTGATCGGCAGGAACTTTGTCCGCCGCAGCGCCATATTTCGGCTCACGCAGCTTGCGGGCAAAGGCAGTTTTTTTCACCCCTTTAAGACTGTTGGCCTGCGCTTTACTGCGGCCTTCTGCCAGCGCCTCGGCGAAATTAGCGAACAGTACGGTGACCCACAGCCAGCCGCTAATTGCCGCGCTAAACAGCGCATTGCCAGGCATCGCACCGCTTGCCATCGCGATGCTAATACAGGTGGTCAGCAGACTGCCGATCCAGACGATAAACATCACCGGATTGCGCCATTGCGCCTGCGGGTTTAATTTTTTCACCGCTTCTTTCAGCGCCTGAACGACAAGTGTTGGTTCGAATAGCGCCAGTTGTTTACGACTCATATTCAGTGCTCACTCAATATCATCAGGAGAGATATTCCGCCACCGGACCAAGCGCCAGGGCAGGGATAAAGGTCAGTGCGCCAACCAGCAACACGGTGCCGATTAACAGGCCAACAAACAGCGGGCCGTGCGTTGGCAGCGTGCCGGAGCTGGCGGGTTGGCTCTTTTTACTCACCAGCGAACCGGCAATTGCCATCACCGGGATAATCACCCCGAAGCGACCGACAAACATGCAGAACGCCAGTAAACAGTTCCAGAACGGGGAGTTGGCGCTTAATCCGGCAAAGGCGCTGCCGTTGTTGTTAGCGGCGGATGACACGGCGTACAGCACTTCGCTAAAACCATGCGGGCCAGGGTTGAGCATGGCGCTACGTCCGGCGTCGGTCATCATTGCCAGCGCCGCGCCCATCAGCACCAGCGTCGGGGTAACCAGAATCGCCAGTGCAGTCAGTTTCATCTCGCGTACGTCGATTTTTTTACCCAGATATTCCGGTGTACGACCAATCATCAGCCCGGCAATAAACACCGCCAGCAGGACAAACAGCATCATGCCGTAAAGACCAGAACCGACACCGCCGAACACCACTTCACCAATTTGCATCAGCCACATCGGCACCATGCCACCGAGAGCGGTAAACGAATCATGCATCGCAATCACCGCGCCACAGGAAGCCGCCGTAGTCACGACCGACGTACGCGTACTGACCAGCACGCCGAAACGGCTCTCTTTCCCTTCCATATTGATGCTGCTGTCTGCGCCGAGCGCCAGCAGATGAGGATTACCCTGAACTTCTGCCCACATCACCACGCCTACGCAGATGACAAAAATCACTGACATCGCCCACAGCAACATGCGCCCCTGGCGGCGATCGCCCGTCACTTCACCAAAGGCAAAGCACAGCGCCGTTGGGATCAAGAAGATCGCCAGCATCTGCACGAAGTTGGTCAGTGCGGTTGGGTTTTCAAACGGATGCGACGAGTTGGCATTAAAGAAGCCACCGCCGTTAGTACCGAGCATCTTGATCGCTTCCTGAGAAGCTACAGGCCCCATGGGTAACAGCTGTTGCGCTCCTTCAACGGTATTCACAGCCTGATAAGGCTGAAAGTTTTGCAGCGCACCTTGTTGAATAAAAAACAGTGCGATCAACAACGCCACAGGGACGAGCACCCATAACGTGATGCGTAGCAGATCGACCCAGGCATTCCCGAGTGTGCTCATGCTCTGGCGGGTAAACGCACGGATGAGGGCAAAAATCACCGCAATCCCGCTGGCGGCAGAAAGAAAGTTTTGCACCGTTAAGCCAGCCATCTGGCTGAAATAGCTCAACGTGGTTTCACCGCTGTAAGATTGCCAGTTGGTATTCGTGACAAAGCTGACGGCGGTATTCAGCGCCAGATCCCACGACAGCCCCGGCAACTGCTGTGGATTAAGCGGCAGATAGTGCTGACCGAGCAACATAAAAAACAGCACCGCCAGCCCCAGCATGTTCAGGCCGAGAATGGCACAAAGATATTGCTTCCAGTTCATCTCACGGTCAGAGACGCCAAGTGCGCGAAAAAGTACGCGCTCAACGCCCGTTGTACCGGGAAGAGGAATGTCATTAATCAGCCGCGCCAGCCCGCTGCCTAAAGGACGCGCCAGCACCATTAACACCAGTAAAAACGTGGCGATCAGTAAGAACCCTTGCGCAGCCATCAGAACGCCTCCGCATTGATCAGGGCATAAACCAGATAACCCAGTAATAAAAACACCAGCAATACGCCGGTTATCACGCCTGCACTCACAGTGCACCTCCAGTGGCCTAAAAGTGATACCGGAAGGGTAGAATTCTGGCTGCAAAGATTTCGCAAAAATCTGCGGGCGGGGTGTAAAAAAAGTATAAAAATGGCAAAAGCCATGATTTAACTAATGTTTAGTATTAATTTAACTTTTGTGTAACTTAATTACAGGATGAATGTAAATAAACCATCAATAAGCAAAAATAAGTGGTCGGATGAGTAGTAAAATTACACAAAAGGCGGTACTATTTTCATCAGATAAACAAATTCATTTTTCCGGTGCCATTCACCGGGTAGATACAAAAGGGGGAGAAAAGTATGGAACTCTACAGAGAATATCCTGCATGGCTTATCTTTTTACGCCGTACTTTTGCGGTTGCAGCGGGCGTTCTGGCGCTGCCTTTCATGCTTTTCTGGAAAGACCGCGCCCGCTTTTACAGCTACCTGCATCGCGTCTGGTCGAAAACCAGCGATAAACCGGTGTGGATGGATCAGGCCGAAAAGGCAACCGGTGATTTTTACTGATTGCCAAAC
>OAWX01001004.1_pt1 | contig 13908 bp, 9 predicted proteins | sample 1495571 | NCBI WGS metagenome assembly OAWX01 (sample SAMEA2580265, study PRJEB22360) | human gut metagenome | biome: human gut; feature: human-associated habitat; material: faeces | place: Denmark | collected 2008/2010 | reverse complement strand
TGACTTTGACATGATTCGAGAAGGTGACAAAATCATGGTAGCCATGAGCGGCGGCAAGGACAGCTATGTACTGCTCGATACGTTAAAGATCCTGCAGGCACGTGCGCCAATACACTTTGATCTTTTGGCCGTCAATGTGCATCAGCACATCCCGGAATTTCCACTTGAAGCCTTGAAAAAGCATCTGGAACATTCAGGGATACCTTTTCACATTGAGGATCAAGACACGAACTCGCTTATTCAGAAACTCATTCCGGAAGGTAAAAATGTATGCTCGCTCTGTGCTCGTCTGCGCCGCGGCATCCTATACCGGGTAGCCCGGGAAACCGGCTGCAACCGCATTGCGCTCGGTCATCATATGGACGACATCGTCAGCACACTGCTCCTCAATCTCTTTTATGGTGGACGTTTGAAGTCCATGCCACCAGCGCTGAAGAATGATCGAGGTGACTGCGTCGTCATCCGCCCGCTTGCATATGTGCGTGAAGCAGAAACTGCCAAGATGGCCAAGATTCGAGGCTATCCCCTCGCAGCTAAAGGCATCTGCGGCGCTGGAGAGAATTTGAAACGCAAAGAGATCAAAGAATTAATGCAACGTTGGGACCGAGAATTTCCCGGCCGCATTTACAACATCTTCATGAGTCTTACTCGCGTCTCCCCATCGCATCTGTTGGATCGAAGCATCTACGACTTCACAAATTTCGCTCCGATATACGGTACTCCTGGATCAGAGGCGTCAGGCGAAAGCGAAGATGAATAAACTCGAGCTTCAGACCGGGATGTCCGCTGAAAATACTCGGCTAAAATCACCGACGAAACCAACCACCAAAACACGCACAAATGAGAACTCGCTCACTCAAAGTCATCGATATGGCCGTCCATAAGGTAGCCATTATCACTCCTGAAAAAAGCATCCGGGAAAGCGCCCGACAGATGCGCGTCGAACACGTCGGCAGCCTCGTTGTAGTCGATCAGGACGGCAAGCCCATCGGCATGCTCACGGATCGAGACATTACGATTGAGGGTGTTGCCCGCGGCGTTGACGTTGACCAAACCACCGTGCGCGATCTGATGACCGCACCGGTCGTTACGGCTACAGAATCTGAAGGCATGGTGACCGCCCTTGCTCGTATGCGCGAATTTGGCATCCGCCGCCTGCCTATCATCGATAGTGAAGGAAAACTTGTTGGGGTAGTGACGAACTCCAACCTGATTAAAGAACTTTCGGAATTACTCGACGGACTGGTACGCAATATCAGTTCTTCCAAGACTCGCGAAGTTGCACTTCGTTCAGACATTTAATTTCTGTCTAAATCCTGAAGACTTAAAGACCGCAGTATCCATCCTTGGGATCTGCGGTCTTTTGTTCTGTGCTCAGTCTGCGCGCATTGTTTCACGTGAAACATTCGATTCTTTACCGACAGGATGTTCCACGTGAAACATCATGACTGAACAATCAACGAATACCAAGATTGCATCAATCGGTTCTGAATCACTTCTTCTTTTTCTTTTTTGGCCCGGGAAGCATGGGCGGCATATTCGGGCGAACAAGTTCACCAGCAAGAATATGCGGTGCAGCAGCATACTCTGCAGTCTCAAACATCGTGCTTGCTCGACCAACAATCAGCGGATCAATGGGGCCAATGGCTTTCAAGTCTCTCTCCGCATACGGAATGAGATGCAGAACGTATCGCATGGCATTTAACCGAGCACGCTTCTTATCGTCAGATTTGATCACTGTCCAGGGCGCTTCCGGCGTATCGGTGCCAAAGAACATTGCCTCTTTGGCGCGAGTGTAATCATCCCATTTATCAAGTGAAGCCAAGTCAATCGGCGAAAGTTTCCAACGCTTCAAAGGCGAAACTTGTCGTTCACGGAAACGACGCTGCTGTTCCTTCTGACTCACTGAGAACCAGAACTTAATGACATATGTGCCGCTTCGAACCAAATTGCGTTCAAACCCAGGGACTTCCCGCATAAATTCATAGTATTCAGCGTCCGTACAAAACTTCATGACGCGCTCAACACCTGCTCGGTTGTACCAGGATCGGTCAAAGAAAACCATCTCACCTTTGGTGGGTAGATGTGTCACATAGCGTTGGAAATACCACTGCCCAGACTCCTCTACGGTGGGTTTATTCAAAGCTACAACTCGTGCACCACGAGGATTGAGATGCTCCATGAAGCGCGTAATTGTGCCGCCTTTGCCTGCAGCATCACGTCCCTCAAAGATGACAATGATCTTCTGTCCTGTTTCCTTCACCCATGCCTGAAGTTTTAAAAGTTCAACTTGCAGGCGAAATTTCTGCTCCTCGTAGTTTTTACGCCGCATGCGATTGACATACGGATAAGCACCTTTCGCCCAATCTGGATTGAGACGGTTCTCCTCAAGGTCTCGCTCCTTACGGCTTTTTTTGCTCTTAGTTGTAAGCTCTGCGAGCAGTTGACTCAGAATCGCCTCACGATCTTCGCGCGCCTGCCCGCTCAGGATGTCTTCAATCAAATCCTGCTTGCGTCGATAGGCGCGCTCTGTCTTGTCAGACTTGATGTGTTCCAGCACATCCTGCACATTTTGGAAGCGCGGAGCTCGGTCAATATGTTCGTCATTGAGTACCGCTTCACGCGTTTCGTGGCTCTTCCGTTTGACAGACTCATCTGTCTTTTCATTATTGGCCATGGGTAACGTTCCTCCATTGAAGGGTCGAACTGAAAGCGGCTATCGGGTTAGCCGATTCCACCCTCCGCTGATAATTTTTATTCGGCTGCATCGGTCTCTTGTGCTTTACGCATGACCGTCAGCCAGGTGTAGATCTCCTGCCGCGGACGTCCCGTCAGCTTAGCGGCGATAGCCGCCAAACGCGAAGACGGAAGCTCCGGAGCGAGCGCTTTGAGCCATGCTTCTTCTTGAACAGAAAGCGTCTCCTCCTTCATAGGTTCCTCATCTACAAGCACAACATACTCTCCACGGGGTTCATGCGTCTTAATCCATTCCGAGAGATCTGCAGCAGTAAGAGAAGTGATCGTCTCAAACTTCTTCGTCAGCTCACGCGCTACGACAATGCGCCGTTCTGGCGTAAGAGCTGCTCCCAAATCTTCAAGCAACGCGAGAATACGATGCGGTGCCTCATAGAGAACGAAGGGGCGCTTACGATGCGCGAGCTCTGCGGCCGACTGATGACGCGCCTTAGGCTGCGGCGGCAGAAAACCGATGAAGTCAAAACCTGTACCAAGCAGCCCGGCAGCAGACAAAGCAGTGATTGCCGCTGATGCACCGGGAACAGGAATCACACGCCGGCCAACGCGGCGCAAGTACTCAACAGCACGCGCCCCCGCCGGCGTACCAGCATCAGTGACTAATGCGACGCGCTGCCCCTCTGCCAAGAGCGCATCAATTTGCTCAGCTCCGTGTCGTTCGTTATGCTCACGAACGGACAATAATCGAGTATCGATGCCGAACCGCTCAAGGAGCTTCCTCGTCTCTCGAGTATCCTCAGCAGCCACAGCATCAACGCTCGAAAGCACCCAAAGGGCCCTCAGCGTAATATCGCCCATGTTGCCGATGGGGAGTCCAACTACATAGAGCGCCGCGGCCGGGAGTTCCTGATCGGGAAGTCCTGCAGCCAGCATCAGCGCATTATCAGTCCAAAGATTTCGTAGGGAATTCATGCCGCTTTCTCGTCGTTCTCTGATCGCTTGCTTCAGTGGAGTCGTGGTCGGTAGTTTAAGCGCCCCAAGCATCGTGCACGCAGTAGAAACTTTAGGGACAGCCGCAGGAGAAGCGCCTAGCATCTCGGCAGCTTCGCCAGTTTCATCTCTTCGCCCGCTGCGCATCGCCATGCTAATGCCGCCCGATGACTCCCCGTTTCTCGCAGCCGCACGCATCGTCGCCAACGGTCTTGCCGCATCTAACGCCCACATTGACGGCCCGCAAGATCGTTCCGCTGAGATTTTTCTAGTGGAAAGTTCGTCACAAACAGCCAGTCTTGATGCTGCACTGGATGCCGCACTCGTGAGTGGTGCCGATATTGTCGTCGGGCCAATCGAACGCAGTGCTGTTGAAATGCTTGCTCGGAAAAAAACACTTCCGCTCCCAGTCCTTGCCCTCAATGTACCGGATAACACAGATTTATCGGCTGTACCACAAAATCTAGGTCTGATTTCTATCAGTACGGAATATGAAGCGGAATGGATCGCCCAAGCAGCAGTGGCAGCGCTACCGCATTCCATCAACAATCTGAGCAGACCCAAAATTGCCGTTATAGCGGGTTCTGCAGCTTGGCAGATGCGTGCCCGCGATGCCTTCGAGAACGTACTCGCGCACGCACAGATTGACTATGAAGTCATCAGCTTCTCCCCGGAAATCCTTGATGATTTGCAGACCAAATTCGAACCCACGCTTTCTCCAGAAGAGGCCGCGCAATTCGATCAGGAGCTGCGCGAAGCGCTCGCCAAGGCCGAATCGTCACAACAGCGAAAGCTCATCACAAAACGTGTTCACGCTGCTCGACGTGCGCGTGTCACACAAAGTGAACCGCCATTCCAAGCAGCGCTGCTTGCGCTTTCTGCCCAAGAAGCAGCCCTCGTACGCAACCGCTTCCCGCGCGGCACGCGCATTTGGGGAACATCGGCCATCAATCCTGGCGACCCTGACTTGAGTTCTGCTGCAACAACGCTCTCGTACGATTTAGATGGCGTGGCGTTCCCCGAGTGTCCGTTGGTGGTGCAGCTCAAACCCGCAGATTTCGAAGCTCGCTTTGGCACCTCAATGCCTTATTCACTCTCGGCCAAACGTCTCTTTGCCTTGGGAGTTGATGCCCGCACCACAGCGCTGGCCTGGTCTCAAGGGCGATCTCTGCAAGGTGAAGCTGGAGAAACCGGCACATTGACCTTTGACCGCTCGCATTCACCGCTCGTTGAACGTACTCCTCAAGTTGTAGTTGTGCAGCAAGGGCATCTTTTGCAAATTCCCCGTGAGCTCGCTGTTCGCACAGTGCTGCCAACCATCGAACCGCCCAAGCCAACTGAACCCATTGCAATGCCAACCGTCAAAGAAGAACTTAACGCTGCACACCGTGAAGATGTCAAAGGCGTCGTAGTCAATGATCTTGGGGCTGATCCCGATCCTACGCCAATGATCCCAAAAACGATCAGTCCGGCCTCTTCACCATCACCAGCAGCTTCCGGCATAAGCATTACGCAGTAAGACACTCTCCATCCCTCTGATCTCTACAATTCCATACACTCCCTTCGCGGAAGACGTTTTTCACTAACCGTCTTCCGCCATTTCTTTTCTTCTCCACGCTATGGCGCTTATTACTCTCATCGACGCTCATCTTGCTTATGGTGATTTGCCGCTCCTCGACGAAGCGAACATTTCGATTGAACCCGGTGAACGTGTGGGGCTCATCGGCCGCAACGGCACTGGTAAAAGCTCGTTGCTCTCAGTGTTGGCAGGAAAGACCATGCTCGATGACGGTCAGCTTCAACGCATGGACGGACTCACCATTCACTATGTTGAACAAGAGCCGCAGCTCCCCGATGCGCCAACGCTGAAGGAGAGTCTCATTCTCCGTGGGAAATTAGATGAAACAACTGACGAAAGGGAGAAATGGCGTATCCTCGCAAAACTCGACGAAAACCTTTCGCATTTCGAGCTCAATCCTAATGCGGATCCAAAGCTCACTTCCGGCGGTGAAAAAAAGCGTGCCGCACTTGCTCTCGCCTTTACACTCGCTCCACAGCTGCTGCTGCTTGATGAGCCAACCAATCATCTTGATATGCGAGCAATACGACTTCTTGAAGCTCGATCGCAAGATGAACTCAAAAATCAGCGCTCACTCGTCGTCATCACCCATGACCGTGCGTTCCTTGACAAAGTAGCCACTCGTATCGTTGAGCTCGACCGCGGAGTACTGCGATCCTATCCCGGGAATTTCGCAGCCTATGAGACTCGAAAAGAAGAGGAACTTGCCGCTGAAGAACTGGAACGTCGACGCTTCGATAAATTCTGGGCACAGGAAGAGGTCTGGATCCGTAAGGGCATTGAAGCCCGACGCACGCGCAACGAGGGCCGTGTCAAGCGGCTCGAACAATTGCGTCGCGAACGGGCCGCCAGACGTGATCAGATGGGATCCATCCGCATGTCGATCGATGCGGGCGAAAAAAGCGGCAAAATTGTCGCTGAAGTAAAAGGGCTTTCAAAGTCATTCGGGGACTGCGTCATCGTAAAAGACCTCGATTTCACCTTAATGCGTGGGGATCGTCTCGGTCTTATCGGCAGAAACGGCGCTGGTAAAAGCACCTTGATCAAGCTGCTTTTAGGAAAAATTCAACCCGATGCTGGCACGGTCAAACTCGGCACAAACATCAAACTTGCATACTTTGATCAACTTCGTGAACAACTTGATCTTACAAAAACCGTAGCCGAAACAATCTCTCCGGGTTCTGATTGGGTAGAAATCGGCGGTGAACGCAAGCACATCATCGCTTATCTGGGCGATTTCCTTTTTCCACCCCGCCGTGCAAACGTTCCCGTGAGTTCCCTCTCGGGCGGCGAACGCAACCGCCTCCTGCTTGCTCGCCTTTTTGCTTTGCCTGCAAATCTGCTCGTTCTCGACGAACCGACAAACGATCTGGATATTGATTCACTCGAACTGCTTGAGCAGACTCTCGCCGTCTATCCAGGTACGATCATCCTTGTCAGTCACGATCGTCGTTTCCTTGACAATGTCGTCACCGAAGTATTGGCTCCCGAGGGTGACGGCAAATGGCGTGAATATGTGGGCGGCTATACAGAATGGTTTACCCAGCGCCAACAGGAAAACGATCCGTTTGCCGCAGCAAAGACAGAAAAGAAGGCAGAAAAAACAGAAAAGCCAGCAAAAAACGAAAAACCTCGTGATGTCATCCCACAAAAAATAAAACTCTCCTGGCGGGAAGCCCGAGAACTTGAAGCGCTCCCTGAAAAGCTCGAGGCCATGGAAAAAGAACAGGCCAGCATCATCAATGCAATGAGCGCCTTCGACTATCACTCAAAATCCGTTGAGGACATCAAGGCTGATAAATTACGACTTGAGGAATTAGAGAAATCTATCGCTGACGGATGGACGCGTTGGGAAGCACTTTCAGAGAAGGAATCCCTTTCGACTGGAAAATAGATGAGCGTAGATGCGCCACTTTCACGCGCATAATGAGCATCTTCCCTACTGCTACAACGCAATAAGCCCGTTTTTGGAACCTCCAAAAACGGGCTTATTTTATTGAAAGATTGCTGACTTCAAAAATTAGGCATTCGTCTTCACGAAACCTGGAACCGACAGATAGCGCTCACCAGTATCAAAGTTAAGCGCTAAAACTCGCGAAGCTTTCGGCAAGGTCGGCAAAAGCCCTGCAAGGGCAGCGAGTACCGCACCAGTGGAAATACCAACGAGCAAACCTTCCTGACGAGCTGCCGCCTGTGCATACGCAAAAGCAGCATCGTCTTCAATATCCAGAAACTGGTCAATCACGTTCTTGTCAAGATTGCCCGGCACAAAATTGGCGCCGATACCCTGAATGCGATGCGGACCAGCGTGCCCCTCCGTAAGAAGTGGGCTGCCCTTCGGTTCGACAGCATAGGTCTTCACGGTCGGCCAGGCGCGTTTCAAAACCCGTGAAATACCCGAAACATTGCCGCCGGTACCAAAAGCCGAAACGAAGACATCCAACCCTTCAGGGAAGTCAGCGACAATTTCCGGCCCCGTGCGCAATTCGTGCGCCTTGGGATTACTTGGGTTTTCAAATTGGCCTGCCACCCAAGCATCAGGCAGCTCTTTCTGCAATGCCAGCGCACGGTCGACGGCACCTTTCATACCCTGTGCAGCAGGTGTAAGAACAAGTTCCGCACCATAGGCCTGAGCAAGAAGACGACGCTCCACGCTCATCGATTCTGGCATGACGAGAATCATACGGAAGCCCAGCACAGCACTCACCATCGCAAGTCCCACGCCGGTGTTGCCTGATGTTGGTTCGATAATAGTGCCTCCTTTTTTGAGGTCACCGCGGGCAACCGCATCAAGCACCATTTGCAATGCAATACGATCCTTAACAGATCCACCCGGATTGGCGCGCTCCAGCTTCAACCAAACATCATGATCCGGGAAGAGACGCGACAGGCGCACCACCGGCGTATTGCCGATAAGTTCGAGCACGGAAGCGTACTTACTCATTAGATAATCCTCCATCACGTGCGGCTTTATGAAGTAAAGAAGCCGCATTCGTTGCTCCGACCAAGGACCATCATATAACGATTTAGTTAAGGTGTCAGGGTAAATACGGAGAAATTAGGACAGAAACAAGGCAACTTCTTCTATAGTTTTACGCTTGGTTTAGTGCATCCGAACTTTGTTCACAAAGTTCGTGAGCGCATAAAAAAAAGAATCTCATTAAGGATCTATCAGAGAATGGGTCGATCAAGTGAACTCGATGGGCTGACCACACTCCCCGAACTGCTCATGCAGAGCATCCAAAAGAACGGCGACCGTGAAGCCTTGCGCCAGTACGACCGTGCGACCGGAAAATGGGAAAGCTGGACCTATAAGGAACTGGGCGAGCACGTGCTGGCCTGGCGCCGAGCTTTTGCGGCGATGGGATTAAAACCTGGGGAACGCATCGCGATCCTGATGCCCAACGGACGTGACCATGTCTGCGCCGATCAGGCTGCGCTTGCCAATGGTCTCATTCCGGTACCGCTGCATGCAATTGATACGCCGGGAGCAAGTGCTTTTATTACCATCGATAGTCAAGCTGCGACTTTAGTCACTAACAAACTGACTCGCTGGCAGCAGATCCGCGCCACAGGCGTCCCGCTACCCGACCTTAAGAACATCATCATTACCGATCCGGGAGAAACCGAAAACAAGTCTGAAGGACGTTTTCACATCCGCAGTCTTGAGTCGATCCTTCTGGAAGGGGCTTCCTGGACAGAAGATCTCCCTGCCGGTCCGCTTGAAGATGACTTAGCCGGCATCATCTATACATCCGGCACTACCGGTCGCCCAAAGGGCGTGATGCTCACGCATCGCAACATTGTGAGCAATGTAAAGGCAACACTCGAATGTGTGTCCCCAAAAGTGGGGGACACCTTTCTTTCTTTCCTGCCGCTATCGCATACATTCGAACGCACGGCCGGATACTACCTCGCCTTGGCAACTGGCTGCATCATTGCCTACAACCGCTCTGTATTGCTGCTTGCCGAAGATTTGAAAACAATTAAGCCCACGGTAATCATTTCGGTCCCCCGTGTGTATGAACGTATTTACGCTCGCGTGCAGGATAAGCTTCGGAAGTCCCGTCCTATCGCTAAGAAGCTTTTTGACTGGGCTGTTGAAGTGGGTTGGCGCGATTTTTGCCGCAAGAACCATCTTCCAGTAGAAAAATCCGGTCGTTCGTGGCTCGACGGGATTGTTCGCGCAACGCTGCTTCACAAAATGGCCAATACACTTCTTTCGCAGTTTGGCGGACGCCTTCGTATTGCCATTTCGGGAGGCGCAGCGCTCAATCACAAAGTTGCCCGCACCTTCTGCGGCTTGGGACTGCCTATCATTCAAGGCTACGGCATGACCGAAGCCAGTCCTATCATCGCTGGCAACTGTGTTGAGTTCAATCAGCCCGACACTGTTGGCAAACCTTTCTGTAATGTCGAAATCCGCCTAGGCGAGGGCAATGAAATTCAGGTCCGCGCACCCTCCATCATGAAAGGTTATTGGCACCGCCCTGAAGACACTGCGGCTGCTTTTACTAAGGACGGTTGGCTTAAAACCGGTGACGTCGGCGAGTTCAATGCTGACGGGATGCTCAAGATTAAGGGACGCATCAAGGAAATCATCGTAACCAGCACAGGAGAAAAAATTCCTCCTGCTGATTTGGAAAGCGCTATCGAAACCGATCCGCTCTTCGCACAAGCCTACATCGTGGGAGAGAACAAACCTTACCTTGGCCTCCTTGCCGTCGTAGAGCCCAATGAATGGGCTAGCCTTGCCGCATCGCTTAATCTTGATCCCAATGCGCCTGAAAGCCTTGCTTCACCTGCAGTACGTACAACAGCACTTAAGCGTGCTAAGACTGCGGCAGCTGACTTCCCCAACTATGCGCTTCCGCGTGCCGTAATTCTTACGACGGAACCCTGGACGATCGAAAACGGTCTGATAACGCCGACTTTGAAGCTCAAACGCGGCCCGCTCTCAAAGCACTTTGCCGCCGAGATTGAAAAGCTGTACGCCGTTCACGGCTGACTAACCTTGTGACTAAAGTGAAATCAACGCCCGCAGAAAGATCTGCGGGCGTTGATTTATCTCCATCAGACTTACGCTTCTTCAGGAAACTCCGGATGCGCATTGTTTAGAATCCGGAACTTCAAAAACATCTTCGGGCCCGAAATCGGCCCCGCCAGACCTTCATGACGAACAGCACCTACGTTCCCAAGCCGCGCGAGCTGCTTCCGGACTGGATGGTCGGACTTACCGACCGAGTGATGAACTACTACACCAAGCGGTATCTGAACTGCGAACCGGTGATCTTAAAAAATCCGCCGTTACCGCAGGAAGGACACCAGTACATGCTTTACGCGCATGTGCCCTTCTGCCACACGCTCTGTACATACTGCACTTTCCATCGCTTCCTTTTCAAGGAATGGAAAGCGCGTGAATATTTCCAGAACCTGCGCAGGGAAATGGAATATGTAAAAGCACTGGGATATGACTTCACGGCGATGTATGTGGGCGGCGGTACGACCACAATTCTTGAGGACGAACTCGTCAAGACGCTCGAACTTGCCAAAAAGCTCTTTCCATCCATCAAAGAAATTTCATGCGAAACGGATCCGCAAGTCATCATGACGCCGCAGTTTCGCAACCTGCAAGGGCTCGTCGACCGTATGTCCATCGGCGTACAGAGTTTCAATGATGAAATTTTGAAGCTTTCTGACCGATATGAGAAATTTGGTTCCGGAGAGCAGATTTACGAACGCCTTCAATATGCGCAGGAACTCTTCCCCACCTGCAATGTTGACATGATGTTCGGCTTCCGCGGTCAATCGCTTGATGTCCTCCATGAAGACATGGAAAAGATTGTGAAACTCAATCCTCGTCAGGTAACGACCTATCCGCTGATGGTAACTTCGCAGACGCGTGCAAGTGCCAGAGCCAAGATTGCCGCTACGGGCCTTGAGCTCGCAGATCAATATCGCGTGATCATGGATTCGCTCGAGAATCATTATCGCCAACTCACCTCATGGACCTTTGGACGTACAAACGACGAAGGGTTCGATGAGTACGTTGTTGACCACGACGAATATCTAGGCGTTGGTTCCGGTGCTTTCAGCTTCCTCGGTGACAGTCTCTACGTCAATACCTTCAGTCTTCGCCGCTACGCCGAACGTATCGCTGCTGGCAATACTGGTGTCGAACGCCGCCGTACGTTCGACAAACATTCAATTCTGCAGTATCGACTCCTTCTCGGACTATTCTCTCACCGCCTTTCGCGCAAGTACTTCCGTGAAGTTCACGGGGTCAATCTCGACCGTGCGCTCATGAAGGAAATGATGGGATTGCGCCTTTCGGGCGCCATCAAGGATGACCCAAACGATCCTGACCGCATTATCGTCACGGATGCCGGCAAATTCCTCGGTCTCGTCATGATGAAAGCTTTCTATGCCGGCATGGATCACGTTCGTGCGGAACTTCGTGCCCCGCTCAAAGAAGAGGACATGTAAAAAAACTGTTCAAGTTTCCAAAAAATGGCAGCTCAATAAGAGCTGCCATTTTTATTGATAATCCCCAAGCATCCTCGACAGTCCTCATGACGCCGGCAAGCAATCAACTCTGCAGAATTAGATGGATATCCCTCTAAACAAGGCAAACCGAACGATAAAAGTCATCTTGTTCAGCCCTTTGAAGCTGCTCTTTTGATAATCCAGTTTTTGTACCAATTGAATGCAAGATGCTTCACTGATAATCCTGACGAAATTTCTCAGGAATATGAAGGGAATTGTTCACAATGCAGTTCCAGTTTGATTTGCATTAACTACCGCATAGAAACAATTCAAAACACTTCCAAAGAACTACCGATGTCTACCTACTTGGTATTAAACAGGGGCATTACGTTCGAGCTAGCCGCACGATAAAATGCGGGCGTTCGCAGGAGTCTCGGATTAACTTTCTACTAATTCGACTTGCTCCCGCTCAAAATTAAAACATGTCCAGAAATTTCAACGATCCCAACCGTCGGGCGCTCACGCTGCACGACGGTTCGCTGAAACTTCGGACTGCAACAAGAAGAAGGAACTGCGCTGCGGACGCCCTCTACCTAGGGGTGCGCCCCTTTAGGCGTTTTTCCGACTTCGGAGAAAATGTCCATGTTCAAGGATACGATGACGATCCACACCTTCGGGCCGGGCGAAAACGCATACGGTCAGAACGGTGGCGCCTACGAAGGCAATCTGCGCAAGGGTGAGCTGCGCGGGATTATTCACATCAACAAAGATCACTGCGTTGGGTGCGACACCTGCCGCAAGTTCTGCCCGACAGATGCCATTAAGGGTGGTCTCGGCGCCAAACACGAGATCATTGACGATGCGTGCCTTTATTGCGGCCAGTGCCTTGTGGCCTGCCCGTTCAATGCCATTGAGCAGATGAGCTTCATTGATGAAGTCGAACGCGTCCTTGACGCTAAGGACCGCATCGTGGTTGCCCAGCCGTCGCCGGCCGTGCGCGTATCGATCTGCGAAAAATTCGGTGGGGAACCCGGTGAACTCTCGACCGAGCAAATGGTCAACGCTCTGGAAGCCCTCGGCTGCGTCACGTACGACTGCAACAGCACCGCGGACCAGACGATTATCGAAGAAGGCACCGAATTCGTGAAGAAGGTGCAATACTGGGTACTCGGCGAACGTGGGCCTGAAGTCGACGAGCAGGGTAAACACCCGTTCCCGCATTTCACATCTTGCTGCCCGGGCTGGGTGAAGTACGCCGAAACTTATGCGGCCGACATGCTCCCCCACCTTTCCACCGCGAAATCCCCTCTGCAGATGGGTGGTACGCTCGCGAAGACGTGGGCAGCCAAGCACATTCTCAAGTGCGATCCCCGCATGGTCTACTTTGTTTCGATGACGCCCTGCACGGCCAAGATCTTCGAGGCTTCCCGTCCCGAAATGAATACCGCCTGGCGTTGGCTCATTGAGCACAAGGAAATCCCGGCTAACACGCCTTCCTTCCAAGATATTGACGCCTCTCTCACGGCGCGCGACCTTGCCGAACTTTTCCGTCGCAAGGGCATCAACCCGCTCCTTATGCCGAAGACCCGCAAGCGTGACAGCGAAACACATCCGCTTGAGGTCTATTCTGGCGCCGGCACGATCTTCGGATGCTCCGGCGGCGTGATGGAAGCGGCGCTGCGCACCGCCTACTTTGCCCTCGCCGGCAAGGAACTCGATAACAAGGACATCGAAGTCGTTCGCGGCCACAACAACGCGATTATTGAAGCCACAATCCCCGTTCCCGTTAAGGAACTCGGCGGCAAGATTTTTGAAGTCCGCGTTTGTGTCGTCAACGGCTGCAATCAGGGTATCGCTGAAGTGCTCCACCGTGTTCGCGTCGATAAGAACCGCTACCACTTCATCGAAGTCATGAACTGTCCCGGCGGCCAGCCGGTTCAGCCAGTTGGTACATCTTGGCTCAAGCCCACCACACCGCTTCCCCTGCGCGTCTAATTTTTAGAGGTTCTCAAAAAAATGCTCTCTCAAAACTATTCCTACGCGGAACGTCCTGCGGCCTTGATTCTCGGCCGTCGAGGCTTCCTGAAGGTGAGCGGCCTCTGCATCGGCGCCGCAGTCGTTTGCGGCTGGGGGAATGGGGGCCAGGGGGTAGCATGGAA
>OAWX01000995.1_pt1 | contig 14038 bp, 10 predicted proteins | sample 1495571 | NCBI WGS metagenome assembly OAWX01 (sample SAMEA2580265, study PRJEB22360) | human gut metagenome | biome: human gut; feature: human-associated habitat; material: faeces | place: Denmark | collected 2008/2010 | reverse complement strand
CATCGGCTCCTTCTTCTCCCGTCTTGACGACCTCATCACCCTTCATCAGCGTAAGCGCGAAAGCCGCATCATCCGCGTGCGCTCATTCATATGGTTAGCTGGTGATATATCCGGCATCGGCGTAAGCGCATATCAACCAGAAAAGAGAAGACCATATGACCGAAGGCAACACCAACGCCGAAACGTTGTTCTGCGATTACTACGAGCAATGGATCAGCGTATACAAGGAAGGTGCAATTCGTGAAGTGACCATGAAAAAATACCGGCTCACGCAGGCATGGTTGGGCCGGCTCATTCCCGATCTCAAACTCGCCGACATGGATCGCGTGAACTATCAGAAGCTCATCAACGGCTACGCCGAACATCACGAACGCCAGACGACGATGGATTTCCATCATCAATTGAAAGGAGCCATTCTTGACGCGGTCGACGAAGGGCTGATTCAGCGCGACCCGACTCGTAAGGCAATCATCAAGGGCAAGCCGCCATGCTCAAAGAAAACGAAGTATCTCAATCAGTTCGAGCTTCATGCGGTCCTTGCGGATCTCGAACTCGGCAAGGGACCAAGCTGGGATTGGCTGATACTGTTGGTGGCGAAAACCGGGTTACGGTTCTCGGAAGCTTTGGGACTCACACCCGACGACTTTGATTTCGTGCATCAGACCCTTTCGGTCAGTAAAACGTGGGATTACAAGAACGGCGGAGGATTCGTCCCCACCAAGAACGCATCCTCCGTACGAAAGGTGCAGCTCGATTGGCAGCTTATCATGCAGCTCTCAACGCTTCTGAAAGATATGCCTGCGAGCGACCCCATTTTCGTGAATGGCAAGGTGTATAACTCCACCGCGAATAATATCCTCGCCAGGCATTGCGAACGGGCCAACGTTCCCGTGATTTCGATTCATGGGTTAAGGCACACCCATGCCTCGCTGTTGTTGTTTGCCGGCGTATCGATTGCCAGTGTGTCCAAGCGACTTGGTCATGCAAGCATGAACACCACACAGGACACTTATCTTCATGTCATCCGCGAACTTGAAAACAAGGATGTCGATATCGTGATGCGTGCCCTCTCCACCCTCATCTAACCATTTCAACCACTGCCGCTTACGCTGATGAAGGGTGATGAGGGAGTCGAGCTTAGCAAAGTAGTCGCCAATTTGCTGTTGCTCGACGGTGCTTGGCATATACAAAAGCATGTCTTTGATCTTGCCAAAGTCAACACTTTCTACGGTTGTTCCAGCCTTGCCAAACTCAAGCAGCAATTCCTTGTTATGCGAAATAAAGAACTGAAGTAGCCATTCTCCACAGCACTCGCCTTGGGGCAGAATGACGCGAATATCCTGGTTAACAGTTGAAGGTTTGCGCAGTTCAGCCACCGGAAGGGTATGGCGAAGAATCCCGCTCCTCGTTACCATTACTAAAGAACCCGCAGGATAAAGAGTCAACTCTTTTGCGCCCTTCTCAGTTATCTGAGTCGTAGTTCTATCAAGATAATTAGATTTCACGTCCTGGGATGTAACCCACAGCACGTATCCATCTTCATAGTTATCGGGATCTGCCATTGGCGGAGTATGCCCGCCGCCAAACGTTGCTACTTCACTCAACTTACGCTGTTCCCAAGCGGGTGTATAATTAATGCATTTATACTGCGGTTTGAAAGCGTGGGATGCGATGACGTACTCCGATTTGATTGAACATGAGGCTGGTGAAACAGAGATACGCTCATATCTAGTAGACGGTGACGTGGTGCCAGTTACCATGCGCATTCCCGCTAACCTGCGGGATTCCGCCAAAGAAGCCGCGTCTCTGAGAGGAATGAGCTTCTCGGCGTTCGTAAGGACATGCATGATCAATGAGTTGGCGAAGGGCGGCAAGTAATTGATTGCGCTCACCGCCATGACCATACAAATAATTGACAACAATCCGGATGGTATCCGTATTTGCCGGGTGGACGGGGAATCGCTTGTCACTGTCGTGGTGCCCAGAGACATGTTGGGCGAGGCGAAGTGTCTTCCCGATCTGCCAGACCGCGGTGTGTATTACCTGCTTGATGAGGATCATGGTGTGCTGAGTCGTGTGTACGCGGGGCAAACCACGAGGGGACTTGTCAGACTTGATGCGCACAAGACCAAAAAGGAGTTCTGGAACAAAGCCATCATGTTCCTCGATAACGATGTCAATATCGACCGTGATGTTCTGGATTCGCTTGAGGCGAAGGCCATCGATTACGTGCGTGAACACGGCTCATATGAGACCGATAACGGGAATACTCCCGCTCCTCGCATGAACCCATACAAAGAGCAGCGGGTGGAGGACCTGCACGGCAGCATTCTTTTCCGCATGCGCGTGCTCGGATATGATCTCGACCGCAAGGAGACAACGCCGGTTGCAGTGAATACCGTGTTCCGCACCAAGAAGAATGGCGTGCGTGCGACTGGACGATACAACCGGGATACCGGCCGTTTCACGGTTCTTTCGGGCTCCGAGGTGGACCTTGGTCATGCGGTGATCAAAAATCAAGGAGCCGTGGCAGCTCGACGGCAGCTTTTCGCCGCGCAGACAGGCAAAGTGATTCTTGCGGACGATGTCGAGCTGTCCAGTCCCTCCTCCGCCGCTGTATTCGTTCTCGGCGGCAGCCAAAACGGGTGGATCGAATGGGTCAATGAGCAGGGGCAGACCCTTGATTATGTGTACAGAAGCAAGGAGCATATGAATGAATAAGCAGCAGCTCGCCGCCAAGATCTGGGAGTCGGCCAACAAAATGCGCTCGAAGATCGAAGCCAACGAATACAAGGATTACATCCTCGGCTTCATCTTCTACAAGTTCCTTTCCGAGACCGAAGTCACTCGTCTGCATGCTGATGGCATGGGGGACGAAGACCTCGAAGAATTACGGGAGGATGATACCGAGACCGCGCAGTACGTGCGCGATCTGTGCGGCTACTTCATCTCCTACGATAACCTGTTCTCCACATGGGTGGCGAAGAAGGGGGATTTCGCCATCGCCAATGTGCGCGACGCGCTTTCCGCGTTCGACCGCAACATCGACCCTGCCCGCAAGCGCGTGTTCGCGGGCATCTTCGACACCTTGCAGACCGGCCTGTCCAAACTCGGCACCGATGAGAAAAGCCGCAGCAAGGCCGCACGTGACCTCATCTACCTCATCAAGGACATTCCGATGGACAGCCGGCAGGACTACGACACCCTCGGCTTCATCTATGAATACCTGATCAGCAATTTCGCCTCCAACGCGGGCAAGAAGGCCGGCGAGTTCTACACGCCGAGCGAGGTCTCACAGCTCATGAGCGAAATCGTGGCCTGTCATCTCGCCGGCCGTGAGGAAATCAACATCTACGACCCCACAAGTGGCTCGGGCTCGTTGCTCATCCACATCGGCCAGGCGGTGGCCCGTCGCAACGGCAACCCGAATGACATCAGGTATTACGCGCAGGAACTCAAGGAGAATACCTACAACCTCACGCGTATGAACCTTGTCATGCGCGGCATCCTGCCGGACAACATCGTGGCCCGCAACGGAGACACACTGAAAAGTGACTGGCCGTGGTTCGACACCGACGAGACCAAGGATGAGACCTATGAGCCGCTGTTCGTGGACGCTGTGGTCTCGAATCCTCCCTACTCCCAGAATTGGGAACCACCGGAGGCCGGCGAGGATATCCGCTTCGAATACGGCATCGCGCCCAAGTCCAAGGCGGACTACGCCTTCCTGCTGCATGACCTCTACCATCTGCGCGACGACGGCATCATGACCATCGTATTGCCCCATGGCGTGCTGTTCCGTGGTGGTGAGGAAGGCACTATTCGCCGGAACCTGGTGGAGAACCACCACATTCAGGCCATCATCGGCTTGCCCGCGAACATCTTCTTCGGCACCGGCATCCCCACCATCGTGATGGTGCTGCGCAAACATCGCGACGACGATCATGTGCTCATCGTGGACGCTTCCAAATACTTCACCAAGGAAGGCAAGAACAACAAGCTGCGTGCGAGCGATATCAAACGCATCGTGGATGCGGTGACAGGGAATCGTGACGTCGATAAGTTCAGCCGCTTGGTGGGTATTGATGAGATTCGGCAGAACGACTATAACCTCAATATTCCTCGCTACGTGGATTCCTCCGACAATGCCGAGAGCTGGGATGTGTATTCCACTATGTTCGGCGGTATTCCTAAGCGGGACATCGATGCACTCAGCAAATATTGGAACGTGTTCCCCGGACTACGCCGGTGCCTTTTCGCGGAGGAGAACGGCCATTCGGCCAAGCTCGCCGTGCAAGACGTTCGTGAGGCGGTGAATGCCGACTCAGATGTGAAGGCATATATCCAGCGTTATCGTGAGGCGTTCATCGATTATCCGGCTTATATACGCGGTGAATTGGTGGGTAATGCCGCCAATGTGAGCATTGCCGCCGAAGAGGAGACTCTGGCAAATGATCTGCTGCGTCGTTTGGCTGGTATCCCTCTCGTAGACGCCTATGCGGCGTATCAGGTGCTTGACGATAGTTGGCAAAAGACTATCTCCATCGACCTTGAAACCATACAGGCCGAGGGGCATGACGCCGTTCGCAAAGTCGATGCCAATATGGTCGTCAAGAAGAAAGGCGGTAAGGATGTCGAAGTGCCGGACGGCTGGGTCGGGCATATTCTGCCGTTCGATCTCGTACAGGGGAAATTTCTTACCTCTGATCTTGCGGAAATTGCCACATTTGAATCTCGGCTGAGTAAGATTGGCGGCGAAATCGCTGACATTCTTGAAAATCTGGATGAGGATGACAAGAGTTCGACTGATGCCGTCAGCGAGGATGGAGATTCTTTCGTTGCCGCTGAATTGAAGAAAGCAGTGAAATCGATTGGGAAGAATCCCGAGACTGACTTTGACCGTGCTCTTGTGAGTGCACAGCGGTTGTTTGATGAAGAGCGTGAAGTCAAAAAGAACGTTAAGAATCTCCGTTCAGCGCTTGATGAAAAGACCCGGACCGTTATTGAAGGACTGAGCGATGAACATGCTGATGACTTGCTTGCTGCCAAGTGGGTGGAACCATTGCAGCGCAAGCTTGAGGAGCTCCCTCAGACGGCTGTTGATGAGTTGATTGCAGCGGTGAATGCGCTGAACGACAAGTATTCGACCACATACTCTGATGTGTGCGAACAGATCGAACAGGCTGAGGCAGAACTTGGCAATATGCTTGGTCAACTAACCGGCAATGAGTTCGATATGGCCGGTATTGCCGAGCTGAAGACCCTGTTGGGAGGTGAATGATGACTGAACAGGCGAAAGTTCCTGCGATTCGTTTCGCTGGTTTTACTGACCCTTGGGAACAGCGTAAGTTGGGCGATGTTGCCCCGCTACAGCGTGGTTTTGACTTACCAGTCAACCAAATGACACCCGGTCCTTATCCCGTTGTGATGTCGAATGGGATAGGCGGATGGCACTCAAAATATATGGTTAAGGGCCCGGGTGTTGTTACTGGTCGTTCCGGGACTATTGGCAGTCTTCATTATATCGAGCAAAACTTCTGGCCACACAACACCAGCTTATGGGTCACTTCATTCAACGGCAATGAGCCAAGATTTATCTACTGGCTTTATGCCTCAATAGGTCTTGAACGTTTTGGATCGGGCAGTGGCGTACCCACTCTTAACCGAAATGACGTACATGATTTGCGAGTTGGATTTCCGTGTGATGTTGCCGAGCAACGCCGAATTGGCACTTTCTTTTCCCGCCTCGACACTCTCATCACCCTTCATCAGCGTAAGTATGACAAGCTCGTCGTGTTCAAAAAGTCGATGCTTGAAAAAATGTTCCCGAAGGATGGCGAGTCTGTACCCGAGATTCGCTTTGCTGGTTTTACTGACCCTTGGGAACAGCGTAAGTTCTCGGATATCGTTGATGTTTGCAGCGGTAAGGATTACAAGCACCTCGAAGGAGGCCCCATTCCCGTCTATGGGACCGGCGGTTTTATGACGAGCGTTGACGAGGCTTTGTCTTACGACCGCGATGCTGTTGGTATCGGCAGGAAGGGAACGATCGACAAACCGTATTTGCTAAAGGCTCCATTTTGGACGGTTGACACGCTGTTTTATGCGATTCCAAAATCGGACATGGACCTTGAATTCGTTCATTGCTCGTTTTTGAATGTTGATTGGAAATCCAAGGATGAATCGACTGGGTTGCCCAGTTTATCTAAAGAAGCAATTAACGAAACCATCGCACTTGTTCCAAGTTTTAATGAGCAGAGCCGGCTTGGCGAGTTTTTTAGCGACCTCGATTCCCTCATCACCCTTCATCAGCGTAAGTTGGAATTGCTGCAGAATATCAAGAAATCCTTGCTTGACAAGATGTTTGCGTGAAGGGAGGTAGAGCAATGGAGACATTCGATATCGTGAAGCTCGCCTCATATCGCGAGAATAACCGGATTGAAGCGAAAGCAGCGAAAGGCGGTCTCCCACGCAGCATGTGGGAGACCTATTCCGCCTTCGCCAACACCTATGGCGGTGTCATCCTGCTTGGTGTCAAAGAACGCGAAGACGGCACATTTGAAACAGTCGGGCTCGCACCAGTGGAAGCGGAACATCTTCGCCAGGACTTTTGGAACACGGTCAGCAACCGGTCCAAGGTGAGCGCCGTGCTGCCCATCGAATCGGAAGTTGAAGTGCTCGAAGCGGATGGTGGGATGGTGCTGGCTATTCACGTTCCGCGCGCTCCGCGTGACGAACGCCCCGTGTATATCAATAATGATCTCTTCGGGGGAACCTACCGTCGGCGTGGTGAGGGCGACTACCGTTGCACGCGGCAGGAGATCTCAGCAATGCTCCGGGATCAGGGAGCTGAGACGATGGATTCCAAGGTGCTGGACGATCTCACTGTTGCCGACTTCAATACAGACACAGTGCGGGCATATCGCAATCGTTTCCGTGCGGTACGTCAGGGCAGCTCCTGGACCGATCTCGATGACGAGCGTTTTCTGCGTGCTGTTGGCGCGGCAATGGTGAGCCGAGAAGACGGTAAGCTTCATCCTACGTTCGGCGGTCTGCTTATGTTCGGCAACGACTATGACATCGTGCGCGAATGTCCGCATTATTTCCTTGATTATCAGGAGACTCTAGATCCGACGATTCGTTGGACTGATCGTGTCCATTCCGGCGATGGCATGTGGTCAGGCAACCTCTTTGATTTCTTTTTCCGCGTGAATCTCAAACTTGCCGAGTCTCTGAAGACCCCTTTCAAACTTAATGGCATCTTTCGCGTTGATGACACTCCCATGCATAAGGCAATTCGCGAGGCGTTGGCCAACTGCTTGTTCAACGCCGATTACCATGGCGTACGTGGTGTGGTGGTCAGGCGCACCCCCGACAAGCTGGTGTTCGAGAATCCGGGTGATATCCGAACCGGCATTGAACAGATGCGCCTCGGCGGGGTGTCTGATCCGCGCAACGGTCTTGTCATGAAGATGTTCAGCCTAATCGATGTGGGCGAGCGAGCTGGTACGGGTGTTCCCGATGTGTTTGCCACATGGGCGAATGCAGGACTTCCTGAACCGCAGATTGAGGAGAGCTTCGGCGAGGCTGATCGTACGGTGCTCACGCTTATGTTGGAGCCGGATGCCAAGCTCGATCAAAATGAGCATGTATTCATCCGTGGTGAGCAGATAACTGACAATAATGAGCAGTTAAATGGTTTGAATGAGCAGATAACTGACAATAATGAGCAGTTAAATGGTTCGAATGAGCGGATAACCGAGAGACAGCGAGTCATTCTTCATTTTGTAGAGAAGAGCCCCAGCGCGACATACGATGATATGGCACGTGCCGCGGGAGTTTCATCAGCGACTGTGCGGAGGGATGCTGAAATACTCATTGGGCGTGGATTACTTAAGCGCGTCGGCTCGCGAAAAGCAGGACAATGGGAAGTCCAAAGGGGAGAAGAATCATGATATTCGATAGCGAATCGGTGTTTGAGGAAAACGTCATCACCGTGCTTAAGCAGCATGGATGGAAGGACGGTGTCCTGCGCTATCCAACTGAGCGGGATTTGCTCGACAATTGGAAAGACATACTGTACCGCAACAACAACGACATAGACAGGCTTGGCAAATACCCGCTGACGGACGGGGAAATGGCACAGATAATCGAGCAGATCGAGACCCTGCGAACGCCGCTCGCGCTCAATTCGTTCGTCAACGGGCGTACCGTGTCTATCACGCGTGACAACAAAGAAGATGTGGCGCATTTCGGCAAGGAAGTCAGTCTCTACATCTATGACCGCAAGGAGATCGCGGGCGGCAAAAGCACCTACCAAATCGTTCAGCAACCGGTCTATCCAGCCAAGAACACGATGCTGAACTCGCGGCGCGGCGACCTCGTGCTCCTCATCAATGGCATGCCATTGATCCATATCGAGCTCAAGAGAAGCGGCATACCCGTCAGCCAAGCGACCAATCAGATCGAAAAATACGCGCACGAAGGCGTGTTCACCGGCCTGTTCCGTCTCGTGCAGATCTTCGTGGCCATGACCCCCGACGACGCCGTCTACTTCGCCAATCCCGGCGCGGACAAATTCAATCCAAGCTATTACTTCCATTGGGCGGACTACAACAACGAGCCTATCTGTGGCGGGCAACACCCAGGCAAAGACGAATGGAAGCTGTTCATCGGCGGCACCTCCGGCACCGCCGGCCTGCTGTCCATTCCCATGGCGCACCAGCTCATCGGCTTCTACACCATCGCCGACTCGGCGGATGGATGCCTTAAGGTGCTGCGCAGCTACCAGTACCTCGCAGCGAACGCCATCTCCGATGTGGTGAGGAAATGTGATTGGGAACAGCGGCCAGTTACCCCAGGACGACCCGGCGGCTATGTGTGGCACACCACCGGTTCAGGCAAGACCATGACCAGCTTCAAATCGGCTCAGCTCATTGCTGACTCGCATGACGCCGACAAGGTCGTGTTCCTCATAGACCGAATCGAACTGGGCACCCAATCATTGAAGGAGTACCGCAGCTTTGCCGACAGCGAGACGGAAGTGCAGGGCACGGAGAACACCGGTGTTTTGCGGGACAAACTCAACAGCACCGATGTCAACGACACCCTGATCGTCACCTCTATCCAGAAGATGAGCAACGTGAAAGCAGGGGAGCGGGGCGTCACCCAGACATGGCTGGATCAACTTGCTGCACGACGCATCGTCTTCATCGTGGACGAATGCCATCGCTCCACCTTCGGCGACATGTTGCAAGTCATCCGCCGTTCCTTCCCCAACGCGCTGTTCTTCGGATTCACAGGCACACCCATTCTGGGCGAAAACCAGAAGAAGAACTCCACCACCGCCATGGTATTCGGCCGTTGCCTGCACCGGTACAGCATCGCCGACGGCATTCGTGACCATAATGTGCTCGGATTCGATCCGTACATGGTGACCACGTACAAGGATTCTGAAGTCAGACGTGCCGTGGCTCTCGACAAGGCGAAAGCTGAGAGTACGGAAGATGCACTTGCTGACCCCATTAAAGCTAAGGTGTTTCAGCATTACATGGATAAATCCGAGGTCCCTATGGGGCCGATGGTTGATGGCGCTGGAAACCGTATCAGCGGCATCGAGGATTTCCTTGGACGAGACCAATATGGCATCGACTCACCGCATCCGAACATGGTGGTCTCGGACATTCTCGAACAGTTCCCGGCGCTCAGCCATGCGGGCAAATTCCATGCGATGCTCGCCACTAGCTCCATTCCTGAAGCTGTCAACTATTATCACTTGTTCAAGCAGCAAGCACCTAAGTTGCATGTAACGGCGTTGTTCGATCCCAACATCGACAACAACGAAGGAGCAACGGACAAAGAAGATGCGCTGACTGAAATCATCACCGATTACAACGAGGCGTTCGGCAAAGAGTTCATCATCCCCACATGGCCGGCGATGAAGAAGGACATTTCATCGCGTTTGTCGCACAAAAGCCCATATGGCAGCATATCGACGAACCGCAGCCAGCAGCTCGATTTGCTCATCGTCGTGGACCAGATGCTCACCGGATTTGACTCAAAATGGGTGAATACGCTGTATCTCGACAAGATCATCGACTACGAAAGCATCATCCAGGCGTTCAGCCGCACGAACCGCCTGTTCGGGCCGGACAAGCCGTTCGGAGTCATCCGCTACTACCGCAAGCCGCACACCATGTACGGCTTCATCGAAGCGGCGGTGAAACTGTACTCCGGCGACAGGCCGCTTGATTTGTTCGTGCAGAAACTGCCCGCGAACGTGAAATCCATGGATACACGGTACTTGGAGATTCTCGACGTGTTCACGGATAACGGGGAATCGGACCTCATGCAGCTGCCGGAATCGGTGGAGGCCAGACGCAAGTTCGCCAAGGAGTTCGTAGAGCTGAATCGTTACCTTGAAGCGGCGAAAGTGCAGGGTTTCGACTGGAACACCACGGAATACAAGGTCGATGGCACGGATGCCGACGATGCGGATGAGAACGATGGCGGGAACGGCGAACCTGATATCGTGCGTCCCCAAATTGACGAACGCACATATCTGATTCTCGCCCAGCGGTATAAGGAGCTGTTCGATGATGACAGCTGCGCCGGAGAACCGGACGATGACGGGAGATGTGACCCCGAAGCGCCTTATGAGCTGGAAGGGTATCTCACCGAAATCGACACCGGACTGATCGACACCGACTACATGAATGCCAACTTCGTCAAATGGCTCAAGGCACTCAAGGAGGACAGTCCGGAGTTGGCGGAGATGTCCGCACAGCTGCACCGATCCTTCGCTGCGCTTTCGAGGGACGAACAACGACTTGCTGAGCTGTTCCTGCATGATGTGGAGCGTGGCGATGTGGAAGTCGAGGAAGGCATGACGCTGCGGGACTACATCACGCGCTATGCCAAACGAGAGAAAGATGAGCAGATCGACAAGCTCGTGGATCATCTCGGCGTTGACAGGTCGTTGCTTGAAGAACTCACCGTCAGATATATCAATGAGAAAAGTCTGAACGCATTCGGCCGATTCGACGCCTTGCGTGACACCATCGACGTGCCACGGGCGAAATCGTTCTTCGAGCGATGCATGAATGTGACGCTGCCGAATTTCAAAGTGAAAGTACAGGCGTCGAAACTGTTGAAACAGTTCGTGCTCGAAGGCGGGTTCGACATCGACGAGGAGGTCTCGCACTGGCGATTCGCCCTCTGACGGTTTTGTAACGCTGTACGGTGCCACTCCTGCTGGTGCTTGTGTATGTTTGGCCGCTCGACCGGAGAGCCGCCACGGGAATGTATCACAACGCTGATAGTCTGGCAGACAGTCGAAACCGCACGAATATGCCCATTCTCCAAGGAGTATCGCATGGCTGAAAACACCGAATACCTCGCCCTGTGGGGCGGCCGCTTCACTTCCGGACCGTCGCCCGAGCTGGCCCGTCTGTCGAAATCCACGCAGTTCGACTGGCGACTCGCCGATGACGACATCGCCGGTTCCCGCGCCCACGCGCGCGCCCTCGGCCGCGCAGGCCTGCTGACCGCCGATGAGCTCAGCCGCATGGAAGCCTCGCTTGACGAGCTGCAGCGCCGCGTCGACTCCGGTGCGTTTGCGCCCATCGAAGACGACGAGGACGAGGCCACCGCGCTGGAGCGCGGCCTGCTGGAGATCGCAGGCGACGAGCTCGGCGGCAAACTGCGCGCCGGCCGTTCCCGCAACGATCAGATCGCCTGCCTGATCCGCATGTGGCTGCGCCGCCACTCCCGCGTCATCGCAGGTCAGCTGCTTTCCCTCGCATCCGCGCTGATCGACCAGTCGGTCAAGGCCGGCGGCACCGTCATGCCGGGCCGCACCCACATGCAGCACGCCCAGCCCGTGCTGCTCGCGCATCAGCTCATGGCACACGTGTGGCCGCTGCTGCGTGACGTGCAGCGACTCGTGGATTGGGACAAGCGCATCGACGCCAGCCCGTACGGCTCCGGGGCGCTCGCCGGCAACACGCTCGGACTGGAGCCGGTCGCGGTCGCCCGAGAACTTGGTTTCGGCAAGGTCACCGAGAACTCCATCGACGGCACCGCCTCGCGCGACCTGGTGGCCGAATTCGCGTTCGTCGCCGCCATGGCCGGCGTCGACATCTCGCGTCTGAGCGAGGAGATCATCATCTGGAACACCCAGGAATTCGCGTTCGTGCGTCTCGATGACGCCTACTCCACCGGCTCCTCGATCATGCCGCAGAAGAAGAACCCCGACATCGCCGAGCTCGCCCGCGGCAAGTCCGGCCGTCTCATCGGCGACCTGACAGGCCTGCTCGCCACGCTCAAGGGCCTGCCCACCGCGTACGCCCGCGACCTGCAGGAAGACAAGGAGGCGGTCTTCGACCAGGTCGATACGCTGGAGGTGCTGCTGCCCGCCTTCACCGGTATGATCGCCACCATGAGCTTCGACCACGACCGTCTTGCGGCCGAAGCGCCGACCGGATTCGCGCTCGCCACGGACATCGCCGAATGGCTCGTCAAGAATGGTGTGCCGTTCCGTCACGCGCATGAGCTTTCCGGTGCATGCGTCAAGCTCGCCGAAGGCCGCGGCCAGGAGCTGTGGGATCTCACGGATGACGATTTTATCGGGATCTTCCGTGACTTCCTGCCCGCCGACAAGGCCCCGCAGGTGCGCGAGGTGCTGTCCACCGAAGGCTCCGTGTCCGCCCGCAACGGCAAGGGCGGCACGTCGCCGGCCCGTGTACGTGAGCAGATCGCCTGCGCCAAGGCCACCGTCGACGCGCTGCGCGTGTTCGCCAACTCCGTGAGCGATGGTCCGGCCTACAAGTCCCCGAAGTCCCTGCGTTCCGTCACCGACTGACCGCCTCCACATCCCCGCCAGCGCGCGCGGGCTCATCCTGAAGGATGAACCCGCGTGACAGGAGTCTGACCTAGAATCATGACTGGAAGAGACACAGGCATACGGAAGACGGATTCGGGCGAAGGGAAACAGTGTGCTGACGCGCAATCAGATTCGGTCGTTGGTCAACGAGCATGGGCACGACATCATCGTCCATGATCATATGCAGCATATCGAGCGCGGATGCTACCAGCATGGAGCGGTGACGACATTCGCGCATTCTATCCGCGTGGCGTGCCTCGCCGTGTGGATGGCCGACCGCCTGCATCTGTGGGACAAGGTCGATCTGCATTCGCTGGTCCGCGCGGCTCTGCTGCACGATTACTTCCTGTATGACTGGCATGACTGGGATGACGGCGCCCATAGGCTGCACGGGTTCACGCACGGGCAGGCTGCACTGCGCAACGCAGTGCGTGACTTCCGCCTCAACGCGATCGAACGTGACAGCATCGCATGCCACATGTTCCCCATGACGCTCAAGCCGCCGAGCTACATCGAAGGCTATCTGGTCACCATGGCCGACAAGATCAGTGCCACACGGGAGACCTTCTCCCTGGAGCGGTTCTCCAAGCCGCAACTGGAGTCCGGTAAACCCCTCGCCGCAATCGAAAGCGGAGCATCCGCAGCGTCCGCGCACGACGGGCGGCACAAGCCCTCACGGAGCCGGGAGGTGCTGGCCTGATGCTGTTCGTGGAAAAACTGTTCCTGTGGTTCCTGTTCTACAGCTTCTGCGGATGGGTGTACGAGTCCATTCTCGTGTCCATCCTGGAGCGCCGGCCAGTCAACCGCGGATTCCTCAACGGCCCGTTGTGCCCGATTTACGGTGCGGGCGCAGTCGGCGCCGTCGTGGTGCTGGGACAGGTACACAATCCCCTGGTGGTGTTCCTGCTTTCGATGGTCGGTGCCAGCATACTGGAATACGTCACATCCTGGGTCATGGAGGCGCTGTTTCATGCCCGCTGGTGGGACTACTCCGACTACAAATTCAATCTTAACGGGCGCATCTGCCTGCTGGGGGCGTTCGTGTTCGGCGTGGGCGGCGTGCTCATCACGTCGGTGATCCAGCCGCAGGTTGCAGGTGTCACCGACCGGCTGGCGCTGCCCGCCCTCCACTGGATGCGGGGGGGTTCGACGCTG
>OAWX01000994.1_pt1 | contig 14040 bp, 10 predicted proteins | sample 1495571 | NCBI WGS metagenome assembly OAWX01 (sample SAMEA2580265, study PRJEB22360) | human gut metagenome | biome: human gut; feature: human-associated habitat; material: faeces | place: Denmark | collected 2008/2010 | reverse complement strand
GTCCACGTGCGCCCGGGGCGCGGGCGGTAGCCGTGGCCGGCCTTGCCGTCGTTGGCGACGTGCGGGTCGCCGTGCATGATGTGGCCGACGCCATGGCCGCCGAATTCCAAGTTGATCGGGTAGCCGTACGAACGGGCGATGTCGCCGATGGTGGAGGACACGTCGCCCAGACGGTTGCCCGGACGGGCCGCGTCAATGCCGGCGGCGAGCGCCTCCTCAGTGCACTTGATGAGCTTGAGGTCGCTCGGGTCGGGGTCGTTGCCGACCACGAAGCTGATGGCGGAGTCGCCGACCCAGCCGTTGACGCTGATGGCCAGATCAAGGCTGACAAGGTCCCCGTCCTTGAGGTTGTAGTCGAACGGGATGCCATGCAGCACTGCGTCGTTGACCGACGTGCAGATGTAGTGTGCGAACGGGCCGGTGCCGAAGTCCGGCGCATAATCCACGTAGCACGATTCGGCGCCCTTGCGGTCGACGATCTTCTTGTGCACGTACTCGTCGATCTCCAGCAGGTTGGTGCCGACCTTCGTCATGGCCTTGAGTTCCTTGAGAATCTCGCCGACGAAACGACCGGCCGGCTTCATCTCCTCGATTTCCTTAGCGGTTTTCAGTTCGATCATGCAACCCAGCCTACTGTGCGGGGGTTACTTACGCCTCGGACGGCCGAACTTGAACGCGCGGACCATCGAGGAAACACCCATGACGATCAGCGCACATCCGCAGAAAATCACCAGGAACAGCATCGACGAGACCGGCGAGACCAGTACGACGAGACCGGCGATAATCGAGATGATCGCGTACAGCACCGCCCAGCCGGAGCTCGGCAGGCGCCATGATTCGGCGAGCGCCATCACGCCTTCCATCATCCAGCCGAGGCCAACCACCATCGTGATGAACACTGCGAGCGCCTGTCCGGACAGGGCCGCGTTCTTCAGCATGAGTACGCCTCCGACCGACAGCATTATGCCGATGAGGATGTCCAGGATGCGCCATCCGGCCGGCAGTCCCAATGTGACGATGGCGCTGACGATGCGGATCACGCCGGAGACCACGAAGTAGATGCCGAGTGCGACGGCCGCGACGCCGAGCGTCTTGCCGGGCCAGATCAGCAGCGCGACGCCGAGCACGATCGCCGCGACGCCGATGATGCCGTACAGGCCGCGGATCGCGTTCTTCGCCTTCTGCGGCAGCATCTCCTCGATCAGCCGGAACGGGCTGAAGTCCTCCCAGCCGCCCTGCCCTTGCTGCTGGCCGGGCTGCTGTTGGCCGAACGGCGGCTGGTAGGCGTAGGGCTGGCCGTACGGGCGGCCTGGCTGGTCGGATGCGGTGCCTGGCTGCGTCTGGTATTGGCCGGATGCGGTGCCGTCCTGCGGCGCTCCCCCGTACGGGTATTGCTGGCCCGCAGGCTGGCCTTGAGGCGCGTAGGCTCCGTATTCCGGCTCTCCGGCACGGCCGGCCTGTTCGTTCCCGCCGGGCTGTCCGCCGTCACCGCGCCCGCTGTCGCCATGTCCGTCGCTGTGCGGGAAAGGCCCGCCATCGTATGTGCTCATCATGACTCCTTCACCATTCATGCGGCCTGCCGTCAACCGTGTGCGGGCATCCGAAGCGGGCCACTTCGATATCGTCACCGTCACCACCATATTCTAGACAAGTTGTCTAATTCATGCCATCAACACAATCCGCCGTTCCGTCCAATACCTTGCGTGTCGTTCGCTATGGGAAAAAACGGGCCGCGGAAGGTCAGAAGGAACGTCACCGAACCCGGATAGTATGAGACCATGACCACAGATTTGACGTCCGGCCTCGATACGGCCGCTTTTTCCTCTGTTATCAAACCATCCGACGATCTGTTCCGTTTCGTCAACGGCCCTTGGATCGACACGTACCGACTGCCTGACGACAAGGCGCGCTACGGTTCCTTTGACAAGCTCGCGGAAGACGCCGAGAGCCAGATCCGCGACATCCTGGAGGACGAGGACTGCCCCGCAGCCAAGTCGCAGGCGCTGTACCGCTCGTTCATGGACACCGACGCCATCGAGGCGGCCGGTGCCACGCCGATCAGGCCCGCCCTCGACGCCATCGACCACGCCGCCGACAAGGCGGCGCTGACCCGCACCATCGGAGCCCTCAAGCCCATCGACATGGGGCCGGACGTCTTCGACATCGCCGTATTCGGCGACCCCAAGAACCCCGACACGAACGTCGTGCACCTCGAACAGTCCGGCATCGGCCTGCCCGACGAAGCCTACTACCGCGAGGACCACTACGCCCCGATCCGCGAAGCCTACGTCGACATGGTCGCCAAGCAGCTGCGTCTGGCCGGCTACGGCGATGAGGAGACCACCCGCGCACAGGCGGACCGCTTCCTCGATGTCGAGACCCGCATCGCCGCGAACCACTGGGACAACGTCGCCACGCGCGACTCGCAGAAGACCTACAACCCGACCGATTTCGTCACGCTGAGCGACGAATTGGCCCACTTCAACATCGCGGCGTGGGCCGACGCCTGGCAGGGCGCCTACGACGCCACGCCGGCGGCGAAGACCCAGCCGGTGGACCTGACGGCCGCGCTGCAGCACACCATCGTCCACGAGCCCAGCTTCCTCAAGGGCTTCGACGCCTTCTGGAACAACGCTGACCTTGACGACCTCAAGCTGTGGGCCCGCGTGCACGTCATCATCGGCACCGCGAGCCTGCTCAGCCACGACTACGACGTCGCCAACTTCGACTTCTACGGCAAAGTGCTGTCCGGCACCACCCAGCAGCGCGACCGCTGGCGTCGCGGTGTCTCCCTGGTCAACGGCGTTTGCGGCGAGGACGTCGGCCGCGAATACGTCAAGCGTCACTTCCCCGAAAGCTCCAAGCAGCGTATGGGGCAGCTGGTCGACAACCTGATCGACGCCTACCGCGTGTCGATCACCAACAGCGACTGGCTCGGCGAGGAGACCAAGGCCAAGGCGCTGGAGAAGCTGTCGAAGTTCACGCCGATGATCGGCTACACCGAGCGTTGGCGCGACTACACCGCGTTCGACGTTCATGCCGACGCCGGCCTGGTGGCGAACATGCAGGCCGCGGCGCTCTACGAGTGGGGCTTCCAGCTGTCCAAGGCCGGCAAGCCGGTCGACAAGGGCGAGTGGCTGATGAACCCGCAGACCGTGAACGCCTACTACGAGCCGAGCATGAACGTCATCGTGTTCCCTGCGGCCATTCTGCAGCCTCCTTTCTTCAATCCGGATGCCGAGGACGCCGCGAACTACGGCGGCATCGGCGCGGTGATCGGCCACGAGATCGGCCACGGCTTCGACGACCAGGGCGCACAGTACGACGGTGACGGCGTGCTCAACGACTGGTGGACGACCGACGACAAGGCCAACTTCGAGAAGCGCACAAAGGCGCTCATCGAGCAGTACAATGCCTTCGTGCCTACGCAACTGGCCGAGAAGTACGCCGACGAGCCGAACAAGGCGCCGCACGTCAACGGAGCGCTGACCATCGGCGAGAACATCGGCGACCTCGGCGGCGTGAACATCGCGCTGAAGGCCTACGCGTTCGCGCTCGACGAGGCCGCGGGACGCGACAAGGACGGCTCCGCGAAGGCTATCGAGGAGTCACTGTCCGCGGCCCCGGTGATGGACGGATGGACCGGCCTGCAGCGTTTCTTCCTGAGCTACGCCTCGATCTGGCGCTCGAAGAACCGTGACGAGCTCGCCGAGAAATACCTGCAGATCGACCCGCACTCCCCCGCCGAATGCCGCACGAACGGCATCGTGCGCAACGTGGACCTGTTCTACCGTGCGTTTGATGTGACTCCTGACAGCGCCATGTGGCTCGACCCCGATAAGCGCGTACGCATCTGGTAATCCGTTGCCGGCAGGCAGGCTGAACCGCGCCTACCTGCCGGCAGATCATCAGAATTCGGCTTCTCCCGCCGGCCGCATGTCCTCGGTCGTCGACTCATCGAGCGGCGATTCGGCGAATCCCGAACCGAACTCCTGCGCCTGTGAGGTCTCCTGCGTCTGTGAGGTCTGCGGATTATCGGTCGGGGTTTCTTCGCCCAGATTATCGAACGTCACCGGCGTTGGATGCACCGGGTGCGCATCCGCCTGCTGTCCCGCGCCCGCCGTTGCCGTGCCGCCGCCCGGCGATGGCGGCAGGCCGGGATTCGCCGGCGTGCCGTTCCCCTGCGCCGGGGCGTCACGATCCGATTTCTGGAACTTCTTCAGTTCCGACACCCCGTAATTGATGTCGTGGCCGATATTGGTGGCCTCCACAACGATGCGGGAGCGCCTCTCATCGTTCTGGGTCGTCCATTCCTCCGTGCTGAGCACACCGGTCACGATCGCCGCCTCCCCCACGTGCAATGACATGCGAGCGTTGGACGCGAGCGTCCTGAACGCCTTCACGGTAATCCATGTGGTCGGCAGGTTGCGCCATTCACCGGTTCCGCCATCCCGGTACCGCCGCGTGCTGCCCATCCGAAACGAGCATCCCTCGACTCCCCCGCTGCGCCCGAACGGCACCGGCATCGATCCGACGAACCCGGTGATGGTCACCGTCCCCTGTTGTATGGCCATGTCGGACTCCTTTCCTTCCCTGTACTGACGTTGGACCGCCGATCCCCCTTCGGCGGTGTACTCACTATCGCAGATTTCCCGCCGGCATCACATGGTTTTCGGACAATGTGGTCGAAGGCTACCCCTTTGGCGTGTTGTGGACAGCATGTGGATAGAAAACCGGTTATCCACAATCACGCCGTCAATGCCCGGCTCATTCATGACCGGCTATGCTGGGTTCGGTATCGCAGACGAACAGCAAGGAGAATTCATGGGCAAACCGCCATGGATGCGACAGACCCGTGTCACCGCCGACGGGGAAACCGAATTCCACGACACCGGCTTCCCCACCAGTTTCCTGTCCATATTCATCGGCCTGAGTATGCCGAGGAATCCCCGCAAAGCGTTCTCGATGCACCGGGCCGTATGGTGGACGGTCGCCTGGCTGGCACTGTTCGCGGCGTTCACCGCCATACAGGCATGGTATACATTCCAGACCCGTGACAGCGCGCGGATGGGGGAATGGTATCTGCACATGTTCGGCATCACCCTGGCGGGCGACTGGTGGCCGATCGCGGTTCTGCCCGTGCTGTTTGGCCCCGGGGGCGTCGTGTTATGGATATTGGGCGGCGTCTTCAACAATCGGCCCTGGATCGTCGCCATCGCCAATGTTCTCGTCCTGCAATTCATCATCAGCGCATTGGGCGCTTCCATCGGACACTTCGCCATGTTTCTGACGTTCGGTCCGCATGTGCCGGGACTGACCGATTCGACCACCGGCCGCGCAGCAGAGCAGCTGTATGTCTCCAGCTCACCGCAGACATGGATTCCCGGTCTCATCACCGCCGGCATCGCCCTGACGCTTGCCGTAATCATGGCCGCTGTCACTGGGGCGAGCAGCGCAAGGCAGAACGGCACGGCGATGAATCGTCTGCGCATCATCGCGTACGTCTTATCCTGCCTGGGATTCGTCGCATTGCTCATAGCAATCTGCATAGTGCTTGCATTTCTGCGCAACAAGCAGACCAACATCCTGCTGGCGGTATTGGCGTTCCTGACGCTGATCGCATGGATTCCCGGAGAAATGAAGTCGATACGCCGCTGCGTCGCGGAACAACGTGATGCTTCATGGCAGTGCGTCGCGGGCAGCTTCCTGGCATTGGACCTGATATTCGTGCCGATGCTAGCCGCCACCGCCCTCACCTCATGGTGACAGACATGCGCCAGTCGGGCCCCCATCCTGCGAAAGTCCCATCCGAGCATGCGTAAACGGGACTTTCGCTGGGTGAAGAAGGAATAAAACGCAGAAGTGGGGGGTCTTTCGCATGAAAGACCCCCCACTTCGAGCGATCAGGAGAAGCAGCCGGACTACTTGCCGAGCAGCGTGTCCAGACGCGACGCCAGCGTCTGCGCAGCGTCGGCGACCGGCACGGCGACGGAATCGGAGCTGTCACGGTTGCGGATCTCGATTGTTCCGTTATTCACGGTGTCACGGCCGGCGACTGCAATCAGCGGCACGCCGATCAGCTCGGCGTCCTTGAACTTGACGCCCGGGGAGACCTTCTTGCGGTCGTCGTAGATGACCTCGATGCCGCGCTCCTCCAGTTCTGCGACCAGCTTCTCGGCCGCGTCGAACGCCGCCGCATCCTTGCCGGTGGCGACGACGTGCACCTGGGCGGGCGCGATGACGGCCGGCCATGCCAGACCGCGCTCGTCATGATGCGTCTCAGCGATGCAGGCGAGCACGCGGGAGACACCGATGCCGTAGCAGCCCATCCACACGGGCACAGTCTTGCCGTTCTGGTCGAGCACCTTGAGGTCAAGCGCCTTGGAGTACTTGAGGCCAAGCTGGAACACCTGGCCAATCTCCACGCCGCGCTCGAAGCTCAGCGGGCCGGAACCATCCGGGCTCATGTCGCCATGACGCACCTCGACCGCCTCGACGGTGCCGTCGGCCTTGAAATCACGGCCGTACACGGCGTGGAAACGGTGCTTGCCCGCCTCGTCGCCGCCGATGATCCACTCAGTGCCCTCAGCCACGTGCGCGTCGATGAAGAAGCGCACCGGTTCGGCGACGCCCGCGGCCTCGCCCTGCTTGCCGAAGACCATCGGCCCCATGTAGCCGGCCACCATCTCGGGATGGGCCTTGAGATCGTCCTCGGTGGATTCCTCCAGCTCGGCGGGCGCGAACTGCGCCTCAAGACGCTTCATATCGACCTGACGGTCACCGGGCAGCGCCACGGCGATGACCTCGCGCCACGGCCCCTCATGATCATCGTCCTCGGGGTGCAGCACAGTCACGGCCACGGTCTTCAACGTGTCGGCGGCAGTCCATTCGCGGCCGTCCTCACGCGGGTACAGACGGTTGGCGGTGGCGACCAGATCCTCGATGGTCTTGGAATCCGGGGTTTCACGGCTTTCCATCGCGGGCACGGCGGAGCTGTCCACGGCCGGCAGCTCTGGGGTGGTCAGCGCCTCGACGTTCCACGCCTTGCCGGAGGGCGCCAGCGCGAACGTGTCCTCACCAATCGCCATGGGAGCCAGGAACTCCTCGGACGCGGAACCACCCATCGGGCCGGACATCGCGAACACGGGCACGTACTTCAGGTCGAGACGCTGGAAGATGCGCTCGTAGGCGCCGCGCTCGTCGTAGTACGCCTTCTTCATGCCCTCCTCGTCGATGGTGAACGAGTAAGCGTCCTTCATGATGAACTCGCGGCCGCGGATCAGGCCCGCGCGCGGGCGGAACTCGTCGCGGTACTTGGTCTGGATCTGGTAGAGCGTGACTGGCAGGTCCTTGTACGAGGAGTACATATCCTTGACCAGCAGCGTGAACATTTCCTCATGCGTGGGGGCGAGCAGGTAGTCGGCCTCGTGACGGTCCTTCAGACGGAACAGGTTCTCGCCGTATTCCTCCCAGCGGTGGGTGGCCTCATACGGCTCGCGCGGCAGCAGCGCCGGGAAGTGGACCTCCTGGGCGCCGATGCCGTCGATCTCCTCGCGGACGATGGCCTCGATCTTGTTGAGGACCTTCAGACCCAGCGGCAGCCAGGTCCAGATACCGGGAGCCGCCTTGCGCACATAGCCGGCGCGCAGCAGCAGTTTCGCCGAATCGGTGTCGGCGTCGGCGGGATCCTCGCGCAGCGTGCGCAGGAACATGGTGGACATTCGAAGTGCTTTGGAACTCATGGGTTCCAAGGTATTCGCGTTCGGGGACATTGCGGGCCCGGTTCAGTTCGGCAAACCCGCAGTATTGAAAAAGGCCACCCACCCGGAGCTCACCGAGCGAGCGGCCTTCGTATTGGCCTCGCGGCCGTGCCGCGCTTACCGCGTCATCCGGCGCAGCCGTTCGAGGGTAATGCCGGCCGCCAGCATGGCCATCGCCAGGACGGTCACCAGCGACATGTCGATACCGGTATGGGCCAGCGAATCGGCCGCGGACGTCTTGCCCCCGGCAACTACGCCCGTGTTCGCGCCCGGCTTGGCGGAAGACGAGCCACCCGACGTGCCACCCGGCACGGTACCGGGCTTGTTCTGCTCATTGCCGCCCGGCGCGGTGCTGTTCGGTCTGGGCTGCGTGACGATAGCACTGCGGGCGGTTCATCAGAAAGGCCGTCAACCGTTGCGCGCATGGTCCCTGTACGCCTCTTTCTCTTTGCCCGTGTCGCTGATTGCTGTGCGACCTGCCGATGCTGCCGAGATACATGTCCGAAGCCGTCAGCGTGGCTGTCTTCACTATGCTCGCGGGAGCCGCCTGTCTTATCGGCCCGGGCAATATGTCGCCGAGCGCATCATCGTCGCCTTCATCAGCGCTTTGAGCCTTACCGTCATCGCGATCGCCGATTTCAGCAATCGCATGGTTGAGAAAACCTCGTGGCGATTGCCGCATATGTGCTGCTGCCGGCATTGGCCGCCACCGCATGGCTGCGTACATGCCATCCGATGGCCGACAGCGCGACCCGCAACCTGCGCTGGATATTCGGTGCCGCCGCGCGCTACGAGGCAAGCCTCGAATCGGTGCAATCGCTCGGAAAACGCATCTCACAGCTGCGCTAGCGCACCGCTACCCGGCGAAAGTCCCATCAGCACCATCTCAAATGGGACTTTCGCGGGATTGATGTCTTCCTCCGCCCAATAACAGTCCCATATCCGAAAGCAGCCACCGCTAGAACAGCTCGGCTTGTTCGAATTCGCCAGCAGGCTCGTCCTCGTGAGGCGTTTGCGGCCGGAACGCAGCCACGCCCTCGTCGCCCAGCCGCGCGCTGGCGGCCTGTGACCCGCCGCGCAAATCGCCGTCGAGCATCACTGCATCCGCCGAAACCGCGAACATGCGCTCGTTGACGCCGGCAAGATACAATCCGCCCATGCGTTCCACACGCGAGAGCGCCACATATCCCATGCCGGGCGCGAACGTGCGGCTCAGATCCATCACCGCCCGGTCGAGGGTCATCCCCTGCGACTTGTGGATGGTGATCGCCCATGCGCATCGCAACGGCACCTGCGCCACGGACGCCATCACCGTGTCGCCGTCCATCATCTCCCACGTGGCCTGCTTCATCGTGACGATGTTGCCGTTCTCGAATTCCACGATGGGCCAGCCGCCCTTGTTCTCGTTGGCGAAGCCGCGCACGGTACCGAGCGAACCGTTGACATACTGGTGGTCGGCGTCGTTGCGCAGTGCCATGACGGCTGCACCGGTCTTGAGCACGAGGCACTCCGGTGCCAGCATGTTGCGCTTGAGCCGTTCGACCAGGTGGGCCGGCCCCATCTGCTCGGCATGGAATTCGTGCGGCTCCTCGCCTATCCGCGCGAGCCTGGAATCGTTGAGATCATCGGCCTGCCGGTTGACGGGGAACAGGTGGACCGCCACCTCGCCCGGCTTCGGTGTCACACCGAGCCGCGTGACGAGCGCGTCACGGTCATCCTGATCCACGCATCCGGCGCGGATGTCGGTGAGCACGTGCAGCAGCCGGCCGTCGTCCTGACGATGCTGCTCGGTCAGATAGCAGATGACCGGCGCGAGTTCGCCCCACACCAGCGATTCGGTGACGAATCCTTCCGGATTGAGTCCGGCCTTCGCGTACCGTTCACGGGACGCCACGAAATCCGGGCCGGGCGGCAGCACGTCGCGGTCGCGCCCGGACACGGAGACCGGCGGCAGCTGGAAGAAGTCGCCGGACAGTACCACTTGCAATCCGCCGAACGGCCGAGGATCATGCCGCACTTCACGGCACACCTGATCGACCATGTCGAACAGCCAAGCGTGCATCATCGACACCTCGTCGATGATGAGCACGTCGGCCGCCTGTATCTTGCGCCGACGACGGGTCTTGATGGTCTTCAGCAGATTTGGCGTCAGCACGTTGGCGAGTCCGACGCCGCTCCACGAGTGGATGGTCTGGCCGTCGATATGCGTGGCGGCGATGCCCGTTGACGCGGTGACGGCCACGTTCGCGCCGTCTGCGCGCGCCTGCCGGATGAACTCGTTCAGCACGTACGTCTTTCCTGCGCCGGGCGCACCCGTCAGGAACACGTTCGCGCCGGCGTTCAGAATCGCGAGCGCCTCAGACTGCCGCATATGCCCTCCTTAAGCTCATGCATCATGCACGATCCGCGCGCCCTGGCGTATGACATCGCTCGCCCGCGGGCTCAGACCAGCCGGCGGACCACCTGCAGCACGCCGTGCTCGGTGTTGGCCGGCGCGATGTACCGCGCCGCGCGTTTCAGATCCGGATGCGCGTTGGCCATGGCGAACGACCATTCGCCGGCGTCGAGCATCTGCAAATCGTTGAGATAGTCGCCGAACACCGCCGTCTGCGCGGGCGTGACGCCGAGATGCCGCTGCAGCGCGACGACACCCTGCCGCTTGTCGGTTCCGGGATTCATGATATCGACCCAGTGCGCTCCGGATACCACCACCTGATGGGTGCGTTCCACATCGCCCAGCAGGTCCGCGGCCATGCCTTGCGCGTCGCCGAAATCGAAGATCGCCAGTTTGAGCACGGTTTCGTCCTCGGTCTCCAGCACCTCGTGCAGGTCGTCCACGATGCGCAGCGCCTTGTAGTATTTGGAGCATTCCTCGACGAACGGCCTGTCCTGCCGCTGGATGTACGCCGTGTTCAGACCGCATATCACGAGTCCGATGTCATGCGAGCCCGACGCCACCGCGGCGTCCACCAGATCGATCAGCGTACGCGTGATGTCCCAGCTCACCCCGTGCACGTCGATGACGTTGTCGTCGGCGACCACGACGTTGCCGTTCTCCGCGATATACGACATGGCGCCGTCGACGCGGTCCGCGAACATGGATCGCAGCGTGGCGAGCTGGCGGCCGGAAGCCGGCACGAACTCGACACCCTTGGCGTGCAGCTCGTCGAGCAGCGGCCAGAAGTCATCGGGGATGTTGCTGTCGCCGTCCAGCAGCGTGCCATCCATGTCCGCCACGATCAGGCGGATGTCGCGCGGCTTGTCGCAGATGGCGGTCCAATCGTTCGCGGTCATGGTGTCGTTCCTCTCAGTCGTGTGCGTGACGTTTTCTGTTTTTCGAGACCGGCCGTCTACTTATTCAGCAGGCTGGTGGCGACGATCTGGTCGGCGACGGCCTTCGACTCGGCCTCGTCCGGGCCGGGAGCCGGCGCCATGAACGCCTGACGGTAGTAGCGAAGCTCGTCCAGCGACTCGATGATGTCGGCGAGGGCGCGGTGCCCGCCGTTCTTGGCGGGGCGGTTCTCATACACCGCGGGGTACCAGCGGCGCGCGAGCTCCTTCAGCGTGCTCACGTCCACGCTGCGGTAGTGCAGATGGCTCATGAGACCCGGCATGTAATGGTCGAGGAATTTCTTGTCGGAGCCGATGGTGTTGCCCGCGAGCAGCGGCCTGACTCCATCCGGCGTGAACCGCAGCACGTATTCGGTGACCTTGCGTTCCGCCTCTTCGAGACTCAGGCCGTGCTCCCATTCGTTGATGAGCCCCGAACGGGTGTGCATGGCGCGCACGAAATCGTTCATGTGCCCCACGGCGGCGTCGGACGGCTTGATGACGTAGTCCACGCCCTCGTCCAACACGTTGAGATCGAAATCGGTCGGGACCACGGACACTTCGACGAGCTCATCGCCACCGAAGATGTCAAGTCCCGTCATCTCGCAATCAATCCAGATCAGGCGCGAATCCTTCGCGCTGTACGTTTCCGCATCATGGCTGTCGACCATCGCAAGCCGCCTTTCCTGCTGTGCTTTCCTAGGGAACGTTACAGGCTATAGCAGACCGGGGACGCGCCGTCAGGCCAGCGGGAAAGAGAGCAGCATCGTAGTGCCGGACGGGGACGAGGACTCCACCGCGACCGAGCCCCCCATACCGGTTCGCCACGTCACGGGCGAGCGCGAGGCCGAGCCCGTACCCTTGGCGCGCGGTGCCGTCATCGTCCCGGGCGAAGCGGCGGAACAGTCGTTCGGGATCGCCGCCGATGCCCGGCCCATGGTCGGACACGCGGATCTGCGCCCATTGGCGATGACGCGCACACCCGAGCAACACGGCCCTGCCGTCCGGATCCTTGATGATGCCGGAGTGCGGCTTGAGCACGCCCAGTCGCCCACCATCACGCTGGCCGTCTGGGCGTTGAACCCCCGCAGCAGCGCGCACAGCCGGGCCTGCAGTTCAATGAAGTGGAACGGCTTGGTCAGGTAGTCGTTCACGCCGCAGTCCAGCCCTTCCACGATGTCGTCCACCTGCGCGAGCGCGGTCAGCATCAGCGCAGGTGTAGTGACGCCGGAGCCGCGCAGGGTGCGAATCAAATCCAGCCCGTCGCCGTCGGGCAGCCGGCGGTCGACGATCAGCGCGTCATGCTCTTGCCCTATCCAATTGGGACCCCGCTAAAGCGCCGCTAAGAAGACACGCGGGCACGACGGAAGCTTGGTGTCGCGGCACGACATGACCCGCCGCTTCGGGGGAAACGGGACGGATATAATCTTGGACATTCGGGACGCGGCCGGCCGCGCGCCATTACGGCAGCGCAGGAACGGCAGCGGTACATGCATACGGCCAGGAGGACTACATGGCAGAGGAAACGCAATCTATCACGACGCGGCACGACGCCGAGATCGACCCGGCACTGTGGTGGCGGCAGGCCGTGGTCTACCAGGTCTACCCGCGCAGCTTCCAGGACACCACCGGCTCCGGTCTGGGCGACATCAATGGCATCACCGGGCGGATCCCCTATCTGCGGCAGCTGGGCGTCGACGCGATCTGGCTGTCGCCCTTCTACCCGAGCGAACTCGCGGACGGCGGCTACGACGTGGCCGACTACCGTGACGTGGATCCGAAGCTCGGCTCGATGGACGACTTCGACCGGCTGGCCGCCGCCGCGCATGCGGCAGACATCAAAGTGGTGGTGGACATCGTGCCCAACCACAGCTCCCACCTGCACCCCTGGTTCCGTCAGGCGCTGGCGGGCGGCCCCGGCTCCCCCGCGCGCGACCGGTACATCTTCCGCGACGGCAAGGGCCCGAACGGCGACGAGCCGCCGACCCGCTGGCAGAACCATTTCGGAGGTCCGGCATGGACGCGCGTGGACGACGGCCAATGGTACCTGCACATGTTCGCCAAGGAGCAGCCCGACTGGAACTGGAGGAACCCGGACGTGCGCGCCGATTTCCTTGAGACGCTGCGTTTCTGGTGCGATCACGGCGTGGACGGGTTCCGCATCGATGTGGCGCACGGGCTCGCCAAGGACCTCGACCGCGACGACCTCGACGACTACGTGGTGATGAGCACGAACGACATGCCCGCGGACGGATCCCACCCAGTGCTCGACCGCGACGAGGTGCACGACATCTACCGTGAGTGGCGCCGCGAGGTGTTCAACCGCTACGATCCCCCGCGCTTCGCGGTCGCCGAGGCATGGGTCCGGCCGGAACGCCAGTACCTGTACGCGTCACCGGATGAACTGGGGCAGGTGTTCAACTTCGAGTTCGCTAAGGCGGATTGGACCTTCGACGCGATGAGCAAAGCCATCGACGAGGGGCTGGCGTGCGCCGAGAGGTCGGGCTCGACGTCCACCTGGGTGATGAGCAACCATGATGTGCCGCGCCACGCCACGCGTTACGCGCTGCCGCAAGTGCCGACCGGCGAATACCATCAGATCGCCAACGACTGGCTGCTGCGTGACGGCACCACCTATATCGAGGATCGCCAGGCCGGCGCATTGCGGGCACGCGCCGCGCTGATGCTCGAAATGGCGCTGCCCGGCTCGGCCTACGTGTATCAGGGCGAGGAGCTGGGCCTGTTCGAGGTGGCGGATATTCCATGGGACCGCATCGAGGATCCCTCCGGCCTGCGCACCTCGCGGGCGCAGTCCACCAAGGGCCGTGACGGCTGCCGCGTGCCGCTGCCCTGGGTCGCGTCCGACGTGCCCGAGACGTACACGTCCGACAAGAGGCACGTCCATGCCGGCTCCTCCCGGGTCTCCCCCCCCCCCCCGTGCGGTGTGGCG
>OAWX01000992.1_pt1 | contig 14088 bp, 11 predicted proteins | sample 1495571 | NCBI WGS metagenome assembly OAWX01 (sample SAMEA2580265, study PRJEB22360) | human gut metagenome | biome: human gut; feature: human-associated habitat; material: faeces | place: Denmark | collected 2008/2010 | reverse complement strand
TGCCGCATAGCAGCTATCATGCTATTTTTGATTTACCAAGACAAAGGAGTGGAACACATGAAGCCGAACAGAAACAGGTCAAGAGCCGTTCCGCCGAACTGCAAGCGGAACTGGCAAAGGCACAGGAAGCCACGGTTAATGCGGAAAAGTTTATGAAAGTTGTCCGCAAGTACACCAGCTTTGAGGAATTGACCCATACCCTGCTGCGGGAGTTTATTGAAAAAATCGTTGTCCATGAGTGCAGCTATGACGAGAACGGCACACGCAGACAGGACATTGATATTTATTACAGCTTTGTCGGCAAGGTAGAACTTCCCGACGAATAATGCCCGACCTATCCGACACAGTAGCTAAGTGCCGGATAGGAACGGCAAAAAATTTTACACTTCTATTGCTTCTTTATCACACACAAATAAAGAGCCAGGGCGTGAAGCAGCTGGTCGCGGGCGGCGGCGTTGCCCTGATCGGCGTGACCCTTGTCCCGCTACTGTCCGGGCTGCTGGGCTAACCTCAACTTATCCGTACATCCACCTTTGAGACCCCACCGCGCTCTCCCGCTCACATGGGAGGGCGCGGGAAAGGAGGTATCTTTGCTTGATTAGTGAGATCATCGAGAAATGGATAAAAGGCATTTTGATAGATGGCATCACGGGCAACCTCTCCGGCCTGTTCGACAACGTGAACGCCAAGGTGGGCGAAATCGCTTCGGACGTTGGTTCTACCCCGCAGGCATGGAACAGCGGCATTTTCAATATGCTGCGCAGTCTTTCCGAAACGGTAGTACTGCCCATTGCAGCGGCCATCCTTGCCCTTGTGATGTGCCATGAGCTTATCCAGATGATTACCGAAAAGAACAATATGCACGACTTCGATACTTCCATGTTCTTCCGCTGGATTTTCAAGTCTGCCTTTGCCATCCTCATAGTCAGCAACACATGGAATATCGTTATGGGTGTGTTCGATGCCACCCAGAGCGTTGTCAACCAAAGTTCCGGCGTTATCATCGGTGAAACATCCATCCACTTTGACCGCCTGATACCCGGACTGGAATTTCAGCTGGAAAGCATGACCATTGGCAGTCTGCTCAGCCTGTGGTTCCAGACTCTTGTGGTGGGTCTGACCATGAACATCCTGTCTATCTGTATTTTCCTTGTGACCTACGGCCGCATGATCGAGATTTATGTTGTGACCGCACTGGGGCCTATCCCGCTGGCGACCATGGGCAGCAGCGAGTGGCGCAGCACCGGGCAGAACTATTTAAAATCGCTTTTGGCGTTAGGCTTCCAAGCGTTCCTGATTATGATTGTCGTGGGCATCTATGCGGTGCTGATACGCAACATTTCAGGTGCAGCGGACATTGCCGGGGCCATCTGGGGCTGCATGGGCTACACCGTGCTACTCTGTTTCTGTCTGTTCAAGACCGGCAGCATCAGCAAGTCGGTGTTTGGTGCCCACTAAGGCCGAGAAAGGAAAAACGTATGGCGTATGTGACCGTTCCCAAAGATTTGACCCATGTAAAATCCAAAGTCTTATTCGGGCTGACCAAGCGGCAGCTGGTCTGCTTCGGCGGCGCGCTCCTCACGGGCGGGCCGCTTTATTTTTTGACCCGGGACTATCTTTCCAACAGCGCGGCGGCCCTGCTGATGATTTTTGCCATGCTACCGGGGCTGCTGTTCGCTCTGTTCGAGCGGCACGGCCAGCCCCTTGAAGTGGTGATTCAGCAAATGATTCAGTGCTGCTTTATTCGTCCCAAGGAAAGGCCCTATCAGACCAACAATGCTTACGCCGCCCTTGTGCGGCAATACCAAATGGAACAGGAGGTAAAGGCCATTGTCCAGAAAAACGATACCCCGCGAAACCGAAAAGCCCAAAAAGCTCACCCGCACCCAGAAAAAAGAAATTGATGCCGTTCTCCGCAAATACAAGGGTGACGGCAAGCCCCGCACGGCACAGGCCACCATCCCGTATGAGGCCATCTACCCGGACGGTGTGTGCCGCATTGACCGACGCACGTTCTCCAAGTGCATTGCCTTTGAGGACATCAGCTATCAGCTGGCCCAGCCGGAGGCCCGAACTGCCATCTTTGAACACCTGTGCGACCTGTACAACTATGTGGATGCCTCCATCCATGTGCAGCTTTCGTTTCTCAATCGCAAGGTTGACCCGGTGCAGTACGCAAAAAGTTTTGAGATCGCACCGCAGGGGGATGATTTTGACGACATCCGCGCCGAGTACACCGCCATCCTGCAAAAGCAGCTTGCCAGCGGAAACAACGGCATTGTCAAAACCAAGTACCTGACCTTCACCATCGAGGCAGACAATCTAAAAACCGCACGGGCGCGGCTGACCCGCATTGGTCTTGACCTGCTGGGCTATTTCAAGACCATGGGCTGCGTGGCGCACGTCATGGACGGACAGGCGCGTTTGGAGGTGCTGCACGGCATCTTCCACCCGGACGGGGAACCGTTCCGCTTTGACTGGGACTGGCTGGCGCCCTCCGGCCTGTCCACTAAGGATTTTGTGGCCCCATCCTCCCTCTGCTTCGGCACGGCCAAGACTTTTGGACTGGGCGGCAAATATGGAGCTGTGAGCTTTTTACAAATCCTTGCGCCGGAACTTTCGGATGAAATGCTGGCCGATTTTCTCAAAACGGAAAGCGGCATTCTCGTCAATCTCCATGTGCAGGCCATCGACCAGACCGAGGCCATCAAAACCATCAAACGGAAAATCACAGACCTTGATGCTATGAAGATTCAGGAACAGAAAAAGGCTGTCCGTTCCGGGTACGACATGGATATCCTCCCCAGCGACCTTGCCACCTACGGCGAAGATGCCAAAAAGCTGCTGAACAAATTGCAGACCCGGAACGAACGGCTTTTCATGCTGACTTTTTTAGTGCTGAATGTGGCCGACACCAAGCAAAAGCTGGGCAACGATGTGTTCCAAGCCGCAGGTGTGGCACAGAAGTACAACTGCTCTCTTATCCGGCTGGACTACCAGCAGGAGCAGGGCCTTGTGTCCAGCCTTCCGCTGGGTATCAACCAGATAAAGATTCAGCGCAGCCTTACCACTTCCAACGTGGCGGTGTTCGTGCCCTTTGTAACGCAGGAGCTTTTCCAGAGCGGTGCAGCCATGTACTACGGCATCAACGCAAAATCCCACAACATGATCATGCTGGACCGCAAGCAGGCCCGGTGTCCAAACGGCTTGAAGCTGGGCACGCCCGGCAGCGGCAAATCCATGAGCTGCAAGTCCGAAATCGTCAGTGTGTTTTTAACGACTGCTGACGATATTTTTATTTCAGACCCAGAGGCCGAGTATTATCCGCTGGTCAAGCGGCTGCATGGGCAGGTCATTAAACTTTCGCCCACCAGCAAGGACTATGTGAATCCTCTGGACATCAACCTGAATTATTCCGAAGATGACAGCCCGCTGGCCTTGAAGTCAGATTTTGTGCTGTCGTTCTGTGAGCTGGTCATGGGCGGCAAAACAGGTCTGGAAGCGATTGAACGCACCGTGATAGACCGTGCCGTGAAAGCCATCTACCGCCCCTATCTGGCGAATCCCTGCCCGGAGAATATGCCGATTTTGTCTGACCTCCACCAAGCCCTGCTCGACCAGCACTTGCCGGAAGCGGACCGGGTAGCGCAGGCATTGGACTTGTATGTGTCCGGCTCGCTGAATGTGTTTAATCACAAAACGAATGTGGACATCCATAATCGGCTTGTGGCCTTTGACATCAAAGAACTGGGCAAGCAGTTAAAAAAACTGGGGATGCTCATTATCCAAGACCAGATATGGGGCCGCGTTACCCAGAACCGTAGCCAAGGCCGGGCCACATGGTATTTTGCGGACGAGTTCCACTTGCTCTTGAAAGAGGAACAGACCGCCGCATACAGTGCCGAGATTTGGAAACGCTTCCGCAAATGGGGCGGCGTACCCACAGGCGCCACCCAGAATGTGAAGGACCTTCTTTCTTCCCCGGAGATCGAGAACATTCTGGAAAACAGCGACTTCATCACGCTGCTGAATCAGGCATCCGGCGACCGCAAAATCCTTTCGGAACGGCTGAACCTCTCCGCAGACCAGCAGAAGTACATCGACAATTCCGAACCGGGCGAAGGACTGCTGATTTTTGAAAATGTGGTGCTGCCGTTTTCCAATCCCATCCCGAAAAATACCCAGCTCTATAAAATCATGACCACCCGGCTCAGCGAGGTGGTGGAGCTATGAGCCTAACGCATTTCAGCTTGTTTTCCGGCATCGGCGGCATCGACCTTGCCGCAGAAGCAGCGGGTTTTACTTCGGTCTGCCAATGCGAGTGGGCAGCCTTCCCCGCCGCTGTGCTGGCAAGCCACTGGCCGGAGGTGCCCCGCTTTCAGGACATCACCACCGTAACAAAGGAGGCTTTCTTTGAAAAAACAGGACTTCGCACCGTCACCCTCATTTCAGGCGGCTTCCCGTGCCAGCCGTTCTCCACCGCAGGGCGGCAGCGCGGCTTCCACGATGAACGCTACCTGTGGCCCGAAATGCTGCGGGTTATCCGGGAATTGCAGCCCCGTTGGGTGCTTGGAGAAAATGTTGCTGGCTTCCTCCGTATGGGGCTCGACAAAACGCTCATTGACTTGGAGCAGGCAGGTTACGATGTTCGGGTTTTCGTATTACCTGCTGCTGCCGTTGGCGCATGGCACGAACGGAAACGGGTATTCATCATCGGTTCTTCTGCCAACACCTCTTGCCAGCGACACCGGGGATGTGGGCAAGGGGCTGGACATCCAAATCTCTGCGAATGGCAGTTACCGCAAGATGAACAAGGATGGCAAGGCGTGGACGGCGCGGCTTTCCCACGTGGTCTACCGGATGACCCCCACTACGCTGGAAAAGCCCTACCTCAACCCGGACTGGGTAGAGTGGCTGATGGGTTTCCCGCGCAAATGGACGGACATTCCCTTTGGGCCAAAGAGCCCGCCGACATCCCGCGCCTGACCGAAGATGTGCCGAACCGCAGCAAGCGGATGAAAACACTGGGCAATGCAGTTTCGCCGCCGCAGGTGTTCCCGATTCTCAAATACATTGCAGACATTGAAACAGGCCGCTGTCCGATGGGAGGTGAAGAACCTTGAAAGAATTGCAGGCAAAAGCCAAAGTCACCCAGACCATGACCCGTGATGGTCTGGTGGTGGAAAATCAGGCGGACGGCACCGTGGAGAACGTTTCCAGCCGGGAGGCAGAACAGGATTATTCCACGGATGCCGAGGGCAAGGCCGAAAAAATTCTGGAACGGGCCGAGGACATCAAGGACGGGCATAAAAATAAAAAGAAAGCGAAAAAAGCAGCAGAAACAGCGGCCACCGCCGAAAGCGAAGATGGCCTGCACCGTTCCGCTGCCCGTTTGGAATTGACCGAGGACGAACGGGCAGACCCGGAGTTGCAGCCGTACATCCACAAGGCGGAAGCAAAGGCCGACAAGCTGGATGCGGCCCGCGCCGCTCTGCCGAAGAAGCGTGTCCCGGTCAAGGAAAAAGTTTACGATGCAGCCAGCGGCAAGGCAAAATCCACCTTGCGCTTTGAGCAGCAGGACAAAGGCCCGCCCAGCCTGAAACCAAACCCGGCCAGCCGCCCGCTGTCGGAAGCATTGCTGTTCGCTCACGGAAAAATCCACGAGGTCGAACACGAAAATGTGGGCGTGGAGGGCGGCCACAAAGGTGAAGAACTGGTGGAGCGTCAGACCGCCAAAGCCATCCGCAGCGGCATCCGGCACCACAAGATGAAGCCCTACAAGGCCGTGGAAAAGGCAGAGCGTCAGCTCATGTCTGCCAATGCAGAATACTTTTACCAGAAATCTTTGCGGGACAATCCGCAAATTGCACAGGCGGCCAGCAACCCCATTTCCCGGATGTGGCAGAAACGGCGTATCAAGCAACAGTACGCCAAAGCTGCATGGCAGGCCGGACAAGCCGCCGCGCAGGGTGCAGCCGCCACCGCAGAGAACGGTTTCCAGGTAACAAAGCTGGCGGCCGAGGGCGGCGAACGGGTAGCCGAATTTGCGGCCCGGAACTGGAAAACTATTCTGATCGTGGCGGTGTTCGGTCTGCTGGCTCTGCTCTTGATAACGGGGTTGCAGTCCTGCACCGTGATGGCGGGCACCGCTGGAACCGGCGTGACGGCATCCTCTTACTTTTCCAAGGACAAGGATATGCTGGGTGCAGAGAAAGCCTACGCCAAGCTGGAACAAAAACTGCAACGGTATCTCGACACCTACGAGGCCACCCACAACTACGATGAATACCATTTTTATCTGGACGAAATCGAGCATGACCCCTATGTGCTGATCTCGATTTTGTCCGCGCTGCATGACGGCGTGTTCACGCTGGCCGAGGTACAGGGCGAACTTGAAATGCTCTTTGAAAAGCAGTACATCCTGACCGAGACCGTGACCATGCAGATACGTTACCGTACAAAAATGATGGTCATTATTGGCCCGTATGGCGTGCCGCAAGTTATCACCTACCAAGAGCCGTATGAATACTACATCTGTACGGTCAAGCTGAAGAACAAGGATTTGTCCCATCTGCCCGTGGAAGTGCTGACCGAAGAACAGCTCAGTGCCTATTCGCTCTATATGCGCACGCTGGGCAACCGGCCGGATTTGTTTGGGCAGTCGCAGTACCCCAATGCGTCCACCATCAAGCAGCCCACCTACTACGATATTCCCCCGGAAGCATTAAAGGATGATAGGTTTGCCGCCATGATGGAGGAAGCAACCAAGTACATCGGCTACCCGTATGTGTGGGGTGGCAGCTCCCCCAGCACCAGCTTTGATTGCAGCGGCTACATTTCGTGGGTGCTGAATCACTCCGGCTGGAACGTGGGCCGCCAGACCGCACAGGGCCTTTACAACCTCTGTACTCCTGTTTCGACGGCGCAGGTCAAACCGGGCGACCTTGTGTTTTTCAAGGGCACCTACGATACCCCCGGTGTGAGCCATTGCGGTATCTATGTGGGCAATTCCATCATGCTGCACTGCGGCGACCCTATCTCTTACACAAACCTCAACTCAAAATATTGGCAGGAACATTTTTACAGCTATGGGCGTTTACCGTGACGCCAGAAAGGATTTTGTATGGCAAAAAGACTTTCCCGCATTGAGCGCGATATTGAACGGCTCAAAGAAAAAATCTCTGAATACCAGCAGCAGTTGAAAGAACTGGAAGCTGCAAAGACTGAACAGGAAAACTTGCAGATTATTCAGCTGGTGCGCAGCATGAACATGAAGCCGGACGAGTTCGCGGCCTTCCTGCGCAGCGGTGCGTTGAATGCTGCACCCACCGCCACACCGTACCACAAACAGGAGGATGCCGCCAATGAAACCTGATTGGAACCGCCGTTTTGCAGCTGGGCTGCTGGCTATCCTGCTCTGCCTCTGCTCCTTTTCCATGCCCGCTTTTGCAAGCGGCTCTGACCCTGCCCCGGAACCTCTGCCGGAGATTATCGAAGAAGAACCCACCACGGGCGGCATGGAGCCGGAGGGTGTGCCCATCACGCCCAAGGGCAATGCAACACTGGTGGATGACTTTTACGGCGACAAGCAGCTTATCACAGTGACCACCAAGGCCGGGAATTATTTTTACATCCTGATTGACCGTGCCAACGAGGACAAGGAAACCTCTGTCCACTTCCTGAACCAAGTGGACGATGCCGACTTGCTGGCTCTGCTGAATGAAGAACCGCAGGAAACCGAAGTCTGCACCTGCACCGTGAAGTGTGATGTCGGGGATGTCAATGAAAACTGCCCCTTGTGTGAAAAGAGCCTGCGCAACTGCACGGCCCCGGAAGCTGTGAAAACTGACACCGAAACGCCGCAGGAAAAGCCGAAGTCCAACATGGGCAGTCTGATGATCCTGTTGGTGCTGGCTCTGGCGGGCGGTGGTGCGGCCCTCTATTATTTCAAGTTCCGCAAACCCAAGACCGACACCACCGGGCACGATGATCTGGACGAATACGATTTTGGCGAGGACGAAGATGCAGACGAGGAACCGGCTGAAATCGAGATTCATTCGGAGGATGGACAGGAGGATGAAACATGAGTTTTCAGCTGGTGATCGCCGAAAAGCCCAGTGTTGCCCGCAGCATTGCCGCCGTGATCGGGGCCACTGAAAAGCAAAACGGCTATTGGCAGGGCGGCGGGTATCTGGTCAGCTGGTGCATCGGGCATCTGGTGTCCTTTGCGGAGGCAGGCCAGTACGATGAAAAATACTGTAAGTGGCGGTATGAGGATTTGCCCATCCTGCCCCAGCCGTGGCAGTTCATCGTGCCGGACGAGAAAAAACAGCAGTTTGAAGTTCTGCGTGCCCTGCTCAACCGCCCAGATGTGGACAGTGTGACCGCCGCGACCGATGCAGGCCGGGAGGGAGAACTGATTTTCCGTTTCGTCTACCAAATGGCCGACTGCACAAAACCTGTGAAGCGGCTCTGGATTTCCAGCATGGAGGATGCCGCTATTCGGGAGGGCTTTGCAAACCTGCGCCCGGATTCGGATTATGATGCTCTGTATCAATCGGCCCTCTGCCGTGCAAAGGCGGATTGGCTGGTGGGCATCAACGCAACGCGGCTGTTTTCGGTGCTGTACCACAAGACCCTGACGGTGGGCCGGGTGCAGACCCCGACACTGAAAATGCTGGTGGACCGGGATGCAAAAATTCTGCGCTTCCAAAAAGAAAAGTATTACACGGTCGGCATCCAGTCCGGCAGCTTGAAAGCGGACAGTGGGCGCATTGCCAGCATGGACGAGGCCAACACTTTGAAAGCTACTTGTGCCGGAACATCTGCCATCTGTACTTCTATCAAGCGTGAGAGAAAGGCAGAACAGCCGCCCAAGCTCTATGACCTGACGGCCTTGCAGCGGGAAGCAAACCGCTTGTTCGGTTTCACGGCCAAGCAGACCCTTGATTATGCCCAGCAGCTTTACGAAAAGAAACTGTTGACCTATCCCCGCACCGACAGCCAATATCTGACCGAGGATATGGGCCAGACAGCACAACATCTTGTGTCTGACCTGCTGGGGCTGCTGCCCTTTGTCCAAGGGCTTGACTTGACCTCGGAAGTGGGCCGGATTCTGAACAGCAAAAAGGTATCGGACCACCACGCCATCATCCCCACGTCCGAATTTGTAAAACAGGGCTTCGCTGGTCTTGCCGAGAGTGAATGCAAGCTGATGAACCTTGTCTGCTCCAAACTGCTCTGCGCCGTGGCTGCACCCCATGAGTACGAAACTGTGACTGCTGTGTTCTCCTGTGCAGGGAACGAGTTCGCCGCCAAAGGAAAGACTGTGCTTGTCCCCGGTTGGAAAGAGATCGACCAGAGGTTCCGCTCCACCCTGAAAGCAGATACCGAGGAAGAAGTGCTGAACACCCTGCCGGAACTGACCGAGGGACAAAGTTATTCTGTTGTATCTGATATTTCGGAACATTTCACGTCCCCGCCGAAAGCCTACACGGAAGATACACTCTTGTCAGCAATGGAGCGGGCCGGAGCCGAGGATATGCCGGAAAACGCAGAACGCAAGGGGCTGGGTACGCCCGCCACCCGCGCCGCGATTCTGGAAAAGCTGGTGCAAATGGGCTTTGTGCAGCGCAAGGGCAAGCAACTGGTGCCCACCAAGGACGGCATCAATCTGGCGGTGGTTCTGCCGGAAAGTTTGACCTCTCCCGCTCTGACTGCTGAATGGGAAAATCGCCTGACCGAGATTGCCAAGGGCAAGGCAGACCCGGACGAGTTTATGGCCGAAATTGAAGCGCAGGTGCGCCAGTTGGTCAGAACCTATTCCTGCATCAGCGCGGACAAACAAAACCTGTTCCAGTCGGAACGGGTCATCATCGGCAAGTGTCCCCGGTGCAGTGAAAACGTCTATGAGGGCAAGAAAAACTTCTACTGCGGGAATCGTAGCTGTCAGTTCGTGATGTGGAAGAATGACCGCTTCTTTGAGCAGCGGAAAAAGGCGTTCACCCCGAAGATCGCCGCCGCTCTGCTCAAAAACGGCAAGGCAAAGGTCAAGGGCCTCTATTCCGAAAAGACAGGCAAAACCTATGATGCAACAGTGCTTCTGGCAGATACGGGAGGCAAGTACGTCAATTACCGGGTAGAGCGTAAGGAATAAAGAAAACGAGGGCCGGTTATGGTAAGGTGAAGCATTCATTTTGCCATAACCGGCTCTCTCTATCCGTAGGATAGCAAAAAAGGAGTTTACATCATGGAGCAGAAAGTTATTCCCATTATCCTGAACGGTAAGGACAGCGCAGAACGGATGAAAGAAATCACGGACCGGCTGGAAACAGGCATTCAGCAGTTGTTCGACAGCGACCGCTACAAAGCCTATCTCACCACGATGGCGAAATTCCACAATTACAGCTTCAACAACACCTTGCTGATCGCCATGCAGGGCGGGCAGCTGGTGGCGGGCTTCAACAAGTGGAAAGACACGTTCCACCGCACCGTAAAGAAAGGCGAAAAAGGCATCAAGATTCTGGCTCCTGCGCCGTACAAGGTCAAGCAGAAAATGGAAAAGCTGGACGAACAGGGCAAGCCGATTCTGGACAAGGACGGCAAGCCGCTGACGGAAAAAAAGACGGTGCAGATTCCGGCTTTCAAGGTGGTGTCCGTGTTCGATGTCAGCCAGACCGAGGGCGAACCGCTGCCCTCTATTGCAGTGAATGAACTGTCCGGCAGCGTGCAGGACTATCAAGATTTTTTCAAGGCGTTGGAGCAGACATCCCCGGTGCCCATCGGGTTTGAGGACATCGAGGGCGGGGCGCATGGCTATTTTCATCTGCTCGACAACCGCATTGCCATCCAAGAGGGCATGAGCCAGTTACAGACCATCAAGACGGCTATCCATGAGATTGCCCATGCCAAACTTCACGCCATCGACCCCACCGACCCGGAACAGATCAACCGCCCGGACAGCCGCACCCGCGAGGTGCAGGCCGAAAGCGTAGCTTATGCAGTCTGCCAGCACTATGGGCTGGACACGTCCGAGTATTCGTTTGGCTATGTAGCTGGGTGGAGTTCGGGCCGGGAACTGGCCGAGCTGAAAGCCTCTCTGGAAATTATTCGTAGTGCGGCCCATGAGCTGATCTCCGCGCTGGACGAACATCTGGCAGAACTGCGCCAGCAGCGGGAAGCAGACCTTTCCGCTGCACAGGAGGCTGCATTTGTGCTGGACAGTGGCAATACCCTGTTCATCCAGACCTGTGATTCCGGCTATGACTATACACTGTATGATGCGGACAAAAAGGCTCTGGACGGAGGCCAGCTGGACGCGCCCGGTCTGACCCTGCCGGATGCCGGGCAGGAAGCGCTTAATCTGTTGGGGCAGACAGCCGCGGTGTCGGAAGTCCTGTTGGGCGACAAGCTGGCGGCGTTCCAAGAGGCGGCGGAAAAAGCAAATGAATTTTCTGCCCCGGAAGCAGAAAAAGCCGCTGCGACAGATTTATCCGCAGAGCCTACGGTCACGATTCTGTGGAGTGAAAGCGACAAGCTGCAGGACGGCGAAACCATGCCGCTGTCCGTGGCAAACCGTGTCTTTGAAGAACTGGACACCGCCCAGCACACGGACCGGGAAAAGGACGGCTACACGGGCGGCTGGTACGACAAGACCGCATTCCGTATTGATTTTACCCTGAACGGCCAGCCCGACAACTACGAAGGTCGGCAGGATTTTGGTGACGGAGAGGGCTCTTTGGTGCAACACATCCAGAACTACCACGAATACTACGCCAAGGACGAGAGCTGGAAAAATTTTGTTCTGCACAACAAAGGCCCGGAAGCGTGGGAACAGGACAAGGCAGAGCGGGAAATGGTACTGACCGAGTTTATCCCGTACCTCAAACAGCATTGCAATCTTTCCGCTATGGAGCAGACGGCTACCGCCGCTTTGCGAGAGGGTCAGGATATTTCGACGGAACAAACCGCTTATTACAATGCCATTGTAACCTATGTGCAGGACTGCCGCCCGATGCTCAATCAAGGCCGGTATAACTTGCCGGAACCGCCCAAGTTGGCCGACTTCGACCAGAGTTTGCAGGACTACGAGGCACAGGTGCAGGCCGAGATCGCGCAGGAAGCGGCCGCTGCCGGAATGACCGTAGAGGAATACGCGGCGGCAGGTTTTGAGGCACCGCAGCAGGACAGCTTTTCCATCTACCAGCTGCGCAATGAGGATTCCACCCGCGTTTACCGTTTTGAACCTTACGACCGCCTGCAGGCCGCTGGCCGGACCGTGGACAAAGCCAACTATACAGAGGTGTACGCTGCGCCGCTGGCTGCGGGTACCACATTGGAGGACATCTACCGTACATTCAATGTGGACCATCCGGCAGATTTCAAGGGACACTCGCTGTCTGTTTCGGATGTAGTGGTGCTGCACCAGAACGGGCAGGACACCGCCCACTACTGCGACAGCGTAGGCTTTCAGCAGGTGCCGGAGTTCTTGCAGGAAAATCCGCTGCGCACCGCAGAACTTTCCACCGAACAAAACGAAAATATGATTGATGGCGTGCTGAACAATGCGCCCTCTCTGGGCGAGTTGGAGGCCAAAGCAAAGGCTGGGGAACAAATTTCTTTGACAGACCTTGCCGCTGCAGTCAAGGCCGAAGAAAAGGCACCGAAAGCCAAGAAATCCCGCGCAGCCAAACCGAAAAAGCCGTCTATCCGGGCACAACTGGATGCCGCGAAAAAGGAACAGAGCAAGCAAACACAGCCACGGGAAAAGTCAAAGGAATTGGAGGTGTAAACCGTGCAGAAATTTGAAAATATGGATGTGATCGCTGCGCTGGAAGCCATTATGCACCAGAACACCGCATACTATCAGAGCGATTTTGCCTATGACATCAAGATGCTGCGGGAGGCCGCCCGCAGCGACCAGCCGGAAGATAAGCTGCTGTTGTGGCTGTCCCGGCCTTCTGGAACATTCTGCTTCCGGGAACGGGACGTGCTGCTCAAAGACACGCAAGCCTACAACACATGGAAATTCTGCGGCGAACAGACCCATGACAGGATTCTTGCCTATGCGGTGGAGTTGACCGGTGCGGCCAACGGAACCGTGCAAGGCAATCTGTATGAACTGGACTACCAGCAGCATTTCCAGCATATCCGGGATGCAGCCCTGCCTGTGGGCGCCAACCGCCTGATCTACGAAAGTGGGATGCGGGAAATTGGCCCCAAAGAGCATTTCAACAGCCGCTCGGACAAATATTTTGGAGAGTTCGTGCGGTATGAAATGCAGCCCCGTGACCCGGAACTTCTACAAGCGGCCATCCGGCAGGAACAGCGCAGCCGGGAACCGGCACGGCCCGGTGATTTCAAAGAACATCTTGCGGCATTGCACACTGGGCTGATCGAGGCCGAGGCACAGCGCATTGTAGCTGATATGAAGCATCTGGCTGCTCCCAACAGCCCGGACAAAAATCATTTTATGGTGGAGGTATCGCCCTATTTCACCAAGCTGGCATCCAGCCGGGACACGGACCAGCTGCTTGCCATGTTGCCGTACAAGTCCCTGCACCTGTCCAGCGTGAAAGACCGTTTCGGCATCTATGCGCTGGTTGGCAAAAACGAAAACCGGGACAAGGGCATCTGCAAGCCCCGCACTTCCGTCCGCAAGCAGCTTTCCGAAACAAAACAGGCCGCCAGCCCGAAAAAGGCAGCGGCCCGCAGCAAGCAACACGAAATGGAGGTCTGACGCATGAATTTCAGCGTAGAAGAAGAAAATTTGATCTGTATGTACCACACTTCTGACCGCCGCCGGACGATGGCGCGGATGCTGGCCGCCTTGCCGGATATGGACACGGAAATGCGACGGCTGGCAAATAGCACCATTGCAAAGTTGGAGCGTATGACGGATGCCGACTTTGACGGACAGAGGTTTGATTTTGCGAGTGAGTGATACCGTCAGCTTGACAATGACGCATTATTTTTAATCAAAGTAATGTGTCATTGTCAAAACGAAAATAGCCGGACACGGTGGCCTTGTGGCTGCTGTGTCCGGCTATTTTTCATGTATCAGTCTTTATCTTTTTTCTCGGTGGGATT
>OAWX01000971.1_pt1 | contig 14314 bp, 3 predicted proteins | sample 1495571 | NCBI WGS metagenome assembly OAWX01 (sample SAMEA2580265, study PRJEB22360) | human gut metagenome | biome: human gut; feature: human-associated habitat; material: faeces | place: Denmark | collected 2008/2010 | reverse complement strand
GAGGGTTTCCAGGGTTTCCGGGTCGGCGAGCTTGTCGGCCGTGACCGCTTTCGCCTGTGCGAGCCGGTCGCCGTCGAGATATTCAGCCAGCTTCCGTTCGGCTTTCTTCGCCGCTGCGCGCGCGGCGGCGCAGTCCGCCGTCGCCTGTTCCAGCTCGCGCGCGGCCGTGGCGGATTCATGCGATTCCCACGCGGACATGCCGGCGACCGTGACGCAGGCCGCGAGCAGGATGCCGCCCGCGGTCGTGGCCATGCGCCTCCATTCGCGCACGGGCATGGCGGCATCCTGTTCGCCGACCGGCGTGAGGTCGCGCACAGGCGGACCGCGCCGGCGAGACCGGCCGGCTCCACGGCACCGCCGACGTGCTGCGGTTCCGATGCCGGAGCACCGGCCGGGATATCATTCCCCACCGGATTCGAGGCCGATGGCAGCGGGCCGATCTCCCACGGATCGACGGCCGTGTTCGCCCGGCCTTCGCTTCCGGCGTCGTCCACGCATCGCGCATCCGGCTCCGCTTCGGGCTCGGGTCCGGGTTCGGCCGGTGGCCGGCGTTCCGGTTCCGGTTCCTGTGCCGGTTCGATGGCGACGGCGGTGCCGGCGGCGACCATGGGGCCGATCTCCCATGGGTCCGTGCCGGAGGTGTTCATCGGTTCGGGAAGAGGCGCTGGCGGAGGCTCGGGCGGTCCGGCGCGGTGGCGGCCATGCCGTCGGCGGCGTCGGCCTGCCGTTCGCGCAGCTGCCGCTGTTCCATGACCCATGCGGGATGCTGGCCGTGCTCGTGCGCGTCCATGAGGCAGCGCGTGACCTCGCCCTCGGGCGAAACCGCCGCGAGCCGGCCCAGATGGCCGGTGAACGCGGCTTCGGGATCGCCCTGCATGAAGCTCATGTACGCGGCCGCCTCAAGCATGCCCTCCCTTCGCGCGGAATCCGGGATGCTGTTGGACAGCCGCCACAGCAGTGCGGGTATGTCCTGGTGGAACTCGCTGTTGGCTATCTCGCGCACGTTGTAGTCGGCCTGGTACCACGGTTTGACCTGGCCCGAGGCGAACAGGGGTATGGCGCGCGGATCATGCTCGGCGACCATGAGGAAACGGGCGCGCTCCAGGCCCGGCGATATCAGCTTCGCGCACACGGCGTCGCGCAGCCCCGTGTCGCCGGACAGCGACGCCAGCAGTCCCGCCGTGGCATGGTCCTTTTCCGCGTCCGCGCCGATGCGGTATTGTCCGGCGCGCAGCGAGTCGAGAAAATCGAATACGGCCAATGCGGTTTGCCTGTCAGCCATGTGCAACCTCCAGAGTAATGATGATGGTGCGAACAATGTCAGAGTCGATGATGCGTCGGGTCGCGGGCCGCTGCGGGGCGCACCGTCTACAGGCCCCATCGGGAGCACGGCTCCACGGGTCCACGGTTCCACGGGTTCACGGGTTCCGGGCATGGGAAAGGCCCTCCGCCGGGAGAGGCTGGCGAAGGGCCTGGGGGTTCGCACGCCGCCCGGGGCACGGGATTCGGAAGGTATGCCCCTTTCCGGCATGTGAAGTCGATGGAGGGCGTTCCGGCCGTCATCGGACGACGAGGCCGGAACGCCTCGGGGTCACTTGCCCGCGTTCACGGCCGTGTGGCGGCCGGAACCCTGTGCGCAGTGGCGCTTGCGGAACAGGTACGGGGTGGCAAAGGTGTTGTCCACAATCACCGGCAGGTTGTGCTTGTGGGCGATTTCGGAGATGGCTTCGAAGTCCGGCAGGTCGGCGTTCGGATTGCCGAAGGTCTCGAAGTAGACGAGCTTGGTGTTCTCCTGGATGGCGTCCTCGAACTCCTGCGGGTTCTCGGCGGAGACGAAGGTGGTGGTGATGCCGTCGCGCGGCAGGGTGTGGCGCAGCAGGTTGAAGGTGCCACCGTAGATCCAGGTGGATGCCCCGACCCTCAAGCAGGAAGGCCAAGAGACGGTTCCTAATCCGGCGCGCGAGATTAGCCTTCGAACGCTCCAACGACTCCTTCCGTACTCGCCGGAGCCTCTCCACTCCCATCGTCTGAATGGGAGGAATCCCCCGGCTTCGGCCGAGAGGGAGGACGTCACCTTGCAGCCGGTGCAAAAGAAAAGGCCGGACGGGGAATCCGCTCCCCTGCCCGGCCTTTCTACTGGCCTACCGTGGCCTTACTTCCTGTGCCGCGCGGTCTCGGTTTGGTTTCCGCGACGGCGGAACAGCGTCAATCCCACTCCCAAGAGCGTGCACGCGGCCAACGCCACGATGGGCGTGGATACGCCGGTCTTGGCGAGTTGGCGAATCGTCTTCACGATGGCCGGGGTCGCCGGTGGGATGTAGGAGTTGTTGAACTCGGGTCGGGTTCCGGTGACGGTGACCATGCCGGGGATCGTGGACGGCTTGTCCCCGACGGCATCCCCCTTGGTCTTGTCGGTCGGCGTGGCGGGCATGGCGCCGGAATCCTTCTCCGAATCGTCCGTCGGGTCGTATTCGACTTTGGCGGTCAGGTTGCCTTGCAGGTCGTCGCCCACGGTGACGGTCACGTGGTGTTCCGTCCTGTCGTAGGTGACGTTCTTCTCGCCGGTGTTCCTTTCCCGAATCACGTACCGGTGTTCGCCGCAATCGTCGATGCCGTTGTTGTCACGACCGTAGGTGAGCGGTTTGAACCGGATGTCGCCGTCCTTGTCGTTCCGTTCGGTGTCGATGACCTTGCCGTCCTTGTCCACGAGTTCGAACTCGAATTCGTCGGCCTTCAGCCCGCGTCCGGCCAGGTTCTTCCTGGCCGCGAGTTCGACCACGACGTTCCCCGGACGGTACGTGTTGCGGAAGAGGATGCCTTCCTCGCCGCCCTCGCCGTCGGAGTAGGAGACGGCGGCGACGAGCCGATGGGTCTTCGCGTCCTCGGTGACGGTGACGGTGACGGTGTGGACGGTCCTGTCGTAGGTGACGCCACCCAGATTGCCGTCCTGTTCGGTCACGGTGTACGTGTACACGCCGGCCCGGTCGAACGTGAGCTTGTCGAATTCGAGGGTTCCTTCCCCTTCGCGGACGTCCGTCGCCTTGTCGGATTGCGCGTCGCGTGGAACGCGGGCGAACCGTTTGGCCTGGAGGAGGTTGCCGTCGGAATCCTTCAATTCGGCGGCGAACTCGCCATCGTTCAGATCACGTCCGGCCAGACGCTTGTCCGCCTTCACGGTCACGTCAACGGGTGTCGGCGTGTACGTGTTGTCGAATCGGACGTCCGTGACCTGACGGTCGACGGTGGCCGAGAGCATGCCGCCTTGATCGGTGACGGTGACGGTCACGTCATAGGCTTGGGTGGAATACCCGATGGTCGGGTCACGTCCGGCCTGTTCGGTGACGGTGTACACGTAGGTTCCGGGCTTGTCGTAGTCCATTCGTCCGAACGAGAAACCGGTGCCAGTGTTGGCGACGGTCTTCACGCCGTCCTTCGACCCCTCGGGCATCGGCGCACCGTCATGCGAGGTGAGTTCGAACGTGAACTCGCCATCCTGCGGGATGCGGTTGGTCGCCGTATCCGCGTTGATGATGGTCTTCACGCCGCCAAGCGTGCAGCCGACGCCCTGCGGATTGTACGTGTTGTCGAATCGGATGCCGTTCACGGTCTTGCCGTCCGAACGGGTGATGGTCTTATCGACGACCTTCAACCGTCCGGCATGGTCGACGTCCTTGACCGTGTAGGTGATGGTGGTGACGGTGCCGTCCTTGGTGACGCCGGGGACGGTGACGTCCCGTTCCGAAACGGTGTACACGTAGGTTCCGGGCAACGGGAACGACAGCTGGTCGAACCTGATGTTGCCCCGGGCGTCGTTGGCCTTCGTCTGGTCGGCTTCGGCCGTGACGCCGTCGGGCGCGGTCACGCGGTGGAGCGTGAACGTGAAATCATCGCCCTTGAGCTTATAGTGGTTGCCTTCGGACGCGGAGACGGCCTTCACCGCGGTCGGATTGTCCGTGGCGGGCTGCGCCCGGTACGTGTTCGTGAATTCGGGGATGGCGGTCCCGCCGTCGTATTTCACGTCGGCGAGCAGCTGTCCCTCCCCATCGTCGGTGACGGTGACCCTCACGTGGTGTCTCGCGGCATCATACGTGACGCCGCCCCTGTCGCCGGGGGTTTCCCGGATGGTGTAGTCGTACGTTCCCGTCTTCGTGTAGGAGATGGCGTCGAACAGGACGTCGCCCCGCTGGTCGTTGGTCTTCGCCGTGCCGACCTGACCGCCGGTCCCGTCCTCGACGCAGGTGAACTCGTATTGCCCGGCTTGCAGTCGGACGCCCGTATGGTCGGGGTCCGCGAGCGTCTTGCGGGCGCGGAATTGGACGCTGACCGGCTTCGCCTGATACGTGTTCGTGAACGTGGTCGGATGGGCCGCGTCCGTCCGGGTCCGGGCCTTCAACCGTCCGGTCAAATCGTCGGTGACGGTGATTTGCCACAATCCCATGTGGGGGTCGTAGGCGACGCCGCCCGCCGACCGGCGGATTTCACGCACCGTGTAGGTGAACGTGCGCGTCCGCGCGCCGTTCAACTGTTGGGCGGTGAACGTCAACGGCTGGAATCGGACGTTCCCGTCCCGGTCCGCGTTGACGGTCTGCACGGGCACGCCGACCGCCCGCTCGTTGTCGAACAGTTGGAATTGGAAGTCGGTGAGCTTCGCGTGGCTGGCGGGCGCGTTGTCGAACGTCTTGCGGGCGGTCAGGTCCACGGTCACGTCCTTCGGCTGGTACGTGTTGCGGAACACCGGCGCGTCCGGCGTGTTGTCGTAGGTGACGGCGGCGTTCAACCGTCCGTACCCGTCGTCGGTGACGTTCACGCGCATCATATGCACGGTCCGGTCGTAGGTGACGCCGGCGAGACCGCCCGGCTTCTCCACGATGCGGTACTCGTGTCCGCCGACCGTCGTGTAGTCGAGCCTGTCGAACCTGACGGCACCGTCCGCGTCGTTGGTTTTGGATTGGAGACGTCGGCCGTCCGCGTCCTGCAATTCGAACGTGAACTCGCCCGCGTCCAGCAGTCGGAGCGTGCCGGACGGGTTGTCGAGCGTCTTGCGGGCCAGTGGCGTGACGGACGCGGGACGGCTGGAGTACGAGTTCACGAACCGTGCGCCCGTCCCGGCGGGCGTGTCCACCGTCGCGCGCAGCTGTCCGCTGTTGTCGTCCGTGACGGTGACGGTCCACACGGCGTGATGCGTGTCGTATCCGACGCCCGGCGCGCCCGTGTCGCGTTCGCGCACGGAATAGCGGAACACGGCCCTGTCCCTGCCGTTCAGTCTCGCCTTGGTGAACAGGAGCGGGGCGAACTCAACCCTGCCGTCCGCCGTCGCGTTCACGGTCTGGATGGGCGTGCCAGTCGCCTTGTCGTTCGCGTACAAATCGAACTGGAAGTCGGTTATCTTCGTGGCCGACCTGTCCGCGTCCGTGAACAGTTTGCTCGCCGTGATGCGCGCCTGCGTGTCCTTCGGCGCGTACGTGTTCGTGAACTGGATGGCGTCGGATTGCACGCCGTCGCACGTCGTGTTGGCGGTGATGCGACGGGTGAACGTGGTCAAATCGTCTTGGACGGTGACGGTCAGGACCCACGTGCGGTCGTCGTAGGCGACGCCCGGGTTGTCGCCCCTGCGTTCCCGGACCTGATACCGGTAGACGCCTTCCTTGGCGAAAGCGCTGGAGTTGATCTGGAGCGTCTGCGTCCTGTTGTCGGCGAACGTGATGGACGCGGGCACCGCGTTCGCGGGCGCGCCGTCCAACGCGGTGATGTCCGCGACGTACCTGTCCCTGTCGGTCCAAGCGCCGTTCGGACGCCCGTCCAGCACCTTGACCGCCTTGAACGTGGCGGGCGTGGCGAGCATGAGCGTGCCGCTCATGCCGTGGTCCTCATTCGGGTCCTCGTACACGGCGGACGTCATCTCGTCCAACGCGGGGAACGGTTTCAGCGTGATGACGCCGGCGACCATGTCGCCGTGCGAATCGTTCTCCCGGTCGCTGTCGGAGTCGGTCGCCTCGCTGGCGTCCTTCGAGTTCTTGACGGTGACGTTCTGCCCGTGCCAAGCGGTGCCGGTTTTCGGCGTGAACCGGAGTCTGAAACCGGTGCCCGCCGGGACGGCGGTCAGCTCGTAGCGTCCGTCCCGTCCGGTGACGGTGGTGCAGGGCCGTCCGTCCATGCTGGTCACGGTCCTGCCGTTCGCGTCCACCAGCGTGACGTTCACGTCGGGGAGGAGACGGTCAGAATCCTGTCGAATGCCGTCATGATTGGTGTCGAACCATGCGACGCCGTTGACCTTGCGTTCCACGACCTGCGTGACCGCGTCCACCTTGTTGTCGCCGTCCGCCCAACGGTTCACGTACGCGTCCGCCGCCTTGTTGCCCGTGGGTTTGAACGCGAGGCTGAAATCGTAGCGGGCGTTCGCGGGCAGCCTGTCCGAGGTGAACGCCCAGGCGACGGGCCTGTCATGTCCGTCGGGGATGGTCACCCTGCCGGTCCTGCGGTCGAGTCTCGACTCCGTCCACCGTTCGACCTGTTCGCGGGTTATCTTGGTCGCGTCGATGGCGCGCCATTTCGGGTCGGTCGTGAAGTAGACGTGCGCGTTGTCCAAGGACGCGCCGTTCCTGACGCCCAGATTCAGTCCGGTCATCACGTAGTCGCCGGAATACCTCGACGCGGACCCGTCCCCAAGGTAGGGCATGACGTCCACCGCGTACGGGTCGGTTTTCTCGTCCTTGGAGAAGTTGCCCAGCATGTTCGTGTAGCCCAACGGGCGGTTGATGTCGTTCAGCAGCGGGTCGGCGCGGGTCGCCAACGCGGACGCGCGCGTGCGGCTGACGCGTACCGTCACGTCGGCGGTCTGCGCCTTTGCGGATAACGGGGGGGCCATGTTGCGTTTCGACTGGATGGTCGCATGGTTCGTGAACGAATCGTTGTTCTTCACGTCATGGTCGGGGTCGGACGCGTCTCCGATGGTGGTGGAATAGTGGATGACGGTCTGCGTGTTGGAGTCGGCGCGCGCCCCGTTCACCCTGATGGTCATGGTGGTGGTGCCATTCTTGTTTGCGACGATTGTCGGCGTGACGGGGGTGCCGCCGGTGACCGTGCCCTTGTCGGGCGTATGCTGCGAGTATTGGCCGCCGACCGTCATGGAACCGTCCACGTAGGTCAGGCCTTTGGGCAGCGTGTCGGTGATGATGTAGTCGGTCGTGTATTGTCCGCCGTCCGTGGTCGTGGACGTGTCGGCGGTGGCGGTGAGCTTCCAGTCCACCGCACGCTGTTCCTTGTCCAAATCGTAGACGGTTTTGACGTTGCCGGCCTCGTTGGTCTGCGCGACCTGTTTGGCGATGTGCGGTGTTTCGCCGGCTATGTACAGGCTGTCGCCTTTCAGGAAGTCGGCGGTGTCGCCGCCCTGATAGACGCCGTTTTCGTCGAACGTGGCGGGACGGTACGTGTCGCCGCTGTAGGTCAGGTCGGGTTTCACGCTGTTCGCGTATTCGGGCAGTCGGGTGGCGAGACTGTCGGACCATTGCTGCCATTGCGTGTTGGATGCGTCCACGTTCAGGTTCGCGGTCCGGGCGAGGCTGTTGCGCGTCCAGTAGGCGGTGTCGGCGACGATGGGTGTGACCGTGCCGATTCTGGCATTGTCGAGGATGTGGGCGGGCAGTGAGACGGATGATGTGAAGTTTCTGCTGAACGTCGTATTGGCCGGGTCTACCGTGTTGTGGTCTTCGAACAGCATGCCGACGACTGTGCCATGCCGTTTCGCCTCGTTGAGGGTCGGATAGTAGTCGAGGCCGCTGATTTTCGTGTCGCGTTGCTCCCTGTAGTCCTTCCAGCCGGTACCGTCCTTTTTGACGGCATACCAGTAGGGGATTGCGTTCCCCCGTTTGGTTACTCTCGAACCCCAAGTCCAAACGTACATGGGGATGGTTGGCTGACTGTCGGGCGTATCGTCCACCGGTTCGATGGTGTTCGGGTCGAATTTGACCAGGCCCATGCCCATCACTTCGGCGTCGCCTTCGGAGTTGATTGTGATGTCGTGGCCTATTTGGAGGCGTAGTTTCGACCCCTGTACGAGACTGTCGGACCCGTTGCCGAAGTCGGGGTTTTCCCAGTGGCCGCTCGTACCAGAATCATTCCAACCACCATTGTTCCACTCCGTGTATCGGATGCGCGTACTGTACGTGCCCGGCATGCGGACGGTCACGGCCGAACCCGCATGGTCGTCACCGGTGGCGGCCTGATTCGAATTGTCTTCCGCCGTGGCGAGACGGTCTCCGCTGACGCCGGTGGCCGTCAATCCCATGTCGTCCATGGTGATGTTGGCCGTCTGGTCCACGTTCCCGTAATATTGCGCCACGGTCTTGCCGTCACGGCTGGTGGGCGTGATGAACTGCAATACGTCCGTGTGGATGGCTCCGACCTGCATGGTGGAACAGTCCGACGACATGTAATCCGTGGTGCATTTAACTAGGTCATCATCAGCAGCAGTGCCTCTAGGGAAGACGGACGTGTCGTAACCGTCGAACGAGACAATCACATCCGTACCCTGCTCACCGGTCGTGGACGTGATTGTCGTGTTTCCACGCGCTACTCTGTCATATCCGTTGGCATGGTCGGCGACTCCCGGAGCCCGCCTATGCGTGTCGCCCATCCATGCGAACATCCGCCCATACTTCGAATCCATGTTGTCGATATGCCCGTAATCGTAGAGCAACGGCTGCCAACGGCGTTCCATCTGATGCTTCGTCCCGGTCTTCGTATCATCCGAATACTGGTTGGACAGGTGAAGCTTATAGGTGATTCTGCCGGACGGAGCCTCCAAACCCTTCAACCCCTTCGTCCGGTCGGGCCAACGCATCTCCGTGACCAATGCGACGCCCAAACCCAAGCCGGTCACCTTGCCCTCCGTCCTGTTGGGCGCGTTCGGCGCACCCGAGGAGAAGTCGAACACGCCCCTGTCCACGTTGCCGTAATCGACCATGCGCACGTTCAGGTTGAGTTTCGCGCTGACGGTCACATCCTTCGGCGTGTCCTCGGCCCGTTTGTGCGTGCCCGTGTTCGTCGGGTTCGAGGCGTCCCATGCGGTCCACGCCTTGACGGTCGGATGGAACCGGTAGCCGTGGGGCGCGCCCTTGACGGCGACCGACAGGCCGATGGAACCGGTGCCGGGGTTCACGGTCGGCGACTGGCTGGTCGGCTCCAACAGGCGGTAGCAGGTGTACACCTGCGTGACGGTCCCGTTGATGGTTTCCGTGGTGAGTTTCGGCTCGTAGCCGGGCGTATGGTCCACCCAGCCCATCTTCTCCGCGTCGAACGTGACCTTGTCCTTCGGGTAGGGCAGTTCGAACCGGAAGCCGACGCTCGTGCGCCGATAGTAGTCCATGGTCGAGTCGGGGGTGAGCGTGTACTCGTAGTCGTAGGTCACGGTGTCGTACGAGCGGACGATGTCGTTGTTCTCGTCCTTGTCGTCGCCGCGTTCGTTGTCCTTGTCGAACGGCGCGGTGCCGGTGATGCGGTCGGTGAGTCTGAGTCTGCTCACGGCGGCGCTGTCCGTGTCGAGCATGTCGTGGATGGTCACGTCCGGCGCGGCCTGACCCGCGTCCGCCTGCGGAGCGGATTGCGCGGGCGCACCGGTGTCGGATTGTTTGTCCGCCCCGGTTCCGGCCTCGTCGCCGGAACCGGTGTCGGGTTTCGTCGCGGCCTCGCCGCCGGTGGTCGTCTTCACGTCGGGTTCGGCTTGGATTCGCGTGGACGTGCCCATGGTCGTATCGTCAGCATACGCGGCGGACACGGCCGACGCGCCTGAGCCGAACAGCATCGCGGACGCGAGTATGAGCGCGGCGACCTTTCTCAGACCGGGTTTCATCGTCTTTCGGTTCCTTTCGGGGATGTGCCGTGACAAGTGGAGGGAAGTATGAATACGGCTGTTCTAATGGTGTGGAGGATGGGTCCCAAGTACGGTTTGCAGGAGAGTTCCCGGGACCCGTCCCCCGGTTTTCGTCCTTCCCGTCTCACGCCGTCCGACCGTCTCCGGTCGGGTGACGGTGATTCGTCGGGGAGGACGAAGTCTGTGGTTCATTCCGGCATGTGAAGTCAATGGAGGGCGTTCCGGCCGTCATCGGACGACGAGGCCGGAACGCCTCGGGGTCACTTGCCCGCGTTCGCGGCCGTATGGCGGCCGGAACCCTGTGCGCGGTGGCGCTTGCGGAACACGAGCAGGGAGCCGCCGGCGAGCAGCACCGCCAGGGCGCCGCCGGCAAGGCCGAGCACGGCCGTGCCGGTGTAGGCCAACGGCTTGGCACGGTATCCGTTCCAGTCGTCGGTGTTGCTGGTGACCTGGGTGTCGGCGCACAGCTGCTTGCCGTCGATCTCGGTCACGTCGCCGGTGGAATATTCCGGATCGGTGTCTTCGCCGCCGTCGGTCTTGTCGTTGAACGGGTCGCCGTTGGACGGCGCGCATTCCACGAGCGGGGTGCCGGTGACGATGGCGCGGTCCGTGTGGGTGTCGCCTTCCCTGACGCCCTTGAGCGTGCCGGTCACGCTGACCGACTCGCCCGGCTTGAGCACCAGGGTGTCCCAGTTGTCGGGATAGGCGAGCGAATCCATGTCCACGTGCGCGTCGCCGACGATGGTGGAGTCGGCGAGGTCCAGGTCGCTTGCCTTGAACCATGCGCCGTCACCGGTGGCCGGGTCGGTCTTGGAGGTGTTCGTGATGATGAACGTGATGCCGATGCTGTCGGCGTCCATCTTCAGCGCCTGCTTCGGGTCGTCGCGGTCCGCCTGCTCCTGGCCTTCCTGCTTGAGGGTCGGGGCATCGACCTTCTCCAGGTGGATGCTCGGGGTCATGTCCGGGGTCTTGGTGACGACCTTGTTGGATTCGCGCGGCTGGCCGTTGATGGTCTCGGTCCACGTGTTGGGCACCTCGTCGGCCACGGCGATGCGCTTGCACTGGAGGTAGAGCACCCAGCCGGCCTCGTGCTCGTTGTCGGCGCTCACCAGGTCGAGGTAGGCCTGGGTCGCGTTGACCGTGACCTTGCCGTTGTCGTCGGCGTCCACGGCGAACAGGTTGCCGCCGAACTTCGAGGAGTCGAAGCCGCTGCCCGCGATCTTCTCGCCCCTGGCCGCGAGCACCTGGCCGTCCCTGTACAAATCACGCGAGGCGTAGACGGCCCAGTTGCCCAGGTACTGGTCGTACTCGGTGGCCAGCTGGTCCGTGCCGCCCCAGTCCGTGACGGTCTGGTAGGCGCGGTCCGGGGGCAGGATGCTGGAATCCAGTCGGTAGAGGAACGTGTGGTTCAGATACACGCTTTTGCCGTCGATGCTGTCGCCGCCGACCTGCACGGTCACGTCCTTCTTCGGGTTGATCTCCTTCAGCGGGTTGGTGACGGTGTTGGTCTTGTCGCGCTTGTCATTCGTGACCTGCGTGGCGGTGTTCTCCACCGTGTGGCCGTCCTTGACCTTGGTGACGGTCATCGGCATGACCACCTGGTAGGTGTGGCCCAGCAGCGACTGGTCGATGCTCGGGTCCTTCAGCGGGTCGTAATCCTTGTCGGACTTCTCGCTGTACGCCTTCAGGTCGCCGGGCTGCGGGTCGCCCTTCACGGTCTCGCCGGTCGCGGGGATCTGGGTGTCCACGGTTTTGGCGAAGGCGTAGAGCACGCCGTCCTTGTCCTGGATGTTGAACTCGCCGGTGCGGTCCCTGCCGGTCTCGTCAAGGATCTCCACGTGCTTGGCGTCGAGGGTCAGGTACTCCTGGTCGTAGTCGTCCGTCATGCCCAAGCGCCATACCTTGTAGGCGGTGTCGGTGAGCCTGGAGGCGTCGATGTTGACGCGGTAGTACACCTTGTCGCCCAGCAGCGCGGTCTTGCCGTCGATGCTGATGGTCGGGTCCTTCTGCGTGTCCTGCTTGGAGGGCTTGATGACCGGCGGCTCGTTCTCGACCTTGTTGGACGGGGTGACGCCGTTGTTGACGGTCAGCGCGGCCTTGTTGCCGACGGTCTTGTCGGTCGGCGCGTCCTCGTTCACCTTGGCCTCGAAGCGCAGCAGCACGCGCGGGTTGGAGCCGGCCTTCCAGTTGGCGGCAACCCAGTCCCTGGCGAACGTGGCCTCGAACGAGTGGTTGGCTTCGTCCCACTGCACCTTGTAGGCGCTCTTCGGGATGATGCCGCCGGTTCCCAGGTCGGTGATCTCCAGGGTCTGCTTGTTCGCGGTGGTGTACTCGGAATAGGTGTCGCTCAGCTTGATGGCGGTCACCGAATATGCCTGGTCCGCAGGGATCTTCGGGTCCACGCGCACGGTGTATTCCACGGTCTGGCCGGGGAACACGGTCTTGGTGTCGATGCTGGACTGGTCGCCGCCCTGGGAGGATTCGGCGATGACCTGCTTGTGGATCGGGGGCACGGTCACGCAGATCTTCGGCGTGTTGGTGTCCACCGTGCTGCCGCCGACCGTCTGGCCGCCCTTGTTGTCGAGGTCGTCGCCCTTCGGGTCCGCGCACGTGTTGAGCTCGTCGCCCTCGGACTTGCCGTAGGATTCGAGCAGCTTCACGGTGTCGAAGTTCACGTCGAACGGGATCACGACGCTGATCTGCTTCGCGGTCTTCAGGTCCTTCTGCGCGGCCTCGTAGGAGTCCTTCGCGCTGACCGTGACCTTGGTGCCCTCGGCGGTGATGTCGAACTGGTCGGTCACGTCCCTGCCGGTCTTGTTCAGGTCGTTGACGCTGGCGTTGGCCTCGTCGGCGGTGTCCTGCTCGTAGACCTTGATGTTGGAGGTGTCCTTCAGGTCGAGGATGCTATCGACGTTGGCGAAGTCGTCGGTCCACGCGATCTCGGGCACGCGGCCCAATCCGGTGGGCAGGGTGCCGGAGATGACCGCCGCCACCTCGTCGCCGAGACGGTAGTACTTGTCGTCGCCGCCCACCTTGTCGCTCTTGGTCGGATCGACGGTCAGCTGCCACTTGCCGTCAACCTTCATGGCCCACGCCTTGTTGGGGTTGGGCGTCCACACGAACACCGGCGGCTCGTTGGTCGGTCGGGTCTCGTTGTTCCACTTCTCGTACGCCTTGTTGGTCAGCTGGATCTTCTTGCCCTCGGTGGCACCCTTTTTGATGGTGCCCGTCAGGTAGAACCTGACCTTGCTCGCGCTGTTCCTGAACATCGTCTTCGCGATGTAGGCGGACTTCGCGGTGGCGGTCGCGGTCCCGGCCTTCCGGTCGATCGCGATGGTGAAGTTCGCGGTCTCGTCCTTGCCGTCGACGAACACCTTGCCGGACTTCCAGTCGATCCACTGGTTCGAACCGGTCAGATCATCGGTGATGGAATAGGATGCCAGCGGGTTGAGCAGGTGCGCGGGGATGCTGCCGTTGACGACCACGCCCACCTGGTCGCCCACGAGGAACGTCTTCTGATCGACGCCCTGCTGGTTGGTCCATTGCTTGTCCTCGGCCACGAGAGCGCCGGACTCGTCCAGCACCCACACCTTGTCCGGGGTCGGCGTGACCTTGCCCACGCTGTCGCTGTTGCCGGTCTGGCAGTCGGCCAGGCTGCCGGTGCCGTTGTCTCCGTTCCAGCACGCCACGGAACCGTCGTTGATCTCGTAGTCGCCGCCGGTGGGCTTGGCCGACTGTGGCACGTTCAGCGTGTAGAGGCCGGAATGCGGGGCGGTGGCGTGCGCCTTGACCACGCGCTTGCCATCGATGGAATCGTCGATGGAAATGTCCGCCGGCACGATGTTGCCGTTCGCGTCGGTCACGGTCACCTTGCTCACGTCGTCCTGCTCGGTGCCGCCGATCACCACGTCCCTGGTGTCGATCGTGTCGTAGATCCAGAACTTGCCGGAGGCGTTGGAATGCGCCTTGATGTGCGCCGTGTACAGCGAGCCGGACGCGATGGAGTCGTTGCCGTCCCGCACCGTGTCGCCGGCCCCGTTGGTCAGCCATTTCTCGGGCGGGGTGGTGGTCTTCTCGCCGGACTCCTTGCCGTCGTTCTCTCCCTTGTGGGAGACCGCCTCGGCCATGCCGCCCTGCTTCGCCACGTCAACGTCCCACCAGCGCTTGCCCGCAGGCCACGACTCCCACGAGGCGTCCATGTCCTTGAAGGACGCGCTCACTGTGGCGCTGCCCTTGTTGGATGCGGTGAACTGCTTCGCCACCGTCTTCTCGGTGCCGTCAATGCCACGCCAGTGCAGGGTCGCGGTGCCGTTCACGTTCTCGGTCTTCGACCCGTCGCTGGACAGGGTGATCACATCCGAGGCGTCCTTGGTGTCGCCCGACTGGCCCGACATCTCCGCAGCCTGCGTGCTGATGCCCAGATGATATGAGGGCGGCGCGGGCTGG
>OAWX01000966.1_pt1 | contig 14355 bp, 9 predicted proteins | sample 1495571 | NCBI WGS metagenome assembly OAWX01 (sample SAMEA2580265, study PRJEB22360) | human gut metagenome | biome: human gut; feature: human-associated habitat; material: faeces | place: Denmark | collected 2008/2010 | reverse complement strand
CCGGGGGCGAGCGCGGCCGTCGTTGAGCAGCAGCCGCACCGCGCCGACGACCCCCGCGGCTCGGCTCGGGTCCGGTGCATCCGGATTCGCCGACACCATCGTGCCGGCCGCACACGGCGTCCGATATGGCGAACCATCGTTCTCCTCAGCGACGGCCACCTGTTCCAGGGCACCGGCACCGCTTTCAGCCGCGTCGGACATCACGAGCACGGCCTTGCCCAGACGATCCTGCTTCGCCTTGCGCAGCGCATGCAGGAGGTTGCGCTCCCCCGGCACCACGATGGCGCCCGAGAACGCGTCCAGCGCGTGGGCGATGGCCTCCTCCCAGCCTTCCTCGACGTGGATGAAATCGGCGAGCCGCCCCATCGCGGCCACCTGATCGTCCTGTTCGAGAGCGCCGGAGGCGTTGCGCGATTCCAGCGTGTCGCGCAGCGCGTCGGCTTTGGCCTGCAGCGTGATGATCGAACCGTCGACGTCCCGTTGCCGCGCGAGCGCGTCGTCAAGCGCCTCCTGCCGCTTGGCGAGATCGGCCCGCGCCTGTTCCAGCGCCTTGCCGCCGTCATCGTCGCCGTTGTCGGCCTCGCGTTCCAACGACTCGCACTGCGAGCGCGCCTGCGACAACTGGGTCTGGAGTGTTTCGCGCTGCGCGGTGAAATCCTTGGCGCGTGTGTCTGCAAGTTCGGCGGCCGCCTCCTCGCGGGTGATCAGCGCGTTGAGGTTCGCGATCTGCAAGTCGCGCTGCTGGGCGCTTTTGCGCAGCTCCGCCAGGGTCTGCCGCACCGAGGCGAGTTTTTTCTCGTCGTCGGCGCGCTCCTGTATCGCCTTGTCGAGCGCGATGCGCATGTCGTTGACTGTCTCCGACTGCCGCCGCGCCTGCGATTCCAGTTCCTCCGCCCGCTTGTTCAGCATGTCGGGGTCCTCGCCGAGAGAGGTCACCAGCTGCCCGAGCAGCGACCGTCCGCGTTCGCCGGCCAGTGAGCACAACGATTTCAGCCGTTCCTGTATCTGAGACATCTCATGCCAGGTCTGGTTGATTCGCGCGAGTGCCGGGCTGGATTGCGCGCTCAGCGATTCGATCTGTTCGATGCGCACCTTGACCCGGACGAGCTCCGATTGCGCGGCCTGCAGGTCGTGACGCACCGAAGCCAGCTCGCCGCGCACCGCGTCGCGCTTCGCCATCGCGGCGACGGCATCGTCGGCGTACAGGCGGCTCTGCGCATCGCGCAACGTCACCTGGATGCTGTCGGCCCTGCGCGAGATACGCGCCTGCCGGCCAAGCGGCCCGAGCTGCCGTCGTATCTCGCTCAGCAGGTCGTCGAGCCGCGACAGGTTCGTTTCGGTGTTCGCCAACTTGCGCAGCGCACGTTCCTTGCGCTTGCGGTGCTTGAGGATGCCCGCGGCCTCTTCTATGAACGCGCGGTGGCCGCTGGGATCGGCCCTCAGAATCGCGTCCAGCCGCCCCTGCCCGACGATCACGTGCATCTGCTGCCCGAGCCCGGTGTCGCTCAACAGCTCCTGGATGTCGAGCAGACGGCAGGCCGAGCCGTTGATCGCGTATTCGGAACCCCCGTTGCGGAAGATGGTGCGGCTGATCGTCACCTCGCTGTAGTCGATGTTCAGCGTGTGGTCGGTGTTGTCGATCGTCAGGCTCACCTGTGCGCGGCCGAGTGGCGGGCGGGAGGACGTTCCCGCGAAGATCACGTCCTCCATCGACGTGCCGCGCAGGTTCTTCGCGCCCTGTTCACCCATCACCCAAGTGAGCGCGTCGACGATGTTCGACTTGCCGGAACCGTTCGGACCGACGACCGCGGTGATGCCCGGCTCGAATCGCAACGTCGTGGCGGATGCGAACGATTTGAAGCCGCGCAGCGTGAGTTCCTTGAGATACATGTCGACTAGGCCTGTCCGCCCTTGGGACCGCCGTCGGCGGCATCCGCCTCCTCGTCAGCCTCCTTGGCGGCCTCCTTGGCGGCCTCCTTGGCGGCCTTGTCAAAGCCGAAATCGCCGAAGTCGTTCTCGTTGAAATCGGGGTTCGCGTCGGTGGCGAAGTCCGTGTCGGCGTCCGATTCCACCCCGGACCGTGCAGGGTCGCCGGCGCCGGTGTGCGGCTCGGGCTCGCCCACCGAGGGATTGACGCGCTCGGCCTTCGGCTTGGCGAGGTCGGCGTTCATCCGCTCCTTGAGCAGCGTACGCGCGTCTCCGGCGGTGACGAAACTGCCGCAGACCAGCACGCCACGGCCGTAGCCGACTCCGGTCTCATCCTCGACGTCCACCATGTCGACCGCTTTCTGGATGGCGTCTGGCAGGCTGTCCTCGCGGATGACACGGTCGCGGCCGAACACTTGGACGGCGATCTTCTCCAGTTCCTCGGCCGGCATGACGCGGTCGCGCCACGAGTTCTCGGTGACGACGACCTGGCTCAGGATCGGCTCCAGCACGCCGAGATACTCCTCCACCTGCTTGTCGCCCATCATCGCGACGACGCCGACCAGCTGTGTGAAGTCGTAGCTTTCCTCGATGGCCTTGCGCAGCGCCTCGGCCGCGTTCACGTTGTGTCCGCCGTCAAGGATGATCGTCGGCGACGTGCGGATCTGCTCTATGCGGCCGGGCACCTTGACGCCCTGCAGCGCCTGCCCGACCAGGTCGCCGTTCAACGGCCCGTTGACCGGGATGACCGCCTCCGCGGCCGCGAGCGCGGCGAGCGCGTTGTGTGCCTGATGCTCGCCGAACTTGGCGATCGGCACCTGCTCGTACACCCCGTTCGGCGTGTGCAGCGTGGCGATCTGGCCGCCGACCGCAGGCACGCGGTCCGTGACCTCCATCTCATAGCCGTCGCGTACCAGCGTCGCATGGTTGCGCTCGGCGGCCTCCATCAGAATCGGCATGACCCGCTCCTCATGCGGCTGCGGCCCGATGATGGCGGTGCAGTTCGGCTTGATGATACCGGCCTTCTCGGTGGCGATCTGCTCGACGGTGTCGCCAAGCCACTGCATGTGATCCATGTCGACCGGGCCGATGATGGCCGCGTCCGCGTCCAGCACGTTCGTCGCGTCCCACAGGCCGCCCATGCCGACCTCGACGACGGCAACGTCGACCGGCGCGTCGGCGAACTTCCAGATGGCCATCGACGTCAGCACCTCGAAGAAGCTCATCGGGGGACGGCCGGACTCGGCCATCTTCGCGTCGACGATGGCGACCAGATCCTTGATCTGATCCCACATGTCCACGAAATCGTCATCGCTCAGCTCCTGCCCGTCGATGGCGATGCGCTCGTTGATACGTTCCAGATGCGGCGACGTATACAGGCCGGTGCGCAGCCCATACGCCCGGCAGAGGGCCTCGGCCATGCGGGCGGTCGACCCCTTGCCGTTCGTGCCGGTGACGTGGATCACACGGAATGAGTGCTCCGGATGGCCGAGCACGTCGAGCATGAGGTTCATCCGGTCCAGATCCAGATTCGTGGTGTTGTGCTCCGGCGGGCGGCGCATGATGTCGCGCTCCACGTCGCGGATGGACTCGTTGTTGCGGTTCGGATGTTCAAAAGACATGCTGATGTCGACCTCGTTTGCTTGTCAATGGTTCCGTTACGCCATTCTAATGGTCGTCCTGTCATATGCCGACGGCAATATCCGGCCAGCAGGTCGCCGCCGCGTCATTGCGACGCCAATCGCAGGCACGATGACGGCGTAATTCACGAAGTCGTCACCAAAAATTGACCGTTCGTATGACCTAACCCATGAAACGAGCTCTTATATGGTGCTGTACTTGATAAGGAAAGGTTCGGCCCTCCGATGAGAAGACCACGCGATAGGAGATGGATCATGCGGGCAATCATCCTCAGTGGCGTCGCGTTCATAGCGACCACGGCCGTGCTTGCGCTTGCCTGCCCGGCGCATGAGCTCGCCGACATGGAAGACGAGTGAGACGGACGGCACGTCACACCGGTCAGCCCCTATGCCGACCGTGTAGCGCTCGTTTGCGTTTCTAAGTGCGCGCCGAAACGACAACCGTGCGCACTTAGGGACGCAAATGGCCTGGTTTGCGTCCCTATGTTCGCGCACTTGTCGTTTCGGCGCACACTTAGAGACGCAAACAGACCCGCCGCTAGCGCTGCACCCCGTCGGCGACGAACAGCGCGTGGGCGTCGCCCCGGCGCTTGTTGTCGAGATAGCGCCGGAACAGCTTCAGCCGCTCCACAGTGCTGGCGGCCAGGGGCTCGGGCAGATCATCCAGTTCGAACCAGCCCACGTTCAGGCTTTCCTCGTCCCCCACATACGGCTCGGCATTGCCGCCGGGCTTGAGAGCGCACAGGAACGAGTGGTCCATGTACATCGTATTGTCGCCGTTCGCATAGGTGATCACGCGTGACGACGACGTGACGGCGACCAGGTCTGTGACGACCGCGTCGATGCCGGTCTCCTCCCTGATCTCGCGCACCACCGTATCCGCCGGCTGCTCACCGGGCTCGTTGATGCCATAGACCATGGCCCACTCGCCGGTGTCGGAGCGACGGCCCAGCAGCAGGCGGCCCCGGTCGTCCAGCACGCAGCCGGTGACCCCGTTGAGCCACAACAGGTCATGGCCGATCTTCTTGCGCAACTCCAATACGAATTCGGGTGTTGGCATGGGCATTCCTCCTTGTATTGCGTACAACCGACGATGCCGCCCCGTTGAAAGGGGCGGCATCGTATCGGAACAATCAGGCCTTGGAGCCTGCGGCCATGTCGGCCATCCACTGCTCGACGTCGTCGGGCTGCTTCGGGATGCCTGCGGAAATCCATTCGGGGCCGTTCTCGGTCATCAGCACGTCGTCCTCGATGCGGATGCCGATACCGCGGTATTCCGGCGGAATCAGCAGGTCGTCCTCGCGGAAGTACAGGCCGGGCTCGATGGTGAAGATCATGCCGGGTTCGATCTTCGCGCCTTGGTACGACTCGTAGCGAGCCTGTGCGCAATCGTGCACGTCAAGTCCGAGGTGGTGCGCCACGCCGCAGGCGAGCCAACGGCGGTGCTGCTGGCCTTCGGGCGACAGTGATTCCTCGACGTCCACCGGCAGCAGCCCCCAGTCGTGCAGGCGCTGCGCGATCACGCGCATGCAGGCGTGATGGATGTCGGAGTACGTGGCGCCCGGCTTGGCGGCCTCGAAGCCGGCCTGCTGGGAGTCCAGCACCGCCTGGTAGAGCCGGCGCTGGAAATCGGTGAACTTGCCGTTGGTCGGGAACGTGCGGGTGATGTCGGCCGTGTACAGGCTGTTGACCTCCACACCGGCATCGATGAGCAGCATGTCGCCCTTGCGCACGACGCCCGTGTTGCGCATCCAGTGCAGAATCGGCGCGTGCTCGCCGGAGGCGATGATCGTATCGTAGCCCAGCGCGTTGCCCTCCTCGCGGGCCACCGCGTTGAACGCGCCTTCGAGGATGCGCTCGGAGCGCGGCTTGTCGAGCGCTTCGGGAAGCTTCGCAAGGATGTGGTCGAAGCCGTGCTTGGTGGCCTGGACAGCCTTGCGCATCTCTCCGATCTCGTACTCGTCCTTGACCATGCGGGCTTCGGCGGCGAACTCGTGCAGCTTGTCGTCGGCTGCGTTGTTCTTGTCCGGGTCGGTATAGCCGTTGGCCTCACGGATCGATTCGACCAGTGACGTGACCTGCGGGTCGGCGTCGCTGATCACGCGCACGCGCACCGCACCGGCCTCGGCCCCGACGTCCTTGGACAGCGCGTCAGCCAGCTGGGCGATGTCGTGCGTCTCGATGCCGGTCATCGCGGTCATTTCCTTGAGACCGGCGCGAGGGCCCACCCAGTATTCGCCGTAATGGGCGTTCATGAAGAAGTCCTGCGTGGCGGTGTCGGCGCGCGGGGCGACGAACAGCTCGGCCTCATGCGTCTTGCCGGCCTTCGCCTCGGGCGAATCCGGGTCGAGAGGGTTGAGCACCAGCACGGCACCCGCCTCGTAATCCTGGCCGAGGCCGGTGTAGTACGCGAAGGTGGTGTCCGGGCGGAACATGTAATCGCAGTCGTTGTTGCGCACCTTGGGACTGCCTGCCGGAATCACCAGACGCTCGCCGGGGAACGCCTTGCCCAGTGCGGCGAGTCGCGCCGGCGTGAACTTCGAGGATTCGAGCGGCTCGATCTCCGGTTCGCTGGCGTCCCAACCGGTCTTCATGAAATCAATGAAGGCGCTGGAATTGGGACGCAGCGAACGGTTGTTCACACGGTCGCTCATCGCCTGATCCGCGCCGGGGGCGTTCGCCTCCTCGCGGGCCTCGTATTCCTTGTCCTTCTCGGTGATGACTTCGCTCATCGTGTGACGCTCCTTCGTACTGTTCGAAAACCTGTGCCGTTCGAAAACCGACTGACAATTCCTTCCCTATACTAGTCGCACCACGCCCGCCCATACGACGTTCGCGTGGAGTCGATATGTGTCCTCCCGCCAGCGGGGCGGAACCGGTAATCCTGCTGGGGCTAGCGGCTAGGCCGCGTTTTCGGCGGCCAGGAGCTCGTGCAGGTGGGCGCGGTGCTTCTGCTGTTCGCGCGGGTCGGGAACCGGCAGCGAGGCGAGCAGTTTCTTCGTGTACTGGTTGCTCGGCCGCTGCATGATGTCGTCGGCGTCGCCGTGCTCGACGATGCGTCCCTTGTGCATGACCATGATACGGTCGGCGAGCATGTCCACCACGGCCAGATCGTGGGTGATGAACAGGCAGGCGAATCCGATCTCAACCTGCAGCTTCTTGAACAGTTCAAGGACCTTGGCCTGCACCGACACGTCGAGCGCGCTCGTCGGCTCGTCGGCGATCAGCAGCGACGGCTTGAGCGCCAGCGCGCGTGCCAGCGAGGCGCGTTGCCGCTGGCCACCCGACAGCTCGTGCGGGAATCGGCTCATGTACGCCCTCGGCAGCTGCACCATCTCCAGCAGGTCGCCCACGTACTCCTTCGCGTCAGCGACCGACGAGTACTTGCGGTGCACGATGAGCGGTTCGGCGACGTTCTCCGCGATGGTCATCAGCGGGTTGAACGAGCTGCCCGGATCCTGGAACACGAATCCGATGTCGGCACGCTTGGGCTTGAAATCACGCTCCCTGACGCCGTTCATCTCGACGCCGAGCACATTGAGCGAGCCTCCGCTCACTTTCTGCAGGCCGGCTATCGCGCGGCCGGTGGTGGATTTCCCGGAACCGGACTCCCCCACCAGACCGAGCACTTCGGAACGGTGGATCGCGAAGTCGATGCCGTCTACGGCCACGAAGTCGGGCTGCATCAGGTGCCCGGGGTACGTGATCGTCAGTCCCTTCGCCTCGACGGCCAGTGGCTCGTCATGCCAATCCGACGTGCGGTCGATCGGCTTGCCGTCGACATCGCGCACGACCAGCTTCTGGCCGATGCGCGGCACCGCAGCCAGCAGGCGCTGGGTGTAGGGATGGCTGGGATGGTAGAAGATGCTTTCCACATCGCCCTGCTCGACGACATGGCCGCGGTACATCACGACCACCTGGTCGGCGATGTCGGCGATGACGCCCATGTTGTGCGTGATGATCAGCACGGAGGCGTCGAACTCGTCGCGGGCGAGACGCAGCAGGTCGAGGATTTCGGCCTGCACGGTCACATCGAGCGCGGTGGTCGGCTCGTCGGCGAGGATCAGCCCGGGGTTGAGCACCAGCGCCATCGCGATGACGATGCGCTGCTTCTGGCCGCCGGAGAACTGGTGGGGATAGTAGTCGATGCGGGTCTCGGCCTCGGGGATGCCGACCTTCTTGAGGATGTCGATGGCCTTCGCCCGGCGCTCCTTCTTGTCTTTCATGCCGTGGGCACGCAGGCCCTCCTCGATCTGCCAGCCGATGGTGTACACCGGGTTGAGCACCGAGTTGGGCTCCTGGAACACCATGGCCGCTTCGGAGCCGCGCATGCGGCGCAGATCCTCACCGGACAGGCTCAGCACGTCAAGACATTCGGAGTCGGCACGGTTCGACAGGTAGATCGCACCGGACGTGGTGGCGGTCTCGGGCAGCAGCTTGATGATCGAACGGGCGGTCACCGACTTGCCGGAGCCGGATTCGCCGACCACGCCGACCACGGTCTTGCGCGGGATGGTGAAGTTCACCTTGTCGATGGCCTTGATGGAGCCCGCATCGGTCATGAACGAGACGCTGAGGTTCTCGATTTCGGCTAGATTGCCGGACGTGTCCTTGACGTTGGTCGAGTCACTCATGGTCGGTCTCCTTTTCCATCACCTGCGCGATGGCAGGGTTCTCCACACTGACCTGGGGCTTGCCTTCGGATTTGAGCTCCGCGATCACCTCGTTGTCGGCGCTCGGCTTCTCACTGGGGTCGACGGACGTGTCTTCGATGGATCCGATGACCTCGCCGGCGGACTTGCGGGCACGAAGACGCGGATCCGCCAGATCGTTGAGCGATTCGCCCACCAGTGTGATGCCCAGCACGATCAGCACGATGGCGATGCCGGGGAACACGGCCGTCCACCAGATGCCGGCCGTAACGTCGGCGACGGAACGGTTCAGGTCATACCCCCATTCGGCCGCGGCCGTCGGCTCGATGCCGAAGCCGAGGAAGCCCAGTCCGGCGAGCGTCAGAATCGCCTCGGACGAGTTGAGCGTAAGGATGACGGGCAGCGTGCGCGTCGAGTTCTTCAGCAGGTGCTTGGTCATGATGCGCCATGTGGAGGCGCCCACGACCTTCGCCGACTCGACGTAGGCCGACCCTTTGATGCGCACCACTTCGGCGCGGATGGTGCGGAAGTACTGCGGGATGTACACCACGGTGATGGAGATGCCTGATGCCAGGATGCCGCTCCACAGGCCGGACTGGCCGCCGGAGATCATGATGGCCATCAGGATGGCGAGCAGCAGCGACGGGAACGAGTAGATGGCGTCGGCGATCACGACCAGCACGCGGTCGACCCATCCGCCGAAATATCCGGAGATGAGGCCGAGCAGCACGCCGGCGAAGATCGACAGCAGCACGGCGACGATGATGGCGATGACCGCGGTCCTCGCTCCCCACACCGTGCGGCTGAACACGTCGAATCCGCCGACGGTGGTGCCCCAGATGTGCTTGGACGAGGGGGCGGCCTGCGTCGGGAACGACACGCCGTCCGCGTCCTTGATCTGCGAGTATCCGTAAGGCGCAATCAGCGGGGCGAAGACCGCCACGAGCAGGAACACGCCGGTGATGACAAGGCCCGTGACCAGCATGGCTTTCTGCCAGCCGACCGCGATCTTCAGGTCGCGCACCACCGGCAGCTTGCCGTACCATGGCACCGGCTTGTTGACCTTGAGGTCGCCGAGCCGCTTATCGCCGGGCACGCCGACTTTGGTTGCAGTGCTTTCGGTCATGTCAGTACCTCACTCTCGGATCGATGAGCGCGCTGATCACGTCAACGATGAAGTTGACCACGGCGACGATGATGGCGATTAGGATCACGATGCCCTGCACGGCGACGAAGTCACGCTGCTTGAGGTACTGGGACAGCATGAATCCCAGGCCCTTCCACTCGAAGGTGGTCTCGGTCAGCACCGCGCCAGCGAGCATCAGCGCGATCTGCATGCCCATGACCGTGATGATCGGGATCATTGCGGGGCGCCAGGCGTGCTTGGACAGCAGACGGCCCTCCGACACGCCGCGGGAGCGCGCCGCCTCGACGTAGCCGGACGTGTACGTGGAGATGACGTTGGTGCGCACCAGACGGATGAACACGCCTGCGGTCAGCAGACCCAGCGCGAGGGCGGGTAGCACCGCGTGACGCAGCACATCGACCAGCACGCTCATGTCACCCAGCTGGAAGGCGTCGATGATGTAGAAGCCCGTGGGCGACACCAGCCTCTGGAATTGCATGTCGCTGGCGAAGCTGGAACGACCGGATGGGGGCAGCACGTTGAGCCACACCGCGAAGACGAGCTTGAGCATCAGTCCCAGGAAGAACACCGGCGTCGCATAGCACAGGATGGCGAACACGCGGATGCCCGCATCGGCGGCGCGGTCGCGGCGCCTGGCGGCGAGACGGCCCAGTCCGATGCCGACGATCAGAGCGACGATCAGGCTCAGGAACGCGAGCTCGAACGTGGCCGCCCCGTAGCGGGTCAGGATGGTGGTGACCGGCTGGTTGTCGGTGAGCGTGGTGCCCAGATCGCCGCGCAGCAGCCCGCCAAGATAGTCGAGGTACTGCACGACCAGCGGACGGTCATAGCCGGCGGCGTGGATACGGCGTTGCAGCTCTTCGGGAGTCAGGCGTCCGCCCATGGCGGCGGAAATCGGGTCGCCGGTGGCACGCATCACGAAAAACACGATGGTGACGAGAATGAATACAGTGGGGATGATCAGCAGGAATCTGGTCAATACGAAACGGAAAAACCCACTGGACAAACGGTTTTTCTTGGCTTTCGGCTGCGTCTTCGCAGGTGCCGACGCCGTGGCGCTTTCGGACACGCGATGCTCCTTCTGGGAAAAACGATCGAATACGGATGATGCTCCCGCGGCGTGTGGGATCACCCGCGGCGGTCATGGATGGCTTGGCGTCAACTGCACCATCCATGACCGGCTTCACGGGCGTCGCCCCGCGTCGGCGGGAGCCGGGACTGGATCAGGACTTGGTCACTGATGCGTAGCGGAAGCGGAACGAGGCGTCGAGTACGACACCCTTGATGTTCGTTCCGGTAACGGCCACCTGGGCACCCTGCAGCAGCGGGATGGTGGACAGGTCCTCGGTCTCCAGGGCCTGGACCTGCTTGAGGATCTCCTCACGCTTGGTGGCGTCCTTCTCGCCTGCCTGCTTGACGATCAGATCGTTGACTTCCTTGTTGGAGTAGCCGTTGTTGACGAAGTTGCCGTCGCGGAAGAACGGGGACAGGTAGTTGTCCGGATCGGAGTAGTCCGGGAACCAGCCGAGCTGGTAGACCGGGTACGAGCCGTCGGAGTCTTCGGTGACGACGCGTTCCTTGTTGTACTGCGTCCATTCGGTCTGCTGCAGGTCGACCTTGAACAGGCCGTCGGCCTCCAGCTGGGACTTGATGGCGGCGTACTCGTCGGCGGACGAGGAGCCGTAGTGGTCGCCGTTGTACTGGAGCTTGAGGTCGACCGGGGTCGAAACGCCGGCGTCCTCCAGCACCTTCTTGGCCTTGGCGGCGTCGGGCTTGCCCTCACCGTCGCCATAGGTGGCCTTCAGCGTGTCGTCATGGCCGGACAGTCCGTCGGGGATGAAGGAGTACATCGGGGTGTAGGTGCCCTTGTAGACCTTCTTGCTCAGCTCATCGCGGTCGATGAGGTTGGCGACGGCCTGGCGCACGGCCTTGGCCTTGTTGGCGTCGGCGTCGGACTGGGACTCGCCGTAGGGCTGGATCTTGAAGTTGAAGGTCAGGAAGCGTTCCTCACCGCCCGGCCCCTTGACGACCTTGACCTTGGAGTCCTTGGACAGGTCCTCGATGTCGGTCGGGGTCAGCGAGCGGAAGGCCACGTCGATCTGGCCCTGCTGGACGTTGAGCTTGAGGTTGGACGCGTCGGCGAAGTACTTGACCTGGATGGCGTCGTTCTTGGCCGGGGTCAGGCCCTTGTAGCTGTCGTTCTTCTCGTAGGACGCGGTCTCGTTCATCTTGAACGCGGTGAGCTTGTACGGGCCGGCGAACGCGTTCCCCTTGACGATGGTGTCGGCGTCGGTCAGCTTGTCGGCGTCGAAGACCTCTTCGTCGACGATGGGTCCGGCCGGGCTGGACATGACCTGCTTGAGCGTCACATCGAACGGCACGGAGTCCTTGAACACGACGGTGGTATCGTCCGGAGCCTCGACGGATTCGACGTTGGCGAGCAGCGAGCTCGGGCCGTTCGCGTCGTTGATCGTCTTGATGCGGTCATACGAGAACTTGACATCGGATGCGGTCAGGTCATGACCGTTCGCGAACTTCAGCCCTTCCTTGATCTTTACGGTGAATTCGGTGCCGTCATCATTCCATGTACCGTCATCGGCGGCGATATCCGGGCTCAATTCGGACGTACTGTAATCCTGTGCATACAGGAACGGGAAAATCTGAATCTGCACGGCATACGAACCATTGTCGTAAGAGCCCGCGGGATCCACGCTGGTGATCTTATCGGTGGTGCCGATGGTGATCGCGGATCCGCTCGCCGTATTGGCGTCCTTCACGCCGCCGCATGCGGTCAGCGATGCGATTGCCGCGATGGATGCGACAGCCGCCAAAATCTTGCGATGATTCTTCAAGGGAAATACCTCTTCCTTAACTACTCTCCGCGCCGTCTTCATTGGCACGGTCACCAAGACTATGGGGTTATTGTGTTAGCCATGTGTTTCCATACGAATCGGCTGGATGTGCAAGGGTGCGGCTTGTGGCCGAATAACCCTTGGAATTGCAACTATTCCGGTATTTTGCGACATCCGCCACACAATGCCCACATTATGAGACCGGAAGAGGTGGAGGCGACAAGGCTGTACATGAGATGAGGGCCGCCTGCATATGCAGACGGCCCTCATCGCGACCCATCACAGTTTCCCGTGACGAATGCAATCAACGCCTTGCGGCTGCGCCTTACTTCAGCTTGCGGCCGGCGCACCACACCTGGTTGACCGTCCAGCTGGACGGATCGGTGAGCAACAGGTCGGCGGCGTACCCGGGCGCGAGCAGACCCAGCGGGGCGCCGGTGACCGCGTTCGGCTTGTCGTAGCCGAACGCGCGCGCGGGCGCCAGCGTGGCAGCCTCGACGGCGTCGACCGGGGAGATGCCCAGCTCATTGACGGCGCGCTGCACGGCGACCTCAAGCAGCAGCGTGGAGCCGGCGATGGCACCGTTCGACACCAGACGGGCGTGGCCGTCGACGACGTTCACGTCCAGCGCACCCAGCTTGTACGGGCCGTCAGGGCAGTCGGTGGCCGCCATCGCGTCGGTGACGAACGCCGTGCGGTGGGGTGCGAACTCGAAGCCCAGCTTGACCATCGGGTCCTGCACGTGGAAGCCGTCGTTGATCAGCTCGATAGTGACGCGCGGATCCTCCACGGCCGCCGGGATCGGGCCCGGCTTGCGGTGGTGCAGTCCATTCATCGCGTTGAACATGTGGGTCATGATGCCCGCGCCGGCGTCGAAACCGGCCTTGGCGGTCTCGTAATCGGCGTCGCAGTGGCCGACGGCCGGCACGACGCCCGCCTTCGTGAACTGCTTGATGGCGCTGATGCCGTGAGGCAGCTCGGGCGCGATGGTGATCTGGCGGATGCAGCCGTCGGCAGCGCCCAGCAGCTCGTCGACGAGCTCGGGAACCGGGTCCTTGAGGCACTCGGGATCATGAGCGCCCTTGCGGGCGAGCGCCAGGAACGGACCTTCGAGATGGGCGCCGAGCACGTCGGGGCGCTCGTCCATCTTGGCGCGAACGTTCTTCAGGTTCGCGCAGATCACGTCGATGGGATTGGTGATCAGCGACAGCACCTGCCTGGTCGTGCCGTGCACGGCGTGGCCGGCACGCGCGATGTCGATGCCTTCCGGACCGTCATCGAAGGAATGCTCCCATGCGCCATGCGCGTGAATGTCCACATAGCCCGGGGTGATCAGCTGCCCGGCCGCATCGATGATGGCCGTCTCGTCGGCCGGATCAAGGCCGATGGAACGACACGCCGACTCGAACGCCTCGTCGTCGGTGCCGGTGGCGACGATGACACCGTCCGCCGCGGTCAGCCAGAAATGATCCTGGACGCCGCACGCATCCACCTTGCGGGCACCGCGAACGGCGACGCGACCCGCCTCGCCCTTCAGCGCATCAGTCACCCGCGCGACGATCTGTTCTCGTGATTGAGTCATATTGTCCTACCTCTTTGTATGTGATTCGGGGCGCGATGATGACCGCCCCATGCGAGGATGGGTCCCCCAGACGGGGAACCCATCCGTCATGCGCCCCGGTTCGGGAGCGCATATCGATATGCCTGTCAGGGCGCTGATCAGATGCCCTGCCAGGCCGGCTTGTGCTCGAAGGCGTACTTGTAGTAGTCCTTGTGGCGCAGGCGGGAGGCGGCGGCCTCGTCGACGATGATCGTCGCGTGCGGGTGCAGCTGCAGAGCGGAAGCCGGGCAGAAGGCGCTCACGCCGCCCTCGCAGGTCTCCTCGACCGCTTCGGCCTTGCCCTCGCCGAAGGCCAGCAGCACCAGGTGACGGGCCTTGAGCACCGTGCCGATGCCCTGCGTGATGCAGTGGGTCGGCACCTGGTTGATGTCGTCGTCGAAGAAGCGGGCGTTGTCGATGCGGGTCTGTTCGGCCAGGGTCTTGACGCGCGTGCCGGAGGCCAGCGACGAGCCGGGCTCGTTGAAGCCGATGTGGCCGTTGGGGCCAAGGCCCAGCAGCTCCACGTCGGCCATGGTGA
>OAWX01000959.1_pt1 | contig 14457 bp, 12 predicted proteins | sample 1495571 | NCBI WGS metagenome assembly OAWX01 (sample SAMEA2580265, study PRJEB22360) | human gut metagenome | biome: human gut; feature: human-associated habitat; material: faeces | place: Denmark | collected 2008/2010 | reverse complement strand
CGCGCTTGAAAGGGTGCGTGAGACCGGCTGCGATGGCGTAGCCATCGGACGCGGCTGCCAGGGCCGTCCGTGGCTGTTCGCCAATATCAAGAACGCGTTTGAAGACAATCCTGAACGTCTTAATCCGAACCTCGGCGAGGTTTGTCGGGTAATCCATCATCATGCCGAACTATTGACCCAGTTCTATGAAGGTGATGAAATGATGGCTGTTCATGACCTGCGCAAGCATATTGCCTGGTATCTCAAAGGTTTCCCGGTCGGCGGCAGTACTCGTAAGGCATTCATGGAGTGTGAGAATCTTGCCGACGTGGATCGAGAGATCGGCAAGCTTGATCCCACCATCGAATACCCTCCACGTGTGGTCGACAAGCCGCGTGGCCGTGTACGCTTCGCCAAAAAGGTTCATTTGCCTTACGGCTGGTTGGAATCACGAACCACCACCCATGAGGAGCGCGAAGCGCTTTTTGGCGATGATCCGATGGATGCCAGCTACTGATTGGTTGACAATTTCAAACAAGAAATGCACAACACGCACTTTTCCTCGCGTGAATTTCCCTCCACCAGTATCCTATTTGCGCTACTCTTAGGTGTAACCGTGAAGTGACAGGAGTCAAACGTGAGCGAGATCGCCCAGACTGAGTTCAACGACAAGACCAATATCAAGGTCGTCGGCGTAGGTGGAGCCGGCGGCAACGCCGTTAACCGTATGATCGCCGAAGGACTGCAGAACGTTGAATTTGTGGCGGTAAACACCGACGCGAAGGATCTTATGCGTTCTGATGCCGACGTGAAAATCTCACTATCCGACAAGTCCAGCCGTGGACTCGGCGCCGGAGCCGACCCGGAGCGCGGTGCCAAGGCCGCTCAGGATCACCAGTCGGATATCGAGGAATCCCTGAAGGGTGCCGACATGGTGTTCGTCACCTGCGGCGAAGGTGGCGGTACCGGTACTGGTGCCAGCCCGATCGTTGCTCGTGCGGCACATCAGCAGGGTGCTCTGACTATTGCCGTGGTGACTCGTCCGTTCGGCTTTGAAGGTCCCCAGCGTGCCGCTTCTGCCGACTACGGCATCGACAATCTGCGTAAGGAAGTTGACGCGCTGATTGTTATTCCGAACGATCGCCTGCTTGAGCTCTCCGATCGCTCCATCGGTATCATCGAGGCGTTCAAAACCGCCGATACCGCGCTGCTTGCCGGTGTGCAGGGCATCACCGACCTCATCTCGATGAATTCCTACATTCACGTGGATTTCTCCGACGTGAACTCCATCCTCCGTGGTGCCGGCACCGCGCTGTTCGGTATCGGTTCCGCGCGGGGCGAGGATCGCGCCACTCAGGCCGCCGAGATCGCCATCAGCTCCCCACTGCTCGAAGAGAGCATCGAGGGTGCACATGGTGCATTGATCAACATCGCCGGACCGACTGATCTGAAGCTGCAGGAGGCCTCTGCAGCTACCGAGCTGGTGCGTAAGGCCATTCATCCGGAGGCACAGATTATCTGGGGTCTCGCTTTGGATGACGCCTATGGCGACGAAGTACGTGTCACGGTTATCGCCGCTGGCTTCGATCCTGTTTCCGCACAGGAGGCGTCTGATCATCAGACCGTGTCCCCGGTCGTTCCTGCCGACGAGCCCGTCGCTCCGGCGGCAGCTGCGATGTTGACTGCGACCAACCCGGCTGGTGAAGCGGCTGCCACGGTTCCGTCGTATGCGCCCGTTTCCGGCGATTCGACTTCGCTGCCGTTCGATGACTCGACTTCCGAACATCCGGCCATCGCCGTCAATGATCCGGCCGGTGACCTCGATATCCCCGACTTCCTGCGCTGAAAGGACTGATCCATGGCTGGGTTCATGAAGAATGCGATGTCCTATCTGGGCATGAGTGATGTCGTCGATGATGATGACGAGTACTTCGATGAGGAGGATGAGCAGCAGCCTGCGGCCAAGCCGAGTTTCGATTCTGACCACACGGTGACTCCGATCGCGCAGTCGACAGCCAATCCATCTGCCAAGACTTCTCCTTTCCAGGGTGGTCGCGTCAATCGCATCACCACCATTCATCCCAAGTCTTATGAGGATGCGCAGCTGGTGGGTCGTGCGTTGCGTGATGGTGTGCCGGTCGTCCTTAACCTCACTGGAGTTTCCGAAGCCGTGGCCTACCGTATCGTCGACTTTTCCGCAGGTGTGGTATTTGGCGTGCGAGGCTCGCTCGAACGTGTAACCCCGCGCGTGTTCCTGCTGAGCCCGGCTCAGGTGAACATCAAGGTCGAAGAGCCGACCACTACGGCTTCCGCGCACGATCTATTCGCTAACTAGCAGCACTTCATATTGGCAAGCAGCCAGGGCGACGACCGGTACTCGAGAGAGACCGGTCGTTATTATTTGCGCTGTCGGCAAATTCTCATACATGCTTGTTAGGGTGACACCATGTTGTCCTTTGTATTCGCCATGATCGGCCGTGTCCTTGCATGGCTAATCAACGCATATATCACTGTTCTGTTCGTGCGCATGATTCTCGACTGGGTCTCCATCCTTGCTCGTAACTGGTATCCGCGAGGTGTGGTGGCTCAGCTCATCAATATCGTGTATTCCGTCACCGAGCCGCCGTTGAGATGGCTGCGTCGATATATTCGTCCCCTGCCGTTGGGCGCCATTAGTCTGGATATTAGTTTCATAGTGTTGTATTTTGCGCTGGTGGCACTCGAAAGCGTTGTGCTCATCATCTTTTAGCGCCTTTGAGCAATATTCTTGCGGCGACATACATGCCGTAAAATCTGCGCAAAATGACTGTAAAAGATGAGGTCGTGATAGCATTTTGATTTGATAGCAACGTAAGCGCGGGCAATGCCCCAAAGCGAGGTGCAAGATTTATGGCTCTGTTGACGCCGAAAGATATTAGGGAGCACACCTTCCAGACCGTTCGTTTCAAGGAAGGCTACGATGTTGACGAGGTCGATGACTTCCTCGATCAGGTCACCGAAACGGTTGAGGCTTTGGGACGTCAGGCAGTCGCCGGCGGTCAGGCCACTCAGTCTCTGGGTCCTGATGTCAGCAATCTGAATGCTAAGATTTCCGAGCTGTCCGGTCAGGTGCAGAAGCTGCAGGCCGAAAACGCCGATCTGAAGAACGCTGCAGCACAGGCGCAGCCCGGTGCCGAGTCCGACGCTCAGGCCGCCGAACTGGCTGCTGCCAAACTGAGCGAGGCGGAGGAGTCCAACCGTGCTCTGTCTGCGCAGAATGATCAGCTCAAGGGTCAGGTCGATCAGCTCAATGCTCAGATCGACCAGCTGACCGCTCAGGCCGCTCAGGCTACCGGCAACCAGAAGGCTGTTGGCCAGCAGATTGCCGCCATCCAGCAGGAGCGCGATCGGTTCCGTGCGTCCAACGAGGAGCTGTCCCGCAAGCTTGCCGAGGCCCAGCAGCAGGGTGCTGCCGTTGAGCAGCAGGCCGCTCAGATCGCCGACCTCACTCGTCAGCTCGAGGAAGCCAAGCAGCGCGAAAACCAGCTTCGTTCCCAGGTCTCCAAGGTCGAGCCGAGCACCGAAACTGGTTCTCTGCAGAAGATTGCAGGCGCAGCTTCCATGCCGGGCACCGAGCCCGAACGTGCCACCGCAATGCTCACCCTGGCCATGCAGCTGCACGATCAGTACGTGGAGAAGGGTAAGACCAAGGCGCAGGAAATCACCGAGGCCAGCCAGAACAAGTACAACGAACTGGTGAACAAGGCCAACAGCTACTCTGACCGTACGCGCTCCGAAGCAGATACCTATTCTGACCGTACGCGCTCCGAAGCAGATGCCTATTCTGACCGTACGCGCTCCGAGGCGGATGCATACTCCGACAAGACCCGTGCTGATGCCGACACCTACGCGCAGAACACGCATCAGGATGCCGACTCCTATTCAGCCAAGACTCGTCAGGACGCGGATAACTACTCCAAGACCCAGCACGCTGATGCCGATCAGTATGAGTCCGAAGTTCAGAACCGTGCTGCCGAGTACGACAAGAACACTCGTTCTGCCGCTGACACCTACGCACAGCAGGTGCGCGACAACCTGCAGGCTCAGTCCAAGGTGGTCGAGGGCAACATCCAGAGCCTCAAGCAGTTCGAGACCGAATACCGTGCACGCCTTACCGAGTTCCTCGGCCAGCTTGCCGCTCAGGTTTCCGAATCGAACAACTACGAGAGTCAGACCCAGTCTGAACCTCAGGCCAACTGAGCGTAGGTAAGTTCATATGATGAACCAACAGGGACGGCTGCGCACCCGCGTGGCCGTCTTTGCATGTGTATCCGCGGTTGCGTTGATTGCTGATCAGCTCACCAAGGCGTGGGCCATGGCCGCGCTGTCTGACGGACAGTCCATCCGAGTTATTCCCGGACTGCTTTCCCTGACTCTGGTTCGCAATCCTGGTGCCTCATTAGGAATGGGATCCGGTGCCACCTGGGTAATCAGTCTGCTGGCCATTGTGGCTTGCGTGGCACTCGTGGTATTGGGCATACGCACGATTTCCACGAAGTGGACCGTGGCACTGTCCTTTGCCTTTGCCGGGGCCTTGGGCAACCTGATTGATCGTGTAATGTACGCCGACAACTTCCTCAACGGCAAGGTCGTGGATTTTCTGAATTACGGCTGGTCAGTCGGCAATGTGGCGGATGTCTATCTTGTTGTTGCCGCTGTGGTCCTAGTCGTGCTGATTCTCATCGGTGAGCCGTTCTCGCAGAAAGAGCTGGATGAGAAGTCCGCGCACATCGCTGATTCGTCTTCCGATTCGGAGGCAGATGCCGAATAATGAGCCGAATGGTCCCCGCCCCTGATGCACTGATTGGCAAGCGTTTCGATGTGGCAGTCGCGAAGATGCTCGGCATATCGCGTTCCAAGGCCGCCGATCTGATCGACTCCGGTCAGGCTCGCGTTCTTGGACGCGAGGTCGCACGTTCCAGTTCCTTAATGGCAGGGGAGACCGTCGAATTCGATTTGGTTGAGAACCATGTCGAACCGGAACCCATCGCGAACGATATGGCCGTGGTCTATGAGGACGATGATGTCGTCGTAGTTGATAAGCCGGTGGGAGTAGCGGCCCATGCTTCAGTCGGATGGTCCGGGCCTACGGTTCTCGGATCGTTGCGCGACCGCGGAGTGCGCATTACTTCCTATGGTGCTGCAGGACGTGAGGGCATAGTCTCGCGGCTTGACGTGGGGACTTCCGGCCTTATGCTGGTATGCAAATCCGAGTTGGCGTACACGGAAATGCGTCGGCAATTCGCGGAGCATGAAGTGAAGAAAACCTATCATGCCCTGGTGCAGGGTGGGTTGAAAGAGGACAAAGCCACCATCGAGGCTCCGATTGGGCGAGCCAAAGTCTCTGATTTTCGATTCTGCATCACTCCAGCAGGAAAGCCGGCCATCACTCATTGGGATGTACTGGAGCGGTTCGGCCACGAGGCCACATTGGTATCCGTGAATCTGGAGACCGGTCGTACCCATCAGATTCGTGTGCATTTCTCTTCCATTGGTCACCCGTTATGCGGAGACCCCATGTATGGTGCCAATCCGGTGCTGTCCGAGGCTCTGGGTCTTGACCGCCAATGGTTGCACGCTATGAAGCTTGAATTCCGCCATCCCCGCACGCGCGTCTGGACTACGGTCGAGTCTCATTACCCTGCTGACTTAGCTGCTGCTCTTGATGTCATGCGCGCTCATCATACCGAGCCGGTTGAATCGTTGGTGGATTAGCGAATGGTCCTCATGGTTCTTGGTACATCTGCGTCAGGGATTGGCCGGTATCATGCAACATGGTGCGTAAAGACTGTGGTTCGAGAATCTCAATGAAATGCGAATCGGCGTATTGCAATGCCCACCATAATGTGGCTCGTTCGTTGGCTACAATGTGCACGTCGTATTCGGCGTCGCTGATTTGAGCGACGGTAGCCTCGTCGAACCAGTCATATAACGGTTCGAGCGTGCCCTTAATGCGCATGTGAATCGGTACGGCTTTCCCATTCATCGGGTAAGGGCGTTCGTTCATATGTTGTGTGACGTTGAATCGTGTTCCCGGAACCGGGCTAAAGCTGTCAAGCGTGCGTTTGAGCGAATGATCGGTACTGCTCATCGTCAAGTCGCGGAACCGCTCCACGTGCAGATAGGACAGGCTGTCGTGCTGATGCATGTGGCAAATGAGGTAGTACTTGCTGTTCTTATACATCAGATGATAGGGGTCGACTCGGTATTCCTTGGGGGAACTGGAACTGTCAAGGCGGGGGACCAGATTGCCATTGATGTCGTACGTGCAGTAGTGGAACCGAATTGCGCGCTCGTGTTCGATGGCATCATTGAGCAGCTCGATGTTGTTGAGGAACTCGGTGTTGTAGTTCTTCGGCGTCGCCAGCTGGTTGAGTCCGCGCAATTGGCCTGACTTGCCCGCGAATGTGTAGATTTTCGCGATAAGATCCTGCAAGTATTCGCCATCCGAATGCGAGAGCGCCGCGCCATCGGCAAGCAGCCGCATCTGGGCCGTGTCAAATACGGGCTCGATATACCATCCGGGCTTGGGGTCAACGCTTTCCGCCTTGGCAAGGTCGCGCCGCTCCAGATGCTCCACCCGGCGTCCGAACGGCTGCATGTCATGCAATGCCTTGAGATGTCCGCGCACGGTCTTCTCCGAAACGCCGATGCTTTTGCTGATTTCGATGGCGGTCAGCCCATGCTCGCTGTCCGTGCGGGAATCCAGCAGCTCGAGGATTTCGATGACGATCTGCGCGGTGGAAGGTGCTGCGGTTAGTGGCGATGAGCTCATAATAGTCCCTCCTTGGCCAATCGGACGCGTTATAAAAAACGGTAGATAGCTACCGGTAATTGTATCTCAATGGGAAACTGTGCGTAGTCGCTTTCAATATTGCCAAGGACGGGTCTTGACGATGGAAGTATCGGAATGCGCGATGGGAGGCATCACGATGTTGTTTGTACGACTGATTATTCGTCCGAATGTCAAGGTAGGGGGGCTGCGGAGCGGTCGTATCTAAAACCGGCCAACTATGACGCTCGCCGGTACATATCTACCGCCGACAAGACCACACGGTAAGGTGGAACGCATGGCTGATTACGGGAAGAACTTCGTGCAACTGCACAACCACACGCACTATTCATTGCTTGATGGTGCGTCGAAGATCCCGGATCTGGCCAAGCGAGCTGCCGAACTTGAGATGCCGGCAGTCGGCATTACCGATCATGGCAACATGCACGGTGCCTATGAGATGTACACCAACTGTGTGGCCAACGGCGTCAAGCCCATCATCGGCATCGAAGCTTACGTGACCCCGGAAACCGCGCGTCAGGACAAGTCCCGTGTGCACTGGGGCACCGAAGCTCAGCGTCGTGATGACGTTTCCGGTGGTGGTCTCATCACCCACCTGACCATGTGGGCGGAAAACGACGAAGGCCTGGTCAACCTCATCAAAGCCTCGTCCGTGGCCAATCTTGAAGGCCGTGTTATGCGCTACCCGCGTATGGATAAAGAAGTGCTGTCCACCTACTCCAAAGGTGTGATCGCATCCTCCGGATGCCCTTCGGGCATTATCCAGACTCGTCTGCGCCTGGGACAGTTCGATGAGGCATTGCGTGCCGCTGGTGAATTCCAGGACATCTTCGGTAAAGACAATTTCTTTATCGAACTCATGGATCACGGTCTGACAATCGAGAACCAGGTCACCGACGACCTGCTGACCATTGCCAAGAAGCTGGACGCCCCGCTGCTGGCCACCAACGATTCCCATTATGTGCATGCCGAAGATGCCGGCGCACAGGATGCCATGCTGTGCATCAACTCCGGCTCCCGACTGGATGATCCGGATCGATTCAAGTTCGACGGCACCGGCTATTACATCAAAACCGCCGAGGAGATGCGCGAGCTGTTCAAGGATCATCCCGACGCTTGCGACAATACGTTGCTCATTGCCGAACGTTGCAACGTCATGTTCGATGATCACGAGGACGGCGCTTTCATGCCGCAGTTCCCCTGTCCGGAAGGCTGGGACGAGACCTCGCTGTTCCTGAAGAAGGTCGAAGAGGGACTCGAAAAGCGTTATGACGGCAATCCACCGCTGAACGTGCTCAAGCAGGCCGATTATGAGTGCGGTGTGATCTGCCAAATGCAGTTCTGCGGTTACTTCCTCGTCGTGGCCGATTACATCCAATGGGCCAAGGACCACGGCATCATGGTGGGGCCGGGCCGTGGTTCGGCTGCAGGCGCCATGGTCGCCTATTCCATGGGCATCACCGAGCTCGACCCGTTGAAGCACGGTCTGATTTTCGAGAGGTTCCTGAACCCGGAGCGTGTGAGCCTGCCGGATATCGATGTCGACTTCGATCCTGAAGGCCGTGCCCGAGTCATCGAATACTGCGGTGAAAAATACGGCACCGACAAGGTTGCCCAATGCGTGATCTACGGCACCATCAAAACCAAGCAGGCGCTGAAGGACTCCGCCCGCATCATGGGTTATGAATTCTCGGTTGGAGAAAAAGTCACTAAGGCCTTGCCCCCGGCGGCCACCGGCGGCAAGGACATCAGCCTGCATGATATTTTCGACCCTTCGGCCAAACGATATGCCGAGGCCAGGGAATTCCGCGAGATGTACGATTCCGACCCCGATGCCAAGCGCATTACTGAGGAGGCCAAAGGTATCGAAGGCCTGATTCGTCAGACCGGTGTGCATGCGTGCGCCACCATCATGGGTAGCGCACCCATCACCGATACCTCGCCATTGCTGGAACGTACCGATGGCACCATCACCACCACCTTCGAATACCACACCTGCGAAACGTTGGGTCTGGTCAAGATGGACTTCCTTGGCCTGTCCAACTTGACGGTAATCCACGACACCCTGAAGAATATCGAAGCCAACGGCAAGCCCGCTATCGACTACACCAAGATTCCGCTTGATGATGCGGAAACCTACAAGCTGATGGCCCGAGGCGACACCTTGGGTGTGTTCCAGCTTGATTCCGACGGTATGCGTTCGCTGCTGAAAACGCTGAAGCCTGATAATTTCAACGATATTTCCGCACTTATCGCCCTGTACCGACCGGGCCCAATGAGTATGGATTCGCACACCAACTACGCCAAGCGTAAGAATGGTCTGCAGAAGATTACACCTATTCACCCCGAACTCGAGGAGCCACTCAAGCAGGTGCTCGATGAGACCTATGGTCTGATCATCTATCAGGAGCAGGTGCAGTCCGCCGCACGAATCCTGGCAGGCTATTCGCTGGGCAAGGCAGACGTGCTGCGTCGAGCCATGGGTAAGAAGAAGCCCGAAGTGTTGGCCAAGGAAAAGGTGCCATTCTTTGCAGGCATGAAGGAGCACGGATACTCCGAGGAAGCGGCGAATGCCGTGTGGGATATTCTGGTGCCGTTCTCCGGTTACGCTTTCAATAAAGCGCACTCCGCCGCATATGGTCTGATTTCCTATTGGACCGCTTATCTGAAAACCCACTATCCGGTCGAGTTCATGGCCGCCCTGTTGCAGGGTGCCGCCACCAACAAAGACAAGACCGCACTGTATCTGGGCGAAGCGCGCCGCATGGGCATCCAGGTGCTGTCCCCGGATGTCAATGAATCGGTTTACGCGTACTCCGCAGTAGGAGACGTCGTCCGATTTGGCCTTGGTGCCATCCGTAACGTGGGCGATAAGGCAGTGGCCGACATCATTGCCGAGCGCGAAGGACCGCGCGGCAAGTTCGTGAACTTCATGGACTTCATTCGGCGTGTGCCTCTGACCGCGCTCAACCGGCGACTGGTCGAATCGTTGATCAAGGCCGGTGCCTTCGATTCGATTGACCCGAACCGCCGCGCATTGTTCACTGTCCACGAGGCCGCCATTGATTCAGTGGTCAGTCTCAAGCGTAAGCAGGCCGAAGGTCAGTTCGACCTGTTCTCCGATGCGGACGATGGGGGAGCGGAGGCCATGGGCGACGCCTCTGTCACCGTGCCGGATATCGAGGAATGGGACAAGAAAACCAAGCTCAACTTTGAACGAGAAATGCTGGGTCTCTACGTTTCCGACCACCCGCTTTCCGGTATGCAGTCGATACTGGCCTCCCTGCGTGAAATGTCCATTGCACATCTGATCGATCGAGCCAAGACCATGGGTGAGGGGCAGCAGGTCACCTTGGCCGGTCTAATCACCGGCGTGGATCGCCGTGTGTCCAAGAAGGGCAACCCATGGGCCATTGTGACCATTGAAGACATGGAAAGTTCTATCCAATGCATGTTCTTCGGTAAGGTCTACGAGGCCGCTGCCGCCGAGCTGGCCGTGGATGCCATCGTGCAGATACGAGGCCAGGTGGAACTGCGCGATGAGACCGTTTCCATGCGTGCCACCGAGCTGCAGGTGCCCACTCTGGAATCCGAGGACGAGCGCCCGCTGACCATCACATTGCCGCACGCGGCTTTGGATCGTCAACATATGATGCAACTCGGGCAAGTGCTCACCAACCATCCCGGCTATTGCGAGGTGCACTTGGCGGTGATGGACGAGAAAGGCAATGCGCAGGTGCTGACATTCGGCGATCGGTTCCGCGTCAAACGAGATACTTCACTGTTTGCTGAGATCAAGATTCTCTTCGGTCCCAGCTGTCTCCCCGCTGCCTAAGCTTAAGAGGCATGACGGCCGATGATGAACAACAGTGGATTGCTGAAACGCTGACGCGTTTGCAGCATTCGGCATTTCGTGCCAAATTCGTGCTGACCGACAAAGACCGTGCCTACGCTCGGGTCAAAGGTAAAGCGACCATCGATCGGCATGCGCATGAAATGCTGCGTGAGCGGGTAGGTGCGGCCGAGCCGAAAAATGATGGCAAACAAACACCGTGGCGTGGTCATCCAGTATTCACCTCCCAGCATGCCACCGCCACATGCTGCCGGGGATGCATCGAAAAATGGCATCACATACCCAAAGGGCGTGAACTGACGGAAGCGGAAGTGAACCGTTTGGCAGATCTCGTCATGGCATGGATTGAACGCGATCTCATCAATCATCCAGCACGATAATTCGGCGCAATAGTACAGATCATTTCCTTTCCAAACGGTTGCGGATGCCTACAATGAGGTCGGCATAGGAACCGCTCTGAGGAGGAATATATGACTCAGGTATTGCAATCGCCGGGAATCACCTTGCAGAACAAGGCTCACACTGTTATTCCACAAATCGGATTCGGCACATTCCAGATTCCGCCCGAAGATACGCAGCGGTCCGTCGAAGAAGCGTTGGAAATCGGTTACCGTCACATCGATACTGCAGCCGCTTACTACAACGAGGAACAAGTCGGCGATGCATTGCGCGCTACTGGCATGGCCAACAAAGTATGGGTGACCACCAAATTGCGCAACTGCGATCAAGGCTATGATCCGGCACGCATCGCGTTCGAGGAATCCCGTCGCAAGCTGGGCGTGGATGTAGTCGACATGTACCTGATTCATTGGCCATTCCCCGCAGTCGATCTCTACAAGGAGACATGGAAGGCGCTGCTCAAACTGCAAGAGGAAGGCGCTATCCGCGTGGCTGGCGTCAGCAACTTCCTTCCCGAGCATCTTCAGGCTGTTATCGATGATTCCGGCGAAACCCCAACGGTGAACCAAATCGAAGTGCACCCGCGTTTCAGCCAGCCGGATAATCTCGCCTTCTGCAAGGCACATGGCATCACCGTTGAAGCGTATAGCCCGCTCGGCCATGGCAAGGACATCGAATCCGAGCCGGTTGTCTCTGCGGCCGAGGCCCACAACGTCACGCCCGCACAGGTGGTATTGCGTTGGCATACGCAAGAAGGTCGCATCATCATCCCGAAGTCCAAGCACGTCGAACGTATGAAGTCCAATCTGGCCAGTGCCAGTTTCGACCTGACTGCCACGGAACTTGCTGCCATCGATGCCCTGCACGATCCGAAGGGCAATGTGAGTGCCGACCCCGCCACCTTCGTGCAGTCTCAGTCCTGGGCCAACCAGCACTCGCGCGGCAATATCTGATTCGTCACATAAGCCGAATGCGCAGGGCGAACGTCAATGGCAAAGCCCGTTAATGTAATCCACAAACAAATGCAGCAGAACGCCGGACACTGCCTATGGCGTGTCCGGCAATAACGCGACAAGATATCTGTACAGAAGAGTTGATGGATTGTCAATTCATCCCCAAGGAGGCGGAACATGTACTACAGCAGCGGCAACTATGAGGCGTTTGCCCGTCCGAAGAAGCCATCCGGCGTAGACATCAAGCATGCATATATCATCGGCACCGGTCTGGCGGCCTTGTCTTCGGCCTGTTACCTGGTGCGTGACGGCCAGATGCCAGGCGATCATATTCATATTCTCGAAAAGGATCCCGTACCGGGAGGAGCCTGCGATGGTCTCGATATTCCTGGTCTCGGTTATGTGATGCGCGGCGGCCGCGAAATGGACAATCATTTCGAGGTCATGTGGGATCTCTTCCGTTCGATTCCCTCCATCGAGACCGAGGGAGTCAGCGTGCTCGACGAATACTATTGGCTCAACAAGGAAGATCCGAATTACTCGCTATGCCGCGCCACCAAAGATCTCGGCAAGGATGCCGGGCTCAAGGGCAAATTCGGATTGTCTGACAAGGCTTCCATGGAAATCATGAAGCTGTTCTTCACTCCGGACGAGGACTTGTATGACAAGCCGATCACCGATTTCTTCGATGACGAGGTGCTGAACTCCAACTTCTGGCTGTACTGGCGTACCATGTTCGCTTTTGAGAATTGGCATTCAGCGTTGGAAATGAAGCTGTACATCAAGCGCTACATTCATCACATCGGCGGCTTGCCGGACTTCTCCGCACTGCGATTCACCCGCTACAACCAGTACGAGTCGATGATTTTGCCCATGGTCAAATATCTGGAATCTCATGGCGTGGAATTCCGATACAACACCAAGGTCGAGAACGTCGAATTCGCCATCGGTGGGGGAGACGGCCCCAAGCGCGAGCATACTGGCGTCGGACAAGACACCATCCAGAAAATCCAGGCTACTTCCGGTTTCTTCAAGCGCAATCCAGCCAGCACCCCCACCAAGAAGCTCGCCGTACGCATCGATGTCAGCCAGGAAGGGGAGAAGTCCTCTATCGATCTGACGGAAAACGATTTGGTGTTCATCACCAACGGCGGCTGCGTGGAGAACTCCACTATGGGTTCGCAGAATTCGCCCGCCGCATGGAATCCGGATCTGAAGCCAGGCGGCGGCTGGGATATGTGGAGGCGTATCGCCGAACAGGATCCGAGCTTCGGTCATCCGGAAAAGTTCTGTTCCGACCCGAACGCCACCAAGTGGATGAGCGCCACTGTTACCACTTTGGATGATGAGATTCCTCCGTATATTCAGAAGATATGCAAGCGCGATCCGTTCTCCGGCAAGGTCGTCACCGGCGGCATCGTCACTGTGCAGGATTCTAACTGGCTGATGAGCTGGACGCTCAATCGTCAACAGCAGTTCCGCGATCAGCCCAAGGATCAGCTGTGCGTATGGGTCTATGGCCTGTTCCCGGACAAGCCGGGCAACTATGTGAAGAAGCCGATGACCGAATGCACCGGCGAGGAAATCTGTGAGGAGTGGCTCTACCACATGGGCGTACCGACCGACAAGATCGAGTCGCTTGCCAAACATCATGCCAATACCGTGCCGGTGATGATGCCATACATCACTGCATTCTTCATGCCTCGCGCGGCCGGCGACCGCCCGGACGTGGTGCCCGATGGCGCTGTGAACTTCGCATTCCTCGGCCAGTTCGCCGAAACCCCACGCGATACGATCTTCACCACCGAATACTCCATGCGTACCGGTATGGAAGCCGTCTATACGCTGCTCGGAGTGGATCGTGGCGTGCCTGAAGTGTGGGGCAGCGTCTATGACGTACGCAACCTGCTCAACGCCACCGTCAAACTGCGCGACGGCGCACCGGTGACGGATATGAAGCTCAACTTCATTGAAAAGGCCGTGGTCAAGAAGGTGCTTAAGAAGCTCGATGGCACGGATATTGCCACCCTGCTACGCGAATACCATGTGATCTGAATTGATTCGGCTCCCGTTCCGCCCTGTGCGGGAGGGAGCCGTTCGCATAATCGGGCTGTGGAGAATTGAACATGGAATGAACTATTACGACACGCCGATGAACTTTTGATTTCGCTCCATTATGCAGAGAAAAGCTGGCGTATTGTGATGGTAAAGGTGTGATGTAAGCCATTTTCGACACGCCGATAGAACGCCGTCGTTGCAACGATTGTGGCGTGTTTTGTTATGCCCGATTTGCATGAATCCATGTGCTCGTGTAAGTTATTCACCTGTTGCCGCTCAGCGCAACGGGGTTCCCTCCTAGAGAAGATGCGGGATTTCGTGTGCTGGTGTGGTGGTGGTTTGAGAACTCAAGAGCGTGTTTGTACTACTTCTTTATAGTCAAT
>OAWX01000950.1_pt1 | contig 14555 bp, 8 predicted proteins | sample 1495571 | NCBI WGS metagenome assembly OAWX01 (sample SAMEA2580265, study PRJEB22360) | human gut metagenome | biome: human gut; feature: human-associated habitat; material: faeces | place: Denmark | collected 2008/2010 | reverse complement strand
TTCAGTTCGTTCCTGTTGTTGGCCATCGCCAGCCTTTCGTCGAATCGTATTCCACCCTGCTGCAGAGCGGATATCTCTTGACACAGATACTAACGATTTTTCGTTACAAAATCATGTGAACTGAATATTTGCACGTCTTAAAAAGTTGCTTTTCTTAAATTCTGACTATCATTTTCATGATTGTTTCATTTTCTTACGATTTCGATTCTGCCGACGATTCCGCAATTTCATTCGCTTTTCTTGCCTGATATGCGCCATTCGCTTTCGATTCGCGCGCACGGCTCCTTTCGACCGCACTTTCGATGCACGCTATAAGAAATACGAATGACGCATGATTTTCATACGACCACATTGCGGACGGGGGTGCAGATGGATTCGCGTATTGCGCACTACATACGCAGTATGCGATCAGCGATGCGCATGGTGGAATCGCGGTGCGACACCAGCACGACGGCGCTCCCCCGCTCGGCAAGATCATTGATCGACCCGAGAATCACCGACTCGTTATAGGCGTCAAGACGGCTCGTCGGCTCGTCGAACAGCACCAAATCGGCGTCGCGAAGGAACATGCGGGCCAATCCGATGCGTTGCTTCTCACCCTCCGAAAGGCGGCCACCCAGCTCGCCGACCCGCGTATCCAAGCCGTTCGGCAGCGCATCGACCAGTTCGAGCGCGGACGCCTTGGCGAGGGCTTCGCGCAATACGGAATCGGGAATGTCGTGCGCGAGATCCGAATCGGAGGAATCAGCGGAATCACCACCAGCATTACTGCTGGAATTACTACAGAAATTACTGCCAGAATTACTGTCAGAATCCGAAAAATCGGCGTCATTGCAGGCAATAGCGAGATTTTCGCGAATCGTTCCGTCGAACAGATACGTCTCCTGCCCCATCATCGTCTGCACGCGCCGACGCCATCCGGCGTCAACCTGCGGCAATGGAACATCCGACAGCGAAATCGTGCCGGAATCCGGATCCCAGTAGCGCATCAGCAGTTTCAACATCGTTGATTTTCCACGCCCGGACGGGCCTTGAATACCGAGAATGCCCTGCCGTGAAACATCGAGTGAAACATGGTCGAGCACCGGTTGCGAGGCGATGCCGGCACCTTGTTCGCCGGAGGATTGCGCTTCCGCGGGGCGTGCCGGACTCATGCCAGTCGCATGCTCCGACCGCCCGTTTGGCGTGCGTTCGACGGAAATACGGGCGCCGGATCCATAGCCGAATGTGACATCGCGCATTGTCATGCCCTGATATTCCGGGCGTTCGCTCCCCTGCTCGACCACAGCGGGAGCCTCATCCATCAACGCGAACAGGCGGCGTGCCGAAGCAAACGTTTGCGTCAGATTCGCCGGCAACGCACTCAACGCAAGCGTCGGCCCAAACGAGCTGGCGAGCAGCACGAAAGCCGCAACCAACGCTGGGGCGTTCGATCCCACGGAACCCATCCACATCAGGCCTTCCGACATATCGGCGGCAGTGGAAACCGCAGTGCACAACGTCATCGCAAGGAAAGCCGCAATCGCCGTGAACAGCATCACCAATACCGCGCCAAATCCTGCAAAATCGCCATTTTTCACGCTCAGACGCACACATTTGACCCACCGCGAGCGCGTGCGACGCTGAATGGACGCAAGCCGGGCATCGCCTTGGCCGAAGCGGATGATTTCGCCGATGCCACGCATGTCGTCAAGCATTTCGTCATCGAGGGCGGACGACTCCTTGCGCAGTTCCGGACCGATGCCGCGCACCGCGGATGCAAAGAGTTTCGGCAGTATGACGCCGATAATGAGGTGCGCGATGATGAGCGTCGCCGCGAGGGGCGGACTGAGGGTGAGTAGCGCGAGCGCGTAGACGACGGCAGTCACGATGGCGATGACGACCGGGCTGATGGTGTGTGCGAAGAAGATTTCCAGCAGTTCCACGTCGGTGGTGACCAGTGCGATCAGGTCGCCTTTGCCTTTGCCTGCAAGCTTGGCGGGGGCGAGACGGCGCAGGGCCGCGAAGGCTTTCGCACGGAATAACGCAAGCAGACGGAACGCCACGTTATGGTTCATGAACTGTTCGGCGTAACGCATGCCGCCGCGGATCAGCGCGCATACGGCCATGGCTGCGAGCGCCGCGGGAACGCTGAGGTTCCAGACCGGAGAACCGACTGCAGCGAAGGCCGCCGCGATGCCGAACACCGGCAGGAAAGTGGCGGCGAGATGGCCGAGCGTGCCGCAGACGCACGCGACGATCATGTACTTGCGCTGCGGCCCAACCTCCTTCAACAGGCGCGCAATAAGGCGAGACGTGGGCATTGTCTTCGCGTCCGATTCTGTCGAATCGGACATCCGAACGCCCGTTTTCGCACCCTGTGCGTCCGTTTCTGCAGAATCGGACATTCGAGACGTAGTTTCGGCACGCTGCGTGACCGATTCGGGAGAATCGGACAACTGAGCGGTGTTTTTAGTGAGTTGGTTGTCCGTTTCTGCAGAATCGGACACTTGGAGACCCATTTCCGCACGCTGCGTGACTGATTCTGCAGAATCGGACGCTTTAAGTGCGTGGGATGCAGAGGTGGAATGGGCTGCGTTATTGCGTAGACCTATGTTTTCCACGGTTTGTTGGGCGTGGAACAGTTTGGCGTATGTTCCGTTGGCACGCATGAGTTCCGCATGCGTGCCTTGTTCCGCCACGCGCCCGTGTTCGAATACCACCACATGGTCGGCGTCGGCTGCATTCGCCATGCGGTGCGTCACCATGATCACGGTTTTGCCCCGATCCGCAAGCGCCCGAATGGTTTGCAGAATCAGGGTTTCGCTTTCCACATCGACGCTGCTGGTGGCTTCGTCGAAAATGTAGACGGCAGGCTCCCGCAGCAATGCGCGCGCAATGGCGATGCGCTGTTTTTGGCCGCCAGACAGGTTACTTGCGCCCTGTTCGATGGCCAGGTCAAGTTCTTGCGATTGCGCACGCACGAAATCGCTGATATGCGCCGCTTCCAGCGCTTGCCACAGTTCGCTTTCGGTGGCATCCGGCTTGGCCATCAGCAGATTGTCACGCAACGTTCCTGCAAAAAGGTGGCTTTGCGCCGCCACTATGGCGATTTCCCTCGTAAGGGATTCGATGGAAAGATCGTTGATTTGGTACCGTTGCGTCGAGTTGTTTCCTGTGTTTCCGGATTGCAGCCACATACATCCTTCATATCCGGAAAGATTTCCGGAGAGCAGTTCGACGGCGGTGGATTTACCGGATCCGGACGGACCGACGATGGCGGTCACCTGCCCGCGCCGCGCAGTGAAAGAGACGCCATGCAATGCGACGACCGAACCATCATCATCTTTCGACATGCCTGTTTTTCCAGCACCAACCACACCGGACTTTCCCCCGATTTGTCCAGTTTTTCCAGTTTCCATATCCGCCGTCACAGCCGTATCCGCAGCCACACTCACAGCCGCCGCAGCGTCCGTATTCACGTCCACATATCGGAACGACACGTCATCAAAGCACACGTCCACACCGTTATCGGAAGCGCCGAATTCCGGCATTTCCTGCATCCCATGCGCAGGAATCGGCGTATCAAGCAATGCGAAAATACGCTTGGTCGAAGTCATGCCGTTCATCGCAACATGGAAGAACGACCCCAATTGGCGCAGCGGAATGAAGAAATCCGCGGAAAGAAGCACTATCAGCAGCACGCCGGCAAGCGGCAATGCGGCACCGTTCGCATACTGCCAGATCGCCACGCCCACGCCGGCCGCAGCACCCCCGTATGCAACGATGTCCATGGCAGTGAGCGAGCGCAGCTGAATTTGCAGAACATTCATGGTCATTACACGGAATTGTTCCGCCTGCTCGTTCATTTTCTTGGCGGCATGCGCATCCGCATCAAAAGTTTTCAGCGTTTCAAGACCTTGTACATTGTCAAGAAACACAGATCCCATGTCAGTGTATTTTCCCCAATATTTTTTGAATACTCGGGATGCGCGCATTGCGACCATGCCAACAATCAATACAATCAACGGCGCGCATACAAGCAATGTAGCAGCCGTCAGCATATTAATCGGCGCAACTATAAAAAATAACGTTACCGGCGCGAGAATCGCATAAAACAGTTGCGGCAGAAATAATTCGAAGAAGCTTTGGATTTGTTCGATGCCTTCACCGGCAGATTGCACCACGTCGGCAGTACTGATATGTTGCGAATATGATGGTCCGATCGCAAGCATTTTATTGAATAATTGTTCACGTAACGCGAGTTTGACACGCTCGGCCGCTTCCGCGCCGAAATAGGCCGCGGCGCGCATCATCAGAAAACGCAGCACCGCGCAGACCACGATCGCCAGTACGCATCCGACGTACGTTTCCGCGCTGAAACCGCCGTAGCCAAAGCCGACGAACAGGCGGGAAATCAGGCCACTATCACCCATGGAGAACATGGGATCGAACGCCGATTCCACCATGGCAAGCGCTGGTGAAAGCATGAGCACCATCGTCACCACGAACACGACGTTGGACAGTAACCCGATCCATTGGCAGAGCACTTTCGCCGCAACCAACCGTCCTACGCCGGGAGCGAGGGAAAACAGCCGTTTGTCAAACATCGAAATCCTTTCCTTCACATTCACGCGGTTCAATTTGCGCGCCCGCATCACCATGTCTCTCAATTCAGCCTATCCGCCCGGAAACAGAAACGTCAAGGGCTCATCGCACATAGCAATCGCAAACGCATCTCCAGCAAAAACACACGAACCAAGCACACGTGCGGCCCATGCCACACGACCAGCGAAACGGCGAAAGAGTAAAAGGCTGGATGTTCGCCGTTGAGCAGGCAGCCCTCTGACGCAAGGGGTAAATTGCGTCACTCGTGAGTGTACTCGATAAAAATCGCTCGCACCACCATTTCTTCGTATTTCGCTGGTTTTACGGTCATTTCGGGGATATATGGGAAGCATGGCAGCTCCCCCGCAACCGTTACGTCAAGCCTTTTTTCGAACGGATATAGCGCGACATCAAACACTTGATTTTTGACGGAATATCACCATTTGTCAGTTCATACAAAGTTGATGAAATATTTCTTGTCGCTTCTTACAATGCAGACTTACGGTCCCGTAACTTAGAATGTGCGAGGTGCGCAAGGGGTAGGAAACGCGGACACACGGTTTGCATCGCTCCCGCACGCATCACAAGCAGAAATACGCGGAAATAACGCAAAAACCGCGAGAAAGAGAACGCTTCATGCTCACCGAGTACACCGCACCGGGCGAATCCGTCGAGGTCGGCGACGACGAATCCATCTATTCCCTGCTTACCGGACGCATCGCGCGCACTGGCGAGGATACCGTGATCGCGGAACGCAAAACCGCCCCCGGCCAATGGATGAAGGTCACTACCGGCGAATTTCACAAGGATGTGATCGCCGCCGCCAAAGGTCTCATCGCGTTCGGCATCGCCAAAGGCAACGCCGTCACCATCTTCTCCACCACCCGCTACGAGTGGGGCGTGCTCGACTTCGCACTGGCCGCCATCGGCGCGGTGAACGTGCCGATCTACGACACTGATTCCGCGGCGCAGGCCGAGCGTATCCTCAACGATTCGGATGTGAAACTGGCCATCGCCGACAATCGCGAGCGCTTCGACCGTCTCGACTCCGTAATCGACCGCTGCCCGTCTCTCAAGCACATTCTGATGCTCGATTCCAACGCCATGGGCGCGTTGGAAGGCTTGGGCGTCACCGTGTCCGACGAGGAGCTGGAAGCGCGCATCGATTCGGTGCATGCAGACGATCTGGCTACCATCGTGTACACGTCCGGTTCGACGGGAGCCCCAAAGGGCGCCGAGCTATCACACCGCAATTTCATATCGATCACGCGCGCGGGCAGTCTGGCGTTGCATGAGATCATTCTCGAAGATCATCCGCGACTGCTCCTCTTCCTGCCGCTCGCCCACTGTTTCGCACGGTTCATCCAGTACGCGTCGATTGCTTCCGACGACGGTGTGGTCGGCTATCTGCCGGATACAAAGACGCTGCTGCCCGATTTGCGTTCCTTCGAACCGACATATCTGCTGGGCGTGCCACGAGTGTTTGAGAAGGTGTATAACGCGGCCTCCCGCAAGGCCGGCATGGGTTGGAAGGGACGCCTGTTCCTCAAGGCTGCCGAGGCCGCACGCGATTGGTCGCACATGCAGCAGGCTGGTGAGAAGCCGACCATGAAGCAGACCGCCGAACATCTCTCGTATGAGGCTTCCGTATACCGTACCGTGCGTGGCGCCCTCGGCCCGCGCATCCGCTACGTGGCATGCGGTGGCGCTCCTCTGGACGTGTCTCTGGCGCATTTCTTCAACGGTATCGGCCTGCCGATGATTCAGGGTTACGGTATGACGGAAACCGCTGCGCCGTTCGCAGCCAACCGCGTCACCGACAACGTGATCGGCACTGTTGGCCAACCGGCTCCGGGATCGTCTGTACGCATTTCCGATGATGGCGAACTACAGGTCAAGGGACCAAACGTGTTCAGAGGCTACCATAATCTGCCTGAGAAGACGGCGGAAGCGTTCACCGAGGATGGATGGCTGAAGACGGGCGATTTGGCGTCGATCGACGACGAGGGACGCATTACGATCACTGGCCGTAAGAAGGACATCATCATCACTGCCGGCGGTAAGAACGTCTCCCCGATTCCGATGGAACAGGAGATCGTGAAATGTCCGATTGTGGAGCATGCGGTAGTTGTTGGCGACAATCGCCCGTTCATCGGTGCGCTGGTCACACTGGATCTGGAGGGATTGGCAGCTTGGCTGCCGTCCGTGGGATTGTCTGCAGACACTCCGCTCGACCGCATCGCGACCGTCGCTGCCGTACATGATGAGATTCAGAAGTATGTGGACAAGGCGAACGCAACGGTTTCGCGCGCCGAATCCGTACGAAAGTTCGTAGTGCTAGATACCCAGTTCACGCAGGAAAACAAGTGCCTGACCCCGTCGCTGAAAGTGGTGCGTCCGGCAGTGAACCGCGTGTTCGCACAGGTGATCGATCAGCAGCTGTACTCCGGCAAGCGCTGAATGGGGCGATCGTAGAGAAAAATACGGGCCGTCGTTGGGATTTCCCAGCGGCGGCCCGTATTTTTTATTGCATCTTCGATGACGCTCGCAGCGTCATCGAAGATAACGTGCGCAACGCTCCGTTATTTCAGTGACGGTTGTTGAGACGGTGGTACATTTCGCTCAGCTGCAGTTCCTTCTCGAACTGGCGGGCGGTGGTGTTCTCGTCGATGACGGCGAGCTCGACACCGGCGATACGGGCGAAGTCCTCCCAAGCCTCACGACCGACGGAGGTGGTCATGCAGGTGTGGTGGGAGCCGCCGGCCGCGATCCAGCACTGCACGGCAGTCTTGAGGTCCGGCTTCGGCTTCCAGACAGCACGTGCGCACGGCAGGTTCTTGAGGGAGCCCTGCGGCTCGACGATGGAGACCTCGTCCATGAGCAGACGGAAACGTTCACGCTCGTCGGCCATGGAGATCACCACGGCGTCGGCCGGCTTGCCGGAGAACACCAGACGGACCGGATCGGACTTGCCACCGATGCCCAGCGGATAGATGGCCAGCTTCGGCTTTTCGATGGTACCGATGGACGGGGAGACTTCCAGCATGTGGGAACCCATATCGAGCTCGTTGCCGGCGGTGAAGTTGTAGGAGTAGTCCTCCATCAGGGATGCGCCGCCTTCGAGGCCGTAGCCCATCACCGCACCGATACGCACCAGCACGGCGGTCTTCCAGTCGCCTTCGGCGGAGAAGCCCCAGCCGTACTCGGACGGGAATCGCTGCGGGCCGACACCCGGCAGCTGCGGCAGGGCACCAAGGTCTTCGAAGTTGTCAACGCCGGCGGTGCAGCCGTTTTCGCGCATCATGTTGACCATGGCGCACTCTTCCTTGGCAGCGATGAAGAGCTCGTCGTAGCGGGAGTCGAGCAGCTCGGGAGCCACGTCGTACTTGGCCTTGTAGTCCTCGATGAGGGCCTTGACCTGATCGTCCTTGACCTTGTCGTAGGCAGCGACGAGTTCGTTGACGGCCCAGGTGTTGATGGAGGCGCCGAACACGCGTTCGGCCTCGGTCTTGTCGCCCTCGGTGACGGCGACGTTGCGCATGTTGTCGCCCCAACGCATGACCTTCATGTTCTGGGATGCGTTCCAGCCGGCGCAGGCGCGTGCCCAGGTGCCGACCTTTTCGGCGACTTCCGGATCGGTGTAGTGTCCGACGACGATCTTGCGCGGAATGCCGAGGCGGGACACCATGTAGCCGAACTCACGGTCGCCGTGGGCGGCCTGGTTGAGGTTCATGAAGTCCATGTCGATGGTCTCCCACGGAATTTCCTTGTGGTGCTGGGTGGCCAGCTGCAGCAGCGGCTTGGTAAGCACTTCGAGGCCACGGATCCACATCTTGGCCGGGGAGAAGGTGTGACACCAAGTGATCACACCGATGACGTTCGGGTTGGCGGAGGCTTCGGTCATGAAGGCCTTGACGCCGTCGGACGACTTCAGGGTCGGCTTAAGCACGATCTTGGCCGGGATCTTGCCGGTGTTGTTCAGGAAGTCGACTATTTCGCCGGTCTGCTGAGCCACCTGGCGCAACGCTTCCTCGCCGTACAGGTCCTGCGAACCGACGCCGAACCAGATTTCCTTACCTTCGAACGGGTTTTCCATTGCCATCGTTGTTTCCTTACTTCATTGTGTTGGATAGAGGTATGTGTTATGTGGCAGAGCGGAACCATGCAGGATCCGCTCCGTCAAGTCAGTGCTGTCCGTAGACGTTGGTGTAACGGTCGTTAAGCTTGTCGATGTCTTCCTGGGCAATCGGGATGATGTCGCCGATCTGCTTGGCGGCCCACATGGTGCGGGCGACCTCTTCGGTCATAGCGGCCGCCTTGACGGCGCCTTCAGCATCCTTGCCGATGGTGAACGGGCCATGGTTCTGCATGAGCACGGCCGGGGACTTCGGATATTTCTTCAGGGTTTCCACCACGCCTTCGCCGATAGCTTCGGAGCCGATGAGACGGAACGGACCAACCGGCACCGGACCGCCGAATTCGTCACCCATCATGGTCAGACCGCAAGGAATGTTCTGACCGGTGGCCGCCCATGCGGTGGCATAGGTGGAGTGGGTGTGCACTACACCGTAGACGTCGGGCATGTGGCGGTAGATGTAGGCGTGGGAGGCGGTGTCGGAGCTCGGGGCTTCGGAACCGTCCACCACGTTGCCGTCGAGGTCGCAAACGACCATCGAGCTCGGGGTGAGGTACTCGTAACGCAGGCCGGAGGGCTTGATGACCATCAGGTCGGCGGTGTGCAGACGCTGGGAGACGTTGCCGGCGGTCCACACCACGAGGTTCCACTTGATGAGCTGCTCGTGCAGGGTGGCCACGACTTCGCGCACCTGCTTGACTTCGGCGCGTACTTCCGGGCCGTAATCAGCCAAAGTTGCCATGATATGTTTCCTTTCTACAAAACTTACTTGGTTTCCAAGGGAATATTTGCGATTGCCGTGTGTTCAATCGCCAGCCCCTTGCGGAAGCGATCGAAGAATTCCTCGAATCCTGCAACATCGCTTTCATCCGGATTTTCCGTAGTGGACGCGGCATCGGCGAACACGCGAGCGTCAAGGAATTCATCGAGCGGCTGATCGGCGTGCCACAGATAATCGGCGAGCACTGCCATGCCCCATGCGCCGCCTTCGGCAGCCGTAGACATGACCTTGATCGGGGTGTTGAATGCGGCCGCAAGAATCTTCTGGGCGACCTTCGGGGTGGTGAAGATGCCGCCATGTCCGACGAGGGAGTCGACTGCGACACCTTCGTTCTTGGTCATGACGTCCATGCCGATCTTGACCGGAGAGAACGCGCTGAACAGCTGGGCGCGCATGAAGTTGCCTAGACTCATACGGGCTTCAGGGCCACGCACGAACAGCGGACGGCCTTCCGGCAGACCTGCAAGGAATTCGCCGGAGCGGAACGGATAGTTGATGAGCCCGCCGCAGTTGGCATCGACATCGTCCGCGATCGCGGCACGGAACAGCGTGCCGTACAGGTTGCCCGTATCGACGGGCGTTCCCAAGGCGGCCGCGAACTGGCCGAACAGACCAACCCACGCGTTGAGGTCGGAAGTGAAGTTATTGGCGTGGCTCATGCCAGCGAGATCGCCGGCCGGAGTGGTGACGAGGTCGACTTCCGGGTGCAGAGCCTTGAGCTTGTGCTCAAGAACAACCATCGCGAAGATGGAGGTGCCTGCGGAGACATTGCCGGTACGTACGCGCACGGAGTTGGTGGCGACCATGCCAGTGCCCGCGTCACCTTCCGGCGGCGCGAGGACAATGCCCGGCTGGAGGGTTCCGGTCGGGTCGAGCAGCTTGGCGCCTTCGGCGGTCAGCGTGCCGGCCGGGGTGCCTGCGACCAGCGGTTCCGGCAGCAGGTCAGAGAGGTTCCACGGCTGTTCGGCGACTTCTGGCAACGCGCTGAACTTCTCGATGAATTCGGTTTCGTAGGCGTGGGTGGTCGGATCGATCGGGAACATGCCGGAGGCATCACCGACGCCGAGAACCTTCTTTCCGGTGAGCTTCCAGTGCACATAACCGGCGAGCGTGGTGAAGTACGCGACCTTGCCGATGTGCTCTTCCTTGTTGAGCACCGCCTGGTACAGGTGGGCGATGGACCAGCGTTCCGGAATATTGTACTGGAACAGTTCGGAAAGCTTCTCGTGCGCTTCGGAGGTGTTGGTGTTCTGCCAGGTGCGGAACGGCACGAGCAGCTCGCCGTTCTTGTCAAAGGCAAGATAGCCGTGCATCATGGCGGAGAAGCCGATATGTCCGACTCGCGCGAGCTTCTCACCGTATGCGGCTTCCACATTCTGAGCCATCGCCGCGTATGCGGTCTGCAGACCCTTCCAAATCTCTTCCTGGGTGTAGCTCCACAGACCGTTCTCGAGGTGGCTGGCCCAACCGTAATCGCCGGCGGCAATCGTATGGTAGGTATCATCGATAAGAACGGCCTTGATTCGGGTGGAACCGAATTCGATGCCCAGACTCGTTTTGCCGGCCCGAATCTTTTCGGCAGTCAACGCAACCTGATCGTCAAGTTCTTGCTCTTGCGCCATAGTGTCAAACTCCTTGTGTCCAAGCGCCTACACAACCACTCTGTCAACCGAATGTTAGCGCTCACTGTTAACGCTCACTATTTTAAACGCAAATTACGAACCGCACAAACTCGCGTGTCAAAGAAACAAACCGTCAACGCAATCGTCCGAAACAGCGAACCGGTGCCGAGTCCGCACTCAGCACCGGTTCACGAAATCACAGGAAGAGAACAACCGACCATCAACGCCGCCGCACGGGACCGATCGAACTGCGCTTGATCAGTTCCGCCGACACCAAACCGACGCCATGCCGGGACGCGGCGAACGAATTCTCGTCGCTCTCCCCCAACAGATACAACGCTTCACGCATCGCAGCCACACCCAACTGCTCGAAACCAGGACGAACCGTGGTCAGCGGAGGGAACATGTTGTCCATCGCAGGCATGTCATCGAATCCAACCAAACTCACATCCTGCGGAATCCGTACGCCATGCTCATGCAATGCGCGTGCCACTCCAACAGCCTGACTGTCGTTCGCACACACCATGCAAGTTGGCAAACCGCCGCCGGCGCGGCCGACGTTGTCGAGGATATGATTCATCTTGCCGTACGCCTCGGAGGGTTCCCAGGTCTCGCACTGCACCGTCACGGAATTGACCGAATTGGCCGCGCACAGCTTGTTCCATGCCACCAATCTCGTAGCCGCATCACGCCAATCTTTCGGACCGGCGAAATACAGTACGGAACGATGCCCGTATTCCACGACGAGACGCATCACGTCGGCCATCGCGGACCATTGGTCCACGCCGACGACGGATACGCGACGGCGATCGGCGGAAGACATCAACCGCAAACCATCCTGCACGCCGATACTGCCATGCGTGGAAGTGACGATCACACGCGGCTGCATGACCTGCGTACGGCAAGCCGCCGAAAACATGACGTCAGTCGGCGTGAGGAAGATAAACGCATCAACGTTCATCTCATCGAACGTACGGCATAAGTCGTCGAACTCAGCCTGCGTACACAAGGCCTCGTGCACCATGCTCACCGTCATGAACAGACCATGCTGTCGAGCCATCGATTCTATCGACGAAATCGCGGAAATCGGTCCGTAAAACCGTTGACCGCCAGCGATGAGCCCGATGGTGCGGGAACGATGCGACGCAAGTGCGCGGGCAGAGTTGCTGGGACGATAGCCAAGTTCGTCAATAGCCTTCTGCACCTTCTCACGCGTCGCATCGGAAACGTCCGGCGAATGGTTGATGACCCGGGATACGGTCTGATGGCTCACTCCCGCGAATTTTGCCACTTCGAACATCGAAGGACGTTTTTTGCCTGCATTGCGCCTGCCTGCCATGCCCCGTCGCCTTTCGCACATTACCGTTGTTACTTTCGACTTATTCTACACGTAACTTCGGTTAGCGCTAACAGACGCTATTTTTCAGCCATTTGAGCAAGTCGTGCCGCGAAATTCGGCCAGTCGGTACGCATGGCGGTTAACAGTTTACGATTGGGGACTTCCTCAATCGGCACCCATTCGATTTCCATGCTTTCGTCGTCGTTGGCCTTCGGCTCCACACGGTGTCCCGGCTTTTCGAAAGCGAACACGGTGGTGTAGGCCCACGGTCCGTGGTCTTCGCAATACGAACCGACCACGTCGATATCTTCGGGGGTGATGTTGGCTTCCTCGTACGATTCGCGCAGCGCGCCCTCGATCGGGCTTTCACCGTCGGCGGTGGCACCTCCTGGAATGCCCCATGTGCCACCTTCCGCGCTCCACACCGCGCGATGTTGCATGACAACGTGCGTCACTTCGCCGGTCTGTTCGCTTCGGCGGGCCAGCAGCACACCGGACGCGCCGTTCGTGCCCCAATGCTTGCGGCCGCAATCGCAATCAATCCAACCATCACCCGGCTGATGCACGTTTTCCTTGGGAGGAAGCGGTTTTGCGGCACCGGTTCGTGAATCGTGTTCAACGTCCGGTTCTTGATCGGCTCGCGTCACGTTCCACAGATCAGTCCATTCCACGCCAAGCTCGGCGGCCAAACGGCGCGCCAGCGGAAGACTCAGTCCGATAATGCCGTGCGGATCGCCTTCGATGGAGTCGATGAACGCTCCGCCGAAGCCCTCAAGCGTGAAGGAACCAGCCACTTCCAACGGCTCTCCGGTAGCGATGTACCGTTCGATATCGGTGTCGGAATATTCGCAGAAGTGCAGCGTAGCCCTGCTCGCACCTCGCGCGATACGCCCGGTGGCGAAGTCAATCAGGCAATGGCCCGTCCACAATTCACCGGTGGCACCACGCATGGCACGCAGCCGTTCCCGAGCCACCTCAACACTATGCGGCTTGCCGTAGCATTCGCCGTCAAGTAGGAACATGGAATCGCAGCCAAGAATCAGCGGGCCGACTTCCGCACGGGTCAGGCTCGGCTTGCCATCAACGAAATCAGCAATCGATTCAGTGACCGTAGGAATGGTGATTCCCGAAAAATCACGGGTATTTACGTCGGAGGAGGACTGCACTTCGTCCGCACGCAATGTAATACGAGGATGTTCTAAAGATGCAGAATCTCCAGTATTTTCAGCATTATCTGAATGTTCGGAAGATTCGGCAACGGCTTTCAGCGGATATCCGATTATGCGATTGCCGTGCGCCGCCGCAGCGGTGGCGGCAACGTTACGATACGCCTGATGCACGGCTTCGGCTTTGGCCGTAGCGAGAATCATCACCCGCTGCTCCACGCTCAAATCGCTTACGGCAACGCCCATGGCGGCTGCCTCACGTTCAAGCGCTGCCGGCTCGTCCACGTTCGATACACGAATCGTGGGGCAAATACCAGCCGAGAAAAGCACGTCACGACGAGGCTTGGATTTGGAGGCGAGAATCAGCGGAACGGAGTTGTTCATACGCGTTCCACCTGCACGCCCTTGGTGTCGACGCCCAAATGCAGCACACGCCAATGGCCGGAAGCGAGCTCTTCGGAAGCGAGCTGTTCCAGCTGTTCGCGGGCGTCGCCATGATGCAGCACGAGCACGCATGGGCCGGCACCGGAAACCATGGATGCGAAACCATGGGAACGCAGCTTTTCGATCAGCGCCCATGACGGTTCCATCAAAGGAGCGCGATACGGCTGATGCAGACGATCCTGCGTGGCTGCGAACAGCAACGCATTGGCGTTCTGATGCTGGCCAGTCGCCAGCATCGCAGGATTCATGGCGGCCGGCAGTAGGCTCACACGAGACACATTGTGCACGGCATCCTTGAACGCCAGCTGACCCGGCAGCGCCTGACGCGCCTTTTCGGTGGACAGCTCATAATCCGGCACGAACACGGCTGCGGTCAGATCGTCGGCAACACGATAGTTGATGGTGTGGAAGCCCTTGTGCAGCGGCTCGCCGCCCGGAATCGGCACGGAACCGACACCTTCGGGGGTTTCCATGTCCCAAG
>OAWX01000941.1_pt1 | contig 14658 bp, 23 predicted proteins | sample 1495571 | NCBI WGS metagenome assembly OAWX01 (sample SAMEA2580265, study PRJEB22360) | human gut metagenome | biome: human gut; feature: human-associated habitat; material: faeces | place: Denmark | collected 2008/2010 | reverse complement strand
TCCCCGCCGATGGTCGCGGAATCAAGCATGAGCGGCAGTGCCGCGGCGGCGGTGCCGAACATGTCGTTCGTGCCGTTGTCATTGCGGTGCGCGGCCAATGCCTGCGCCCACTGGCTTACCGGCAATGCCCGCAACGTGAGCTTCAATGTCTCCGCATCCGCCTGTTCGCGCAGCTCTTCGATGCGCCGCGCGGTGGCCTTCGCCTGCCGGTTAGTCCCAGCCTCCGTGATTTGTTCGCGCGTGGTCTCCTCGGCCAGCGCATCACCCAATCTGGCGATGTCCTCGGCGGTCTGCTGGTTGAGGATGACATCGACCTCACGCGTGCGCCTGACGACTTTAAGCATTGTTGTTCCTTCGCTCTAATATTCATGTTCCTTTGCCGGAAAAGAGAAAAGAGGGTCCCGCACCGGCGAAAGGGACGAAAGTCCGGTGCGGGAAGAATCAATCAGGCGACCTTCACGTTCTCCGCCCAGCCGGGAGCGCGGACGGAGAAATTGACCTTGCTGCGCAGCACGCTGTTCGCGGCGATCGCCATCTTGGCGCTCATGCCGATGCAGACCGCGTACACGTTCACAATGTCGCCGGCGACAAAAGTCTTATCCGTCTGCTTGCCGTAGCGGCGCACGAAATAGCCTTCCACTCCCTCGGCAAGCGTCTCCATTGCCGCGTTCTGCGTGGAATGCGAAGTGTTGGTGTTGTCGATGACCTCGATGCTTGGACCGCTGATCTTCTTGCGTCCGGGATTCTCGTAATCCTGCGCGCTGTTCTCGCGCTGGTCGGAGATGGACTCCTGCGACGGAGTGCAGCTCCACCCGCCTAAGGTGACGTAGTTGGACAGGTCGGTTCCAGCGTTGATCTCTGCAGCGGTCGGCTTCTGGATGTTTTTGATGGACGGCACCCAGATCGTGTTGACCAGACCGTCCGCCGGTGTGGAAGGAACTTCGGTTCCCAGAGTCAAAACCATGACTCCTCCTTAATATTTAATGGTCACATGCGTGACCAGTTGAATTTGAAAGTCAGAAGACGGCACTGGTAAAGCAGCGCCGTGTCCTCTGCGGTAAGTCCGGCCGCATATGCGCCGGAATCGGAGAACAACGTCAGACAGCCGGTGTCGAACCCCTGAGCGACGAACCGTTTGCCAGCGAGCCCTGGAATCATGAGGTCATCGGCCAGCACGTTGACGGAATCGGCCATAGTGCTCACGATGCGCACCAGCAAAGTGCCGATGCCGCAATGCACATGCTGCGTTTCGCCGACGATGTGACCGTTGGTCGTGACCGTTTCGATCACCCACGGCGGCTTCTCCGTAGGCTTAGGCGCCGTCTGCCGGTACACGGCCCAGCCAGTCGCCGGCTTCGGGATATGGTCGAGGATCGTGTCGGTCAACATCATGATCGACTTCATTCAGACCACCTCCACGGCGGCACGCGCCACGTATTCCGCAAGCTTCGGCAATTCTTCCTCGCCATGCTCGTAGAACCGGTGCGTTCCACCGCCCTTCGCGGTGCCGAAGAACGCGATGTTGGCGAGCGAACCCGCTCCGCCCTTCGTCGGGCCGATCTCGGCGGTGATACGCCCAGCACCCTCCGAAACGGTGTAGGTAATCGGGATACGCCTGAATGCGGCATTGCCGGAACCGTTCAGGTCGTCGCGAATCGAGTTCTTGACGTTCTGCGCGCCCTTCTTCACAGAAGCGGAGATCAAGGCGCGGCGAGCCACGCCCTTGGCGAGCAGCGCATCACCGAAGGCCGTCAACTGCGAAGCGTCGAACAGTCCGCTCATGAGTCTCCTTCACGTTCCAACGGCAGGCGGTGGCCCACGACTTCTCCGACTGAGGTGAGATCATGCGATAGCGACGTCCGACCAGTTCCGGATTAGCCGACTGCGTGACCGTGACAAGATCGCCGTTACGTAGCATGGTGCCGAAAGGGAAATGGATGTACAGCGACCAGACCAACGAGACGGCGCCCATCGCCTGCGCCGCACTGCCTTCCACGTTCTCCGACGCAAGGCCACCGGAGGTCTGCACCTTGCAGTGGCCGGCATACACTTGCGTGGAATTCGGCTTGACCTCACCGGTGGCCGGATCCGTCACGGCTTCGCCGGGACGCACCACAGTGCATTCGTCGGTCATGAGCGATTCCGCGCTTTCCCGAGCACGCTCCAACACGGAAGCCGTCAGCATAGGCCGCGCCTTCCAACGGGGGCTATCGTGAAAGCGCCGGAAGCGCCATAGCCGGACGGTTCCAAAAGCTCCCACTCACTGTCCAGCAATGTGATCGTCGGCACGCTGTTCGTGGTGCCTACCGTTTCCTGATAGTCATCGATTCTTGTGCTTTTGGATGTCGCCGCTTCCGGATTGCGGGCATACCGCGCGACGGCCAGAGCCTCAACCAGATCGACGGTGCGCTGCGCGAGCCTACCGCCAGCAATGATCTGGTCGAGATTCGGATACCGTTTGCGGATCGCGATTTCGGCAAGCTCGATCCACGACGTGAGCTGATTGACCTCAAGCGGATCCGTGACCTGCCGTCCGAGCTGTTTCGCGACATCATCAACAGAGGCTGTCATGGTAGCATCCTGCCGTCGTCAGGCGGTGATGACAGCGAACTTCTTCTTGTCGCGCACGATGAAGCCGATTTCCGCCTCTACCAGGAATGCGATCATGTTGCGCTGCCAAAGGTTGATCTGTTTGCCGCCATCATTGATGGTCGCCTGGTCGGAAACCTTCATCTTGATTCCCTCCACGGTGCCATACATGGCGTAAGTCCAGTCGCCTGCGACACCGAACACCTCTTTCGCCGCGGAAATGCTGTGCGAGGTATCCTCCTTGATTTCCGGCACGTGCCCCCAAGGTGACTTCACCACTCTGGCGCCGAACAGTGTGCCGATTTCGGTTGACTGGCTCGGCACCAGCAGCGGATGGTCGTTGGAGTCAGTGGCTTCCAACACTTTCGCCAGGCCATGCGGAGACAGGGCAATTCCGTTCAGGTCGCCATCGTTCGTGAGGACGGTAGTGGCGATTTTGGCGAAATCGGCGTACTTGCCGGAGCCGATGCTCACGGTCTGAGCATCCTTCAACGTGTCCATGTTCTCGGTGGACGGAGCGGCAATCAGACCGGTGAGAAAGGTCTGGTCGATTGTCTGGGCGATGCTCTGAGCCGCCTTCTCCTTGATTCTCGCCCACAAGGCGCTCTTGTCGCGGACGAACTCCTCGGAAACCGGAACGATCTTGGCGACCTTGAACGGCTTCATGACGCGAGAACCGATGGTCGGCTTGTCGACTGGCTTCTCGTCTGTCTCTCCAACCCATTTGGCGGCCGACATGTCGCCAAGAGTATCGTATTCCATGCCGGAACCGGGCAGTTTCACTCCGGTTGCGAGCTGGGTGACGGCGGACTGTTTGAAAACACCAGTCCAAATCTCATTGGACTGTTCCGGCGTCAGGGAGACGCCGGAGGTGGAACGGCTCAGATCGAGCGCGGTCATGGTTTCCTCCTTAAAGGATCGTTGAAATATGTTTTAGAGGCCGAGGGCCGCGAGCTGTGAGCCGAACACCGCGGCGTTCGCGCTTGTCCTCGATTCGCCCTCATGCGTGGCTGGCTTCGCATCGAACAGTTGCTGCAGCGAACCATCAGCTGGCTCCGTCTGCGCGGGAACGCCTAAATCCGGATATTCGCGCAGGATGGCGTCGATGGCCTTGTCTATGGCCTTCTGGTCGCTTTTGGCGTCCACTCCTTCCACAAGTCTCGTTGCGAGCTCAGGATGTTGGAGTTTGCCGATCGCGGCCTTTTCGACGTTTGCGTTGAATATCTGTGTTTCCAGTTCGGAGATTCTGGCTTTCAGCGTTTCGGCCTCGTGCTTTGAGGCTTTCACTGCGGCCTTCATGCGGTTCAGGGCTTTCTTGCCTTTGTCTCCGAGTTCGGCTTCGCCTTCGATTTCCTCGCCGGTGGTTCCCGTTTCAGTGGTTTCCGGTTCCGGTTCGGACTGCTGCGGTTCTTCGCTGGTCTTCGGCTCTTCCGTTGCGGGAGCGTCGTTGACCAGATTCTGCAATGCTTCTTCGGCCTGAGCGCGAGTCGCGGTTGCCTGCGTAGACTGCGACGCCGCAGAGACGTTCGAGTCTCCGGATGCCGGCGAGCCGACAGTTGTGTTGGTCGTGTTGAAGCCGAACCCGGTGGTTGCTGTTGCTGCTGCGTCAGCCATATGTTGTTGTCCTTCCGTTGCGGTTGTTTTCCGCCGCAAGCGGATTGCCCGGCCTGCGGTCTTGAAAAATCTGGTCGGCTAGAGTATCCAGCCGTAGTCGTAAAGCATCTGACGTGGATCCTTGCCGGTCCGCGCGCAAATGTCGTAAATCGTTTCGGGCATGAGACGTGGACGGTCAACCTTCGTGTAACGTCCACCCTTTTTCACGTAATCCTTCGCGTATCCGGCGCTTATCATGCGAGATGATGCGAGGCCGCGTTTGGTCATGCCTTCCGTCGTGTACTTGACGTTGTGCCCATACAGTTGCGCTGCCGACACGCTTCCGGAACGCCGGTAGGCGTTGACAAGCTGGTTCAGGTCGGCGCCGTCCCTCCAAGCACGGGCGTTCGCCCTGCTGCCAAGCGTCTTCGCCAGCTGACCGTCGGACAGGCCGTCAAGGTATTCGTTGGCGCTCGTGACGGCAGTGTTCGGCGTTTTGGATGTCGGTATGGCGATGCAATCGCAGTTCGGATGTCTTTCGAAGGGTTCGCTGCCGCACGGTCGTCCAGCCAGGACAACGCACCTGCCGCAACTTGGCGGCGTCAATCCGCGCACGTAGCCGCAATGCACGTATCGGCTTCGTCCCGCCACCATCGCGGCCGAACGTTGCGTGTCGGCAAGCAGCGTTCGAGAGCGTTGAACCAATTCCATTTCGATGACATGGAGCGCGATGTCCGTCGAGCCAACGCTGGAAACGACACGTTTTCCTTTGACGACCGCACCCCACATGACGTCGATCGTGTTCATGCCGTTGCCATTCACGCCGACCCACTGGCGTGGATCCACCGCGTACTCCGGCAATCTGTCCACGCCATCCAATGATGCCATCGCCAAAGGCGTGGCCGTCATCGCCTCACGTGCCGTCTGCAACTGCGCCGAATCCAACAGGCGGAACATTTCGGGCATGCAGGAAGCATATGATTCACCGAAATCATCGGAGGCGTCACGCCGCCATATCGCCGCCAGCCGGACGGCCAGACGATTGCTGCGCCGTCTCAGATCGCTCGCCTGCCGTCGTGCCGCCGTCGGCAACGTCTGACCGTAAGCCATCGGACACCTCCGGTTTCACGTAGCCTTGCATCCAGCCTTCCTCGTCGGATTCAAGCAGCTTCTTCGCACGCGCGATCTTCTCCGGCCCCCATCCAAGCTCCTCCCATGCCATCTCGCGAGGCATGAGAGGTCTGCCCGTCGGATCGGCCGTCGCAAACAGCTTCGTCACCGCATCGGCTCGCTGCGCCACGGTTGGCGTGCCGGCGTCATACCAGAGCGCATCGGCATCGTCGAAGGCGCTCATGGCTTTCTCTCCACGCAGCAATCCGGCGACAAGACGGCATGTCTGCACCGCCTGCCGTCCCAATGTCCGCTGATCTCGTTCGATGCTCTTCACGAGCTTCGCTTCACGCGATCGAATCGCATCAGCGGAGGCGGCATCATCGGCGGCCAAGCCGAAATAGTTCGGAGGCAAACCGGTGACACCGCTCGACAAGCGAGCGTAAAGGTTCACCATGCGTTCGAAATTCTCCATGCTTGAGCTGGAAAACTCGAAAGTTTTCGCATTCGGATTGCCTAAAGCCCAAATCCTGCCGAAATATGCTTCCCACGTGGTCAAAGGGTTGCCTTCATCGTCCACGAAGTCGCCCTTGGTCGCGCCAAGCACGCCACGCTGAGGGACGGCATGGGTCTCCTGAGCCACCTGCGCATTCGTCAGATCTCGTGCGCACGCATCGGTCAGGTCGATGACATCGGTGAGCGCACTGGTACCGCGTAGGCGCGGCCACGTCTTGTGCAAGGGAATCGTGGTGCGCGGATTGCGGTAGGCCGGAACCACCGGCACTATTCCAAGCGGATTCTCAACCACGGAACGCACCTGATAGTTCGTGTCGATCGTGTAAGTGCGGTCAGGCAAGTACAGGCGCCAGCCGACAGTGCTCATGAAATCGTAGTCGTCAACGTCACGATACCGGCGCAATGCCGCATCAAGCCGTCCTGTCACCGGATCACGATGGGCGAGAATGTCAATCGGACTCACATTCTCGATGTGCAAGCCGGTTTCGTCGTTCTCCACGGTCTTGAACGACCGTCCAAACACCTCGAAATCAAGATAGCTGGTCTGGTCCTCGTCCAAACCGCTGGACCGCCAGAATTCCCACGCATCATCGGCCAGTTTGAGATTGTCTCCGACGCGAAACCCCTTGAGGTCAAGTCTGTCCACTCGGCTTTCGGCCACGACGCGAGGCCAGTTCACGATGACCGTGAACCGTTCCAATTCAGGCGGAATCGCCAATCCAAGCTGCCGCAAATGCTGTTGGCCATCCACATACCGGTCAAGCCTGCCGAACATTTCAGCCGCCCCGTAAAGCTGGTCGGAGAGCCGCCGAAGCATATCCTGCGCACCATCAGGCAACCAAGCCATCGAAGACCTCCTCCACTAACGGAAAACAAAGACTTTGCTGGACTCGGAGCCCCAGCCCAACGCGCGCATGTCCGATGCCGCCTCGTGTGCGAGGATGTCGGCCATGGTTATGTCGATTTTCTGGTTTTCGCTCGGCTTGCCGAGCACGTACTTGTCGCCCGGCTTCGCAACCTTACGCGCCGCCATCATATGCAACCGAGCCATGCGATCGTTGGAATGCGTCGTGGAATGGTCGGCCGTATCCTCCATGAAACGGGTGAGCGCGTCGAACATGCGTCCTATTCGGTTCGTCGGCCAAGGCACCACAATATCCTCGCCATACTGGTACGCCCACGCCTCAACCTGCGTCTCCCACGGATGCGGGTCACAGTAGAATCGGCGCACCTTGTACTTGTCGAACAGTTCGGACACGCAAGCATCCACCTCACTGCGAGGAATGCGCCCCTCCCACTCGACGGGATTCCAATAAGACGGCCTGCCGGACGGGCCATAGGTCGGCGTCCAACGCCAGCCATCCACGGTCTCCGCACGCAATGCCGTCCAGTCACCGGATTGCGAGCCATCGAAACCAAGACAAATCTCAGCACCCGACTCGGGTGGCTGACGGTCAACCATCGTGCCATCGTAAAGCGGCTCAGGCATATACGAACCCAAACCCTGCACGATCTCACAACCGTAGAAACGTCGAGCCTGCGCCGGATCACGGGCCATAAGCTCGGTCGCGGTCGCTTCGACCTGATCGAGCGGCACCCACGGCGAACCGGAATAAACAAATTCGAGAATCTTCCGCCTATCCTGCGGATCCGCGAAATCCAATGAGGGGTCATGCTTCGGGAAGAACTTCATGATGTCCGACGCCGTGCTCTCATAGGTCATCTGGCCAAAGCTGGCGTCCATCGGATCCCACGGATTCGTCAGCTCAAGCATTCTTCCATCCATGGCCATTGCGCCACGCATCACCGTGTCGCCAACCTCGAACATGCCGCTGCGTCGAGTCCAGATGCCGGACTCGTCGCCGAGGACGAAGTTCACCGGATTGCCCAGCTTGGAATGCGCCGAAGCCGTCACAGGGTCGATGCGTCCGCCATTCGGAAGGCGGATGAAACCTTCACGAACCTTCATCAAATCGGACAGGTGACCATTGCGCACCATCGACTGCAAAGGACGGTAGACGTTCGCCGTCTGCTCTTCCGAAGTGGCGAGCAGCTGAATCAAAGCGGTACGACGCGGCATGCCCATCGGCTCACCCGAAGAATACACGTATTCGAAACCGCACGAGCAACCCCAGTCGGAGCAGCGGAACGTCTCGCCACCACGCGCCCATCCACAGAACACGCAAGGCCCAACACCTTCGAACGCGGCCACAGCAGCGCCGAACGGAGACTTGCCTAGCTTCTGACCGCCAACGATCTGACCTCGACGCCATTTGAACGCCGCAGCCTGACGAGGCCGAGCCGGATCATACGCCGCATCAGGTTTCACCCGATAAAAGTCAATCGCATTGTCCAACTGCCAGCCCACAAGCTCGAACGGCTTGCCCAGATCATAGCCATTAGGCACAACACAGTGCGCGGCAATCCAATCAGCAAAGAGAAAACCAAGGGACTTCGGAACGACCAGCTCTTTCTGCTCGCTCATTCCGCATCCTCTTTCTGATTCTCAAGCCACCGCTGCTTCGCGCTCTTGAACGGAATGATCTTGTCAGAAGATTCTGCCGAGCGTTTCGGCTTCGGCTCGTCATCGACAATCGCCCAACCATTCAGCCGAAGGCCTTGTGGCGTCAAGCCGATGGTGTCGGCATATCGTGCAAGCGCGGTACGGTCAGCGGCCTTCGCCTCCGAAGACTCGCACAGTACGAACTGGCGGACATAAAGCGCGATGGTCGTGAACATGTATCCATAACGCGGCATATGCCATGCGATAGCCTGCGGCAACCGCCACAGGTCACGCCACAATTCACGCTCACGCCGGTTCCACGCCTCCGTAGCCTTCTCGTCACGCTCCTTATGGAAACCGTCGTCATCCTTCCAAGTGTCCCAAATCGTCCACTCGGACAAAGGAAAAGCCTTCGGTCGATAACGGTATCCGCGAGCCGAAAGCGGAAGAATATCAGCGCCAAGACCACGCGCGTCCGACCGGGCGCTGGACGGATCCGGCATCGGACCGGAGCGTGTGCGTGCGCCGCCATGCGTCGCCATGCGACCTCCAATCCTCGAACCGGAAAAATTACGGTATCGGCCAGTCCGTCAAATCTTGAACTATCCGCGAACTTGCGAGTCCCCTCACCGGCGGTCTTGGCCTTGCCGTTCGGGGTACCCCCCTAGGGGTGTTGGCGGGTTGGTTGATCGTATTTTTTCCTGTTTTGGTGTGTGTTTTGTTGTTTTTGTTGTGTGTGCTTGTTTGGCTTGTCCGCTTGCGTTTGATTCGTCTGTGTCGTGTCGTGTTTGCGTTCGCGCTTGCCTGTTGGCTGCGACTGTGGTTGCTGCTGTGGCTTGGCTTGGTGTCGCGTCCAGTGTTCGATGCTTGCGGTTGCTTTGTGTTGGCCGTCTTTCCTGTTGCAGCTGCGATGTTCTGGCCCTGTCCAGCTTTGTCTGTTGTCTGTGTGTCCGAGGTCCCATTGGTCTGTGGCTGTGACTGGCTGTCCGCATTTGGCGCAGGCGTGTGTTTCGCCTGTGGCCAGTCGTGCCTCCCATGCCCTGCGGAGGTGGCGGTGTGCTGCGTCGTATCCTCTTGCTGTCGAGCTGCCACGCTGCTGGTTGTATGCGTGGGCATGGGCGTGGCAGAACCTTTGTCCTTGTGGCACGAGCTGCGGGCAATTGTGCCAGGCGCATCGACGAAGGCTCACTGTGAAATCCTCCAGCCTCTGGTGGTGTGTGTGGTGCTTCGTGCCGGAGTCGGACCGGCGTGGGTGGAATGCGTTGTTGTCATCATGGTTGTGTGCAGTATGGCGCCATGGTTGGTTTGGGGTCCGACCGTTGGTATTTGTGCTGTTCCGCCTGCTCTGCCGTTGAGCTATCGAAGCTAGATATGAATAATGGTCCAACCGTTTCCGGCTGAACCATTTTACTACTGTACGACAGTATAGCATTTCAACGGTGACAGTCAAGTAGGGCTGCTAGTTCGCCGAGGTTGAACGTGTACTGCCGCTTGTGTTCCGTCGGCGTGGCGTGCGACAGTTTGCCGCGTTTGAGCCATTGGCTGATGAGGTTGCGTGATACGGTCAGGCCGTATCGTTTCAGCTCCTTGGCCGCGTCGCTGGGTGTGCCGGTGATTTGCATTTGCCATAGTCTTTCGTCTCGGGCTGCTTTGATTGCTGGCGCGGCCCATTCCCTGTGGCAGCCTTGGCATGTGACCGACTCGGCTTCCGGCGTGCCGGTGAGCATGCTGTCGCATTTTGGGCAGGTGCCGAGGATTATGAGCTCGTCTTCCGGCGTCAACGCTTGTTCGTTGCGTCTGGCGATGTGTTCCAGGGCGGCGTAGTCGTCTGCTGCGGTGCTCATCGTCAATATGGTGTGTTTGTTGCTGATGATGGCATACCATGCTTTCCGCCAGTCGTATCCAGCGTATGCCGCTCTGATTTTGCCTGCCTGTTCGGCCAGCCATGCCTCGCTGTCCGCGATGAGGTCCTGTGCGTGGGTGTCGATCGGGAGTGGCGCGTTGCCTTTGTTTGGCGTGTGTTCCTTGGTTCCGATGTGGGCTTGTCGGAGCATGATGCTTCGCAGGGTCGGAAGCTGGATGTGTCCGAGCTGGTGGATCAGCTGCCAGTAGGTTTCACGGCAGGTTTGGCAGAGCAGATTGTCCGCCGCCGGTTTCATTGGCTTGTGGCAGTGCTGGCAGTCGGTCAAAGTCGAGTCTCCTTGTCGTATCGTGTGATGATCGCGGCGACTTCCGCTTTCGGGACTTGCGGCACGAGCGGCGCGATCTCGTCGAGTGCATAGCCGGCCTGATGCCATTTGATGATCATGTTTTCGAGTATTTTCTTCATTTGTATTCCTCCACGGTGTCGCAGCCGATGGTCTTGCCATGATCGGTCAGACAGACCCAGTTCACGTCGCCGGTCTTGACCGTCGTCATGCCGTAATCGGGATGCGTGCCCGCATGCCAGCACGCGTAGATGCCTAATCCCGCCAGCGAGAGCATTGAGGCGACGAATACCACCAGCAAGCCAATCATAATTTTCTCGACCTTGTCCAAGTCGCCCATCACTCACCGTCCTTTTCGATTTCGTCGATCTTGTTGTTGATGGCCGTTAGAATGTCTTTGTTCGAACGGTTGTTCGCGAATGCCCGCCAAAGGTCTTTAAGCCCTGCCCAATCGGTGTCCGCGAGAGCGCCGAACAGCGAATGGCAAAAGATAACATGGCGCTGGTCAAACAAGCCGGTGGATGCATAGAGCGGTATGCCGCGTATCACCGCGTCGTTCGCATACCAGAACGCCTTCCTCAAGTCTTCGACGCCGTTCTTCGACTGCCAGCGGTAGCAGTATTTGACCACGTTTCCCCAGTCGAAACTCAACAGGCGGCTGAGTTCGATGCATTCGAACGGGCCGGTCTCGTAATGCTTTGGATGGTTGACGTTGTCACTCATTTTTGGAACTCCTTAACTGATCGTGAATATGATGATCGGTGCGACGCACAGGCTGACGGTCAACGTGACCGCGAACAGGACGCTGAACGGGTCGTGCCTCACTCGAACGTCTCCTTGTATGGGTTTTCTGTGGTGTGCGGCGGGAAGTCGCATTCCTGGTCTTTCCACCCTGCGGCGTAGCCTTCCCTCCATGCCTTGCGGCGTTCGTGTTCCAACCATTCCAAACTGCACATGGTTTCCGGTTCGTCGTGTTTCATGATTTCTCCTTGTTGAGTTGTTTCGCCATCCGGCAGGCTCGTTGGTCTGGCGTGGCGGTTTCCTTGTTTCGTCCGAGCGCCTGTAGCACGTGTTCGCACTGCCACGTGTGTATGTGTGGTTTCGAGGGTGGTATGCCGCTCATTTTGGCTCTGCGCTGGCACCAGCCTTTCCATTGGCGGCACCAGTCGTTGACGGTGCGTGTCTCGCCGTAGTGGCGAGCGGCGAAGGCATTCCACGCGTCCGACAGGTCGAGATTCGGGTAATCGCGGATTATGGCGGCATTGGCGTGGGCTTTCTCCCTGGCCAGCTCGAAGTCGTTCAGCCCGATTTCTTTGGATGAAGAAGAATATTCTTCTTCATCTTTCTTTTGGGTTCTGGTGTTCTGGTGTTCTGGTGTTTGTCCCGATTCTGTTTCGATTCTGCCGGCAGTCTGCGCACTTTCTGCCGGCAGACTGCCAGCAGAATAACGGTCATGCTCACGCTTGCGTTTGGCTATGACCTGCTGACGGCTCCGGTTGTGCTCAAGATAATCGTGGATGACATAGCCGCCATCCACGCTCTCGATCAATCCGACCTGCCGCAATGCGTCAAGCTCCTGCACGGTGATGTCAAGCACGAATTCCGCAGTATCATCGTCCACGTAACCGTCCGTGAGATTGTCACCGCAGTAGGAAAGCATGACGACGAATGCGCTGATGGCAGAGGGCATGGTACGGCGCAAACGGCGCACCTTACGGTTCAGGTAGAAGCCGTTCGCCAACTGCACGTAACCGCGTCTAGCCATCGCCTAATCTCCTCTTGTGATTCCGTTATGTTCCATCCAGATGGCCTCCTGCCGTGGCGTGGTGCAAGGCAGGCCGTCGAAGTTGAGGTTCGCCCAACCGCTGCCGACGTGCGGCTGGGCCATGATGTCCAATGCTTCCGCGATCTCCACCAAGTCCGGTGGCGGCGTGAGAAGAATCCCGACATCTTCCATCACATGCTCCCGAATCGCTTGTAGAATTCGCTGTCGGTCATGCCATACAGCGGATCCATGCCTGTCTGCTTGCGCGCGGACAGCCGGTAGCCGCAGTACGGACATGTGACGTAGTAGGTGCCGACGGTCTCGCCGCAGTGGGCGCATTCCACGTATCGAATCGTCTTGCTCATTCGCTTACCGCCTTCCGTGCGATTTCGAGCATTTCCCGAGCGTCCCTGATGTAGTTGGCTCGCATCTCCGGCTCGGCCAGAGTCCAGAAGCAGTCCTCACTGGGCATGACATCTTCCCAGGCTGGCGCCATGTCCCACCACAACAGTTTTTTCGCCACGGCCTCAATCTCAACGGCAGTTGGTGGAGCGGAACGTCCGGCCATGTACGCTGTACCGGCAAGCTCCCGAACCGTCTGAAAAGTCAAATCATCATCCATGCCACGCTCGTAAGCATTGGCCTCGTCAAGCATGATGCTCAATTAGTCCTCTTTCCGTTCGCCTTGACCATTGCCCAAAGGATTTCACTTGCCGGACGCCGCCTGTATGACATGTCGTTGTATGACTGCACGTGGCCGAGAATCAGTTTCGAGCCGGTCGAATCGGGGGTAAGGATCGCGTTCACGCGCTCCGGCACCATCTTCTGCCATACGATCTCGTCGCACAGTTCCTTCGTGCAGACCAGGTAATTCTGGTCGCCGTAGAACGTCAGGCCGTTGCCGCTCGTGAAGTCAGCCATGCATGATTTGACCTCGTAGAATCCGAAGCAGCCTTTCTCCACGCTTGCAGGAACCGGTTCGCCGTTGATGTTCCATGGCTTGAAGCCCACGTAGTCCACTCGCCTATCGTCAGGCGTGTTCCGGTCGAAATTGACCTCGCTCGCCCAAAAAGCGGTCTGATTCTTCAATCTCTTCTCGACCAGCTTGGACAGCATGGCAGTGGTTTCAGTCCTGCTCATTTCGTATCCTCGATTGGCTTGCAGTCATATGGTGTCGGGCTTATGTCGCTGATCGTGCAGGCGTATGATTGATTTCCGTCGCGCATGATGATGGTTTTTTCGGTTGTCACTTCTTTCCATGTGCAAACGCAGAAGACAATGAATATTGCAGCCACGGCCAGCGCCATCAGTCCGATCAGCAGGTTGTCGGCAATGTCCGACCAATCCGGTTTCCATTTCATTTTTTCGCGTCCTCGCTTTGATTCGGCACTTCGGACGGCATGGAGCCGGAATAGCCGAGCATGGACTCGCAACATGCAGCGCATTCATCAAAGGCCTGAATCTTCCCTCGCAGGAACATGATTCTTTCTCCGTACGTGACGTCAGCCGAATCATGCCAGTCCTCCGAGTGCGTCAGTATGAAATCGTTGAGGAATTGACGGTAATGGGCGCGCTTCTTCACGCACATGTCGATGATCTCGTTGAGCGCCTTGTCTTTCTCGGTCACGTTCGTAGCCATCATTCCTCCGTGTCCGGGCCGAGCGGCAATGCACTGTTGAGTATTAATGCGAACTCCTGCAATGTGATCAGTCGCATGTTTTTCTTCCTTCCCAATGGTTCGGGTTTGATTCGCGCGCGCAATGCCGATGGCGAGAGCATGAGCATCGCGTCCATCACTTCGGTGGTGGTGTAGGCGTGCTGTTGTCCGAGCTTGTGCATGGACGTGAGTCCCACGCCCGCCTTCTTCTGGATGACCCACGGGTAGGGCGAGTCCATGTTTCCCGCTTCCTTGACGGCCTCGCGCATATGCTGCGGCGCGTCCATGGTTTGCGTCCATTTCACTTCGATGCACACGGGCCGGCCGTGCCAGTACACGTTGCCGATGTCTCCGATGTCCTTGCTTCCGTGGAGTCGCAGTCGTTGGATGCGCATGTCCCCCAATGCCCACTGCAAGTAGGATTCGACGGCGGTTTCCATGCGCGTGCCGTTGTCCTTCGCGGTCCTGCGGCTGCGCTTGCGTGACTTGCCGCTCATTGGTCGGCCTCCTGTTCTTCGGCTTCGATCTCACATTCGGGACATGGGATGGGGCGCGCCGGATACGGCGCGCACCCATGCCTGGGACATACCGGTTCCACGTCCGGTGGTTCAATCCATTCGCGCATCAGAATTCAGGCTCTGCTGGCGCACTCCACGGATCATCGGCCGGAGCCTGCGACTGCTGTTGTGCCTGCTGCGGGCGGCGGCAGTCAGGCTTT
>OAWX01000935.1_pt1 | contig 14722 bp, 12 predicted proteins | sample 1495571 | NCBI WGS metagenome assembly OAWX01 (sample SAMEA2580265, study PRJEB22360) | human gut metagenome | biome: human gut; feature: human-associated habitat; material: faeces | place: Denmark | collected 2008/2010 | reverse complement strand
CGGCGCGCCCCTGCTATTGAGCAGACAGTTTGTTTGTGTCAACGGCAGATTAAACATCATAAGCTATTGACTAAACACAACTGCCCTGCACGGCGGTTGTCTTGCGTGGGTGCCACTCATCTTACAACCGTAAACAGGAGGGCATTAACCCTTCATTCGCCACTCGTCATACACCCTTCTTTATCTCATGGCAATATGAAGGCCAAGTTTTGGAAAAACCGGAATTGAATTCTTGATTTTCAGTATAGGTATCGATGCCAAGACCGTGCGCGGATGGGTGTCGGTGCTCGAGGCGTCGGGGGTTGCCAGGCTCCTGCGGCCGTTCTTCTCAAATACGGAGAAACGACTCATGAAGTCTCCGAAGTTGTTTTCATGGACACGGGCCTTGCCTGCTATCTGACGGCATGGCTCGATGGCGAGACGCTGAGACGCGGCGCCGCGGCGGGTCATATGTTCGAGACGTTCGTGGTGAGAGGTACTCAAGAGTTACCTGAACGCCGGGGGAGATATGCGGGACGTGAGCTTCTACCGCACTAGGCACGGATCGACCGGCAGAATGTCCGATTACGCAGCCGTCCTTGAAGAGATTAGGGGATCCAGTATTATGCAGGTCATCTGGGTTTCTTACGTTGCCGGGTCTCCTTATGCAGCGGGGCTCGACTCGAGGACGTCGTCGACTCGGTCCTCGAGCTCGCAAGACTTGCTGAGCTTGGCGGACTAGAGTAAGAAAAGAGAAATCAAAAGGCGAATTTACCGCGAGGAGCAAAATGTCCCACATAAATCAGATTCAAGAAGAGCTAAGGCAGATCGAAGGCGGGCGTTTTCAAACACTAGCAAATCAGTATCTATATAGGAAATATTCGCTTAACAACATCATTGAATTGGGATCCCAATGCGGCACGGATAAAACTACGACCGGAGTGCCAGACATGTACTCCGTAGAAGAGAATAGACACTACCTCTTCGCGGCATATACAACCTCTAATTCCGACATCCGTAATAAGCTGCTAAATGATGCTAAAGACTGCCTCGACAGGAGTAAAACCGGCATCGACCCGCAGCTCATAGATCGAATCATCCTATGCCACACACACTTTCGCCTTTCACCTCTGGTGCTCGAGGAAGTCTGCGACATCGATCCGCGGATAGAAATAATCGGGCCAGAGACAATTGCGAGCGACCTTGATAGAAAATACCCTGCGCTAGCGCATACGGTATTGGGCGTTCCGCTCGGAAAGGGGTCATTCATCGCCCCAGATCGCTTCATCGAGCGAAGCCTGAACGACCGTTTCGCAACCGACCTGTCGAAGCCCCTCATGCACAGGGATTCCGAGTTTTCAGGTATCATCGAATCGATAGAGCAAAGCAGGGCAGTGGTGATTCAGGGGCAGTCTGGATCGGGGAAAACCAAGATCGCCCTCGATGCATGCCTTTCATTCAGCAATCTGCATCACTGGGATCTTCTGATCTTGGACTCTAAGTATTCGTCGCATCTCGACGATGATATCGAGCTGATTTTGTCGGAGTCGGAAAACATTATCCTTCTGGTTGATGATGCAAATGGCGACCTGTCACTTGAGCACTTGCTGGGCATCTGCTTGGAAAACAAAAAGCTAAAGATTGTCCTCACCTGCAGGAAGATGCACCGAAGCGAGTTGACCGCGAAAATCGGCAGCTATCTAAATTTCAGAGAAATAGAGCTGGAGCCTCTAAACGCTGAAAATATTGAAGCGATACTCGAGAGCGAATACAACATAAAGAACCCAGCGCTGAGGGAGAGAGTATCGGCAATCGCAAACGGAAACCTGCGCTTGGCTATCATGGCAGCAGGCCCCATAGCAGACGGCAATTTCGAAGCTATCCAAGAGCCATACGATCTTCTGAACATCTATATGAATTCCGCCTTAGCTGGGTACTCCAACAGGGAGCAGCGTCTCGCAGAGATCCTTGCAATCTACGACTGCTGCGACCTTATTGAAGGAGACCCTTGTTACGAGGATCTCTTGGGCCTGGGGTACGATGACGCCGAGATTCAGGATTTTGCATCCAGATTGAACGACCAGGAAATTGTCACGATCCTTACCTCCGCCGATGGCGTGCTAGCCATAAGAATGGAAGAGCAGAATCTTCGCGACTTCTTGATATGCCGCCACTTCGCAAAAGAAGGGAACGGCAGTTTTGCGGATTTCATTCTGCATACCGCAGAAATGCCGAACGCGCCGTATCTCAAAGCCGCCAAGTCAATGGCTGAAGTGTGCGGAAGTGCGAGCGTGTACGACTACCTTCGAAGGGAATGCGAGAAAGCTTGGGATGAAATAAAGAATCGGGATGCGCGAATTGCCGATCAGTTCATAGTCACATTCAATCAATTCCTCCCCATACAGGCGCTCGCCTTTGCCTCAAACCGCATCGAAAACGCTGATTGCGCTGACGTATCGGAAGAAATTCTCGGCATGAATTCGACATCCGACGGATCTATGCCCCTGCAAATTTCTGTATCCCTGATGAACTCAAGCGAGTATTCGCAAACAGCCTCCGAGTTGTTCGTGAAGTGTGTAGAAAGAGGCACCGAGCGAGCGGCCGAGTACAACTGGGCATGCGGGCCGGACGGCGCTTTCGCTTACGATCTCGATCGTACGGGATTCGATTTGGAAAACAGCAAACTCGATGCCCTCGCTCAAAAATATCAACAATCGCATTCCCGCAATGTTGCAGCATGTCTGATCGTCTTGACGAGTTCATACCTCTCTTCAAGGGCCCAGCGCGTTTGTCAAAACGGCATAACGTACACATACAACACTTTGACCTTCAATTTCACATCAGAGCTGGCCGAGCTCCACGCCCATTGCTTCCGGGCGCTCTCCGTTCTGGTCGAAACCGAATTCAGCAGGCAAGTTAAATCCACTTTTCGGCAGCACTTCTCGTTCTATGATAAAGAACCTGAAGCGGAGCACGCAGAAGACATGCATTCGGTGCTCTCGAGGATCGAAGATCTATTCCCCAAATATATAAGCGAAGACTCGACAATCGACCTCTCGTGCAGCTTAAGCATCAACCAGATTTACGAAACATGCGCGCAGAACCTCCCTCTGAGCCTCGATGAGTTCCGCCAGAGCACATTCGACGCGCTTGGCTTGGAGAACTCCGAGTCTCCCGTAGAGAAAGAACCGAGGATATCCGCGGAAGAGTTACCGCTAGAACGACTGACCGAAGTCCTGGGCAAGCTAGCCGAAGATTATGAGATTTCCGGTAAAGAGTGGGAGTCGGGCAGGGCTATCGGAAAAGTCCTTCTGGAAATCGCCAAAAGTACCCCAGATACCGCCTCAAGCATAATCGCTCGCAATATCGCATTGTTGCCCTCGACGATCCCCGTCCCGTACGATGCACTTGATTATCTTGCTGAAACCATCGGCAGGAGGGCCCTTAGAAACGAGTTGAGCGCGGTGGTCGACGTGAGCGACCATTCGGCCCTGTTTGACTATCTTGATTTGCTAGCAATAAAGAACGGGCCCGACAAGGAGGAGCTCGACGAGATTCTCGCAAGACTCGATGACGGCAGAACGCATCTCTGCTTGGAAGATTTGGAGATAGTCGAGCCAAAGCATCCGGGCTATATCCTCAAATATGCTTCTAGGTTTTCCGAATATACACACAATGATAAGGTTTGGCGGTTTTTCGGCAACTGCGGAGACGAGAAGCACGTCTCCGCTCTAGATTCGTACTTCGGATCCAATCCCTCACCGGCTGTCAATTTATATTTTCTTGCACTTGAAGGATATCCTACTTTCGACTTTAACCTCGCTTTCCTACGCTGCCTTTTACGTCTTGACAGTTCAATGATTGACCGTTTTTTGGAATACGCTGCCAACCTCAACTACGGTCAAAGGCACGATCTCCTGCGAAGAATCAGCTCGTTTTGGACCGACAAGGACGATCGCGCTTGGAATCTACTGAAAGCATTGATCGATGAAGCGCTGAGCGAACCACTCGGCAGGTTTGAAATGGCCGCTTTGTTTCCCGTTCGTGACGCAAATGCGCTCTTGAGCGATATTTTTTGGGAGCGCCTGGAATATATCGTCCGCGAAAGGATCGCCGACGCAAATAGTCTCTATAGAATTAGCTGGGCCTTGTCCGATTGCAATGACGAGGCGAGGGTCAGGGCTATCACCCTCATTCTGACGCTCGATAAAGATGGGATATCGTTTAACCATTTGGAGCTCCGTCGATCTTCAATGAGCGGGTCCCCTGAAAAAGGCTTTATTCCAGCAAAGCGCAAGGAGATTGAGGCGATTGACTCGATTGCTGCTCAGCTGCCCGCAGGTGTTGCATATTTAAAACACAGAGAATGGCTGTCAAAAGTGAGGTCATCAATTGAAAGAGACATCGAAGACGAAAAGTGGAGGCTATTCCACGGCAGGCAGTAATCGACTTTAACACCTAGAATTAGGAAAAGCCTCGGGGCTCCTGCCTAGCCCTTCGACCTGCACTGCGTGCAGAAGACGGTCGAGGGCGAACCGTGGTGCAGCTCCATGAGCTCGAGCTGCATCGCCCTGAACAGGTCCTCGGGCTTGTTCAGCAGCCGCTCGTCGATGTTTGTGTCAACGGCCTACTGAATACTGTTCAGTTTTACGCTACCACTGACAGCGAGGTCGAAGTGGCTCGTTGCCATTTCGAAGCCGCGCGCGGCGCGGAAGGGCGGCGTGGACCCCGAGGCCACTGCCTACAAGCTCGACAAGATGATTTGGTTGCTCTGCACAGGCGACTTCTACCGCGAAGGGGGTCCCGGTGGCGGGCATGATAATGTCTTGGCAGCCCAGATGAGTGACGGGGCGCAGAGCGCCAAGGCATGGGATGCAGTTTCCTTTGGGCGCTGACTGAAACGTCGCCCTTGTTGGTATGATGAATTCGAACATATCTGAGCCCGATTGGAGATGATGGTTCGTGGATGACGTTGTCAGGCATGTTGAGCTCTCGTGCCCGACGTGTGGCTGTGTGGAGTTTTCGCACGATGAGCCGCCTGCTGGCGAGGACTACACAGATGACTGGGAGTTTACCTGCGCTCATTGCGGGCACACCTTCACCCGAAGGAGCCTGATCGAAGCCAACCAAAATGCCATCGATGCGACTGTCGAGGAGATGGGGCATGAGTTGGCGAGGACCGCGATGAAGGACATCGAGAAACAGCTCAAGGGGCTCGGATTCAAGGTGAAGAGATGACCGTCGAGACTGTCGTCTCCGTAGTTTCCGGCTTTGTCGCCGCACTCAGCCTTTGCTTCTCCGTTTTCACGTACGTGAGGGACAACCGGCTCAAGAAGCGCGCGGACGAGCAGGAGCGAAAGCTCAAAGAGCTCCAACTCGCGTTGAGCGAGATTCGGCTGCGCAGGGAGGCGGAAGAGGAGCGGAAGCGCTCGGAGTCCAAGGTCGAGGCCCGTCACGTGAGCGTCGGTCCCAAGAAGCACAAGTTGCGCGTGGCGAATACCGGCTGGGTTACCGTTGCCAACGTGACCTGCGAGGTCGTGGGGGAGGCTGGACCTTATGACCTCATGCAGGACAAGGAGCCGTACGAGCGGCTCCAGGCCGGGGGGAGCTTCGACGAATGGATGATTTTAGCGATGGGTTGCGCGTCGAAGTTCACCGTCGTCACGCGATGGACGGATCCTGACGGCAAGGAGTGCAGTCGAGAGAACATCGTTTCGGTCTAGGTGCTTATCGGTTATCTTTTGCCTGTTTCATGGGGGTGCAACTGCTGCGGCTACGTCCCCGCCCGTCGATATTGACTGGGCGTTGGCATCAGGCCGGTGCCTCTCGATGGTCGAATTTGCGCGGCGGCTATCAAGCAGGGCGGCGTTTTCAAAAGCGCGGAAAGGGCGCGTCACGGCCTTGCGGCTGCGACGCGCCTTATTTGTGTGATGCGCCTGCCGGTTTGATGGCGGGTTCCTGCAGATTTAAGGCACTTGTCAACCAATGCGCTTACTTCCCGCCTTGATTGCCAAAAAGCTACTTAAAAGTCAGAGCGAAAGGGTCTACGGCAGGGAATAGAACTGATGGGGGTCGCGCTCGCTCTTGCCGTGACACGCGAGCATGCCATCGCCCACGAGGCCCTTGAGCACGGCGGCAGCGGTCGTCCCGGATATCCCGGCCCGCTCCGCCAGTTCCCGGGTGGTCACCTTGCCCTCCGCGCTTACAAGCTCGATGGCGATCTGCACGTTCCTCGACATGTGGGTCGCTTTCGCGGGGAGGATGCCCCCGCCCGTGCGCACGACGCGGTCCTCGGGCGCGGTGAAGTCTACGAGCGGACAACCTAGGGGGTTGCGGCACGCGCTGACGATATGCGTACTATGGCGGTCCGCCGCGCCCTGTGGGAGCCGTGGGTCTCGGGGTTTTGCCTGATGCGCACCTGCTCCGACCTACATGGGTGACCGCGCACCAACGCCCATGCGGGAACGTTAATAGGTGGTCACAAAGAACGTTGCAACGCCCTGGTAGAATGGTCGCTAAACAGGAAGGGGAGGTTCCAGCATGGACAGCACCGAACAACCCGCAAACGCCGACGCCGCACGGCGCCCCAAGCCCCTGCTGACCGTCGAGCAACAGATGGCCCACATGAAGGAAAAGGGCATAACCTTCGACCTCTGCAGCGAGGAGGAAGCTGCGAAGCACCTGCGGGAGAAGTGCCAGTTCTTCCGCATCTACTCCTACCGGGAGCTCTTCGACAGGCGCGAGGGCGGTGCCCGAGCCGGCCAGTACGTCAACCTGGACTTCGGCCACCTGAAAGCGCTCTCCAACCTCGACCGCATGCTCCGCGATGCCCTGCTTCCCATGACGCTCGACATCGAGCACTTCATGAAGGTGCGACTGCTCTCCGCTGCCGAGGATAACGGCGAGGACGGCTACGCCGTCCTGCGCGACTACCTCAAGTCGCTGCCGAGGACGCAGCTCGACTTGGTAAATGGCGAGCTCAACCGCCGCAGGAACGACCCCTATGTTGGTTCGGCGGTCCGCAAGTACCGCGTCGACATGCCTATCTGGGTGTTCTGCGAGGTTGTTCCGCTTGGCATGTTCTCCGGTCTGGTGAAGTTCTGCGCCGACCGCTGGAACGACGTGGAGTTGCGGAAGATCCACTACCTCCTCAAAAACGCGCGTTCGGTCCGAAATTTCTGCGCGCACGGGGCGTGCTCGGTAAACGGGCTGCTCCTGCGCGGTGCGAGCGCGCGACCCCCCGGCGGTGCTCGTGAACGAGCTGACGTCGGCGGGGATTCCCAAGAGGCTCCGGTCGAAGTGGCTGCGTGGGGAGCGCATGGTCAACGCGTGCTCGACGCTCTATCTATACCATAAGGTCGTGCCCGAGGGGACCGCCCGGTCGGAGCGCGAGGCGGCGCTCAAATCGCTGTTCGACGCGGTGGAGGGCTGTGGGATTCCTCAGGAGAACGCGGCGGCCGCGGCGCTTCTTTTCATGAAACGTTTGATCGTGGCGGTGGGGGTGCTAAACTAACACCACATAACAAAGCCTTCGGGCTTATCGGGGCGGGATTGCGCAAGCGGTTCTGCCCCGTTTTCGTTTGACATCTGGCTGCCGAAGCGGGCATAACGCCCACAGATGTAATAACCTTCGGGTTTTGTAAGGGCGGGACCCACTGCCCCTCGGCCTAGTTTTATTTACGGGTAGAAAACCTTGCAATACTAATCGTATGCAACAAAACTCCTCGGGGTTTCGTGGGGCGGGAGTACCAAAGCGCTTCTGCCCCCCGATTTTTATTTCCCCTGCGCCTCCCAGAAGGCAAGACGGACATCTCTGTACGTCCGCGACTACTGGATGTTGTCGCGGATGCCGTCATTGTTGCCTGCACTTTCAATTCGGTACTGTCAATAATCTTTCGCAAATTCAGCCGCACCCATGCAAGCCATCGGCGCAACGGTGATGTTTCCTACGCCTCAACCTCCTTGAGCATCGATACATCCAGGTAGCGTCTGCTGCCCCACTCGCTCTCGGCGATGTACTTGAGCCTGGCGGTGACGAGCATGAGCGCCGACTTGCCGTCGGGGAACGTTCCGACCACCCTCGTGCGGCGGCGGATCTCGCGGTTGAGCCGCTCGATGGCGTTGTTCGTGCGGATCCTGACCCAGTGGCCCATTGGGAAGGCCGTGTAGGTCAGCGTCTCCGCGCAGCCCTCGCGCACGACCTTGGCGGCCGCGCCGAGCTTCATCGCCTCGATGTCGGACGCCACGACCTTGTCTTTGGCCATGGATGCCTCGAGGGATTCCTGCGCATGGATGGCCTTGAGCATCTTGGCCACCTTCTCGCGCTTCTGCCCGGGGACCTTGCCGAACACGTTGCGGTAGAAGTGGACGGTGCTGCGCTGGTACCTGGCCTGCGGGAACACCTCCTCGAGCGCGCCCAGCATGCCGAGCGACTTGTCGCCGGTGACCATCCGGACGCCCGCGAGGCCGCGCCCGCGCAGCCACAGCAGGAACTCCTTCCACGAGTCCTTCGACTCGGTGAAGTCCTCGGCGCAGCCGATGACCTCGCGGTCCCCGTCGCCGTTCACGCCGATGGCCACCATGACCGACACGTTCTCGTACGACCCGCCCCAGCTGCGCTTGAGGTGCACGCCGTCGACGAAGACGTAGGGGTACTCGCCCCCGGGCGGCCGGTTCCTTCATTCCTCGACCGAGGCGAACGCCTTGTCGTTGAGGTTGGAGACGGTGCCGGCGGACACGCCCGCACCCCACAGTATCTGGCTGACGTCCTCGATGCGCCTGGTTGAGACGCCGGCGGGGTGCAGCTCGATGATGGCCTCCTCGACGCCGGTCTCGCGCCTGCGGTAGCGCTCGATCACGGCCGTCTGGAACGTGGCGCCGCGAAGCTTGGGGACCTCGAGCACGACCTCGCCCGCCGACGTGACCAGCTTGCGCTTGTAGTGGCCCGATCGGTAGGCCTCGCGGTCGGCGGTCCGCTCGTAGCGCTCGGCGTTCCCCAGCCCGTCGGCCTCCTCCTCGAGGAGCCGGTTGATGACGTCGCGCACGGTGTTTTTGACGAGCTCTTTGATGTCGAGGCGCAGCGACTCCTCGTCTATTGATACGATTGACTCGGACATGGCTCCAGCCTTTCTATGTCTTCTTCTGTTTGGTCGCGAAGAATCATACCGATGGCTGGTGACCATGTCTTTTGCTTTCCCGGATGTATTCAGCTGTCAATTTGCGAAAGAAATTTTACGTGACCGTCGACGCCCGGGGGATCGCCGGGTCCGCGAGCAGCCACTTCTGCGCGGGCGTGCCGTTGGGCTCGTAGAGCCACACCGCGTCGCCCTCCGACGCGTCGGCGCCGCTGACGTCGAGGGCCAGACCGGAGGCGGACGTGACCGTGTATCCCGCCCCGAGGGCCGAGACGCGCCACAGCTGGGAGGCGGAGCCGTCCGCCTCGGCCAGCACCGCCGACCTGCCGGGCTCCAACGTCAGCAGCATGCCGCCCGAGGAGATCCTGTAGAGGCCGGTGGCGGCGTCGCGCTCGAACGTCAGCGCGCCCGCGCCCGACGACAGGCCGCAGCCCGACGCAGAGGCCGCGGCGGCCATGGAGCCGTCGAGGGAGCTCGCCAGGCGGTAGGGGCCGTCGTCGATGACCTTCTCTAATGCGGTTGCTTTGTATCTAGCTTTCAGGTCGTATTTAGCGCTCCATTTGCTGTTCGATTCTTTCGTGACGTTAGATGCCGCCGTTAGATCAACCTTGGCGGCTTGGACTTTCCACTCTCTCCGATTCATCGCATATGCAACAATCCCGTTCTGAATCCCCGAGATGCTGGGCGGAAACAGCTGGTTGTCGGCGTTAATGGAAAAGCTCTCTTCCTTGGCATCCAGGTGTTGCTGAATGCGGTCAGCGTACTTCTCTGCCCATTCATCGGCCTTGCCATTTCGCACAAAGTAATTGTTGGACAGGTCGGTTGAGCGGTAGGCGTAGTCATCCTTTTGGTAGTTTGCCGTGTGGTCGGAGTGGGCGATTGCCATGAGCTCGTCGGTTAGGCCAAAGTACAGATGGCGCTGGTCCAGGTCTCCGTACCAGTTGTCGCTGGTGTCGTCCCGGGTTAGGTCCATCTGGCACCATTTGCCGTCGATCTTTACGGCGTTCCAGGTGTGGCCGTTGCCGGTGATGCGACCGTTGGCGATGTCCGCGGCGTCAAGGAGCTTGGAGTAGATGCGCTGGTAGTTCTCGCAGGTGCCCTGGTGGCGCGTGAGGCCGCTTTCGGCCGAGCACCAGTTGAGGCTGTGGTCGTACTCCAACTGGTCAAGCGTCCAGTCGTGGAGCCACAGCGCCATGTCGTATTCCGAGCCGTTTGTCTCCTGCCTGCACTGGGCCACGGCGTTGTTGACGATCTGCGTGACGCTTGGGCGGGCGGTGTCGTTTACGGTCACCTCCGCCGTGGTGCGCAGGTAGTAGATCCCCTTGTCGTTTTGGGGGTCGTATCTGTCGTTGTCCATAAAGTAGAAGTAGATGCGGTACGCGCCCGACGCCGTAAAGTCAAAGGTAAAGTCATGGCCGGCGGAGCCCAGGCTGTAGTAGCTGGACCATGCCGGGCGCGACGGGTCGCAGACGCTTTCGTGGCCGCCGCCGTCCCAGTAGGTGGGCGCGTCCATGCGCGCCTTGGCCTGGGATGAGCCGTTGGCCTGGGTTACGTGGAAGGTCGTCGCGGTGCCCGCGGGGGCGTCGTTCCACGAGACGGTGAAGGTGACGCCGTTTTGGGTTGCCGTGGCGGAGTGGGCGTAGGTGGTTTGTGACGTGGTGGAGATTGCTTCGGGTGTGGGGTTGGTTTGGGCTCGCAAGGATGGGGCGGGGGTGCCGGTTGCGGAGATGCTGCCGTTGGCGCCTTCCGTGTTGGCTGCGCTGATGCCGGTGGATGTTGCGGTGCCGTCCTCTACGGTATCTGCTGTCGCATTTGTGTTGGTGCCGTCTTCAGCCTTGCCTGTGTCGCTGCTCGTAGCGTCGGCTTGCGCTTGCTGCTCGGCTGTTGTCCGAGGCTGGATGACTTCCGCAATGGCTGCCATGGGCATCGTCGCGCTGGCCATAGACGTGCACGCGATCGCGCAGAGCAGGTAGTAAAGGGGTCGTTTCATAGCGGAGCCTCTCGGTGAGCAGCCAATAGGGTCCGAAGGCAGCTCCAGGCCAGCACTCCGCACATATTTTGTTGGGGTTAATATTACGGGAACACCAGTCAGCATCAGCGAACTTTCTGGGGGATGTTGGGATGGGTACCGTAGAGGACCGGGCGATACATGCAGGGGGGATGCCCGGGATTGGTTTTTCGATTCATAAGTTGCTCGAAGCAGCTATGCCGCACCATGTCAGTCTCCTTGGGTGCGAACTTAAGCAGACGGGTGATATGTTAACGATTGAGCTGTTATTTTCCGTGTACTCGTCGGGCTGAGGTCGTCGCGGTCTTAGTGGCCTCCGCCCGACGAGTTTTGCTTTAATCCGATGGTGGGGTCAAACGGTGGAAGAGTGATTGGTCTATTGGCGAGAAATATTGCACGTCGTTATTTAACTCGGCGATTCTTGGATCCAGTCTGTCGTCGGTATATATCAAGGCGCAAAGGTCTTCTATAAAACGTTTGTGCCTATTCTCAATACCTTGGTTATAGGGGAATTCACCCTTTTTAGACCCCCATGCTTCTTCGATTGCGCTATCGAGACATTTAATAAAGAGTTCGCTGTGGCAAGCAAGCTCGTATACGGCGTCATAGCCTCTGCCAGCTCTTACCTCGTACCAAGACAAAGGCTCATAGTAGGCCAGAACATTGAGAACTGGCAGGAGGCATTGTTTTGGGAAAATCGATATCTCGTTGACTCCGTAGAAAGTTTGATAATTGAGAATGTAGCTCAGGAGTTCCGAGATTGATACCGCCAGTCTGTTGCAGGCTCGGAGCGAAGCCTTTTTGTAGTTAAGTAGTTCTATCGTTATATTTACAAAAACGTATCCCATTTTCGTATTAACGCCCTTGAGCGAAAGATAGTCGGCGGGTTTTACCGGGTTTAGCTCTATACGCTTATCATAAAAGCGCTCTAGGTATTTAACTCCATCAAAGTTGGGCCCGTATACTCCTTCGAGCGAATTAGCTAGCTGTGAAATATCGGTCGAATATACTACGACAATGTTATCTTGCTGAAACAAAGTCTTTGCTTGCTCGAGTACCTTTACAGCGAATTCTGGCCGGCAGCGATCAAGTTCATCGATAAAAATGACGGCTCGATGTGCTATCCCGGGAAGATAGTTTCTTACGAGCTCGTCTATTCGACTTCGGAGCTTCTTCTCTTCTTTGTATCTTTCGAGAAAATCGACGCCGTTAAAGTCTTTAACGAAATTGCTGACGCTGAGGTTTAGCCCGAATACCGAGGCCGTTGTCTCGATGATATCGCCGATGCTTTTCCAGGGGTCTACCTCTCCATGGACGGTTGATTTGTCTACTGACATGGCGATTGTTGCCAATATGGGCAGGATTGGATTATCGAAATGATCATCTTCCCAGGCGTTGAAATAAATGGGCAGAAATGGGTTGGCTAGAAGATCTTTTGCTGTGGCACCAAATATCGAATCCAGTTTTGCGGTGTCCTGCTCGAGCGCCGGATTTGCCATTCGCAGGACTCTTTCGACCTGTTTTATAAAAAACGTTTTACCTGAGCCCCAGGGGGCATTGACGAGAATCGTATAGGGAGGTTCTACAGCAAGAAGCATTTGCAGGAATCTTTCGACCTCGCCATGCCGGCGCAATGGATCTTGAGATATCGCAGCATCAATGGCCTCAGGCGTGGGCTCTTCGTCTGCTCGCTTCATGGTGGTTGCCTTCTTTCGCATGATTTGATTGGGCGGGTGCTGAACATATCGTTTGAATCGGGTTATTGCTCGAAAATACTGAGACCGGCTTCGTTCTCGCAATTTGGATTAGCCACAAATGTAGATAATCTTGGAGGGTGAAGCCGGCCATATATCTTATGGTGTCGTTGCCTGGGGGCTTTGCCTACTCAAACTCCACCTCAACTTGACTGTGCTCGTAAATCTTGAGTTCGTTATCAATTTCGACCCGTTCTACCATCCAGCCAATGGCGGAGCACTGTCGTATGAATGTATCAATCCGGTTCTCACCTTTTAGATTATGGATGGTGACCACTACGCCAAAACGCTGTGGATCATGCGAACCCTTTTGATATCTAGAGGACTTGCGAATCATCATGCCCCACATTGGGTTGGTATACACTTTTTTGGGCTTACTACGGCTGGTTAGCGGTTCGGATATGTGCTTGACATTGTCCCATTTTCGCAGCTTTTTCCGAGCCTTCTCTTCATCGGTCGTGCAGCTTTCCTCACCCTGGTCGTTGGGCAGCAGCGACTTGATTAGCCCGTCGTTTCCGATTCGCCCAAAATGCAAATCGAGCTCGGTGTCCGTATAGTCGACGCCTTGGTTTCTGTTGCATTTAGGGAAGTAGCACAGGGTCGCTCTCGCAACGGACGGGTAAGATGTGCCCGAAACGGGGATAGGAAAGTTGAAGTTATAATTCTCGCGTTCGGTGGCCACGCCGCTGAGCATGAATCGAATTTCGTCGTTACTGGTTTCGAGTATCTTTTCAATTTGGACGGGAACGATGCCGTAGCCAAGTCGATCCATGTCTTCGGGTTTTGTCCACGCACATGCAGCATCGATTAGCAGGGCCTTGGCAAGTTCACAGCTCAGGTGCATCTTATAAATGAGATAGGCAGCTTTTCGTGCAATTAAGGGAGCCGCAAAAGAGGTGCCGACAGCCGGATAAGCACCGGTCCCGCAGCAGGCGGTTATAGCATCACCCTTATCCCCTCCGTAATACGCGAGGTCTGGCTTGTGATGAAAGCTTAAGACTGGCCCTCTTCTTGTGTAGGACGCTGGTTCGTTGTTTCTATTAACGGCGTTGACAACAAGGGCATTAATGGAGTCCGCTGGGGAACCAAGATATGTGGGTTTACCATTTTCCTGGTTAGTGCCAGCAACAACGAAGAGGACGTCGTATTTCTGCTGCAGTTTGTCTAGCAGGGCCGCTTCGGGCGATATGGAGTTTCGAGACACTTCCTCCATTGACCCCAAGGAGATGTTCCAAACTTTGATGTCTTGGTTCTCGGCAACAATGCGCTCAATGTGCTTCATTACCGTAAACGAACTGAACTTGCCTGCGGTTGCAACTCCAAAATGTCGAACTCTAAAGTGGCCACAATGGTCGTCTAGCGATGGATTTTGGGCCTGAGCGTCAACGATCAATGAGCTGACACATGTGCCATGTCGATAATCGCCTGCAGTGGGATTGATGCCTTCGGGTAAGCAGCTTCTGTAGTCTACCCAGTTGCTGAAGTACGTTGGGTATTTCTCTTCAAATGGAGTGTCGATTACGCCGATGACGGGCTCATCGGTGGGATATTCAGGGAGGCTGCTGATGGCGGGGGAGGCTGAGCCTTCGTCACTCATAGGTGCGTAAGAAGACAGATCGATAACCGACATGGCTACAAGATAGGGGGCGCGCTCGAGCAGCGTTCGATATTCTGTTTCGGTTAATAGAACGCTGTTCTCCAAGAGGTTTGCAGGGGATACGTCAATGTGAAGCTCCTCAAATAGGTCCTGCGGGTCCCTCTCCGTTTCAAATAGCGTAACGATTGCGTTTTCGTCGGTAGCCGCTGGCGGCTTTTTTTTTTTTTATTTCTTTTCCGATATCTCGATT
>OAWX01000933.1_pt1 | contig 14735 bp, 9 predicted proteins | sample 1495571 | NCBI WGS metagenome assembly OAWX01 (sample SAMEA2580265, study PRJEB22360) | human gut metagenome | biome: human gut; feature: human-associated habitat; material: faeces | place: Denmark | collected 2008/2010 | reverse complement strand
TTGGAGACAAAGATAACAATTTATATATTTAACCCTCAGGGTTATTCATTGATCCGGAATATGCCTTTTTGAGTGTTCCATTATGCGGGGAGAAGCACGTGTATATGTTTGAGTGTATGGAAAATTGCATCCTCACTGTAACCCTATGAAAGTTTATTATTTTAATTAATAAACAGGAGGATTATGTTCGGGCAGATTTATTTTAGGGTATTGGGGATAGGATGCTTTTTGAGTATGGCTTTATTGTCGTCAGCACAAAGCAAACTGGACAGTTTGCATCATCTTAATGAAGTAGTGGTTACTGCCAGAATTAATAAGGAGGTAATTCCGGTGCAATCTTTATCAGGGGATAAGTTGGAGAAACTGGCTGCACATTCGGTAGCGGACGCTATACGTTATTTTTCCGGAGTACAAATAAAAGATTATGGTGGAATAGGCGGGTTGAAGACCGTTAATATCCGAAGTATGGGAACGAATCATGTGGGAGTGTTTTATGACGGTATTGAACTGGGTAATGCGCAGAATGGAGTGATTGATTTGGGACGTTTCTCTTTGGATAATATGGAAGCTGTCACTTTATATAATGGTCAGAAAAGTGCCATTTTCCAACCGGCGAAAGATTTTGGTTCTGCAGGTTCTATTTATCTCCAGTCGAGAACACCCGTTTTTCGGGAGGATAGGGCTTATCATGTGAAAGCGACTTTTAAGACGGGCTCTTTCGGAGTTGTCAATCCTTCTTTGCTTTGGGAACAGAAACTGAGTGAGAATGTGAGTGCGTCACTTAGTACTGAATATATGTATACAACCGGAAAGTATAAATTTACTTATGCGGTGGATGGAGGATATGATACTACGGCAGTACGCCGTAATGGGGATGTCAATGCATTGCGTGCTGAGGGCGGCTTATATGGCAAGATAAAAAGTGGTTACTGGCGTACGAAAGCTTATTTTTATAATTCAGAACGTGGATATCCCGGTGCTGTTGTGCGGAATCGTTTCTCACATGAGGATCGCCAATGGGATACAAATTTCTTTTTCCAATCTTCTTTCAAAAAAGATTTCGGTGATGTGTACAGTCTGTTGTTGAATGCCAAATACGCGTATGATTATCTGCATTATCTGGCAGATCCCCAAAAGGAGGAGGCTACCATGTATGTAAATAATACATATCGCCAACAGGAAGTTTACTTGTCAATGGCTAACAGGGTTACTCTTTTTCCTTTTTGGGATATAAATATTTCAGCGGACTACCAATGGAATAAGCTGAACGCTAATTTGACAGATTTTCCTTATCCCCGGAGAAATACGGCGCTGGTAGCGGCAGCTACCTCTTTACATTTTGAGCGTTTTAAGTTGCAGGCCAGTGTCTTGGGAACTTTTGTAAATGAGAACGTTGCTTCAGATACTACTTCGGCCGGGAATAAAATGGAATTTACTCCTACCGTTATCACTTCCTATAAACCTTTCAAGAATATTGATTTAAGTCTGCGTGCTTTTTACAAACGGATATTTCGTATGCCGACTTTGAACGATTTGTATTATACATTTATAGGGAATATAAAGCTGAAACCTGAGTATACTAATCAGTATAACCTAGGATTCACTTATCAGAAATTATCTTCCGGAACCTGGCTGCAAGCACTGAATGTGCAATTGGATGCGTATTATAATGAGGTGGAAAATAAAATAATAGCTACTCCTACCAATAATTTCTTTCGTTGGACAATGATTAATATGGGACTTGTTAAAATAAAAGGAGTGGATGTCGTTTTGCAAGGACTTTGGAAGTTTGGTAACGATTGGGTATTTGACAGCCGGTTATCATATACGTATCAGAAAGCACAGGATTTTACAGATAAGTCGGATAAAGATACGTATGGGGGGCAAATATCGTATATTCCCTGGCATAGTGGCTCGGCTATATTAAATGCCGGATATAAATCATGGGAATTGAATTATAGCTTTATATATACGGGAGAGCGCTATGACGTTTCGGCCAATACTCCGGAGAATTATCGTCTTCCTTGGTATACAAGTGATTTTTCTTTGGCAAAGAAATTCAGTTGGAGAAAGTATGATTTCAAGTTGACCTTGGAAGTAAACAATATTTTTAATCAACAATATGAGGTGGTGAGGTCTTATCCGATGCCCGGAACTAACTTTAAATTCATTTTAAACTTAACGATATGATTGTGAATAATATTCTTTCGCGTGTCTTGCTTGGTATATTAACAGGCTGTTGTTTACTGGCTTGTCGGGGCGAGCTTCCGGTTCTACCTTCTGACGAGATAGATGTTGGCAAGGATCCTTTAGGGGGCGTCAGTATTAAAGGAATGTATCTTCTCAATGAAGGAAATATGGGAAGTAATAAGTGTACGCTTGATTTTTATGACAGCACTACCGGTAAGTATCATCGTAATATTTATGCCGAGCGGAATCCGTCCGTAGTGAAAGAACTGGGGGATGTTGGAAATGATTTGCAGATTTATGGAGATAAGCTGTATGCCGTAATCAATTGCTCGAATTTTATAGAGGTGATGGATGTGGAAACGGCACAACATCTGGGGCAAATAAATGTGACAAATTGCCGGTATATCACTTTTAATGATGGAAAGGCTTATGTAAGTTCTTATGCAGGCCCTGTCGGAATAGATCCCAATGCGCGTCCGGGAAAAGTGGTTGAAGTGGATACGACAAGTTTGGCTGTAACCCGTGAAGTGGTAGTCGGCTATCAACCGGAAGAAATGGTAATAAAAGATGGAAAACTTTATGTTGCCAATTCCGGCGGTTATCGTTTTCCGGACTATGACCGGACGGTATCGGTGATTGACTTGAAGACTTTTCAAGTTATTAAAACAATTGATGTAGCTATAAATCTTCACCGTATGAAACTGGATAGATACGGCCGTATATATGTGAGTTCGAGAGGAGATTATTATGGAACGGGATCGGATGTTTTTATTATAGATACTCAGACAGATCGTGTGACAGGAAATTTGGGAATTGCTGCCAGTGAAATGTGTTTGAGTGGAGATTCGATTTACATGACAAGTGTAGAATGGAGTTATGTGACGGAAAGTAATACTATTACTTACGCCCTCTATGACGTGAAACAAAATAAAATAGTATCCCGCAATTTTATTACTGATGAAACTGAAACAGAAATAACAATTCCGTATGGGATAGCTGTAAATCCCGAGACCAAAGAAATATTTGTAACGGATGCAAAAAGTTATGTTGTACCCGGTTATCTCTACTGTTTCAGTCCTGAAGGAAAGAAAAGATGGAAAGTCAGGGCGGGGGATATACCGGCTCATTTTGCTTTTACAACGAAAACATTTCAATAACTAATAATGAATAAAAATGGACAGGAAAATTTTAAGACTAGCATTAGTCATTGCAGTTTCTTTGTTTGTAGGAACTGTATTCACAGGATGTAATGATGGAGAAGATGCTTCGGAGCCTTACCTACTGAAAAAGGAAGACATCCGTGTGTCGCAACCGGAGGGTGGCTTTGCGGTTGTTGTTGATCAACTGTTGAAGGTACGGGTTGAAAGTGAGTCGGATGAAGGGATCTCTTATTTATGGTTGCTGGACGGCAGTGAAATTGCCCGGACAAAAGATTTGGAGTATATGTTTGAGGAGGTAGGAGAATACGAACTGATTTTACGTGCGTCACAAGGTGAGAATCATTATGATTATCTTTTTACGGTCACAGTAGCTTTTGATAATATCGAACCGGCTCCTGAAGGAGCAACGGCTTATATCACTAAAGTTCTTGATTTTGTTCCGGCCGTGGGACAATTTACTAATGCGTTGCCGGCATATGACGAAGGAGACACACAAGAGGTTATGAACGAAAAAGTATTGGCAGCTATCGGTAACAATAAAAAGGGGATGATTTCTTTAGGAGGGTTCGGAGGATATGTCGTAGTAGGTTTTGACCATACAATAACTAATGTTACCGGAAAACGCGATTTCCGGGTACTTGGCAATGCTTTTTATTCTGCGGCCAATCCAGACTCTGATGCACCGGAGGGAGGAAGTTGTGAGCCGGGAGTGATCATGGTAGCTTATGATAAAAATCAGAATGGTATGCCGGATGAGGACGAATGGTATGAGATTGCCGGTAGTGCTCATGAAGACGCTGCACTGGAATTATGGTATGACAAGGCTGTAGCTGCGGGAAATGATGTGGAGACTTATCGAAACTATGAAATCACTTATTATCGTCCGGAAAAAGAACCGGAAACTTCGGAAGAAAGAGAGAAATATATCCGGTGGGAAGATAACCGGGGAAATTCGGGATATAAAGTGAAAAATACATTTCATAATCAGTGTTATTTTCCGGAATGGATAAAAGAAGATAAGATAACATTTAAAGGGACTTGTTTACCTCAAAATGCTGTTGATGAAAGTGGACAAGGTAATTATTTTGTTTTGTATAAATTCCGTTATGGTTATGCTGATAATGAGGTGAACACTAAAGATGAGTCTGCTATTGATATAGATTGGGCAGTAAATTCAAAAGGTCAGAAGGTACATTTGCCGGGAATTGATTTCATAAAGATATATACCGGTGTCAATCAGGAAAATGGTTGGTTAGGTGAATGTTCCACTGAGATATCAGGGGTTGAGGATTTGCATGTTTTAGGAGTTGATATCGATACCCGCAAATAAGTTAAGAAATAATTGATAATAAGAATTTGAAATGAAAAGGTATTTTGTATTGGTAGTTGTTGCCTTGGGGCTGTTTTTTACAGCATGTGATGAGGAGGAAAATTTGAACTCATCTGTATGGATCGGGAGTGAATCGGAAAGTAATGTGATTGCGCAGTTAGATACATTGTATCTGGATGCCCGGATTGAAAATCTGTCTGGGGCGATGAGATATTTGTGGACAGTAGACGGAAAGGAAGTTTCAACCGCTTCAACATATAAGTTTTCACAGCCTAAGACTGGAGAGTATGTTATAGGACTGGCGGTATCGGATGATAAGGGAGAAAACCTTCAAACGACTATGACAGCCAAGGTGGAAGGGCGGTTTGGCAAAGGTGCCTTTATTTTGAATGAAGGAAATATGGGGAATGAAACCGGAACTTTGACTTTTGTGGATTCAAAAGGCATAGCGGTAGATAGTGCATATTATCGGGTAAATCAAACTTTGCTTGGTAATGTCTGTCAAGACCTGTTTACAGTGATAATAAGATGTATATACTTTCTCAAAATGGAGCCAAAAATGGTGGTGAAGGGCTGCTGACTATTGCGAATGCTACTAGTTTGGAGAAAGAAAAGGTTTATGATAATACTACTTTGTCCTGGCCGTCCAATTTGGCTGTAGTCGGAGAGAATCTTTATATTCGTGATAATAATGGAGTTTATATGCTGGATACTTCCACCGAAGTTCTGACTTTTGTTGAGGGGACGAAAGGCGCTTTGAAAAATCGTATGGCTGTGGTTGGAGACAAAGCTTTTGTGATGGGCAATAAGCAACTTTTTGTTATTCAAAACGGGACTGTTATACATACTATTTCTTTTGAAAGCGCTTTATCCGGTGTTGCTAAAACATATGATGGAAATTTGTGGGTTTCATGTACAAAGCCTGCGAGTATTATAAAAGTCAGTCCGGTTGATTATAAGACTATTGATTCTCATACTTTGAATGTCAGTATTGGTGCCGGGTGGGGAGTTGCCCCTGCTTTTTCTGCTAAAGATGATATTATCTATTTCAGTAATGCCGGCTTTAAGCTATATCGGCATATTTTTTCTCAGAATGAGACGGAAGAAGTTGCTGATATAAAAGAGTATGTGGAGGATGCAGGGATTTATTATAACAGTTTGGGAGTTGATCCGGTGAGTGGGGAAGTTTATTTTGCCACTCTGAAAGGATATGCAGATTATAAAACCAATGATATTGCTATTTTTGATTTCAATAAAACACCGGCTTTACAGTTTGATATAAAAAATAAGAATAGTTTTCCGGCAGGAGTTTTCTTTACGGAGAATTTTAAGTGATCATGAGTTTCTAATTGATAGTTTTTGTTGATAGGGAGACTTCTTCCTCTATAAAAAGGATATTCTTCTCAAAGAGTATATTTTTATATGTGGAGGAAGTCTTTTTGTTAGTTTATATTGTGACCTTGTGTGATTGGAATGTAATTTGTTTTAATAAAATGAATAAAATAGTAAGCTTTCTAAAGAAACTCCTTAATTTTACATTGTTTACTAAGACTCAAACTAAAATATAGACTTATACTGCTATTGACATGAAAATTTGCAGACTGGGCGGATTACTTTTACTGTTATTTTGTATGCATACAATAGTGTATGCGCAACAGGTGAGGACTGTCAGGGGAAGGGTACAAATGCTGGAAACCGGAAGTGAAAGGAAACAATCTTTGCCTTCTGCCAGTATTGTCGTCTTGGAAAAGATGGACTCTGCTTTTGTAAAAGGTACGGCAAGTGACAAAAACGGTCGATTTACTCTAACTTATCAGCCACAGAAAAAGAAAGAATATCTGTTGAAGGTTTCATTTATGGGAATGCAGTCTTTCTACCGTGCATTGGGAGATTCCGTATCTATAAATGCGGGCACTATCGTACTGAAGGATGATGACCTTCAGATTGATGAGGTGGTAGTGACCGGAAAATTGAGGGAAGTGGTTATGGAAGGAGATACGACTGTTATCAATGCTTCTGCCTACAAAACTCCCGAAGGAGCTTATCTGGAAGACTTGGTGAAACGTATTCCCGGACTGGTGTATAACAAAAAAGACCATTCATTGACTTACAACGGTCAGCCTATCAGCGAAATTAATGTAAATGGGGAGTCTTTCTTTTCAGGAGATAAAAAGACCGCGCTTGAGAATCTGCCGGCAAACTTGATTAGCAAGTTAAAGGTGTACGACAAGAAATCAAAAGAGGAAGAATTTACGGGAATCAGTTCGGGAGAAAAGAAATATGTGCTTGACTTGCAAACCAAGGATGAACTGAATAAGACTTGGCTGACAAATGCGACGGTAGGGTATGGCAATAATAAGAAGAAGGATCTGGAGGCACAAGTGAATTATTTCCGTAAGAATGGGGAAAACCTGTCTTTTATAGCCCGTTCTACTAATAGATATCAGAACAGTACATACAAAGATAATATCAATAATTCGCTGGGATTGAATATGGCACATAAATTTGGCGGAAAGTTTTCTTTGAATGGCCATGTGAATTATAATCTTAACAGGAACGGGAATATATCTTCTATGTATCAGGAGCAGTATTTGACTGGTGGCAACCAATATTCGGCCTCTGCCAACGAAGGAAACTCTAAAGGACGGTCGGTCAATTCCAGCTTGATGGGAGAGTGGAAAGTAGATAAAAGCACGCGTGTCAACTTCAGTGGAAATTTCGGGTATACTCCTAATCAAAATGAAAGTAACAGTCAGAGTGCTTCTTTTGACGCTCCTCCCGGCGTAAACCATGAGAACTTGTTCAGTGATTTTGAGTCTGTTCCCCGGGATATAAAGGTGAACCGTAGTGAGAATCGGTCACGGTCGGAAAATGAATCCCACCGCTACCATTGGGCAATGGGAGTGATGAGACGCCTGAACGAAAAAGGAACAACTCTGGGACTGAATATTCAGAATTCCGATTCGTGGGGAAATAATGAAAGTTTCTCTCTTTCCGAGACTACCTATTTTCGCTTGAAGGATAAGAATGGGAATGACTCGGTACTTTATCGTAACCAGTATTTGAAGTCACCCCAGCGCAATAATTCCTGGAGGGTGGGACTTTCGTTTACTCAACCTGTCGGAAAGAAGGTACGTCTGCGGGTGGCATATAACTGGAGTACTCGGTATGAACGGAGTAACCGCGATACTTATGAATTGTCTTCCCTGGCGAGTTCGGATATTTACGGTGAGTTACCTTCCGGTTACGAGGCGGGGTATGTAGATAGTTTGAGCAACCGTAGCCACAGCCGCAGTAATGGGCACGACCTGAATGTAGGAGTCAACTATTCGGATGACACATGGATGTTTAACGCATCACTGGGGGTTACGCCGCAAAGGCGTACCATTGACCGGAAAGTAGGGAAACTTTATGCGGATACTGCCATGAATATGATTGATTTCCAACCTATGATATGGATGAGCTGGCGGAAGAAAGAGATGCGTGTCAGCCTGAATTATAACGGTAACACCCGGCAGCCTTCTTTGTCGGATTTGATGCCGTTGACGGATAATAGCAATCCGCTGTATATCACCCGTGGAAATCCTGACTTGAAGCAGATGTTTAGTCATAATATACGTCTGAATTTTCAGAACTCACCTAAAGGTATATCTGCAAACCTAGGCGGACAGGTGGAGCAAAACAGTGTTACACAAGTCATGATATATGACGTGCAGACCGGTGGACGCGAAACGTATCCGGTCAATATAAACGGTAATTGGAATTTGTTTGGAGGGGCTAGCTGGTGGAAACGTTTTGGACATTTCTCTTTAAGATTGGATATGTCCGGTAATCATAGTAACCGTGTAGGTATGATTAATGAAGATAAAAGCTTACAGCCGGAAAAGAGTACAACCCGTGATACCGGATTGAATTGTGAGGCACAGGCATCTTATCAACCTTCTTGGGGAGGCATTGACTTATCTACTTCCTGGAATTACCAATACTCGCTTAATTCTTTGAACGATAATGATACCTATACGCGTTATTATAATTTCGGTCTGAATGGTTATGTTGATTTTCCTTTCGGGTTGCAGTTGCGCACAGATGCTACGTATAATCTTCGTAGCGGAACGAATATTCAGAAAGGGGAAGATGATGAAATATTGTGGAATGCCGGTGCTACATGGCGTTTCCTGAAGAAGAAGGAAGCGGAATTGTCGGCTTATTGGGCGGATATTCTGGGAAAGAAAAAAAGTTATGGGCGTATGGCTACTTCTGATGGCTTTTATGAGTATCGTACGCAGGAAATAAAGGGATATTTCATCGTCACTTTTAAATATAACTTTCGTTTGATGATGTGAGTTTTAGAAAAAAGTCGTATGTTTGCTACACAACCATAAAATTAAGTTTACTATGAACGGTAATTATGTCATTAATATCGGTCGCCAACTAGGTAGCGGCGGAAAAGAAATAGGAGAGAAACTGGCTGCTCGTCTGGGCATTGACTTTTACGATAAAGAACTGATTAATCTGGCATCTGAGGAGAGCGGATTATGCAAAGAGTTTTTTGAGAAGGCGGACGAGAAAGCTTCGCAGGGAATTATCGGCGGATTATTTGGTATGCGTTTCCCCTTTATCAGTGAGGGAGCCATGCCTTGTAACAATTGTTTGAGTAATGATGCACTGTTCAAGGTACAGAGTGACGTTATCCGTCGTTTGGCGGCAGAAAAATCCTGTGTGTTTGTAGGACGCTGTGCTGACTATATTTTAAGGGAACATCCCCGTTGTGCCAATGTTTTTATCTCGGCTTCCAAAGAAGACCGTATCATACGTCTTTGCCGGATTCATAATGTGAATGAAGAAGTGGCGGAAGAGATGATAGAGAAAGCCGATAAAAGACGTTCGGAATATTATAATTATTATAGTTATAAGACATGGGGAGCGGCAGCTACTTATCATCTGTGTATTGATTCGTCTTCTTTAGGGATTGAAGAAACAGTACGGTTTGTAGAAGAATTTGTGGCTAAGAAGTTACAATTAAGGTTTTGATTCGGAGAAACTGACTAGGTAGTAAATAAAATAAAGCCGGCTATTCCTTTTATGGAGTTGGCCGGCTTTATCATTTATATAAACTAAGCTTGATTTACATCATTGCCAGTAATATCATTTGTCCCGTTAGAATGCGGAGGAACATAGATAATGGATAAACAGTAGAGTAACCTACTGCCGGAGCATCTCCGGATGTTGTCTGATTGGCGTACGCCAATGCGGGAGGGTCGGTATTACTACCGGCAATCAATCCCATGAGGGTAAAGTAGTTTACTTTATAATATAGTCTGGCGATAGCACCGATAATGAGTAACGGAATGACGGTAATTAAGAAACCACAACCTACATAAAGTAATCCATCACCCTCGACAACCGTTTGTACGAAGTTGGCGCCGGCATCTATACCCACACTGGCAAGGAATAGCACAATACCGATTTCACGAAGCATCAGGTTGGCGCTCATGGTGGTATAAGTCACCAGGTGGAGTTTATGACCGAAGCGTCCGATAAGGATTGCAACTACCAGCGGACCACCTGCCAGACCAAGTTTCAATGGTGTCGGCATACCGGGGAATGCGATAGGAAGACTACCCAAAAGGATACCCAGGAAAATACCTACGAAAATAGTTACGATATTCGGAGTATCCAAGCGCTTCAATTGATTACCTAAGACACCTGCTACACGCTCTACTGCATCCTGCTGGCCTACTACCATAACACGGTCGCCTACTTGCAGTATCAGGTTGGGATCAGCAAACAAGTCCATACCGGAACGATTGACACGGGTTACATTGACATCGTACATACTACGGAAGTGCATAGAACCCAGCGTCTTTCCGTTGATTTCCGGTTTGGTGACCAGGATACGGCGGGATACCATTGGGAGATCTTGTTTCTCCCAGTCTATATCTACTTCCTTACCGATGAATACGGTAATGGCGGGTGCATCTTCTTCAGAGCAGACGATAAATAGCTGGTCGCCTACATTGAAAATAGTCTCATGGTTCGGAATGCTTACGTGTCCTTCGTGACGAATGCGGGAGCAAACGAACTGACGTCCTAGAAATTCTTTAATCTCAATCAGTGTCTTTCCACTGATAGACTCGTTGCGTACCTCAAGGCTCAACATATGCGGCTTATGGTGTGCATCTCCGCTCTGCATTTTCAGGCTTTCTTCTTCTTTTGCCATATTGACACGGAAGATGTAGCGGATAGCGATGATAGAACCGATAATACCTACTACGCCGAGCGGATAAGCACAGGCATAACCCAATGCGATCTGCGGGCCGTTGTAGCTCAACTGGTTCAGTGCTTCGTTGGCAGCACCAAGTCCCGGAGTGTTCGTTACAGCTCCGTAGAGAATACCTACCATCATCGGCAATTCAACACGACCGTTCCAAAGGTAATAGAGCCCCAATGCAACAGCAATATTTAACACTACGATGCCTACAGCCAACAGGTTCAATGTCATTCCCCCCTTTTTGAAAGAAGAGAAGAAAGACGGCCCCACCTGAAGACCGATACAGAATACGAACAAAATCAATCCGAACTCACGGATGAAATGTAGGATGTGTGTATCGGCCGTGAAGCCGAAATGTCCCATTAGGATGCCGGCAAACAAAACAAATGTGACGCCCAAAGATACACCGAATATCTTTATCTTACCGAGATACACGCCGGCTGCCACTACGAATGCGTAGAGGAACACGATGTGTGCCACGGAACTGGGGTCCCACAATAAACTTTGTAACCAATCCATAATTTAGTAGTTTTTATAATGTCTTTTCTAAAAACGGGTGCAAAATTAGTCATAACATTGGAGCTAATCAAATAAAAGAAGAACTAAAAATTGCGGGAAAGAAGAATTTCCATACAGATTCTATACAAAGTGGAGGTGTGCGAATTTTCTATAAAAAGAAGTTTCGTTTGAACTTATTAATTATATTTGCAAGTCGAACAACAGACATTTGGAAAGAGACAGATAAAAATAGAGACAATATTAATTCTTGTTTTAATTTTAGATAAACTATGGCAGACAAAAAAGAAAAACTCTTCTCAGACTTTTCTCCTGTCTCCACCGAACAATGGATGGAGAAGGTTACAGCCGACTTGAAAGGTGCTGATTTTGAGAAGAAGCTCGTTTGGAAAACGAACGAAGGATTCAAAGTGAAACCTTTCTACCGGATGGAGGACTTGGAAGGGTTGAAGACGACAGACGCACTTCCCGGAGAATTCCCTTATTTAAGAGGAACCAAGAAGGACAACAATGAATGGCTGGTACGTCAGGAAATCAAAGTGGAATGTCCTAAAGAGGCCAATGCGAAAGCACTGGATATCCTGAATAAAGGTGTCGATTCACTTTCTTTCCATGTAAAGGCAAAAGAACTCAATGCGGAATATCTTGAGACTCTGTTGAATGATATTCAAGCTGAGTGTGTTGAACTGAACTTCTCTACTTGTCAGGGACACGTTGTTGAACTGGCTAATCTGCTGGTAGCTTATTTCCGGAAGAAGGATTATGATGTGAAGAAGCTGAAAGGCTCTATCAACTATGATTTCTTCAACAAAATGCTGACCCGCGGCAAGGAAAAGGGTGATATGGTGCAAACTGCTAAAGCACTGATTGAAGCTATCCAACCGCTTCCTTTCTACCGCGTACTGAATGTGAACGCATTATCGCTGAACAATGCCGGAGCTTATATTTCTCAGGAATTGGGGTATGCACTGGCTTGGGGTAATGAATACATGAGCCAATTGACCGATGCCGGTGTTCCTGCTGCTATAGTGGCTAAAAAAATCAAATTCAACTTCGGTATCAGTTCCAACTATTTCCTTGAAATTGCTAAATTCCGTGCAGCACGTCTGTTGTGGGCGAATATTGTAGCTTCTTACAATCCGGAATGTTTGCGCGACTGTGATAACAAAGGTGCTAACGGTGAATGTCGTTGCGCGGCAAAAATGGCGGTTCATGCCGAAACTTCCACTTTCAATCTGACTTTGTTTGATGCACACGTGAACCTGCTCCGTACACAAACTGAAGCGATGAGCGCTGCATTAGGTGGTGTGGATTCTATGACAGTGACTCCGTTTGACAAGACATACGAGACTCCAGATGAATTCTCCGAACGTCTGGCACGCAATCAACAACTATTGTTGAAGGAAGAATCTCATTTCGATAAAGTAATTGACCCGGCTGCCGGCTCTTATTATATTGAAAACCTGACAATTTCTATTGCACAGCAAGCATGGAACTTGTTCCTGTCTGTAGAAGAAGCCGGTGGTTTCTATGTAGCATTGAAGGCGGGGACTGTTCAGGCTGCTGTCAACGAAAGTAATAAAGCCCGTCATAAAGCGGTGGCCCAACGTCGTGAAGTATTGCTGGGTACTAACCAATTCCCGAACTTCAATGAAAAGGCCGGAGATAAGCAACCGGTTGAAGCAAAATGCTGCTGTGGTGGAAAAGACCATACTTGTGAGAAAGATGTGGATACATTGGTATTCGACCGTGCTGCCAGCGAGTTTGAAGCATTGCGTCTCGAAACGGAAGCATCCGGCAAACGTCCGAAAGCATTCATGCTGACTATCGGTAATCTGGCTATGCGTCAGGCACGTGCACAGTATTCTTGCAACTTCCTGGCTTGTGCCGGTTATGAAGTGGTTGATAATCTCGGATTTGAAACGGTAGAAGCTGGAGTAGAAGCAGCTATGGCTGCCAAAGCTGATATTGTCGTAATCTGTTCAAGTGATGATGAATATGCGGAATATGCAATTCCTGCATTCAAGGCATTGGACGGCCGCGCTATGTTTATCGTTGCCGGTGCTCCTGCTTGTATGGACGAACTGAAAGCAGCAGGTATCGAAAACTTCATCCATGTCCGTGTCAACGTACTGGATACCTTGAAAGAGTTTAACGCCAAACTATTGAAGTAAGATGAGAAAAGATTTTAAAAACTTAGATATATATGCCGCATTTCAGCCTGCTAACGGTGCTGAATGGCAAAAGGCTAACGGTATCTCCGCTGACTGGAAAACGCCGGAACACATTGAAGTGAAGCCTGTTTATACAAAAGAAGACCTCGAAGGAATGGAACACCTCGGCTATGCTGCCGGACTTCCGCCCTATCTGCGTGGTCCGTATTCAGTAATGTACACGCTTCGTCCTTGGACTATCCGCCAGTATGCCGGATTCTCCACTGCTGAAGAATCAAATGCTTTCTATCGCCGTAACTTGGCTTCCGGTCAGAAAGGTCTGTCGGTAGCATTCGACTTGGCTACTCATCGCGGTTATGACCCCGACCACGAACGTGTTGTGGGCGACGTAGGTAAGGCAGGTGTGTCTATCTGTTCCTTAGAGAACATGAAAGTCCTGTTCGATGGCATTCCTTTGAACAAGATGTCCGTGTCTATGACAATGAACGGTGCGGTACTTCCTATTATGGCATTCTATATCAATGCCGGACTGGAACAAGGTGCCAAACTGGAAGAAATGGCAGGTACAATCCAAAACGATATTCTGAAAGAGTTTATGGTGCGTAACACCTATATTTATCCGCCTGCATTCTCTATGAAGATTATTTCCGATATCTTCGAATATACTTCACAGAAGATGCCGAAATTCAATTCTATCTCTATCTCCGGTTACCACATGCAGGAAGCAGGTGCTACGGCGGATATCGAGTTGGCTTATACATTGGCTGACGGTTTGGAATATCTTCGTGCCGGAACTGCCGCAGGCATCGACATTGATGCGTTTGCTCCGCGTCTGTCTTTCTTCTGGGCAATCGGTACAAACCACTTTATGGAAATTGCCAAGATGCGTGCCGCACGTATGTTGTGGGCGAAGATTGTGAAACAGTTCAATCCGAAGAACCCGAAATCACTGGCATTGCGTACTCACTCACAGACTTCCGGTTGGTCACTGACCGAACAAGACCCGTTCAACAACGTGGGACGTACTTGTATCGAAGCTATGGCTGCCGCTTTGGGACATACTCCGTCTCTGCATACCAATGCAATACGCATCT
>OAWX01000932.1_pt1 | contig 14738 bp, 10 predicted proteins | sample 1495571 | NCBI WGS metagenome assembly OAWX01 (sample SAMEA2580265, study PRJEB22360) | human gut metagenome | biome: human gut; feature: human-associated habitat; material: faeces | place: Denmark | collected 2008/2010 | reverse complement strand
CGGATCTGATTGGTGAGAATCGCGAGCAAAAAGGGAAGCGGCTCCCCTTGAGCCTCGAGGCCATCCACAATACGTGCGGTGCGGTCGGCAGAGGCGGTGCAAAAGCTTTCCACCAGCGCTTCCGTGGTATAGCGCGAGCAGTTGCCGACAGAAGCTTCAATTTGTTCAAGCGTCAATTCGCCCTGAGGAAAAAGCAGGGAAAGTTTCCCGACTTCCTGCTTGGCGGCGAGAAGATTCCCTTCCACGAGATCGGCAAAGGCTTCAAGCACATCGCGGGCGGCCGTCTGGCCATTAGCGCGCATGCGTCCGGCGAGCCACTGCGGCAGCTGCGCGCGCTCCACGGGATCACCCTCGACAACGGTGGCGGCTTTGACGAGCGCCTGCCACCAGGCAGCTTTCTGCCCCTGCCAGTCTGGACGGGGCATCGTAAAAAGCGTCACCACGCCGTCGACCGGGCGCTCTACAAATTCGGGGAGCGCTTTATTGCCTTTGATGCCGGGACGACCTGACGGCAGCCGAACTTCGAGGAACTTTTTGTCGTCGAACATACCGATGGATGCCGCGGCATCAGGAAGCTGCGACCAGTCGGCCGAGGCTGAAAGCTCAAGCACCTGACGATCGGTATACCCCAGTTCCCGCGCTCGGCGGCGCAGCAGATCCGCTGACTCAAGCATCAGCAGATCTTCACTGCCCGTTACCAGCCAAAACGGAGCAAGTTCGCGGCGATTGGCGAGATCGGCAGCGAGGCTGCCGGCATTAAGCGCCATGATGAACCTTTAAGGCGTATCGGTACTCGGGCCCTTGGCGGCGCCAAGACGCTGCACGATCTGAGAGATCAGGTCGTTTTCCATGTCGTCGTAAAGCACTTTCTCTTCACCTTCGCGCGAAAGGAATTCACTTTCCGAATAGGTCAGATCTCGGGAGGTCGCGAGCCGCGTCGTTTCAACGAAATCGAAACCGTCGGGGGACACAACGCGGAATTCAAGCGTCATGGTGAGTTCATATTCGCGCGCTCGACCTGCGTCGTTGATCGACAAAATGTCGCGGCTGCGGTTGACGGAGAGGAGTTCCAAAATGGCGTCTGCCTCCTTTGGAGAGCTGACGACGCGAACATCGGATCCTGATTCAATGACGCGCTTTAAAAGACCGGAAAAACGGGTGTTTTCCGGCATCTGCAGATAGAGCGTTTCAAACGGCGCGGAGAATTGGCCGCGCAGGCGAAAGCCGCAGCCCGAGAGGACGACAGAACCGGCCAGAGAGCCCAAAAGCGCAAAAACCGAACGACGGGAGAGGTGCTGCATGCAGAAGATCCCAAAAATGAACAGGCGCTCGAAATTAGGCAAGCCCACAAAAGAATTCATTATAAAGAGGCGGGGCTTTTGGCGGCATATTGGCAGCCGCAAAGAAACGACAGAGCTCCTGTCGTTAACAGAGAAAAAAACGGCGCCCTTCAATGCTGAAGGACGCCGTCTCAACCGGCCTTAAAGCCAATGACTCATTGAGTATCGCTTTATTTGGCTACGACATTCACGAGCTTTTGCTTCACGATGATGACGCGGCGAACCGGAAGGTCACCCACAAACTTCTTGACGTCCGGATTGCTCAGTGCGGCAGCGCGGATCTCATCCTCACTGGCTTCAGCAGAAACCGTAATGGAGCCGCGAAGCTTGCCGTTCACCTGGCAGACGAGGGTGAGCTCATCGGCCTTGATGGCATCTTCGGAAACCTCGGGCCACTTCGCATCAATGAGGTCGCCCTCGATTGCGATGAAGCCGAGCTCTTTCCAGAGTGCGGTGGTGATGTGCGGAGCAATCGGGTAGAGCGTACGCAGCAGAATGGATGCGGCTTCCTTCAGAGCAGCTTTGCCGCCTTCAGATTCCGTACCCTTAAAGCCGTCGATTGCGTTGAACATCTTCATGCAGGCTGACACCACCGTGTTGTACTGCATGCGGGAGTAGTCGTAGTCGGCTTGCTTCAAGCACGAATGAATTTCGCGGCGAAGATGACGAGCTTCGTGGCTGAAACCCTCAGAAGTCGATGCTTCCGCAGCATTGTTCAGGTCGGTTTGATGCGCATAGGCCCAGTTCCAAATACGACGCAGGAAGCGGAACGTGCCTTCGGCACCGGAATTCGACCAGGCTGCCGATTGATCTGGAGGACCGGCAAACATCACGAAACTGCGGGCCGTGTCAGCGCCGAATTTGTTGATAATGTCGCGCGGTTCAACGACATTGCACTTCGACTTGGACATCTTTTCGATGCCGCCGAGCACCACGGGCTCGCCGTCTTCCTTGGAGATCGCTCCAACGGGACGGGCTTTGTCGTCGAACTGAACCTCCACTTCGTCAGGGTAGTACCAACGGCGGTGACCATCGGGCATATCCCGGTAGTAACACTCGGCCATCAGCATGCCCTGAGTGAAGAGGTTCTTAAACGGTTCGTTGTACTTCACGAGACCGAAGTCGCGCATCACCTTTGTCCAGAAACGGGCATAAAGGAGGTGCAGCACAGCGTGTTCGATGCCGCCGATGTATTGATCCATCGGCATCCAGTAGTCGGCGCGCTTGTCGACCATTGCTGTCGTGCAGTCGGGCGAGCAGTAACGCTGGAAATACCAGGAGGAATCGACGAACGTGTCCATCGTGTCGGTTTCACGTTCGGCGTCCGCGCCGCACTTCGGGCACTTGACGTTCTTCCAGGCATCGCACTTCGTAAGCGGATTGCCTGAACCGTCCGGCACGAGATCCTCAGGAAGCACGACCGGGAGATCTTTTTCAGGCACCGGCACAGGACCGCAGTGCGGGCAATTGATCATCGGAATGGGCGTACCCCAATAGCGCTGACGAGAAATGCCCCAGTCGCGCAGACGGAACTTCACTTCCTTTTGTCCCAGCCCCTTGGATGCGAGCTTGGCTGCAATGGCGTCAATGGCGTCATGCATGCTCAGGCCGTCGAATTTGCCGGAGTTGACAAGATGCGTTTCGCGCGCCTTGTCGCCATACCATTCCTGCCAGGCATCGGTAGAGAAGGTTTCACCGTCAACCGCAACCACCTGCTTGATCGGCAGACCAAACTTTTTGGCAAATGCAAAGTCTCGTTCATCGTGAGCCGGGACAGCCATCACGGCGCCTTCGCCGTAGCCCATGAGGACGTAGTTGGCAATCCAGACTTCAACGGGTTCACCCGTGAGCGGATGCTCGACGTAAAAGCCCGTCGGGACGCCCTTCTTCTCCATGGCAGCCATGTCGGCTTCCGACACGCCGCCCTTGGCGCATTCAGCAATGAAGGCCTGCAGATCCGGACGATTTTTGGCGAGGTAGGAAGCGAGGGGATGTTCGGCAGCGATGGCGACGAACGTCACGCCCATCAGCGTATCGGCACGCGTCGTATAAACGGAGAGGCGCTTCTTTTCGCCGGCCAGTTCGTACGGGAAGCAAAGCGTCACGCCTTCGGAACGGCCGATCCAGTGCTCCTGCATGCGGCGAACCTGTTCGGGCCAGCCGTCAAGCGTTTTGATGTCGTCAAGGAGTTCCTGCGCGTACTGCGTAATGCCAAGGTAATAACCCGGAATTTCGCGCTTCTCAACAATCGCGCCGGAGCGCCAGCCGCGGCCTTCAATAACCTGCTCGTTGGCCAGCACAGTCTTGTCGACCGGGTCCCAGTTGACGATCTGGGTCTTACGGTAGGCAATGCCTTTTTCCAGCATCTTGAGGAACAGCCACTGGTTCCACCGATAGTACTCGGGCTTGCAGGTAGCGACTTCACGCGACCAGTCGAAAGCAAGACCCAAGGGTTCCATCTGGGCCTTCATATCGGCGATGTTGCTGTATGTCCACGCAGCAGGTTGAACCTTTTTGGCCAGGGCGGCATTTTCGGCCGGCAGTCCGAAGGCATCCCAGCCCATCGGCGTCATGACGTTGTAGCCCTTCATGCGGTGGAAGCGGTACATGACGTCATTTAAGGTGTAGTTGCGCACGTGGCCCATATGCAGCTTGCCGCTCGGGTAAGGAAGCATGGAGCACACGTAGAACTTGGGCTTGGGATGGCCATTGGCGTCTACGGCATCTTCTTTGGCACGGTAGACGTCTTTGTCCTTCCACATCGCCTGAACTTCGGATTCGACCTCCTGCGGGGAGTATGTCTCGCGCATAACGCTCTTTGTCCAGTGTGAATAAGTTGGGGGGAAATTTGAGAATAGTTGTTAAGTATAGCCGCCAGACCTTGGCGGGAACGCCTTCAGATCCCTCTGGAATACCTGCTGAGTGATGCAAGTGCGGCTCACTGAACCGGCTTTTCCGGTTTGCAATAGAAAACTACGATATTGTCCTTAGACTTTGAATATGCTGTGCTGTTTGGCAGTTTTGAATCGAAGCGGTGCAGTTGGCTCTGCTTGTGCTACCTTTTCGGCCGCAAATTCATTTCTTGCATTGTCTTCAGAAAAACTACTCCATCGAAAGTCTGCCTATGTCGAGCGATATTCTGGCCAACCTCAATCCCGAGCAGCATCGGGCAGTGACCGCACCTGAAGAGAGCGTTCTCATTCTTGCCGGCGCAGGATCCGGCAAGACGCGAGTGCTGACCACGCGCATCGCCTGGCTGCTTGAGCATAATTTGGCGACGACGGGAGAGATTCTGGCGGTGACCTTTACCAACAAGGCCGCCAAAGAAATGCTCACGCGTTTGGAAGGCATGATTCCTTATGACCTTCGCCGCATGTGGGTCGGCACTTTCCATGGCCTGTGCAACCGTATTCTGCGCATTCATGCGCAGGAAGCGGGACTGCCGAAAACCTTCCAGATCTTGGATTCCGGGGATCAGCTTTCGCTGGTGAAGCGGCTCATGAAAGCTGCCAATATTGATGTGGAAAAGACGGATCCCAAGCAGGTCGTCAATTTCATTAATTGGTGCAAAGAAAACGGACTGAGGTCTTCGGGCGTTTCAGCAAAGGATGCGTCCGATCTGCGTCTCGGGCTTTACCCAGCTTACGAGCGGGAATGTCAGAAGCAGGGAGTAGTGGATTTCGCAGAACTGCTTCTTCGCTGCTACGAGCTGCTCACCCGCAATGACCTTGTTCGCGCGCACTATCAAAAGCGCTTCCGTCATATTCTCGTCGACGAGTTTCAAGACACCAACGTTTTGCAGTACCGCTGGCTCAAAATCTTGGCCGGTGAGAAGCTCGGTCCAAACGGTACGTCTTTGAATGCGGTTTTCGCGGTTGGTGATGACGATCAGTCCATTTACGCTTTCCGCGGCGCCAACATCGGCAACATGGCGGACTTTCTCAAGGACTTTCATGTTGAGAAGCCCATCAAACTTGAACAGAACTATCGCTCGACAAAGACGGTGCTGGATGCCGCCAATGCTCTGATTGCCAATAATGACGGACGTTTGGGCAAAAACCTTTGGACAAGCGGCAGTCAAGGCGCAAAGATTTTGGTGAAGGAGCTCGAGAGCGAGATGGATGAAGCCGCTTGGGTGGTGGATTCGATTCGTCGAGCCCAACGCCTTACTGGAGGCGATGCGTCTTGGCGTCAGTTTGCGATTCTTTATCGAACGAACGCTCAGTCACGGGCGCTTGAAGCCGAACTGACGGCCCGAGGCGTGCCGTATCGCATCTATGGCGGTCTTCGGTTCTTTGAACGCGCGGAAGTCAAAAATCTGCTGGGGTATCTCAGGATGATTACCAATCCGTGGGATGACACCAGCTTTCTGCGGGTGGTTAATTTTCCGACGCGCGGCATCGGAGCGAAAACCATTGAGACGCTCCAGGAGTCAGCCCGCGCAAGTGGTCAGAGCCTTTGGGCCACACTGATTCAAATGGGCGACCAGCTGTCGGGGCGCCTGGCAGCCTTTCGCGACCTGATCTTTACGCTGCGTGAGACAGCGCAGAATATGACGCTTCCGGATGCGGTGGCACATGTCATTAAGGCTTCCGGGCTCGAGGCCTGCTACGAAAAAGATAAGGATGGCCCGGATCGCCTTGAGAACATGAAGGAAGTGATCACAGCCGCTGAAGGGTGGTTTAAAAACGAAAGACTGCCGGAAGATCTTTTGGCTTTCTCGCCAGCTAATGATGAGGTTCCGACGCCGATGGAGGGGTTTCTCACGCAGGCTACGCTTGAAGCGGGCGACAAGAGCGAAGGCCAGAATGTCAATGCCGTGCAGCTGATGACCGTGCATTCCGCGAAAGGGCTCGAATTCCCCTGGGTATTTATCGTTGGCGCAGAAGAAGGTATCTTTCCGCATTTTTCTGCTGTGAAAACCGTTTCCGAAGGCGGTCAAGGAGGGCTAGAGGAAGAGCGGCGCCTGATGTACGTGGCTATTACCCGTGCTAAGGAGCGACTCGTCTTCACGCACTGCAAGGTTCGTCGAACATACGGCACAACCTTCAATAATCCGCTTTCATCCTTCGTTAAAGAAATTCCAGCGGAACTTGTGCAGATGGAGCCGCTCTTTGATGACGATGAGGATGATGATTCAGATCGACAGGGCGGCCATTTCTACGGACGCGACCGCGACGATTCCTATGGGCGCGGGGCTCGCTGGGGAGGCAGCTCATCGGGCTATTCCGGCGGCTACGGTCGTTCCGGTCAGGGCTACGGCGGTTACGGTTCAGGACGCAGTTCAGGCGGCTCGTATGGTTCTAACCGCGTAAGCGATGCGGTTGTTTCCGAGAGCGGGCGGCGCAGCTTTGCTGGCGCCGGCGCAAGTCTTGCGCCCGCTCAGCAGCGCCGGGCTGAAAACGATTGCGGTTATAAACCCGGCGACCGTGTTCGTCATGATGTTTTTGGGGCGGGTACCGTTAAAGCCGTGATTGGTTCGGGCAGTACGACGGTGCTGCGCATTACGTTCGGTTCGTCCACAAAAGATCTTCTTTTGCGGGTTGCCAAAGAGAAACTGCATCACGCCGGATGATTCTGCAGAAGTCAGCAGGCCTGTTGCGGCCTCTGATAGAATCCGAATCTTCTCCGGGCAGCCCCCGGAGAGAGATCAAGCACGGTGGGACCATAGTTCAACTGGATAGAACTGGCCCCTCCTAAGGGTCGGATCTGGGTTCGAGTCCCGGTGGTCCCACCACTGCCACTGTGCTTGAGGGCTGCAGAGGGCTTATTTTCCAATATAAACAAAGCAATTAAAAACTTGGAAGGCTGCAGCAGGGGGCGGCGGCCAACTGCATCGACAATCGGATAAGACTCAAAATGGGCCTTTACCGGTTAAGGAAGTCTTTAAAGACTCAAAGAGACTAACTGTCTACAGACTCAAAAACCAATATGCATGGGGCCTCTCCTCGGAGTTCTCTAAGGTTTAATAGGACTGCGTTCGAATTGAGGGGCTCGCCCCCAAAAAAAGAAGCACGTTGTCTCTTTGGTCAGCGTGCTTCTTTCTAGTGCCTGCGGAGAGTTAAGCGAGCAAATCCATCAAAGGGGCAATGGACTTTTGTTTTCCAAGATCAATCACGAATTGGATAATGCGCTGTCGCTTTGACGCATCCATTTCATTCACCGCCGCTTCGAATTTAGCGACGATTTGTTCTGGCGTGGTGCTGTCGTGCGCGTCAAGGGTTTTGTCGGCATAAACCGTCCCGTCCTTCATCACAATGGACACTTCAGCCTGACGATGCGGAAAGCGGCTTGTGGCTTCCGGACTTTCAATGACGTGCACTCGACGGGCAAGGTCAAGTACTTCAGGGTCGGTTCGCACGGCCTGCGAGAAGTTTGCTAAGGAGACGCTCCCTTTGAGCAGCGAAATGGCAAAACAGAAGGGAAGCGAAAACTTCGCTTCATCTTCGGTGGCCGTTTTGAGCTGTGAGGTCAGATCGAAAGCGACCTTGTAGGTGGCCACATCAATTCGTTCAATCTCTTTTGGATTAATGGCGTATTTGGCCATCAGTTTAAAGAGCACATCAAGGGGAGAATTGGTATGTCCGCAGGACGAATACACCTTGTAGAAAGCTGAATCGGACACCAGTGCATCTTCAGATAAATGGGTGAGGTTTTCTGTATGCGGTTCAGTGCAGGTTGCCGCTACGAAACCTTTTTTACCCAGAAGCGCAGAGTGAGAGCCCGTCAGCCCCAGCTTTGCGAGAGAGGCGGCATCAATCCCGTTTTGACAAGCTTCCGCAATATTGATGGCTTTGGCATGCGAGCCAAAGGACTCCACCAGTCCTCCTGCCATCGTCGCGGCGATACCAATAGCGTTATTGGTTTCTTCTGCGGACAGTTTGAGCAGACTGGCGGCTGCGGCCGCAGCGGCGATAGTCCCGCAAGTGCCGGTTGTATGCCAGGTCCGGTAATGGGACGGATTGACAGTGCGCCCCAAGCGGGAAAAAACTTCATAACCGAGAATGACCGCTTTTAAAACATCGGCTCCGCTGGCATTGAGGTGCTCGCCAAGCGCCAGTGCCGTCGGGACGGCAATTGAACCAGGGTGCCCAATGGCTGTACGGTGTCCATCGTCGAGTTCGCAGACATGTCCGGCAATGCCGTTGAGAAAGGCGGCCGTACGGGGTGAGCATTTGATTTGGTGACCAATGACAGTAGAGTTTCCCTGATCACCGTTTTCAATAAAGTACTTCTGGGCGATTTCTACTTGGGGATAATGCTCTCCGGCCACGGCGCAGCCAACCCAGTCCAATACCCGATAGGCGGCATCTTCCTTGAAATGCGGGGCAATCTTTTCCCAATCGCAATTGGCGATAAAAGATGCCAGTTCATTTTGAATATGTTCTTGCATGATCAGCTCTCAAGATGAAAAAGCACTGCTCTTAAAGTAGTGGAGCAGTGCTTTTAGTGCCAATGAAGTTACGGCTAAATTACGGAAGGATGAAGAGGTAGACAACCAAGAAGTTCACCACGCAGCAGCAAAGCAGCGGAACCATGTTGCGCTTTACAACGCGGAATGGCGATACGCCGGCCATACCTGCCACAGCCACAATGCCGCCCGTTACCGGAGACATCGTGCGGCCGAAGCCCGTCATGGTCTGCAGGGGCAGCAGCACGTCAGCAGCATGGACGCCGAACTTTTCAGCAATAGCCGGAGCGATAGAAGCAAAGGAGTAGAACGGAGCGTTGCCCGAACCCATCAAGAAGGCAATGATGCCGATGATGACGCCCATCACGATGATCAGCGACATGACGCCGAGACCCATCGATTCCGCCCCAGCAATCAGCGCATTGACTGCACCGATGGCCGTGAGGCCCTTGCCGAACACCTGACCCGCAACAATGAGGGTGACGACGACGGCAAAGTATTTGCCCATGCCTTCAAAGAAGACCTTCATGCTGGCCATGACTTCAACGAATTCACGCTTGCGGATGTATTCGAAGATCATGGAGACGAAAATCGTGATGATGACAGCTGCCGGGATGCCGAGCTTGATGGTCGGCAGACCAAAGTACTCAGTCACAATCGGGTTGAACGTGAGCAGGAGGAAGAGCGGCAGAACGGTGAGCAGAGCGTAGATCTTAGGAGCTTTGTTAGTATCGTCAGCTTCTTCTTGACGGAACTTTTCGCGCAGCGCTTCAAAATCCGGATCAAGTCCTTCGCGCTTGTCCCAATACTTTTGAGCAAAGTACATCGTCACAAGCATTGTCGGAAGCAGGGCCCAGTAAATACCCATCTGCCAATTCAGGAAGTAGTCGGCCCATTCAATACCAGCCGTTTTGCAGGCCATATTGCAAGAGGCGGAACCTGGTCCGAGGTCGAAGAAGCGGCCCGCAGCAATGACGCAGACAGCAGTCATTCTCGGGACACCGGCGCGGATGAACACCGGGTACATGGTGACCATCATTAGCAGACCGAGACCGGAAGCTGAGGGAATCGCCATACCAAGCAGCTGATTGACAATGAAACCGGCCATGGCGAGCATATACGGATTCTTGACGTACTTGAGCGGCGCACTGACAACGTCATAGAGCGAACGGCCGGCTTCAAGCTTGTCCATGTACTTGGCGAAGCCGCCCATGCACATAATGTTTAAGCCCAGTCCGCCGAGCGTGGTTGAAAAGACATCCTGAATGATTTTGAAGATGTCGAAGAATTCTGATCCCGTGCCCTTTTTCAAGGCCAGTCCGGGCTCTACATCAAGCAGTACGGCGCAGCACAACAGCACCAGGCCGGCAATCATCAAGACTGCCGTCGGATACACTTTTTTGATGATCAGATAGCCAACGCAAACAATCACAACGATTGCGATGGTATTCGCTATAGCTCCCATAGCTTGGTCTCCTTGGTGGTCTCTCGCCGCAGCCCCTCAATGGGAATGCATTGGGGGCTGCGATTTCTCTCGATTTGAAGCTGGTTACTTCACCGTCTCCTTGGGCGATTCAGCAATGGATTTATCCGTGAGTTCCTGACCGATGCCGGGAAGATCCGGAATCTGATACTTGCCGTTGACCGGCAGATAGTCGTACTTGCAAGTGACGCGATTGCCTTCGAGCAGCGCGTAGCGGTGCAGTTCGTGAATAGCAAAGTTAGGAATTGCACATTCAAGCTGCAGCGCAGCGGCAGTCATGATCGGGCCGCCGCAGACGTGAATCTGGCAGGTCGTGTCATAGATATGACCCATGTCGCAGATCTTCTTGGCTTCACTGAAGCCGCCGCAGGTACCCAGGTCAGGCTGAATCAAATCAATGATGTGGTCTTCAAAGAACGGACGGAAGCCCCAGCGTGTGTAGACGCGTTCGCCAGCGGCAATCGGAATATTGATGCCGTCCTTGACCTGCTTGAGCTGGCCGGGATTAAGGGCCATCACGGGCTCTTCATAAGCGGCGATGCGGAATTCTTCGATCATGTTGCCGAATTCAATGGCTGACGTCGTATCCGTCAGTGCATGAGCTTCAACAATGATGTCGATCTTGTCGCCGACAGCTTCTCGGATTGCCTTGAGTCGTTCGTAGCCGACCAACAGATCGCGGCGGGCAAAGCAGCCGTACAAATTACGCTTCTTGGCACGGCCTTCAAGGTCAATTTCGTTGACGTCAACTTTGATGGCGTCATAGCCGTCTGCCAATGCCTGTTCAGCAGCTTTCGCATACTGTTCGGGCGTCGTGAGAATTTCCTTTTTTTCCGCATTGCCCCAGCCGAACTGCAGTTGGCTCGCATACGTGCGGAGTTCGTCGCGGCATTTCCCGCCGAAAAGTTGGTAGCAGGGAACGCCGAGGACCTTGCCTTTGATGTCCCAAAGCGCAATATCAATGGCGCTCATGCCGGCAGAAACAACCGTGCCGCCGCCCTGACCCCAGAAGGTCTTCTTCTGCATCTTGTCCCAGATGTATTCGCTGCGCATGGGATCTTCACCGATCAGAAGACGAGCCAGATCTTTTGCCATGCCGAAGCCCGCAGAAGCCCCGACACCATATGCCATGCCGACTTCGCCAAAACCGGAGACACCTTCATCGGTGTTGATGCGGACGACAACCGGGCGCCATTTAGCTACAGCCGACTGAAGAGGATTCTTCACATCAATGATGTCGACGCTGACGATCTTCATTTCTTACTCCTTGATTAGTGGAAAAACATGCTTAGGTAGGGGGGTTCCACATGTTTTGCAACAAATGTAATTTGAACGAACGGCGTCGAAAAGCCCTAAAATATGTTTAAGCATAAGGTTGATTTGTTTTTATAAATAATCTATTTGAATTAATATTTCGATAGTTGAAAAAATGAATAAGTCCGATGAGTTGTTTTCATCTTTCTCAATGCTCTCGAAGAAAGAGAAGGAAGCGTTTCTACTTAAGATCAAATCCGTAGAAGGGGAAAGACAGACTAAGAAAGAGGAACCTTCCCTTCTGACGCCAGAGAATATTCAAAACAACCGTTTTGCGAATGATTTTTTCTGCCCTCATTGCGAATCTCGCCATGTTGTTCGATATGGCAAAAGACCTGACGGCACTCAACGATTTAGATGTGTAGATTGTCGGAAAATTTTTCAGGCTACAACCAATACCGTTTTAGGAAAGAATACATATCAAAATCAAGAGAAGTTGAGAATGTACGTCAACTGTATGTGTAAAGAATTAAGCGTTCGTCAGAGTGCAGAGATTTGTGGAATTACTGTCCCAACAGCATTTGCTTGGAGACATAAAATTCTCAATGCGCTGAGAAATACATGTGAGCACCAAATGTTATCCGGCACCGTAGAACTGGACAGAACCTTCTTTAACCTTTCATTTAAAGGCAGCAGACATGCATCTGAATTTAAGCAGATAATTGAAAAATATGATAAAAATAAAGAATCTCTGCCGCAAGTGTGTGTGCCGCTGGCTGTCGGAAGAGATGGTGGATTTACAGGGAAAGTTTCAACCTTGGGTTGCTCATCCACAGACACTATCCTGTCGGCAATAAAAGATCATTTGACACCACAGTCAAAGCTTCTTGCAGATGCTGAGATATCCAAAAACAATCAACACGGAAAAGTATTAAGGAATGTCAATTTAACGACTATTAAAGGTATCAATGGAGATAGGGCGCTTGATGCTGTACGAAAATTTAAGCAGGGAATTAATGACTCGATTAATCTTAAATTTCGAGGTGTAGCTACAAAATATATAAATGATTATGTTCTTTGGTATGGATTTTTGCACCTCTCTAAACAAAAACCAAAAGAGTGTGAGAATCTGCTTTACGACATCGCTTTATATAGTATTTGTTCAGTTAATACGCGGTCTATTGGTAAACAAATGATGCCGATTGAATTGTCGTCTGGCCAGAAGATGCTGCTGTCAGAATTCCTTGACGGACTAGCCGAAAATACTATGAATGATTGATATTTGTAATTCATTCATACATTTAACATATACATAATAGATCTTGCAAGTCCATATTTAACAACCTTGTGTTAGAACATTAATATTGGATAGGACTTGTTTGCGGTTGTATCCATTCCTCCATTGTTAAAATTGCAAAGAACCTTGTTAAGGCTGATAAAAAAAGGATCTATCAATGCTTAATGACCTCGAAGCATTGGAAGTATTTGCTTCTTTGTGTACAACAGGATCGATTCAAAAAACTGCTCAGGCGCTGGGTATCGACAGCCCAACAGCCTCACGTAAACTCACAAAGCTGGAAACGCAGTTAGGCAGACAATTGATCAACAGGGAAAAGCGCCCATTTGAAATGACGGCTGATGCCTGTGCGATTATTGGATCTGTTAAGAAGATTCTGAACCAGTCTGCGTTCCGGCATTTTCGCCCGAAAGTGATGTAGCAGATTGAAACCTACTACCGACGTCTGCAAAGCGACGACTCCATGCTGATCAGAGTCATGATCGGCAATGCTCACATCAACTTCGCGCCGAAGTTCATTTTGGAATATGCAGAACAGTTTCCAAAACTGCGCTTTAACATGCTTTCACCGTCGGATGTACCCAGTTTTCTGGAGGGCAAGGCGGACGTTATCTGTTTGAGTGCACAGGCACAGCTCTCCAACTGCATCATGCTGCCGAGAGGACGGATGATTTTTGTGCCGGTTGCGACGCCTCAGTATCTTAAAGAGCACGGGCCAATCAATCATCCTGACGATCTTCTGCATCACCGAGTATTCAGCAATCTTTATCCGAACAGCTTCTCGCTTAACTCGAACTATCAGCTCACGAAAAAAGGGCAGAGCTGCAGTTTTCAAGCGATCGATACGATTCGCTATTCGAATGTGGAGATGACTCGAAGATCTGTGCTTGAACATGCCGGCATAGCACCTTGCATGCCTTTGTTTTTCGTCATTGATGATCTTGAATGCCGGTATTGGGAGGATGGCATCGGCCAAGTCACCAAAATTATGTGGTTTGCAAGGATGATGATTGGAAAATTCGTCAAATTCGAATGTTTTCAAATTGGTGGGCACAAAAACTCGGTGATTACGAGAAAGAGTGTGAAGCTCGTCTAATCAAACTGTTCGGACGAAAATTTTTCCTTAATCTCATTCATTGAGCAGAAGCGTCCTGCAGAATACAAGACGCTTCATAGAGCACGAGCGCTAGTGTGCTAATTCCACTACCGCCATGATCTCAACAGGGCTGCCTTCGGGCAGTTCATTGGCACCCAGAGCAAGCCGAGCGGCTATGCCTGCCTCGCCCCATAGATCTTTAAAGACCTGAGAGGCACCGTTAATGACTTTAGGCTGATCCTCAAAGCCTTTTGCGCAGCGGACATAACCGACCACTTGAACGATCTGGCGAATGCGGTCTAAATCCCCAAGATCAAGTTTCAGAACTGCAAGGATGTTCAATGCGGCGAGCTGTGCGGCTTGCTGCGCAGTTTCGATGCTCATGTCCTCGCCGACAACGCCCTTGTACTGCAGAATGCTGCCAATGTCAGGCGTTTGTCCGGAAACGTAGACGAGATTTCCAACCCGTTTGGTAAATACATAGAGTCCGGCTGGTTTTTTGACTTCCGGCAGTTCTAACCCCAGTTCACGAAGCTTTGCTTCAATGTGCATTTAGTCCTCCATTAAAAGAGATCCAAAGTGATCGCTTATGCCTGGATCTGGTTTAAATCCCCGATGATATCGGGTTCAGAAAACAGGGCTGTGGCGCCGCCAGTGTGGAGAAACACCACATTGCTGCCTTTGGGAATACTTCCCGTACGAATGAGATCCATCAGTCCGTGGAAGGCTTTGCCGGAATAAACCGGATCCGTGAAGATACCTTCCGTACGCGCAAGGTATCGGATGTCATCATTGGCTTCTTTGTAGGGTTTTTCGTAGCCTGGTCCTACATATTCAGAGTGAATCACAAAGGGCAG
>OAWX01000925.1_pt1 | contig 14829 bp, 10 predicted proteins | sample 1495571 | NCBI WGS metagenome assembly OAWX01 (sample SAMEA2580265, study PRJEB22360) | human gut metagenome | biome: human gut; feature: human-associated habitat; material: faeces | place: Denmark | collected 2008/2010 | reverse complement strand
GCCCCAGGGCACAGTCCCAGGCGGCGCAGGTGCACTTCCGGGTGTCCGTTTTTTAAACAACCGCAACCCCCGCCATCCCCAGTACCGCCGCAATCGCAAACAGCACCAGCAGATGCACCGGATAAAACGCATAAAACGGATACTTCAGATTCAATCCTCGTTTTCCGTTATAAAAATGCACCGGGATCATAGCCAGAAAACAGGTGATTTCATTCAGACTCAACAGCGTAAGCACCGCACACCCGATTCCGATACAGTACATTTTATTCTTTCTCATATTATACATCAGCACAATCGTCAGAATTCCCATTGCACTGTAATCTGTCTTCAACAGCGTGGCCACTGCACAGGCTGCCACAATCACCAGCAGCTTGCCAACCGAAACCTTCCAGTTCGCCCTCTGCCATGCACCGGCATCTTTTTGCGCTTTTGAATCGATTTTCTGCAGGAAAATCATCATCACAAGGCCGATAAACAGAGTGAAAAATACATTCTGATAATTCAGATAAAACGGTTTTCCCGCAAATGCAAGGTCAAACGGAACTTCTGAAACCAGTGCGAAAATACCAAGATTCAGAGCATACTTTTTCACATCATGTGTATGTAGAAATCCCTCAATTAACAGAAAACAGAAAATTGGAAAACTGATTCGTCCGATGGCACGCATAATCATGTCCGCGTAATAAATCACAGCTGTGTTTCCTGTGGAGAGAAATGATGCGCCTCCGTCCGAAGCGTTCACCGCATCCAGAAGACCACGGGAAATCAGGATTCGGTCGAAAAGTACAGCTGCAGTGTGGTCGATCAGCATACAGACCATCGCAATGATTTTCAAGGTACTGCCGGGAATTTTACCGGCGCTTTTTACGGGTTTCGCAGTAGTAGCTGCCATATAAAACATCCTTTCTGGAACGCAAACGAAAGGCAGACTGTGCAAGCCGTCTGCGGATCAGGTTCCTGTAACGACAAACAGCAGAAAATCCTGCTGTTTTGCCAGAGTTGTAATACTATGATTATACGTTCTGAGGAGGTTAATGTCAAAGAAAAAACAGTTCTGAAATAACGCAGAGTATGGTAGAATCTGCCAGTCGGGTAAATGAAAATAGAAAGCGTCTCCGGGCTCATCCCAAAACGAACGGGGCAGCGTACCAATTCGTAAACCAGAATTGGTACGCTGCCCCGTATTTTAAAATACATCCAGGTCTTTTCCGTTCACGACATATCCGTCATACCCTGCATCCCGGATTTCATCCAGAATCGCGGCATCGCGCCATGCCATCTCGGCGGCAAGGTTTTTGTGGTTATCCTGTACATTCATATGGTAAATCCGGTGATACGTAACGAGCAGTTTCGGATTTGCCTTTTTTGCAACACCGGCAAGATCCGTGCTTAACGTATGCACTTCCCGGTGGTATTTCTGCCATTTTGGTTCGCGGCAGGAGATTCCGGCGGCGTATTCCACTTCGTGCAGCAGGATATCACAGCCTTTCGATTTTTCTGCCACGAGATCCAGCGGAGCGGTATCGCCGGTGATGACGATTGTGCGGTCCGGTGTGGTGAATTTATAGCCGTAGCATTCCAGTGTTCCGTGGCTGACCGGAAAAGCCTCCACCGTAACCAGGTCATCCCGGTAGATAATGCCGGATTCAATTTCTGTTACCTCAACGCGGTAGCCGGATTCGTTTGCTTTTTCGAAACCGTGAATTCGGAAATCAATGTCGGTTTCATAGGCCTGTAAAATATGATCGGTCATGTGCTGTAAGCCCTTTGGCCCGAAAACTTTCAATGGAACCGGGCGCTCCAGCACCCACGGAGTAAAAATCAGATCCGGGTACCCTGCGGTATGGTCTGTGTGAAGGTGCGTACAGAAGGCAACGGTCAGAAGATCCGGCCGCAGGGCATCCACGCCGTTAAAATAGGCGGCTGAGGCCTGGCGGACAACGCCAGGGCCAAAATCTACCAGATAAGCACGGTCACCGACCACGACAGCGGAGGAAGGTCCGTTGGCATTCGGACACGCATTTGGTGTGCCGGTTCCGAGAAGAACAAGTTTTGTCTGCATTCTTTCTCTTTTCCTTTTCTTTTTTGTTTCTGTTTCTGTTTATGATTTTCTGTTACGATTTCTGCTTTTGCCTTATTTCTCTTCTTTTGATTCATTGTTTTGGGTTTCCGGAAGATGCTTAATGGAAATTCCGGTAAATCCATAGAAAATACTGAAAACCGGGGTCAGGTAAAGCAGGAATAAGTACGGGAAAAATGCCGACCATGCAACACCAAGTGTGCCGGCCATGTATACGCCGTAGCCATGCCATGGAATCATAGGACCAGCCATAGTTCCGGAGTCTTCGAGGCAGCGGGAAAGAATTTCCGGTGCAACCTTGCGCTCTTGAAAGACAGGTGCCATCAGACGGCCGGTCAGAACGTGTGCCATCGGCTGGGAGCAGCTGATGAGGCTGGTCACGTAACCGACAATCATCGTTGCCAGGATCATACTTCCATCGCTGTTGATTCTCTTTACAATCGCCTGAAGAATGTGATCCAGTACACCGAGTTTTTCCAGCATGCCGCCCATGCCGACAGCAAAGCAGATAATGGCTACGTACTGGAGCATGCTTCCCATGCCGCCGCGGTTTAAGATGGATTGTAATACCGGTTCTTCGATTGTGGTTGTGTAACCGTTGTAAGCTGTGCGGATGATGCCCTGCAGAGTATCGTGCTGCACAAAATAGGAAACAAATCCGGCAGCGAAGCTGGAAAGACCAAGTGCAGAGATCGCATTTACTTTGCAGAGGAGCAATACAATAATCAGGATGGCAGGGATCATGGTAATCCATCCGAGCTGGAATTCACCGTTTAAAGCATCGATGTAAACGGTAATGCTTCCCTCGGTATAGCTTCCGCTGGTCTGCTGGAAACCGAGAATAGTAAAAAGAATTAAGGTTATCACATATGTTGGAAGGGTGGTCCAGAGCATCGAGCGGATATGATCGCCAAGTTTGGCATCTGCAACGGCCGGAGCAAGGTTTGTGGTATCGGAAAGAGGACTTAATTTGTCACCGAACATGGCACCGCAGATGACAGCACCGGCTACCATGCCAGGATGGATACCCATGGCGTTTCCGATCGCCATCATGGCAACACCTGCGCTTCCGACGGAACCATAGGAAGTACCGGTTACAATACTCAAAATGGAGCAGAACAGCAGCGTCAGAGGCAGCAGCCAGGACGGGTTAATTATTTTTAAGCCCCAGGAAATGATGGTGGCAATGGTGCCACTCTGCAGCCAGGTGCCGATCATGACACCGATGGCCATCAGAAGGCAGAGCGTCGGGACGACCATACGGATGGCATCGTATGCGCCGGCAACAATTTTGGCGTAAGAAATACCGAAAATCTTACAAAACAGATAGATAAAAATCCAGCTTGCAAACAGGCCGATCATAGGACCGCCGGTTTTCAGGCGGATACAGACTGCGACGGATACGATGATCAGCAGCAGCAAAAGCAGTGACTGTGGCAGATTGAGTTTTTTTTCTTTCGTTCCACTCATAAAAAAATCCCCCATTCATAGGTAAAATAATTTGCCCATTCAACGCGTTAAAGTAGAAAAGACATGTAATATATTATAATGGTGAAATGCAGAAAAAGCAAGGGAAATTCTCTTGATTTTTTGTTCTATGGTTGCTATAATAAGCGTGAGTGTGGGGCGGAGGATAAACTTCGGCCCTTTTATAGCTAACTATAAACGGAATCAACAAGATAAAGAGGTTAAATCAATGACAAGAATAGACATTATTTCAGGTTTCCTGGGCGCAGGAAAAACAACCCTGATCAAAAAACTCCTCGGAGACGCGCTGAAAGGCCAGCAGGTTGTCCTGATCGAGAACGAATTCGGTGAAATTGGAATCGACGGAGGCTTCTTAAAAGATGCCGGTATCGAAATCCGTGAAATGAACTCCGGCTGCATCTGCTGCTCTCTTGTGGGAGACTTCGGCGCAGCATTAAAAGACGTTATCACCAAATATCACCCGGACCGCATCATCATCGAGCCGTCCGGCGTAGGTAAACTCTCCGACGTCATCAAAGCGGTAGACGGCGTAGAAAAAGAAGCAGGCGTAGCCCTGAATTCCGCAACAACCGTAGTCGACGTTATGAAATGCAAAATGTATCTCAGAAACTTCGGCGAATTCTTCGAGAATCAGGTAAAGAGCGCAGGAACCATCATCCTGAGCCGTACCGATAAAGCCGATACGGAAAAAGTAGAGGCAGCTGTAAAAATGCTCCGCGAACTGAATCCGGAAGCACACATTATTACCACACCGGTTGAAGTACTGGGTGGTAAGAAAGTACTCGATACGATGGAAGGTGCCATCATCAACCTTGCGCAGGTAGAAGAGGAAGAGCATCATCACCATCATCATGACCACGACGAGTGCTGCTGCGGCCATGACCACGATGAGGAGCATGAGCACCATCATCACGATCATGATGAGGACGAACATGAACATCATCATCACGACCATGACGGCGAGTGCTGCTGCGGCCACGATCACGACGAGGAGCATGAGCATCATCACCACGACCATGATGACGAGTGCTGCTGCGGCCATGATCACGACCATGAGCATCATCATCACCACGATGACGAGTGCGGCTGTGGTCATGAGCATCATCACCATCATCACGCAGACGAAGTTTTCACAAGCTGGGGTCAGGAGACTGTGAAGACCTTTACCAAAGAGCAGATCGAAGGCATCTTAAAGAAACTTTCCGAGGATACCGCTTATGGTATGGTTCTTCGTGCCAAAGGTATGGTAGCAGGCGCCGATGGACAGTGGATCTATTTCGATATGGTTCCGGAAGAGTACGAAGTACGTGACGGAGCACCGGAATTCACCGGAAGAATCTGTGTCATCGGTTCCAAATTAGCAGAAGATAAGCTGGCAGAGCTGTTCGGACTGTAAAAATACAAAGTAGCTGCGAAAATTACGGTCCGCAGGGTACCTGTGAACTGTAGTGAAGCTGCCGCATCAGAAACAAAATCCGATGTGGCAGCTTTTTTCTTGATTTAGAGACAAAGCAAAAGGCACGCCCGGAATCTCAGCCGCAAAAGCAAGTGCAGAAAGATTCCGGGAGTACGTCAAAGACAACGGAGGTACAAAATGTACGAAGAAGACGAAGTAGAAATTCCGATTTATCTCATAACAGGATTTCTGGAGAGTGGAAAAACCTCTTTTATCAATTTTACCGTAGCACAGGACTATTTCCAGATCGACGGACCAACCCTTCTGATCACAACCGAAGAAGGTGAAGTAGAGTACGACGAAAAAGAACTGCTCAAACACAACACCGTCCTGGAAATCGTAGAAGGACCAGAGCAGTTTACCCTGGATTACCTGAAAAAACTGAACCGCAAATACCGCCCGGAGCGAATCATTCTCGAATACAACCCGCTCTGGAGCGTAAAAAAACTCGAAGAAATGGAACTGCCGCGCGGTTGGGGCATCGTACAGGAGATCGTGACCGTCGACGCAAGCTGCTTCCAGATCTATATGCAGAACATGAAATCCGTCTTCATGGAGATGGCAAAAAATGCCGATATGGTCATGTTCAACCGCTGCCGTCCGGAAGATCCGCTTCCATCCTTCCGCCGCAGCATCAAAGTAGTCAACCAGGCGTGCGACGTTCTGTTTGAGAATGAAGAAGGCGAAATTGACAACATTTTTGAGGATCAGATGCCGTTTGATACCGATGCCGATGTGATCGAAATCGACGATGCCGATTACGGAATCTGGTATGTCGATATGGGCGACAACCCGGAGCGTTACGAGGGCAAGACTGTTCATTTCCGCGGTATGGTATTAAAGAGCAAGGATGTCGGAGCCGATTTCTTTGTTCCGGGTCGTATGGCAATGACCTGCTGTGCAGATGATACTTCTTTTATCGGCTATGTCTGCAAATGCGCAAGCGCCAAATCTCTCGTAATGGGTTCCTGGGTTGACGTGACTGCAACGGTAAAATGGGGCTATATGAAGGTTTACGATGGCGAAGGCCCGGTTCTGTATGCAAAAGAAATCAAACCGGCCAAGAAACCGGAGAGCGAACTGGTATACTTTAACTAAACATTGCCGAAGCATTTCAGCGAATAAAAGAGCAGGAAAAAGGCTGCTCTTTTGTTCGTGTTCTTTCTTTATGACAGATGGAAAAACAATATATCATTTTTCGGTGCGGCGAAGCAGCTATTCGGTTATGCGCAAGTAGCGAAGTGGATGGAGAATATCCGTTTTGACCGTGACGTGAACAAAAACTGCGCCGGAAAATGGTCTGATGACAGGAGAATTTATGTATATTATAGTAGGTCTGGGAAATCCAACGCGCCAGTACGAAGGGACGAAGCACAATGTCGGATTTGATACCATCGATTATCTGATCGATGAATATCAGATCCCTTCCTCCGGTACAGGCCACAAGGCTCTGTTCGGAAAAGGCATGATCGCAGGTCAGAAGGTTATCGTTGCAAAGCCGATGACGTATATGAATCTGAGCGGTGAGTCTGTGCGGGAGCTGGTGAACTATTACAAAGTGGATCCGGAGAGCGAGCTGATCGTGGTTTACGATGATATCAGCCTGGCGCCGGGACAGATCCGTATCCGCAAAAAAGGAAGCGCGGGCGGCCACAATGGCATCAAAAACATCATCGCCAATCTTGGCACCGACCATTTTATGCGTGTGAAGGTCGGCGTCGGTGAGAAACCGAAAAACTGGGATCTGGCGGACTACGTGTTAAGTCCGTTTACGAAAGACGAACGTCCCCTTGTAAATCTGGCGATCGAGCATGCGGCAAAAGCAATCGAGCAGATGCTGAACGGGGATGTGGACGCAGCTATGAATGAGTATAACCGCAAATCTGCAAACCCGGCAGAGTAAGGAAAATGAAAGCGTTATTAGAACCGATCAAAGAAATTGCCCGTTTTGACGAGCTGTTCCGTGATCTGAAAAAAGGAACCGCAGGTGTGACGGTGATCTCGGGCTGTCTGGAAAGCCAGAAAGCCCACATGATTGCAGGTCTCTCCGAGGATGCCCCGGTGCGGCTTCTGATCGCGGAAAATGAATTAAAAGCAAAAGAATTATATGAGGATTACCGGCTGTACGATGCGGAGACGCTGTATTATCCGGCGAAGGACCTGATTTTCTATCAGGCAGACATTCACGGAAATCTGCTGATCCGGCAGCGGCTTCAGGTGATCCAGGCACTTCTTGAGCGGAAGGAAGTTACCATCATCACCAGTGTAGGGGGATGTATGGACTTTCTTCTGCCTCTTGGCGTGTTCGAAAAACATTGCATCCATCTGCGCAATGACAGCGAACTCGATCTGGATAAAATAAGAAAAGAGCTGGTGCGGCTCGGCTATGAGAGTACCTTTCAGGTGGAGTCGACCGGCCAGTTTTCCGTCCGCGGCGGCATTCTCGATATTTATCCGCTGACGGAACAGAACCCGATCCGGATTGAGCTCTGGGGCGATGAGATAGATTCCATCCGAAGCTTCGATGCGGAGAGCCAGCGGTCGATTGAAAACCTCGAGGAAATCACAATCTATCCGGCATCGGAGCTGATTTTAACAGAGAATACGATTGCGCGCGGTGTGAAAGCGATTAAAAAAGAGGCAAAAGCGCAAAGCACAAAGTTCCGCGACAAGATGATGACGGAGGAAGCGGCGCGTATCCGCCATGCGGCAGAGGAAATCTGCGATCAGATCGGCGAGGGCGAAATTCTGCAGGGAGCGGAGCAGTATCTTCATTATTTTTATCCGGAGACCGTCTCGTTTCTTGAGTATCTGCCGGAGAACAGCCGCATTTTCCTCGATGAGCCGAACCGCATCATCGAGTGTGCCGATGCGCTGGAAGCAGAATTTCAGGAGAGCGTGAGCCACCGTCTCGAAAAGGGATACCTCCTGCCGGGACAGGCGAAGCTGATGTGCAGTACGGCGGAGCTTGGGGCAAAACTGACCCGCCGCGGCTGTGTTGCCGTATCGCTGATGGAGCCGCAGAAGGGCGAGTGGAATATCCGTGACGAATTCAGTGTGACGGTGAAATCGGTCAATTCGTATAACAATCAGTTCCCGCTTCTGGTAAAAGATCTGAAATCCTGGAAAAAAGCGGGTTACCGTATTGTACTGGCGAGTCCGTCGCGGACGAGGGCGCAGCATCTGGCAGAGGACCTGCAGAATGAGGAGATTCCGGCCTTCTACAGCGAGAATGCGGAGCGTGTTCTGAAACCGGGCGAGGTCATGCTGATCCACGGCGCGGCCCGCAGAGGCTTTGAATATCCGATGCAGAAATTTGTGCTGATTACAGAGACGGATATTTTTGGAAAAGAGAAGAAGAAAAACCGGAAGAAATCGGAGTATTCCGGTCAGAAAATCCAAAATTTTGCGGATCTTTCGATCGGTGACTATGTCGTGCACGAGAGCCACGGTCTTGGTATTTACCGCGGTATCGAAAAAATTGAGATGGACCGCGTAACGCGTGATTACATGAAAATCGAGTATGCGGGCGGATCGAACCTCTATGTGCTGGCCACCCAGCTTGATACGCTGCAGAAGTATGCGTCCGGCGAAGCTGCAAAGGTGCCGAAGCTGAATAAAATCGGCGGTCAGGAATGGAATAAGACGAAAACACGGGTTCGCCATGCGGTAAAAAATATTGCACAGGATCTCGTGAAGCTGTATGCCGAGCGGCAGGCGTCATCCGGCTATCAGTTCGGAAAGGATACGATCTGGCAGAAGGAATTTGAGGAACTGTTTCCGTTTGAGGAGACGGACGATCAGCTTGCGGCGATCGAGGCGACAAAGGCGGACATGGAGAGCAAAAAGATCATGGACCGCCTGATCTGCGGCGATGTCGGATACGGCAAAACCGAGGTTGCAATCCGTGCAGCGTTCAAGGCAGTACAGGAGAGCAAACAGGTCGTCTACCTCGTTCCGACCACTATTCTGGCACAGCAGCATTACAATACGTTCGTTGAGCGCATGAAGGACTTTCCGGTGCGCGTTGATCTTCTGTGCCGGTTCCGCACGCCGGCAGAGCAGAAAAAAACGCTGGAGGATCTGAAAAAAGGACTCGTGGATATTGTCATCGGAACACACCGCGTTCTGTCGAAGGACGTAAAGTTCAAAGATCTTGGCCTTCTGATTGTCGATGAGGAGCAGCGGTTCGGCGTGACGCATAAAGAAAAAATCAAACAGCTGCAAAAAAATGTGGATGTTCTGACACTGACGGCGACGCCGATTCCACGTACCATGCACATGAGCCTGATCGGCATCCGGGATATGAGTGTGCTCGAGGAAGCACCGCAGGATCGCCAGCCGATCCAGACCTTTGTCTGTGAATACAATGAAGAAATGGTCCGCGAGGCGATTAACCGTGAACTTGCGCGGGGCGGGCAGGTTTACTATGTCTATAACCGCGTCCAGTCGATTGCGGATATGGCGAACACGATCCAGAAGCTCGTGCCGGATGCAAATGTAGGCTTTGCGCACGGACAGATGAAAGAGCGTGAGCTGGAAAAGATCATGTACGGCTTTATCAACGGAGAGATCGATGTGCTCGTGTCAACAACGATCATTGAGACAGGACTCGATATTTCGAATGTCAATACCATGATTATCCATGATTCCGACCAGATGGGACTGTCACAGCTCTATCAGCTCCGCGGCCGCGTCGGACGGTCGAACCGGACTTCCTACGCATTTCTGATGTACCGCAGAAACAAGATGTTGAAGGAAGTGGCGGAGAAGCGTCTCCATGCGATCCGTGAATTTACGGAGATGGGAAGCGGCTTTAAAATTGCAATGCGTGATCTTGAGATCCGAGGCGCCGGAAATCTGCTGGGCGCAGAGCAGTCGGGCCATATGGAATCGGTTGGATACGATCTCTATTGTAAAATGCTCGCAGAGGCTGTCCAGGAGGCGAAGGGCATCGCACCGGCAGAAGCGTTCGAGACAACGATTGATCTGAATGTCAGTGCCTATATTCCGGACAGCTACATCAGCAACGAGTCTCTGAAGCTTGACACCTATAAGCGAATTGCGGCGATTGAAAATAAGGAAGAGTATGAGGACATGACGGAGGAGCTGACCGACCGCTTCGGGGAACCGCCGAAAAATGTACAGAATCTTCTGGCTGTTGCAGAACTGAAAGCGCTGGCGCACTGTGCGTATGTGACGGAGCTGAAACAGATGGGCGATTCGGTACGAGTCACCTTACAGCAGCATGCAAAAATCGATGTGGCGCGGATTCCGGAGCTGCTGCAGAAATACCGAGACGAACTGAAATTCCAGATGGAGTCGCTGGCGTTTGTCTACACGCCGCGGCGGAGAAATTCAAAGGAAAAGATCGATCTGCTGGAGAAGAGCCATGCACTGGTGGAAGATCTGCTGCAGATCACACAGGAGTGAAATACTCGCATAACCACAAGATCGTGTGAAAAAGGCGTGAACAGGGAAGAAAAAAGTTGCCCTGTATCAACAAAAAGGGTATAATAGGAAAAGCGTTTATAAAAATCGATGCAGGACCGGAAATTCGAACGTGTAAAAAGAAAAACTCTTTTTGAGCATACATTTCGCCCTGCATGAGGAGGAAGTAATGAAAAATTTAAAAGCAAAAGCAGTCTGCGTTATGCTGAGTGCTTCGATGGCAGCGATGGGACTGACTGGCTGCGGTTCCGACAATGTGGACGGAACAAAAACGGCAATTACTGTAAATGACGAGTCGATTACACTCGGACAGGCAAATTTCATGCTGAGATATCAGCAGGCAACCATGTACAATTATTATTCCAAGATGTACTCGATGTACGGAATGCAGATGCCGTCTGAGATGTACGACAAGGAAGGCGACGATGGAAAGACTACCGGGGAAACGTTCAAGGAGCAGTCTCTTGATACGATCGAAAAAGAGCTTCTGATGCGGCAGCACGCAGAGGAATACGGAATTTCCCTGACAGACGAGGAAAAACAGCAGGCGAAAGAGGCTGCACAGGCATTCGCAGATAAGAACGGTGACGATGTGATGAAAAAGCTGCACGCAACCGTTGAGGACATCCAGGATGCACTGGAGCTGTATGTTATTCAAACCAAAATTTATGATCCGATCATCGCAAATGTAGATACCGAGGTATCCGATGAAGAGGCAAAGCAGACCTCCATCAGCTACATCACGGTATCCACAGCAGGAACCGAGAAGGATGACGATGGAAAAACGATTGATTTGACGGACGAGGAAAAAGCGGCAAAGAAAGAAATCGCACAGAGATTCCTGGATCTCTTAAAAGAGTCTGAGGATCCTGCAGCCGCATCGTTTACCGATCTGCGCAAGGAGCTGAACGATCAGTTAAATGCGGAGAATACCGCAGATTCCACCGATTCTGCCGACAGCTCCGATGAGAGCAGCTCTTCTTCCGATGCTTCCGACACAAGCGCATCCGACGCTTCAAGCGCGAGCACATCGAGCAGTTCCGCCAGCGATTCCTCCTCTGAGGTTTCTTATCTGACCTCTTCCGAGACATCCTTTGGAACCGGATCGGAGAAAGACGATGACGATACCTGTTCTCTTGGAGATAAAGTAGCGGAAGAAGCAGCAAAGCTGAAGGATGGCGAGTATTATGACGGTGTCATCGAAGGCGACGATGCATATTATGTGATCCGTGTAGATAAAGCATTCGACGAGGACAAAACCGAGTCCAGAAGACAGACTATCATTTCCAACCGCAAATCGGATAAGTACAACGATACATTGGATGGATGGGTAAAGGAGAGCGATATCAAGGTCGCATCCAACTGGAAAAAACTTGAAGTAACGGACGCAGATCTGTATACGATGACAGTTGACAGCGCTTCTACAGATTCCACAGATGGAACCACAACCGACAGTACAACAACGGACAGTACCGCAACGGACAGTACAACGTCTGACAGCACGACATCAGGCAGTACCGAAACGACATCGACAAGCAGCACAGGCACTGCTTCAACGTCTTCAAGCACTGCAGAATAAAAGCATACGATACAGGACAAACGGCAGCCGGATCCGGGAGAGGGGTCCGGCTGCTGTTTGTGTCTGAAAATATTTTGGAACAAAAAAAAGAAAATAATAGGGAATTTGTAGAATAAATTGACAATAGTAAGAAGCTTATTTAAAATGAAATTACAACCAGAGTGTATCTCGCAAATTGCGGAAATAATTTTTCGGACACGCTCTAATGTTCAGGCGAAAACGATGTACCAGGAAAGAAGGTGGAGAAATGAAGAAGGCAGTAATTTCCGTACTTGTCGGTACAGCAGTATTGGCTTTCGTTGCGTGTGGAAAAAATGCTGCAACGGAAAACAGTTCCGATTCGGGTGTTTCAACGGTATCGGCATCCTCGCAGGTGGAAAATGGACAGAAAGCAACCCGTGTGAACCAGGGAACAAATTTGTCTCCGGGGTCACCGAAGAATATCCCGTCCGGTGGGGGGAACAGCTCGGGCAGGACACATCATTCGGAGACGCATCATTCGGAGACACATCATTCAGACGCGCATCATGATTGAGAATGTCGGGGTTTGCTGAACATTCATGAACAGAAACAGACGAAGGGGTATCCAAAACGGATACCTCTTTTTTTACTTGTCGGGAAAACAATACAATGCTATACTGAACATGAATTTGACGCGAAAAGCGCGGCAGGTTCAGAAAAAACAGCCGGGATTTGTCAGTATACGCGGACATGTGCTGCAGGTAACTCGGGCAGAATGGAGAAAAGAAAATGACAAGAGAAGAATTTGAACAGCTTGCCGGAGCAGGTGTCATTTTATTGGATGGCGCAACCGGATCAAATCTGACAAAAGCGGGAATGCCAAAAGGAGTCAGTACAGAGCTTTGGGTTCTGGAGCACCCTGATATTCTGGCAAATTTACAGAAGGCTTACGTGGAGGCGGGAAGCCAGATTGTCTATGCGCCGACCTTTGGTGCAAACAGATTGAAATTAGCGGATTATGGAAGAGAAAACGAGGTGGAGGAGCTGAATGCACGCCTGGTGGACATCTCGAAAAAAGCGCTTGCCGGAACAGGTGCGCTGATCGCGGGAGATTTTTCCACACCAGGAAAAATGCTGCAGCCAAAAGGCGATCTCTCTTATGAAGAGCTGCTGGAATCCTACACAGAGCAGGTAACAGCGGTAGCAAATGCGGGCGTTGATCTTCTGGTAGCGGAGACGATGCTGAGCGTAGACGAAACGTGTGTCTTTATGGATGCTGCACTTTCTGTCTGCGATCTGCCGATTATGTGTTCTCTGACGCTGGAAGCAGACGGTTCTGCCCTGTTCGGCGGAAACGCTGTGGAAGCAGTTGAGACACTGCAGGAAATGGGAGCATCCGCCGTAGGACTGAACTGCTCGGTCGGACCGGATCAGCTTGAGGCAGTCGTAAATTCCATGAAAAAAGTGGCAAGAGTACCGGTTATCGTAAAACCGAATGCCGGCCTGCCGAAAATTACGCCGACCGGTGAGGCAATTTACAGCATGGATGCGCCGACGTTTGCAAGATATATGAACATTCTGGTAGACGCGGGTGCAGGCATTGTCGGCGGCTGCTGCGGAACGACACCGGAGTATATTCGTCTGGTGAAAGAAATGCTGGATGCGAGAAAGTAAATCAAAGGTTACAATTCGCAGAAAACTGTGAGATGTAATGAATTCCCCTGTTGCGGACAAAATCTGTACAGGGGAATTTTTTTTGCGTTACCAGAAACTTCGTTGAATTTTCCGATAAAGTAAAAAGCCCTCCGGGCGGGATTCTTTCTTACAGAGAGCAAGACAAAACAGGTTTCAACGATCTGGTCTGATGGACAGCCCGGGTAGAGAAAAAAGATAGGAAGTCTGGAAAAAAGACATGGAATTGTGGAGAAAAGTCTGGTAGAATACGTGTCGTGTGGAAAATCTTCCGTACAGAAAGGATGATGAAGGATGTATCAGAATTATATCTTTGATTTATATGGAACCCTGGTAGATATACATACGAATGAAAAGAAAGCGTATCTCTGGAAAAAAATGAGCCTGTTCTTTGGGATGAAAGGCGCCGCCTATGAGCCGAAAGAACTCCGGATGGCGTATGAGACAAAAATCAAAGAGCAGGAGGCTGCACTTAGAATGGAATGCCGCGGCAACCATGTACCGGAAATCGACATTGCAGATGTGTTCCGGCAGCTGTTTGAGGATAAAGCTGTTTCGGTAACGGAAGAAGAAATTGCGGATTTGGCGAAAATGTTCCGTGTGATTTCAATAGAAGAACTGAAACTGTTCCCGGGCGTGCCGGAAATGCTGCAGCGTTTAAAAGACGCAGGAAAGAAGGTTTTTCTGCTGTCCAATGCGCAGGCGCTTTTCACCGCGCCGGAAATTTCTCTGCTCGGCCTGATAAAATACTTCGACGGAATCCTGCTCTCATCGGATGCCGGTGTGAAAAAGCCGGATCCGGCGTTTTATGAGATGCTGCTGAAGCAGTATCACCTTGATCCGGCAGAATGCCTGATGACAGGAAATGACGACATCGCTGACTGTCACGGTGCAGCCTCTGCCGGAATCGCAAGCCGTTACGTGGCGACACGCCAGTCACCGAAAATCAATGGTCCGCTGCCGGAAAACTGTGAGAAGATCGCGGCGATTGCAGAGTTGTTCTGATTAAAGAGCATTCAGCAGCACTCCTGAAAAAATAATGCGAAAAAAGGGGCTGTCGCACTGAATGATATGCTCCCTTCTAGGTAGACAAGTGAAATAATAAAAACTTGTCACTTAGGA
>OAWX01000912.1_pt1 | contig 14970 bp, 17 predicted proteins | sample 1495571 | NCBI WGS metagenome assembly OAWX01 (sample SAMEA2580265, study PRJEB22360) | human gut metagenome | biome: human gut; feature: human-associated habitat; material: faeces | place: Denmark | collected 2008/2010 | reverse complement strand
CCGCTACTTTCTTTCGTGAGTGCCGGAAAAATAAAGTAGGCAAAGAAACCAGCCCTATTCCCTACTTTGTTTCAGATAATAATCTATCATTAATCATAAAATAGTTTCCTGAAATTCTAATCCATTCGTTTATTTCTAATGCTAAATCCAGTATTTTTTCAATCACAGTCTCTATTGCATCTGATTTTATTCGATAGAGGTATAATAAGTTGGATAATTGCTTCTTATGAAATGTTCCACTATCCATAACAACTCGCTTTTGTTCATCTATTTTTTTGAGCAAGATATAGCTGTTCTGTGGATTATTTTCATTTATTTGATTTGCATTGACAATATCATAATCGGTTGTTATTTCTTTTTTATTATAGATGCTATGGTCGTTTATTATACGGAGAAAATCTTTGAACTGCAATAATATTTTAGCTAATGAATATTTTTCTTTTTCGCCTAAAAAATTGAGATATACTTGATTATTGTACAGAGAAACAAACTCATGTAAATTCTGATTATTATCTTTGAATAATTGAAATCCTAATAGCTCTTTTTCAAATAGTTCTTTTAATAACTCATCACGTGTCATATGAAGTATTAAATTGTAATCATAGCATTTCGGGCGTTCCCCAAAAAATAACAATTTACTTGTATCAATAAGAATGGCTTGCAAAGCATTGTCTATTTCCCGTTTTATTGAGGTATAATACTTTTTATTACTAATTCTATTGTCTATAATTTCTTGTATTTGATAAATAAGATTTTTTGTTAATGTTTTGCTTTCAGGAGTATATGCAATAGGCTTTCTATGCCTAATATCAAATGGTAAATCTTCAATTTTTCCATACATTAAATTATGAATACATAAGATTCTATCCCAACCCAATTTAGAACTGGCATATCCTAATTCAATCAGAACATTGGGATTACTCGTTTTTCTAAAATCTATATTAGGGTTTATAATAGATATATCTGCAACAAAAATATCACATTGGTCTATTTTAGCAAATATTCTACTTGCCAATTCGGGAGTCCCAATTTCACCTCGGCTGTCACTTTCAATACTCCAATCAGATATAATTTTATTGTTTGCATGAATATCATTCATAGCTGCATCAAGACAATTTTTTATAAACTGCCTATTCGTTTTATTGGGTAAATCTGATTGCCAAGAATAGAAAATATTTAACTTCATATTTCGCTTAAAAGAAACAGTTCTGTACAGTGGCTAAATAATAAACAATTGACATCGCTACTTTCTTCCATGAGTACCAAGACAAAGTAGCAAAGAAACCTTGCGAGTGTTATCTAAAAAAGACACCTCTCTGAAATTGCTCTGAGAGGTGTTTAAGGATAATTCTAATCTTTCATGAATTGTTGTTTATCATATTCACACATTGGGCAATATCCATTATCCGCAACATATAGATAATCTTGTAAAGAAGATACATTCCCATTTTGACATCTATCGCAAATATGTTTCTGTTTATAGCCCTCAATAAATTTTTCTACAATTCTTTTTTGAACCTCACTTAAAGAAGCATACCCTTTACCTGTTAGTTGCTTGGCAATGCCTTTTAACGGGTCTGTAATTTCCTCCCGCACCAACAATTCTTTGAAAAAAGACTGATATTCTTCATCCATACGTCTTTTTTCTTCATTTTCAATCATTATTTCCTTTGCTCTACCCATATTTGTATAGTTTTTGCAAAAATACAAAAATATTGTAAGGTGTCAAAATAGAACGGTTTATTTATTAAGAAGTTAATTCAATATTATTCCTCGTTATTATCGTTATTAAACGAGAACGAAAGTTGCTGTATCTGTCCGAAGCTGTCAATCACATAAATGTCAATCGTCTGCTGGTCTGTCGATGCCGAGGTGTAGTAGAGCCGGAACGTTTCTTTCTCCAGCGGGTACAGGTCATTGGGCAGGAACACCGTGCCGTTATCCATTTCCAGCTTCCCTTTGCCGTCCGGCTGGAAGTACCGTATCTGATAGGTGGTAGGCTGGTAATAGCCGCCACGCACCAACTGGCAGCGTATTTCGGCGGTTTCCCCGACTTTCAGCCTTTTGGGTACTGGCAGCGTTTCGATGCTGAACGGGTATGCCTGCTGAATATCCAAATTGTCATTACAGGCGGTGACAAGCACGAGGGCGGCCACGATGTAGCAGCCCATGATGATTTTATACATTACATTCTTCATATACATTATTATATAGCGGTCAGTTGATAATGAATTTCAGCCCCAAAGATACCTGCGTGTGGAACTTGCCTATGTCCGAGCCGAACAACGCCCGTTCCCTTGCGTTCAGGAGCAGAGCCACCCGGTCGGTCAGGTAGGCTTCCAGTTCCAGCGTCAGCGCACCACCGTAGATGAAGCAATCCTTATCCAGCAGCGTAGAACCGTCCGGCAAGAGTTTTTGGCTTCGGTTGCTTGTTTCATACCCGGCGAGTGCCGACAGTCCCAGCGACAGGAAAAAGGTCTTTCGCCTGTCCGAAAGGAATTTCAGGTAATAGCCGCCCTCTGCGGTGAACTGTTCGACTGGTATTCTCATATCCTTGTAGTCATACTTCTTGTGCAGGTATTCCCCGCCAATCACCCAGCGGTTGGCATTCTTGGTGTAAACGCTGTACGCCGCCCCGATATGGTAGGCGAAATCCGTGTTGTTGTTCCAATGCACCCTGTCCGCCATGCCTGCCGTGACCTGCAAGCCTTTCATGCCCGGCAGGTATCTTTGTGCGTGTGCCTGAAACGAGGTCAGGCACAGCGCAAAGAGCATCATTATAAAGATGTGCCTTTTCATTCCCTATTTGATTTTGAGTTCGTTAATCACTTCTGCGTTCACGATGTCGGCGTTCTCCACCCGGATAACCTGATGCCGCCCGCCGTTCTTCTCGTAGAGTTCCACCAACAGCAGCTTGTCGTCAGGAATGGTAAACTTCGGCAGGGCGTACACCGTGCGCACGGTCGATTTCCCAGCAATCTCTATCACCTCGTTGTAGCTGCGTACCGCATCCAGCACCGTTTCCTGAATAGCCGTGCGCTTCGGTACTTTCTTATCGACTATCTTAAACTTGATGAAGTCCGTATCGAAAGGCACGTTGGAACTGTTCTTCGTCTGCGTGTGTACATAGAGCATCCCGTTATAGGTGTAAATCCCCTTGATTAAGAACTGTATACCGAAACGCTTGCTACCCAAGTGGCGCACTTTCCGGTCGTTGTTCTTGTAGATGCTCTGCATTATCAGCTTCACTAATAGCGGGCTTTCGTTACCCAGTTCCCGAAAATAGATGTTCATGCGGGTATGCGAAAAGTCGCTGGTGTCCTCGTTCTCCAAGAAGTCTTTCATTTCGATATTGAGCATTTCCGGTTCACAGGCGTACTTGGCGTTGAATGAAAAGAAACTCCCGTCCTCGCAAATGACGGAGAAGTTCGTTTCGCCCGGAAATCCCTCTGTCGTGGCTTTTACCCGGATTACGTTCTCCGCACCGTCCGCCTTGCCTGCTATGATATGGTTGCTTCCCAAATCCACGTAGCGGACGGCGGCGGGGAAGATGATATGCACCGTCTTGGCAAAAGTCACTTCCACGCCATAGGGCGTTACCATTTGACGGTACGGGAGTTTCCGGGTAATCCCCCGGTACAAGTCGTTGCCAGCCGCATACTTCACGGTGTCAGCGGTTTGTGCGTTTGCCGCACACACGCCCAACAAGAGGGCGAACATTACAAAAATCTGTTTCATCGTTAATTGAAATTTTAGTGGTTGATAAAATGGTTATTGTTGTTTGGCGTAAAGCATCACCTTGTACCCGGCTTTCAGCTTCACTTTTACGGTTCGGAACTTCTTGGCGAGGTAGCCGGACGTTCCTTGCAGCAAGCCCCTTGTCACGTCCATAGCCACCTGCTGCCCGGCACTCCGTGCAAAGGAAATGCTTGTACCCAGCCCGCTTCCGATATTCGCCATTGCTTCATTGAATGCTTCCTGCTCCATAGAGGACGGAACGGACAGCCCCTTTTGTCCGTCCGTATCGAACACGGCGAGTTCCACCGGGATGATGTTGCCAGCGTACTCAATCGAGGACACCAGTATGTCGAGCCGTTCGCCCTGCACCTTTGCCGTCCCCGCTACAAGGGTATTCTTCGGCACGACTATGTTCCCGGCTTGCATGGGTTCAAGCAGCCGTAGTTTCACCGCCTGCCCGTCCGTCAGGATTTGGTCTTGGTGGATGCAGGCGGCTATCGTGTTCCTGCCCATAGCGTAGCCCGTGCCTACCGCCGTGTTGAAGCCGTAGTTTCGTGGCTGGCTGTAAGTCTGGATGAAGTCGGCATCGCTCATGGGCTGCTGCAATCCCGATACGGTCGTTTCTCGGATAGCCTGCACCGGGATAGCCGGAGTGCCGATACCGCCGCCGTTCTGCCCGGCTGTCGGTATTTGGGCAATCTGCCCCCTTTGTTCGTCCTGCCCGTTCATGTACTTTGCCGCCAGTTCGTAGGATTTTTCCAAGAGTGCCATTTGGTCGTCAGCCGTAGGCGTGGCGTTCTGCTGCTGTTGCAGTCTGTCGGTCAGTTCCGCCACCTGCCGCTTCAAGTCCTCTTTTTCCTCGTCCACCGCCGGAGTTTCGTAGAATGTGCTTAACTGGCGGTTGATGTCCCGATAGGCGTTTGCCGAAGAAGTACCGCCGCCCCGCCGGGGTTGCGCATCTTCTTCCGGCATCAGGTCGATTTCCGCTTGCGGTTCTTCCGTTTCATCGTCCCCCGTGAAACCGAAGTCCTGCAAGGATTGTATCTTGTCCTGCTGTTTGCGGTTCAGCATTGCTTGTTCGTATGCCTTTTGCTTGTCGGCTATAATCCCGTCCTCTGCGGGCAGGGGTATGTCGGCATTGAAGCCGCCCACGCTCTCCACATTCACGTCCTCTTTGCCGGAGGGGGCGAATATCAGGTACATGCACCCGGCAAAGGCAAGGAACATCAGCGGGAAGACTATCATTTTCCTGCGCTGCTGCACCTGCTGCGGGGTAAGTTCCCGTTTGGGTTTATCTTCCTTTTTCGGCTTCCCGTCCGCCTGTGGTACGGTCGTGCCGTTCTCATTCTTCTGTATTTCTTCCATATTCCGGTCTGTTTAAGGGGTTGATACTTTTGGTTGTGTCATTGCCATGTAACGGCAGTTGCCTGATGTGTTCTATTTGCAGCCTTTGCCCGTCCTGTTTCCCGATGTTGTAGATTGATGAAACGGTGATGTAGATAGACAAGCCGCCGAAAAAGAGGAACATCACGAGGATAACCGCCAGCCTTTTGCCCGGCGTAATCCGTCCGCACATTCGGCGCAGGCAGTCATCCGCCCAGTCCTGCACCTTTTCGATGTAATTTCGTTTCCTTTCCATAAGGCTACCTCTTAACGGTTTGCAAATCCTTGTTCTCGGTAATGGTGAACGCTTCGATGATGAAGCCGTGCGGGTTGTTGTCGCTCCGTGTGGCGTTGAGCAGGCGGCACGAAGTCACAAGGCTTCGCACCGTCAGGCTGCTTTCCCGGACAATCAACTGTCGGGCGTAGGTGTTCACCTTGTAGGGGTACTGGTCGAAGTCGCATTTCACGCTGTCAATCTCCACCGTCTGCGTGACGTTTCCGGAAATCACCCGGTTGTAGTAGCCCTTTTCCGCCAAGTCCTTGTAATAGTTGAAAGCGGTCTTGTCGGCGAGGAACAGCGAGCGTTTGATGTTGCTTTCGATAGCCCCCTTGTCGGGCGAGAGCGTGAAGAAAAGCTCGTGGAAACGCCGCACGTGCGATTTGGCTTCCACGGGTCTGTTCTGCGCCATGTCCTGCGAGAGAGCCAGCATCAGGCTTTTGCCGTTGTCGAGGACGTATATCTTCTGCCGCTGCTTTTCGGCGAAGCTGTACGAGTTCCACACGGCAAAGCCCGTCACCAGTGCGCACAGGCAGATGAATACCAGTGCAATGAGCCGGATTTGCCGGAAACTCGTTTCGATGTTCGTTAATGATTTAAATTCCATATACTAAATTTTGATGTTGGTTATTTGAGTAGTTTCCCGGTTACTTTCCCGCTTGCCGCACCGACCGCAGCCCCGGCGATTGACCCCGCCCGTGCCACGTTGCGGTTATAGGCGGACGTGCCGCCAGCCGAGACAATCCAGCTTGCCACCGTAGGAATGGTGAAGTAGCCCACGATGCCGATAATCATAAAGATTACATACACGGTGCTGCTCCCGTCCGGGATGAAATTCGGGTCTGAAAGTTCCTGAATGTCCTTTTGGAGCATCAGCGTTTGTATGCGTGCCAGCACGCTGCTGAACAAGTCCGACACGGGCAACCACAGGTAAATGGAGATATAGCGTGAAATCCACTGGGTCAGCGTGCTTTGGAAACCGTCATAGACGGAAATCGCAAACGCCAGCGGACCCAGTATCGAAAGCACAATCAGGAAGAATGTGCGCAGCGTGTCTATAATCAGCCCCGCCGCCTGAAAGAGCATTTCCAACAGTTCCCTGAACCAGTCCCGGACGGACTTCTTGATGTTGTACGCCGCCCTGTCCATGTACATACCCGTCATAGTCACCATGTCGGAGGGCGACCAGCCCAGTTCTTCCAGTTGCCTGTCAAATTCCTCGTCCGATGCGAGGTAAGCCGTTTCGGGGCTTCGCATCAGGGCTTCATATTCCAGTCGGTCTTTTTGCGCCCGGTACTCGTTCATGTCGAAAGTCTGCGTTTCCATAAGCTGGTTGCATCCTTTCACCACTGGCGACAGCACCGTGTTGATAGTCCCCAGCACGAACGTGGGAAAGAACATGATGCACAGCCCCAGCGCAAAGGGACGCAGGAGCGGGTACACGTCTATGGGTTCGGCACGTGCGAGCGACTGCCACACTTTTGCCGCCACGTAGAATAAAGCCCCCAATCCGGCAATACCTTTCGCTACCCCCGTCATGTTGCTGCACAAGGGCATCATTTCATCGTACAGCACCCGCAACACTTGGTGCAAGTTGTCAAAATCCACTGCTGCTAATAACATAGGCATACCGATTTATATGTTACCAGTAGCGTTCATCCGCCGAGCCGTAGAGAGCCAGCACCCGGTCGGTGTCGTTCTTCTTCTTTGCCCGCAGGTAGGACACGGATATGTTCTTGCGGGTGTAGTAGTTCACGAGGTTGCGGTAATTCAATAGACTTCGGTAGGCATTATCAATAATAGCCAGCCGTTCGGCATCCGTCAGCGACATACCCGTAATGTTCACTACATTTTTCAAGTCCTGCAACACGTCCGAGCTTTCCGACATCAGTTTGGCATAGCCGAACGAGATTGCCGACAGTTCGTCAGGCGTGAAATTCGGGTCTGCCAGCATACTTTGGAAGTTGCGCACGTAGATTTCGGATATTTCCGCCACCAGTTCAATGGACTTCTTCACCTTGACACCGCCCTTAACCACGTCATGTACCGCTTTGAGCGCATCGTAATATTTTTTACCTTGCTGGAAAATCTTCTGCGCTTCCATGAAGCCGTCCAGCGTGTTTTTGGCTGTGGTGGAAGTCTGCACTATCTGCTTGGTGGTGTTGATGATACCCTGTGCCAAGTTGCCGGGGTCTGACACCACCCACTGGGCAGATGCCTTGCCGATGAAGCAAAGGCATACCGCCATAAGGAGAATTGTTTTCTTCATATTCCTAATTTTTAAGTTGTTGATGATTGGGGATTGCGTTTGCTTTCCGCAAGCCGCTTGATAGCCAGTTCAAGGTTGCCGCCAAGTTTTTCGGCGAGGGCGAACAGTTCCATTTTCTCGCTTTCCTCTGTCGTGAACGTGTAGTATTCTTCCAGCGAAACTTCTGTGGCGTACACCGCCGACTGCGTGCCGCCCAGCGAGAAGAAAACTTCCTTGTACTTCCGTCCGGGGTGGTTCGCCATGTTGATAGACAATATCTGCGAACGCTCCTTGTCGGTCAGTCCGAGCAGGTTTTGTATGCTGTCGAACTTGTTGAGATATTTTCGCTGGTCTAACAAAATTTTGCAGTCCGAGTTATTGATGATACTCTCTTTCACTATGGGCGAGGAAATAATATCTTCCACTTCCTGCGTTACCACAATCGCTTCCCCGAAATACTTTCGGACGGTTTTGTATAAATATTTTATGTAGTCCGCCATGTTCGCCGATGCAATCGCTTTCCACGCTTCTTCGATTAGTATTAACTTCCTTATTCCCTTTAACTTGCGCATCTTGTTTATAAAGGCTTCCATGATGATGATAGTCGTTATCGGGAATAAAATCTTGTGGTCTTTGATATTATCCAATTCAAAGACTATGAAGCGTTTATGCAGCAAATCCAGCTCCTTGTCGGAGTTTAGCAAATAGTCATACTCGCCACCCTTGTAATAGGGTTCAAGCACGTTCAGGAAATTGTCTATATCGAAATCCTTTTCCCTGACGTTCTTCTGTTCAAGCTGTCGGCGGTAATCATCCCGGACAAACTCGTAGAACGTGTTGAAGCAGGGCGTTACCGACCTGTCGCCCGTGATACGTTCGATATAGGCACTTACCGCATTGGACAACGCCACTTCTTCCGACCGCTTGGGGGCTTCATCATCCCGCTTCCACAGGGTGAGTATCAGGGTCTTGATACTCTCTTTCTTCTCGATGTCAAATACCCCGTCCTCGACATAGAACGGGTTGAACGCTATCGGGTTCTCGTTGGTGTAGGTGAAATAAATCCCGTCCTCGCCATGCGTGCGGTTGTGGATAAGCTGGGACAGCCCCAAGTAGCTGTTACCCGTATCTACCAGCAGCACGTGCGCCCCCTGCTCGTAATACTGGCGCACCATGTGGTTGGTGAAGAAAGACTTTCCGCTACCGCTCGGCCCAAGTATGAACTTGTTGCGGTTGGTGGTGATGCCTTTCTTCATGGGCAAATCCGATATGTCGATGTGCAGCGGGCGACCGCTCACCCTGTCTACCATTTTGATACCGAACGGGGAAAGCGAACTCTTGTAGTTCGTTTCTTCCACGAACAGGCAGAGAGCCTGCCCCAAGAACGTGTAGAAACTTTCCTCTGCCGGGAAGTCGGCTTCGTTGCCGGGTATGCCCGCCCAAAAGAGCGTGGGCGTGTCGGTGGTGTTATGGCGTGGCTTGCACTCCATTAGCGCAAGCTGGCTTCCCACATCGTTGCGTATGCGTTTGAGTTCGTCCCGGTCGTCACTCCATGCCATGACGTTGCAGTGGCAGCGCACCGAGATAAGCCCCTTGCTGTGGGCTTCGTTCAGGTACTCGTCTATCCACTCCTTGTTCACTTGGTTGGCACGGGAGTAGCGGGAGAGCGATTGCATATTCCGGGCGGTCTGCTCGAAGTTCTTCAGGTTTTCGGCGTGGTCGTCTATGAAGATGAACTGGTTATAGACGTGGTTACACGACAACAGCACGCCCACCGGGGCGGCAAAACTTAACCTGCAATCGCTTCTGTCGGTGGAAAGTTTCTCAAATCGGCAGTCCGTCCCGACCTTTCCGGGCAAATCTTCTACGTCCGAGAGCGTGTGCAGGCACAGTATATCGTCCCCGACACGCATTTCTTCCGGGTACAGCCCGATGTCTTTCAGGCAAGTAGTGTCGGTTTGCGAGAGCGAGAAGTATTTCTCGATGATGCCCGCCTTTCCGTCCTGCCCGGTGATTTCCGATGCCGCCAGCCGGGTAAGGGTGACAAAACCACTGTCGTTCATGATGCGCTCGAACTGCCCGACCGCTTCGATGAACTTTGTCGCCGCTTCCTTGTCGGCTATCTCCTGCGGGACAATCCTGCCCCGGCAGAGGGTGGAGAAGTCGCTCTGTCGGCGGCTTCTCTCCCTTGTCGTTTTTGTCAGGAACAGGTAGCAGTAATGGTTCAGGAACGGGCGTTCATTGAAGTGCCGTTCAAAACTCCGGGACAGGAAACTAAGCTCGTCCCTTTCCGTGTCGGGCTGGTAGTTCTCCTTGATGAAGAAGTCCTGCTTGTGTACTATGGAGTAGTCGGGCAGCACCTTGATTGCCTTGTACCATGCCGAATGTATGGCTTCGTACTCGGCACTGGTGACGGTGAACAGTTCGGGCAGTTCCACCCTGAAAGCCACCGTTATGTCCGCATCCTTTGAAATGATGCAGCCGTTCTCCACCGCCAAAAGTGGAAATTTCCTTTCCAGCGTGGTAGCCTTTAATGTATTCCTCATGTTCTTTCTTCCTTTCTTCTTTTGTAGTTGAACAGCCGGGGTATCGCCTTTCGGCTGATAATGAAGCGTGGGTGTCTTTTGCGTGCGGCTGCTTTCATCAGCCCGTGCGTGCCGTACCGTGCGTTGAGCCGGAACGTCTGCCACACGAGCAGCAGCGAAGCCGACACGATGAAACCGATACATAGCCACTGGTTCACGCCTGCCATGAACAGGACGATGAACACCACGAACACGGCGAGCAAGCCGCCGCAAAAGATAAAGAGGTACTGGCTTTTTAACCCCTTGAACTCCACTGGCTTTCCGATACCCCTGTTTACCGGATATTCAGACATAGCCGCTGGTTTAGAGGAAGAACGACCGCAGGATAGTGGCGGCGACAATCAGGAAGATGCACGCCCCGAACCAACTGGCGGCGGTCTTTGAGGTGTCGGGGTCGCCGCTCGAAAATTTGTTATACACTTTTACCCCGCCAATCAAGCCGCAGACCGCCCCGATTGCGTACACCAGTTTTGTTCCGGGGTCGAAATACCCTGTGATTAGGTTCGTGGCTTCGGTGATGCCCGCCTGCCCGTTGCCTTGTGCGTAGGCACTTACCGCAGCGGCAAGGATAGGCGCCCGCAAAAAGATTCTCTTTTCCTGCCGGGCGGCGGGTGGGAAGTCCGCCTTTCCCGGCTGGTGAATAATTTGAAATTTTAGTGGTCGGGGATAGTCCCGTTTGTCTGTTTGGTTTTCAGGTTGCCAATCAACCGTAGTCACGTTGCTTCATATTGTTACACATTATTATATTATAGGAAATCATTCATGTCGAACGCTTCGTGTTCCTCGCTTATGTTGCCAGTTCCGGCAGGAGCAGCCGTAGTCAGTTCCGCTTCGTTGCGTCCCAGCAGTTCCGCCACCTTTGCCAGCCCGCCGTTGATGTTCTCCACCACCGCATCGTAGAGGTTCGTCCCCTCAATGCTTGCCAGTGTCCCGGCGGCTTGCCGCTGTTCAGCTTCGGTGGGGTTGTCGGCGTTCGCCGTGCGTACCGCTTCGCCCAGTTCGTCAAAGCTCACGCCCGTAGCCCGCCCGGTATCATCGTCACCGTCCATGTACCCGGCTATTTCCTCGTCCTCGTAGTCGGGTTCGTCATTCTCGTAACCGGGTGCTTCTTCCGGCAGTCCGTCAGCCTGCGGCGCAAAAATAGTATCATTTTCAGCCGCTTGCGGGAGCTGTCCCGATTTGTCCTGCGCTGTCCCGATTAGTCCACCCTTGTATCGGCTTTCACCTATCAGCGTGTAGTTTGAAAACTCGTTTCGTGGGAGTGGCGCATCGTCCGTTCTGCCCGGTGATGTCCGTCTGTCCGTGTAGCGATACCACAGCCACAGGGCGATATAGTACACCGCCAGCCCGGTAAGTATGCAATGGATTACCATAATCAGACAGGTTTTTGGAAGTGGCTTTCATACAGGGTGTTTATCTCGTCTTGGTACTGCTCGAAGTGGTGCAGCAGAATGTTTTCCACGTAGCTGCTTACCGTCACCTTGCGCCCGCCTATCACCGTCACGATACGCATCAGCTTCTCGTGTGTCGTGCGGCTCACGTACAAAGGCTGTCTGTCGGTCAGTTCCACTTTCTGAAAGTAGGTTTCCCGGTAGTCACCCGTGCCACCCTTGCGCTTGCGGGGTGTCGGTTTCTCCACCCGTACCGTTTCAGTCTGCCGTCCTTCGTGAGCGGTTTCCGTTTCGCCGCCGGGCTGCGGTGCATCATCCGGCTGACTCTCCCGCTTGGCTGGTACGCCCTGCGAGATAAGTTCTTTCATGAAATCCTCGTCTATCTTCGGCATCCCGCCGCTTTGCTTTGCCATATCATTGTAATTTGATGTAGTACACTATTTCGGTTATCAGTTCTTCCAAGTTGCTTCCCCTTACCAGCGGGCGGCTGGCGGGAAAGAGCGTGGAGCGGAACACCGCTTTTTTATCCGCCACCAGTTCCTTTTTGTAGCGTTTGGTATCGGGGATAAAGGTTTTCATCAGCGGTAGTTCCAGTTCCTTAATGGTTTTGTCATAGGCGGTGTAAAGGTCTGTTTTCTCCCGCCCGTCCACCATGTTCCAAAAGAGGTACAGCCCGGCAAGTCGGCAGGCTTCATTCTTCACCAGCAGCTTTTGAATAGCCATTGCGAACGACAGGCTGCTTTCCAGCACCACCTTGTCGGCTGAAATGGGGGTGAAGATGTAGTCCATGCCAGCGAGGGAGTTTATCACGCCCTCGCTGTTCACCGTGCCGGGCAGGTCGAAAAACACTATATCCGGCACGTGTCCGGCGGCTATATGTTCGTCAGCCGTTGCAATCGCCTTTTCGGGTGAACTGCATAATACCGGGTAGGCTTTCTTCCCCAGCCGGGTAAACTGTTCATACGCCATTCGCTTGTAATCTTCATCAGCCCCCACCTGCTCGGCATCCCGCTTTCGCATCCCGGCAATGGAGTGTTGTGGGTAGTCACAATCGACCACCGCCACATCGTAGCCTTTGAGGTAATAGAGGTAACTCGCCGCCAGTACGGTAAAGGTGGTTTTGCCGACCCCGCCCTTTTGGGTGGAAAAGGCGACATAAAGGGGTGTTTTCTCGTTTTCCATATTGCTTTCGTTCATTATTGGTTGATAGATTTATTTATTGCTTTCATTCATTCTTTCCATATTGCAATCTTGAAATATTGAAAGACTGTTTTATTTCAATCTTGTTTTCCAGCTTTCATTCTTTCTTGGAATATTGAAATCCTGCAATCCTGCTTTCAATCATTCTTTCCTGATTGGAATATTTCTTTCAATCTTGCTTTCAATCTTGAAATCCGATGCAAAAAAAGGGAGAAAAAACGTCCCCTGAAAACCTTGTCCCGATTTGTCCTGCGCTGTCCCGATTTGTCCACCAACCGCCTATTTTACAGCATTATAAATCACCGTTACTTTGCAGCGGAGTAACGAACCGCAGGGGGCGCAGGTGTAAAACCGGGCTGGTGAACGGCAGGGCTTACCGCTTCACGCTAACCCCAATCCGTCCGTGACGGATTTCGATTTTCGTCAGAAAATAGCAAGGTGTGTTTTGTAGCATACAAAACCGTTTTCCGTGCCTGAAAACGCCTTGCCCCTTGCGGGGGTAAAAATCACTCCGAAGTCGTAATTTTTTAATCCAAAGAAGTATGGAAACAAGAAAACCTAACAAGGGCGGTCGCCCCGCCCTCGCAGACCCGGCGAAGCATCGCCATGTCCTTTACCTGAACGACCGGGAGAACGCCCGCTTTCTCTCGCAGTGGGAGCAGTCGGGCGTTACGAGCAAGTCCCGGTTCATCGCCGCCCGGCTGTTCGACGAGCCGTTCCGGGTAGTGAAAGTGGACAAGTCGGCGGTCGAGTATTGTGCCCGGCTGACCGAATTTTATGCACAATTCAGAGCCGTGGCGGTCAATTACAACCAAGTGGTAAAGGCGTTGCACAGCAATTTTACGGAGAAAAAGGCACTGGCTTTTCTCTATAAATTGGAGAAAGCGACTACTGAACTGGCTATGTTGAACCGTCAGGTTATCGACCTGACAAACGAGTGCAAGGAACTATGGTTGCCAAAATAAGCACGGGCGGCAATATGTTCGGCGCACTGGCTTACAACCAAAACAAGGTGGACAGCGAGGAAGCAAAGGTGCTTTTCTCCAACCGGATGCTGTTGGGCGAGGACGGGAATTTCTCTATCGGCGAGTGTATGCGCAGCTTTGAAATGCAGATGCCCGTCCAGCTATCCACCAAGAAGCCGATACTTCATATTTCCATAAACCCGCACCCGGAAGACGTGCTGACCGACCAGCAGCTTTCCGACATTGCAAGGGAGTATATGCAAAAGTTGGGTTATGGCGACCAGCCTTATCTGGTGTACAAGCATACCGACATCGACCGCCACCATATCCACATCGTGGGCTTGCGGGTGGACGAAAGCGGCAGACCGCTGAACGACAGGTTCGAGCATCGGCGCAGCAAGCAAATCACCCGTGAACTGGAAAAGAAATACAACCTGCACCCGGCAGAGCGAAAGGAACGTGCCGAACGCCCCGAACTGAAAAAGGTGGATTATGCAGCCGGGGACGTGAAGCACCAAGTCGGCAACACCGTGAAAGCGGCTTGCTATGGCTACCGCTTCCAGTCGTTCGGGGAGTACAAGGCTTTGCTTGCCGCTTACAACGTGTGCGCCGAGGAAGTCAAGGGTGAAGTGAACGGCAAGCCCTATCAGGGCATTGTCTATTCCGCCACGAATGACAAGGGCGAAAAGGTGGGCAACCCGGTAAAGGCTTCCCGTATCGGCAAGTCGGTGGGCTATGAAGCAGTGCAGCGCAGAATGGAGAAATCGGGCGAGCTGATTAAGAACGGAAAGCTGAAAGAGCGCACCCGGAAGATTGTAGCCACTGCCATGCAGACCGCCCGCAGCCGCAAGGAACTGGAACAGCAGCTAAAGAAGCAGGGCATTGACGTGGTATTCCGTCAGAACGACAGCGGGCGCATCTATGGCGTTACGTTCATCGACCACGACAGCCAGGTGGTGCTGAACGGCTCCCGCTTGGGCAAGGAGTTTTCGGCGAACGTGTTCAACGAACGCTTTTCGGGCGAAACCGGAAAGATGCACCAGCCCGAAGTGTCAGCACAGCAGCAAGACCAATCCACGCATCAGGAACAGCCGGGCTTCATGCCGAAAGCCGACATCGTTTCGGGCGTGGCTTCCGTGCTGGGTGCTTTCGGCGGTTTGCTGGGCGGCGGTGCATCAGGCGG
>OAWX01000911.1_pt1 | contig 15047 bp, 17 predicted proteins | sample 1495571 | NCBI WGS metagenome assembly OAWX01 (sample SAMEA2580265, study PRJEB22360) | human gut metagenome | biome: human gut; feature: human-associated habitat; material: faeces | place: Denmark | collected 2008/2010 | reverse complement strand
CTATGATGCACAAAAATAACAGGCTATAATGGCCTGAAAAACGGGACAGGATGTGGGAATGTCGGACCGCGCACGCGCACTCAGACATTCCCCACCTGGTCAGGGCTTTGCCCCGACACCCCGGTAAGGAGCAGACCATGAGTGAGAAGAAAACCCGAACGGGCAGTGAGAACAGGAAGAGAATTGTAAAATTCACGGCGAGATTCACGGAGGATGAGGCTGAAATCGTAAGAGAAAAAGCGGAGTCAAGTGGACAGACGGTTTCAACATTTATACGAAGCTCTTCACTGGATAAGGTGGTTAACTGCCGTACTGACGACCGTATGATTGATGAGATTATGCGTCTTGGCCGCCTTCAGAAGCATCTGTTTGTGGAGGGAAAACGCACTGGTGATAAGGAGTATGCAGAGGTTCTTGTTGCCATTACTGAATATGTCAATGCTCTGCGAAGAGACTTAATGGGACGCTGAGATAACTGCTGATGAATGCCATTATTCCGCACAAAAGACGTGACGGCAGGTCTTCCTTTGAAGACCTGATTGCGTACACGTCTGTGCGGGATGATGTGCAGGAAAATGAGCTCACAGAAGACAGCGAAATCAAGAGTGATGTCCCTCACCGCAACCGTTTCAGACGGCTTGTTGATTATGCAACACGCCTGCGTAACGAAAAATTTGTCTCCCTGATTGATGTGATGAAAGACGGCAGTCAGTGGGTAAATTTCTATGGCGTAACCTGTTTCCATAACTGCAATTCACTGGAAACAGCTGCTGAAGAGATGCAGTACAAGGCGGACAAAGCTGTTTTTTCCCGTAATGATACAGACCCCGTTTTCCACTACATTCTTTCCTGGCCTGCGCATGAAAGCCCGCGTCCTGAGCAGCTTTTTGACTGTGTGCGTCACACACTGAAATCTCTTGAACTCTCAAAACATCAGTACGTGGCTGCCGTTCATACGGACACGGATAATCTGCATGTGCATGTTGCCGTGAATCGTGTACATCCTGAAACTGGTTATATTAACTGGCTTTCCTGGAGCCAGGAAAAACTCAGCCGTGCATGTCGTGAACTTGAACTTAAGCACGGATTCGCGCCGGATAATGGCTGCTTTGTGCATGCACCCGGCAACCGTATTGTGCGCAAAACAGCACTGGTACGTGAGCGCCGTAATGCCTGGCGACGCGGGAAAAAGCAGACGTTCAGGGAATATATTGCGCAGATGTCGATTGCCGGGCTGCGTGAAGAACCCGCACAAGACTGGTTGTCTTTGCATAAACGGCTGGCCAGTGATGGTCTGTATATCACGATGCAGGAAGGGGAACTGGTGGTGAAGGATGGCTGGGACAGAGCGCGGGAAGGTGTTGCACTCAGTTCGTTCGGACCGTCATGGACAGCTGAAAAACTGGGGCGGAAACTGGGGGAATATCAGCCTGTACCGACAGATATTTTCAGTCAGGTGGGGACACCCGGTCGTTATGATCCGGAAGCCATAAACGTTGATATCCGGCCGGAAAAAGTGGCAGAAACGGAGAGTCTGAAACAGTACGCCTGCCGTCATTTTGCCGAACGCTTACCGGAAATGGCGAGAAATGGTGAGCTGGAAAGTTGCCTGGATGTGCACAGAACTCTGGCAAAGGCTGGATTATGGATGGGGATCCAGCACGGGCATCTGGTACTGCATGATGGATTTGATAAACAACAGACACCAGTACGTGCAGACAGTGTGTGGCCGTTAATGACGCTGGATTATATGCAGGATCTGGATGGTGGATGGCAGCCTGTACCGAAGGATATTTTTACTCAGGTTATACCCGGAGAACGATTCCGGGGACGTAATCTTGGTACTCAGGCTGTCAGTGATTACGAATGGTATCGTATGCGGATGGGGACAGGTCCACAGGGAGCAATAAAGCGCGAACTGTTTTCTGATAAGGAAAGTCTGTGGGGGTACACGACTGTTCAGTGTGAGTCGTTGATTGAAGATATGATCGCGGGCGGGAATTTCAGCTGGCAGGCGTGCCATGAGATGTTTGCGCGTAAAGGGCTTATGTTGCAGAAACAGCATCATGGTCTTGTGATTGTGGATGCGTTTAATCATGAGCTCACACCAGTGAAGGCCAGCAGTATCCACCCGGATTTGACGTTATCCAGGGCTGAGCCGCAGGCTGGGCCATTTGAGATTGCAGGTGCAGATATATTTGAACGGGTGAAGCCTGAATGTCGCTACAATCCGGAACTTGCTGCCAGCGATGAAGTGGAGCCCGGCTTCCGGCGCGATCCTGTACTGCGTCGTGAACGCCGTGAAGCCCGTGCAGCTGCGCGGGAAGATTTGCGCGCGCGTTATCTTGTATGGAAGGAGCACTGGCGTAAACCCGACTTACGTTACGGAGAACGGTTACGGGAAATTCATGCTGCCTGCCGTCGGCGCAAGGCGTATATCCGTGTGCAGTTCCGGGATCCACAATTGCGTAAGCTGCATTACCATATTGCGGAAGTGCAGCGTATGCAGGCGCTGATCAGGCTGAAGGAGAGTGTGAAGGAAGAGCGGTTGTCACTGATTGCGGAGGGTAAGTGGTATCCTTTGTCCTACCGGCAGTGGGTGGAGCAACAGGCGGTACAGGGAGACAGAGCTGCATTATCACAGTTACGTGGCTGGGATTATCGTGATCGTCGCAAAGACAAGCGACGAACAACGAATGCCGACCGCTGCGTGATTCTCTGTGAACCGGGAGGAACTCCACTTTATGAAGACACTGGCGTTCTCGAAGCCCGTCTGCAGAAAGATGGCAGTGTGCGTTTTCGTGATCGGAGGAATGGCGAGTTAGTCTGTGTGGATTATGGGGACCGTGTGGTGTTCTACCATCATCAGGACAGAAATGAACTGGTGGATAAGCTGAATCTGATTGCTCCTGTATTGTTTGATCGTGAGCCAGGAATGGGTTTTGAACCGGAAGGCTCATATCAACAGTTTAATGATGTATTTGCGGAAATGGTGGCCTGGCATAATGCAGCTGGAATAACCGGAAATGGACACTTTGTAATCAGCCGCCCGGATGTGGATTTACATCGTCAGCGTAGTGAACAGTACTACCACGAATATATCAGGCAACAGAAAAGCATATCCGGGGGGCATGGCGCATCTTATGCTCCAGTTCAGGATAATGAGTGGACGCCACCATCACCTGGAATGTAGGGATGAGGAGTGGATATTAAAAATCTTAACTTGTATTAGTTAAGATTTTCTTTGCTCTGACAGAGCTATGGTACTGAGATCTATATGGATTGAGGAGCAATATATGGGGGTAAAGAAAATCGTTATGCTGGCTATTTTAGTCAGCTTTGTGGCGGGATGTGCGCCATTACATCCTTCAAATTGCCATAAAACTACAGCCCTGGGTAGTTGCAGTTCAGGACGTTGGGATGATCAGGATGAATGGGGGGAGCAGGCACGGGGAATCAGGGATGCAATTAATGCTAAACTTGATGATCCGCAAAAATGGAAAAGGAAAAAATGCAGGTTGCATATGGAATTCTCCCGGGATGGCACGGCGTTAAAAATATCAACCAGTAATGGCGATAAAGCCTATTGCGAAGCGATAAAGTCAGCAGCCCATAAAGCTAAATTCCCGGCCTTCAACAATCCGGAAGTTTATAGAGATTTTCAAAAATCCGGCTTTGACATGCGCGGTTAGCTCCACGACATATCTGTAGGGCTAACAGAAGACTGTCAGGTTGGCTGATTACTACACTGGAACCTGAGGTACTTTGCCTCAGGTTATGTTGACATACTCAAAAATAGATTCTTACATTATCCCGGTAACGGCGTCCTTCATCGGCCTGCCAGTTACCATCAATGGTATTGGTACCCTCGTTCTTTCTGTCTGTGATGTTAATAAGGGCAAAATTAATCAGCATGTCTGGCAGGATCTGGGAATTCATATCAATATCCATAGAAGTGAATCTATTAAGAACGTGGGGAACCCTGGCACCATTTTTTGTGCTGCCCATATTTGTTTTCATGTATAATTCATAATCAAAGCGTTCATCCTGATTTAGCTTAACTGAGTAAAATCAGTAGATTATGATTTTATCAGTGTTGTGACTTTATTTATTATGGGGAGCTTACCCAGTATTTCGAAATTATCGGGAGAACACTTGTACCATCTGTTTGAGCCTGCAAGTATTTCTCTGTCCCATCGTCTGACCCTCTCCCCGTTTCTGAGTATGCATATCATATAGTTTTCGGGCACCATCAGTATCCGGGCTGCCAGAAGACTATTTTTAAACGTCAGGGAAGTGATATTGATATCTTCTCCGGAATTTTTACGATAAATAACAGACCATGAGTTTGTTTCCGGGCTACTAATACACATTTATTGTACCTCTGATGATGGATTGAAATCCTGAATCCTCCGCTTACTATGGTGAGCGGAGGAGATTAATAATCGCGTAAAGGTTGTTATTAAGGTTGTTATTAAAATCAGCCATACAGGTGTTATCAGAATCTTTTTTTACGACTCTCTTGTTTTCCACCTGATGGTGTCTGAGCGACATTTTTTTTATGGGGCGGGGATGCAGTTAGATCCGGTACAGGTAACAGCATCTCCAGGGGGAGCAGAGTATTCAGAATCGCCTTCACTGAAGGTATATCTTCAGGACCGGAGTGTTCCTCTTCAGGACGATTCAGTGTGATATAACATACCCGGCGTTCTTCCCTGGTTGTGTTATTGATAGTGTGCACAGCCTTTTTCCACAGTTCGTTTGCCCGGGATTCGATATCTGTATCATATTGCGGAAGCAGATCCAGTGATGTCTGCGCTGTTGCCAACCGGCGCTGGAATGTATCAATGATACGGTAAGGCTCTGTACGGTTTTTACGACGTTTACGGGATGGTTTTGCTGTCAGTACACCGATGATGCTGCTGACATGCTCCGGTGTGGGGAGCCTGCGCTGCACTGTCCTGGGGACGAGACGGCGGAGACGCTCCAGCCGGGGGGCTTCAACGGAAATATAGCGGTTGATGACCACCGGATCACTGTCGCAACTTTTCTCGCTGTCCGGAATATACACAGAGGCTGACGGCACCACATCCCCCTGGAAAACGGTAAAGAATTCACCGGCATTCAGTCTGATCAAATCCTGCACGTCGATTTTGCTTTCCATCTGGATGGTGATCTGGTTACCGTCCACCCAGGACTCACCCATCACACCATCGTGGCGCTGCAGGCTGCCCATTCTGGCCCGAGCCTCTTCACCGGCGGCATTTTTCACCGTTCTTGCCGTTTTGTCGTCACTGACAATGCGTCCGGCGAATTTGGTGCCGGCGTTCTGCATCAGTGTGGCGGTGTTGGTGGCGGAGGTCTGCCCTTCAATTCGCTCCTGATCCTGCGCCATCATTATCAGGGAAAACTCCAGTGAACGTACCTGGGTGGCCTCCACAGCAATGCGGTCTGTGTAGTAGGCACCGACTTCGTCAAGGATACAGATATAGGGGAAGCTGCCTTTGTATTTTTTGACTTCCAGGGTCTGTGCATCTGTGCCTTCCAGGCGGTAGCCCAGGTCACGGGCGAGGATCATGCTCTGCTGGGTGACGAACATACGACCGAGTGCCGACGTGGTATGGGCCGATGTGTCCAGTGCAGGGATCATCACAATCAGAATGCGGTCGCTGTGAATACTGTCGCGAATATCGATGTCGCCGGCATCTGCCGCAAAGACGTCCCCGAAGGTTTCGGCAAAGGTTGTGAACGTTTCCGAGAACTGACCGGAGAGATAAGCATGCTGTTTACGGGGCTCCTCAGTCCATGCTGACGGCGTTCTCACCAGTGACATATCGAATCCCGGAACGTCCTGCAGGTAATTTCTCAGTGGTGCGATGGCTTCTTCCGGCCACTGGTCATCAAGCCCACGGCAATAGAGTTTTGCCATACCTTCCAGCGTCATATGCTCCCGTAACATCTGCAGGGACATGGTTTTTCTTTCCCGGACGCACCAGAATTTTGTGCCAAAGACCAGGGCTTTGTTCATGGCTATCGCCCGTGACTGCCATTCTCCCCCCTGAACGTTCTGGGGAAGCATGGACTGCATGGTTTCGGCGGTGAAGGCTTCTGTGCTGAATGCGAACGGGTTCCAGGTGTTTGACTGTGGGCGGGATTTTTCGCCGCTCTGAATGATTTCACTGCGGGATTTTCCGCCGTTCATGAAGTTGATGACCTCGATATCATCCTCCCGGCCAAAACGTCGGGAGAGATACCAGATTGTCCTCGTGGTATCGTTCTGTGCCTTTCCGTCAACAAAGGTAAAGCCTCTTCCCCAGCTGAGCGGGTTGAGCAGCCAGGCAAAGGTGGTTTCTGTTTTACCGCCACCGGTGGTGGCAAAAAACATGACATGCCGGGTGAGGTCATCCATGCTCAGCCAGAGCTCACGACCGATATCATTGATACGGCGGTAACCGACATAAAAAATCCCCCGTGCGGGGGATGTTTCATCTGCTTCATACTGAAACAGGGTGGGCCAGAAGCTGAAGAGGCTTCGCCTGACCTTTCTGTCCTGGGAGGGGTCATCAAGGCTGAGCGTCATGGGCATACGCAGGGGGCATCGCCAGCGTTGCAGCGTGAATATCACGGAGGTGACCAGGGTGAACAGCAGACAGACAGGAAGGGCCAGTGGCCATATCAGGGCCGTAATGATACTGCCGGCCAGACACAGACCAATGATGTTCAGGTTGTGCAGTGCATTCCACAGCGGGTTTCCCCAGGCCGTGCGGTGTATGAGGTCAGGATTAACGTGATGCTGGCTCATTGTGATTATCCTCGGTATCTGTGGCTTTCAGGAACAGGCTGACGGTAGTGGCGTCTTTCAGGATGCCGGACGGCAGGTGCCAGCCGGTATCGGATAACACCCATGGGGTACCGCCAAAACCGAACTGGCGGAAAGCCTGGTTATTGACATCGATGGCAGCACGAGCAGCGGTCAGACACTTTTCATCCGGTGCAGCCGGTGCATCGCCGGTGGGTGCCATACCACCGTCTGCGGAATACAGCTGATGCCATCCGGTCGCCCGTTTTTGTGCGTCCGGTTCACACAGCAGTGGCGCAGTCCGGTTTGTGCTGGCCTCTCCGCCGATTACGGAGACCGGATAAATCACCACGCTGAATTCCCGGGCCAGTTGCTTAAGCGCGGGCTCCAGAAGACGGCAGTTGATGCATGCGGGGTCAAGGAAGGCGTAGAGTGTGCGTTCATGACCAGTGGAGAGATTAATGGTGAACATACCCCGGTCCGCGTTGCGTTTAAGTACAGTGGCCAGATTACGGCGGGCTTCAGCGACCAGAGTCTTTTTGTCTGCTGTTATCGCCGGGGTAGCGGATGTCTCCTGCATTTCCTGTGGTGCCGGGTGAACGATTTCATTTTTCGTCTCTGACGGGGCTACTGACCGGACAATTTCCTTGTCGATGTGTAATGGTGCTGTTTCTGTTACGGATTCTGTGACAGGTACCCTGAGAGGGGAATCGCTGTCCGGTTTCAGTAAAATATATCCGGCTGTTACCGCTGTCAGAAGTGTCAGCACTAATCCTGCACCGTATATCAGCCCTCTCATGAAGCTGGTTTTCCGGGCAGGAAGTTCTGCATATGCCGCGCTCAGACAGCTGTCAATCGCGGAGAGCATTCTGCCGATGTGATGTCCGGGACGTTCAGTATCAACGGTATCAACAAGCAGTGTTTCGGTTATTTCACGAAAAGGGGTGCTGAAGGACAGGCGCATCAGCCTGTTATTACGGTTAATCAGTGCGCCCAGTTCTGTAACCGGCAGGATGGCAATAACCTCCTGACCACCGTCAGGGTACAGGGCGGTCAGGGACAGGTGTTTATTGTTCAGTGTTGCAGTGTAGCGGATGGTCATTGTGCTTTTTCCTTGTCGGCGGGATGCCGGGTTTCAGTGGTTTCAGTGGTTTCAGTGGTTTCGGTGGTTTCACCAGTATCTGAGCCTTCATCGTTATCATGGCGGCGTGGTATCACGTCATCCGTGAGTGACCAGCGGGTCCTTATCTGACGTCTGCGATCGCGGTCTGGCTGAGGTTCGTCCCATATCAACCCCAGTCTCAGCATGTCCTGCCGCAGCCCTTCAATGGCTTCTTCCACACAGGGTTCCGGGCAGGGCAGGCCGAGACGACACGCTTCATTTTCTGCCCGGGCAACGGCCACCACGCCGGCCCCTTCGATGAAGCCTTTTGTGGTGTTTGCCCGGTGAAGGGCATAGAAGAGCGTCCGGTCAACGCCCTTGAGCCACAGCCAGTTCGGAGGCGTCAGGCGCAAATCATGTGCGTAAAGCCAGACCAGACCGCTGCGAACGTAACGGTGCTGCCTGAGCCACTTTTGTGCGCCTTCTGTTTTGATGACCCGGATAAAGGCGTTTCTGGCCAGTGAATACACCGGCGTGCTGAAACGCCCCTGGTCCCGTTTACTTTTGAGCCTGCAGGAGAGATTGAGGTTGTTCATCAGGGCTACCGCTGCTTTCCGGTCACCGAGGAAGAACTGCAGGCCAAAGATGGCAAAGAGCGCTTTTTCATGTGGGGCCATGTCTTTCCAGCTGGTCAGTGGTTGCCCCAGTTGCGCCATGAAGCACTGGCGTGTGGACGCAACATCGAGCTGCATGTTGCGGATAAGGTTGTTCTGCTCCACAAAGGCTTCGGGGGTTAGTGCGACACGGCGCTCGGGACGTTTTTGTCCGTGGAAGAGTCTGTTGTTGTCTCCATCAGCCAGAACGGGGGCGATCGCCGGTGACAGAGCTGAAAAAATATGGGGCAGTGTGTGGATATTCAGTGGCCTGCGGGTAAAACGGGGCTGGGCCGGATGGTGAAACCACATCCACAGAAAGCCGAATGTCATGGGAAGCAGAATCAACCAGAGGATCCCCACTGTCCGGGACATAACATCCAGCCACTGGCTGAAAGTGATGGTTGCCGCGTTGTTAGCAGTGATGGCCAGCAGGTTGTAACGGGGGGCGGCAAAGTTGTGAAAGGGCCCCCAGTCAATCATGCCCCACAGTGTGTGCAGGATCAGGCAGGAGGCGAAGACGATTTCAGGTAAAAAGCGCCAGATGATAATCGCAAAGAGCAGGCATATGGCACCGACGATATACCATATAGCCATTGGATCTTCGGCGGCAGACGTCTGTTGGTAAGACACGGGGATTCCTCCATCGATAAATAGATAAATTTCGGGATGAGGCTGAGTGGAATTAATGCGAACAATCGCCGGTAATGACCGGGCAGGGATGAAATAACCAGGGTATTTTCGTAAGCGTAAACTGACCGCCGTATGTAGCCATCAGACGAGAATTGGTAACTTAGACGCCCATCTGATATAGACGGACATCTAAGTATGGAATTACAGGACTGGCGAAAAGAACCTCGTAAAAACTATTCGAATGAATTCAAACTTCGTATGGTGGAACTGGCATCACAACCTGGAGCTTGTGTTGCACAGATTGCACGTGAAAATGGCGTCAATGATAATGTTATTTTCAAATGGCTCAGGCTCTGGCAGAACGAAGGGCGTGTTTCGCGGCGTCTTCCGGTAACGACCTCTTCTGACACTGGCGTTGAATTATTACCTGTAGAAATAACGCCGGATGAGCAGAAAGAACCTGTGGCGGCCATTGCGCCGTCTTTATCCACTTCCACTCAGACCAGAGTCAGTGCCAGTTCCTGCAAGGTGGAATTCCGTCACGGTAACATGACGCTGGAAAATCCATCGCCAGAGCTGCTCACAGTGTTGATCCGTGAACTGACCGGGAGGGGAAGATGATCTCACTCCCATCAGGTACCCGTATCTGGCTCGTTGCCGGCGTTACCGATATGCGTAAATCCTTCAACGGACTGGGAGAACAGGTACAACATGTGCTGAATGATAATCCCTTCTCCGGTCACCTGTTTATCTTCCGTGGCCGACGGGGTGACACCGTCAAAATTCTTTGGGCTGATGCTGATGGTCTGTGCCTGTTCACCAAACGCCTGGAGGAAGGCCAGTTTATCTGGCCTGCGGTACGTGACGGCAAGGTATCCATTACCCGCTCGCAACTGGCAATGCTCCTCGATAAGCTGGACTGGCGTCAGCCAAAAACATCCAGCCGTAACTCACTGACAATGTTGTAAAAAACTCCTGACCGCATTATAAAAACGGTCATGAGTCAGAAATACCTCATTCGCATCGCAGAGCTGGAAAGGTTGCTCTCTGAGCAGGCTGAAGCCCTCCGTCAGAAAGACCAGCAACTGAGTCTGGTTGAAGAGACGGAAGCCTTCCTGCGCTCTGCACTGACACGTGCCGAAGAAAAGATCGAAGAAGATGAACGGGAAATAGAACATCTGCGGGCTCAGATAGAAAAACTGCGCCGGATGCTGTTCGGTACCCGTTCTGAAAAACTGCGTCGTGAAGTTGAACTGGCTGAGGCTCTGCTGAAACAACGTGAACAGGACAGCGATCGTTACAGTGGGCGGGAAGACGATCCTCAGGTTCCCCGCCAGTTGCGACAGTCGCGCCATCGTCGTCCGTTACCGGCACACCTTCCCCGTGAAATACACCGCCTGGAGCCAGAAGAAAGCTGTTGCCCGGAGTGTGGCGGTGAGCTGGATTATCTGGGGGAAGTCAGCGCTGAACAGCTGGAACTGGTGAGCAGTGCCCTGAAAGTGATCCGCACAGAACGGGTAAAAAAAGCCTGTACAAAATGTGACTGTATTGTTGAAGCACCGGCGCCGTCCCGCCCGATAGAGCGTGGTATCGCGGGCCCCGGATTACTTGCCCGCGTGTTAACGGGAAAATACTGCGAACATCTGCCACTGTATCGTCAGAGTGAAATCTTTGCCCGCCAGGGTGTCGAACTGAGCCGGGCCTTACTCTCCAACTGGGTTGACGCGTGCTGCCAGTTAATGACACCGGTGAATGATGCCCTGTACCGTTATGTAATGAACACCCGCAAGGTTCACACTGATGACACACCGGTAAAGGTACTGGCACCGGGTCAGAAAAAGGCGAAAACAGGGCGTATCTGGACGTATGTCCGGGATGATCGCAATGTGGGTTCGTCATCTCCTCCAGCGGTCTGGTTCGCGTACTCGCCGAACCGGCAGGGGAAACACCCGGAGCAACACCTCCGCCCCTTCCGGGGTATCCTGCAGGCGGATGCGTTCACAGGTTACGACAGGTTGTTCAGTGCAGAACGTGAAGGTGGTGCACTGACAGAAGTTGCGTGCTGGGCCCATGCCCGGCGAAAAATCCACGATGTATACATCAGCAGCAAAAGTGCGACGGCAGAAGAAGCCCTGAAGCGAATCAGTGAACTGTACGCCATCGAGGATGAAATACGGGGATTACCGGAGTCAGAGCGTCTTGCCGTCAGGCAGCAGCGAAGCAAAGTGTTACTGACGTCGCTGCATGAATGGATGGTGGAGAAGAATGGTACGCTGTCGAAAAAATCCAGACTGGGCGAAGCGTTCAGCTATGTACTGAATCAGTGGGATGCCCTCTGTTATTACAGTGATGACGGTCTGGCGGAGGCGGATAATAATGCTGCGGAAAGAGCGCTTCGTGCAGTCTGTCTCGGAAAGAAAAACTTTATGTTCTTTGGCAGCGATCACGGCGGCGAGCGTGGAGCACTGTTGTACGGGCTGATCGGCACCTGCCGTCTGAACGGTATCGATCCGGAAGCGTATCTGCGCCATATCCTGAGCGTACTGCCGGAATGGCCTTCCAACCGAGTTGACGAACTCCTGCCATGGAACGTAGTACTCACCAATAAATAAGCGTCAATACGGTGCTCCGTTGACGCTTACGTATTTTCACAGGAACAGCAGAAGGCAGTGAGAGACAGGCACAAAAAAACCGACTGGTGAGGTCGGTTTTTTTGCGATTCCGGGGCGGAGTTGGTGACTCTGACCGAAAGGGAAATCACTCTACATCTAACACCATCATAGTAGGCTGCGCTTCTCTTTTTTGCAATCAGAAAAATGACTATAATCGCTCCGTTAGCTCTGTCTGGTGATGCTTCTGCCGTGATCTCCAATGGGACGATGAACGCGAGATTTTAAGTCCTGGCTGATCGAACAGGTGGTGCTGTGTTCAGTGCTCTGGCTGGAGAGAAATCACTTTACATCTAACAATGAAAGAGCTGTTGTGACAGGCAATGTAAGAGTAAACAACAGTGATTTCCTCCATTGACGGAGAAACGGATGATTAACCTGTTAATCATCGTTCTCAGGGCAGTTGTTGCTGTGGTCAATGCAGTGATAGCTCTTCTGGAACTGATCCGGGAACTTATTGACTGATAATCCCGGAAACGTACTTAAGGGCAGAGGGGCACCGCCTTCTGCCCTTTAATAAACAGGATATTATTACCCCCACAGGACTGCCAGTATCAAAAATGCACCTGCAGTAAGCATGGCAAGTTTTTCCCATATCATGGGATTGTCATCCCTCTTTTGTTTTCTTTTTCTCATATAAATGATGGTGTTTACTCAGACGGAAGAGTCTTTCGTCTGTGTCTGTATGTCTGATTATTTTGCTCATTTGATTACGCATCAGAATGCGCTTAGCACAGAAGTTGATTTTAGCGGTTGCCAGGTTTTTATTAATAGTCAGCGTGGCGGCATGATATGCATGCCGCCACAATATTAACGCCCGGGCATAATCATGATGTACTGTCGACTCTTCCGCGGCTTTTGCCAGCTGAGACCAGGACATTCGGTGCAGATCAGCTTGTATAAGGTCCGGGGATGTCATAGCGGACTCCGGTTGCGCATGTCTTGTTTATTCTCCGGCGGGGACGCAGACGCCACGGAGAGCAAATTCCCCCACGTTTTCTTTTTTCAGCGCGGTGAAGGCATCCCGACAGGCTTTTTCAGTACGGAACGCCTGACTGTGAACAGCCAGTGTGGGTTGCCGGGCATCGCCGGAGGAGACATTAAAGGGGGATGAGAGCCAGAAAATCAGGATCCACATAGAACAGCCTTATTATTTTGTGCGTTTGTATTTTTCCAGGATGCCGATAGCCTGCAGGGGGGCTTCGTGGATTTCACGAATACATTCTGCATCATGGATATTTTCTCTGTACCGGGTTCGTTCCAGCAGTATGTGGTGCATATGGAGCATTCTGGCCAGTGCGGCGCTGAGTTCATTTATATGGTGTTCCCGGAAAACGGGACCGTCATGCATACGGCACAGGGGGATCACTTCCACATCGTCACAATGTGCCCGCAGCCATTCTTTTGTGACGGCTGCGTCATCGGTGTAAAACCATGTGCCGGGTGTACCGTTCGCCAGAAACCGGATTTTCCATGCCTCGGGGGGCGGAGGCGTCTGTCTGCCATCATTCATAGGGGTTATCTCATTCTATGGGCTGAATGCTGCTCAGAATCAGCCTGCTGAGACTGTCAGGGCTGCCGCAGCGACGACCGGTCGTTTTGCTGTAGCATTCCCGGCGTGTGTGGCACCAGGCGGCCGGTGTTTCATGAAGACGAACGCGCCGTGTTTGTTCTTTGTGGATAAGGAGTCCGGTGTGAGTTTTTATGTTTTTCATGTGCTTTCCGTTTCGTTCTCTGTGACAGCTGTGTCACACATGAAGGGGGAATGTAACATTCAGAATCTTACTGAAAATGTGCCATTTGTGGGCACCGGTGATCAATCCTGTATTCAGGTTCTGTGTCACAGTTCCGGATGAGTGGAATATATGGACGTAAAAAGCCGACATTGCTGCCGGCTTTGGTCATGGCGGTTAAGTAAACAAATCGACTGATACCCCGGAAATGTATACCCGGGCGGCAGGTCCTGAGCATAAAGGGCCCTCAGGCCCTTTTGAATACGGAGTATCAGAACGAGTAACGGAAGTTAGCGTTGACAGCATTATCAACGTTGTACTTACCAAAGGCGGATTTCTCAAACTCCAGTCCAAAGCGGACGTTATCCCTGATTTCTGCATTCAGGCCAACGGACATCAGCATACGGCTGTCCTTTTCACCTTTGATGCGTTTTTCACCAGATGCATCCCGCAATACGGTTTCGCCGTTAGCCAGCAGGTCGAACTGGTAGCCCAGACCGGCACGGGCTGTCACTTTCCAGTCCTTACCTGAGAAGGATTTACCCACATCCACACCGGTACGACCAATCAGCGGATTGTAGTCCCTGTCCTTCATGGACAGATGCATCCCCTGGTCCTTCCATGCAAACTGTTTACCGGATACAGCACCGTAAACCAGTTCTGCCTGTGGCTCAATCCAGGTATCCTCAGTGACATGACAGCGGTAGCCTGCTTCAGCACCGGCATACCATGAATGCGTACTGTAATCACGGGTTCCGAGTCCGGCAAAGGTTGCGGTGTACTCATTATCATGATGAACATACTTACCAATCAGGTCGATATAGGCACCGGAATCAAACATGGCAGAAGCATAGAGTCCGGCCCCCACAGACTTCGTTTTACCTTTGAAAGCATCAGCAGAGGCACTGCTGTCAGTGTGTGTGACAGTGAAGCCGGTAAACAAATCCAGTCCGTCCAGCTCATGTTTTTTGTCGACACCGACCTGAACATGTGTGTGGTTGTCACTGAAACCACCACCGGCAGAGCCGGTTCCGCTCATGATACGTGCCCATGCGCCAGCTTCACCATTGATGTCACGCAGGTCACCCATACGTTTATTCAGGTTGTTGACCTCACTCAAAAATGATTTGTACCCCACAGATGCAAGGCCTGAGGCACTTTGGGTTGTGGCGGGATTTTCTGCCATCCTGTACCCGGTCAGGTTCCATGTTGTTTTATCTCCGGCGTCTATAGCTGTAATAACAGGTGTGACATTGCTGAAGCCTATTGCCTGTTCACTTCCCTTAAAAACATCCTTACTGCTGTTCCCCGGTGCACTCACCAGTTCAATATCCAGTTTTTCTCCGGTGGGTTTGTTCAGAAAATCAACCAGCAGAATATTGTCCTTACCTGACAGCTTTTTATTTACTACCAGCTTATCCGCATTTTTCAGGTCCGTACGCATGGCATACGCAGTGC
>OAWX01000896.1_pt1 | contig 15237 bp, 15 predicted proteins | sample 1495571 | NCBI WGS metagenome assembly OAWX01 (sample SAMEA2580265, study PRJEB22360) | human gut metagenome | biome: human gut; feature: human-associated habitat; material: faeces | place: Denmark | collected 2008/2010 | reverse complement strand
CTCGTGTTCTCCGCGCCGCTCGTTTCCAATATCGGCTGGGGCGTGCTGCCGCTGTACTGGCACGCGCTGTCCGGCATGAATGCCATCAGCGTGCTGGCGTATCGGCTGATCGCCACGCTGGTGGTCATGTGATTGCGCTGCTGATGGCGTTCCGCCGCTATCGTGCATATCATCGCGCGATCGCCGCGCTTTGACACGCACAGCGGAGCAAAAGGCTGTTCGCGCTGGAACTCGCCGCCACCACGGCTATCAGCGTGAATTGGTTGCTGTACATATATCTGGTGGTCAACGGCCAGGCGCTGCAGACCTCAATCGCGTACCTGACTACGCCTCTGCTCAACGTGGCGCTGGGCGTGGGCATGTTCACTGCGCAGTCACCGACGTTCCCGTGGATGGCAATCGTGCTCGCCGCCAGTTTCTCCGTCTACGGTCTGCTCAAACGCTACGTGCCGTTGGACGCCATTGCACAGGCCGAGAACGACAAGGACATGCGGCAATGGGAACCACTGAACAGCATGCTGTTGATTTCCAGCACGCTCGCTTTCGCTCGATATGATGACAAACGCATGTGGGCCTATGACGTGATCGAGAATGCGATGACGCGCAATCTGGGATACTCGTTCAGCGAAGAATACGACGAAAGTGCCGAGGATAACGAGGATACGAACGAAGTCGGTGGACAGCCCGGCCCGCGTCTGAACTACGGCCCGACCTACTACGCCGCCTTCGTGCACGATCCGGAAGGCAACAACATCGAGGCCATGCTCGTCTGAGCGCTGCCAGCTAAGCAATAACGGAAAAGACAGATCCCGCCATGCGCAATGTTCGCATGGCGGGATCTGTCATATTCCCAGAGAATCAAACATCTCAGCAGCCGTATGGAAACGCGGGCCGTTCTCCGCTGAATATTCATGGACTTCCCGCAAGGCAGAAAACGTATCAGTAGGAACGGCGCTCTGTTGAGGAAGGTCTAATGAAAGTCAGAACTCGTACGTGTCTGGATTGGAACACATGTGATTTCCCCCTTTAGCCCCGGTTACTTGAACAGGTCGAACAGACTGAACGTGGTCTTCTTGTAGATGGTGTTGTACAGCTTGCGCTTGGGGTGCAGCCAGCCCATGCCCTTCTTGCCGTAACCGGGAATCAGCGCACGCTTGACCGCACAGGTGGCACGCCCCTTCGTGCGCGCGGACAGGCTCTTCTTCCAGCTGGGTTTCCTCATTCCGTATTTCATGGCGGCCTCTTCTCGAACGGTTATGCTCATTCTATACAGTGCTGAACACGTAGCAGATCGAGCAATCAGACAAGCAAATCGTATACGCTGCGCATGACGAGCAGCCCGTCCGTCATCCATTGGTAGGCTTCCGTCATACCGTCGGAGAAATCCACATCATGCCGCACCAAAAGGTGGCGGTTCTTCTTGTCGGCTTCCGGCTCGTCCCAAGTCGCCTCGCCCAAAGCAGACAGCATCCGTTCAACGGAATCCTTCATGCCGTAAAGTTTCGTGTACTGGAACGTGTCGATGAAATACAGGTCGACCGTAATGTAGCCGTCTCGAATATTCAACGCTCCATCCGGGTGGCAGAACCCCGAGCCCACGCCGAAGCTGATCCATGTGTCGCTGTTCGTCTTGCGACCGGATGGGTCGCCGTATACAGCAACAAAGTCGGGCCGCGTTGCAGCATATTTATACAGGCCATTCCAGAAGCTGCGCCGCAGTGAGATATTGTTGCTGACTTGCCGCAGTTCGTCCAAGGTTCCGCCGTCCGCGACTTTCCACACTGTCCAACCGTTGACCTGCTTGTCCTCGCCGGTTTCGAGCATTCTGGCACGGCGAAACGCGCCGGATGGGCTATCGAATATCTCGCCGTTGGACAGGCGAATGCGACGGTCTTCGGTTACGGTTGCCGTGGCGATTACGCCGGCATACCGACTTTCCAACATGTCACCGGCTGTAAGGATCCCTCTCTTGCATAAGTCGGCGAAATCGACGGCATTCTGTTCGCGCTCTCCTTGGCTCAAGTTCCTGCTGCGCAGAGTCTGCATAGCCTGTTCCCCCGCTGTGGGGCTTGTCCACACCTGCAATGCAAGATCGGCAAGTCGCGCGCCGCGCCGCGCGATCGCCTGTTCATCCCATTGCGTGGCGTCGTGCAGTTCAGCGGAAATGGACAGGTATTCGCTATTATACCCGCCGATCGCACGGTTCTTCTTATGTTCGAATGTTCCGTCGGAAAGTTCCGAGTTGTATGCGGTCAATGTCAGATTGCCCAGACTGTTCACCAGCAGCGGGAATCGGCCGGGGTCGGAGAGCATATCACGCCATTCGGCATGCGCCATGGCGTTCTGTGGCATGATGTGTTCGACGGTGTATTCGTCGAAGGACCGCGGGTCCTTGGGGTGGTTGTGGTTTTCCAATCCGGCGAGCAGATATTTGCAGCGCGAGGCCGGGCGGTACAGATTCTCGCCGAGCAGTGCCTGCCTGAATTCCTTATCCGTGGGCATGCGCGTGGCTTTGGCGGTTTCGGTGAGGAGCAGCGCGGCGAAGGTTTCGGCCGGATCGTCTTCCGCTGATTCGAGCTTGGCGATCAACGACGGGACGAGCTTGTTCAGTCCGTTGCTGGATACCGAGCAGACCATTCGGCGGAACAGATACGATTCGAGATCCGCGAGCATGCGCAGCAGCCCGTCCCGGGTTATGCGTTCATGCTTCCATGCCGCGAACATGTACAGGAGCATCGGATCCGTAACAGTGCTGTCCAGGGTTTGGATCGAGGCGAGACGGCGGTCCACGTTCGCGTCGCCGCTGCCGGCAGACGCGATGCCTTTGATGGCGGCATAATACCCGGCATATTCCAGCATGTTCTCGAGAAGATTGTGTGTGCGTTCCATGCGCGGCATGGAGCTATCGGCTGCAAAACGCTTGAATTCCGTATACATGGCGCGGCCTTTGGTTACGGGCTTTTTCAATGTAACGACCATCCAGTCGTGCAGGAACGCATCGAATGAGAGGTTGCCGAGAACACGTTCCATGGGCAGCCAGTAGTCGACGTATAGGGTGTTCTGCTCGGTCATGGGGCACCCCATGAGCATGTAGTTGCGTACCAGATCGGAAGTCTCCAGATCAAGCCCGGTGGAATTCATCGACTCGAATACCAGTTGCGGTTCGTCGCGTCCCTGGTCCAGGGTGACGGACACGACTTCAAGGCGTTGCAGTCCGTTCCACACCGTGTTCACGTCATCGATTGCGGCGACCAGGGAACGGAACAGATCGAGGTTCGCTTCCAGCCGGGAATCTATATTAGCTTGATTCGGCCGATCAGGGGCGACCACATGGTCGCACATGCTGTGCAGCACTTCCCTATCGTCGCTGGAAAGCGTCAGCTTGTAGCGGCCTTCGCCGGTTGCATACTTGTCGACAAGATAACCACGGTCGATGAGCATGTCTGCGGAGAATCGCAGGTTTTCAGGGCGTTCTCGGGCATATTCGGCCAGCGCGATGAGCAGCAGGGTCACCGAGGTGAGGCGCTGCTGGCCGTCGATGAGCAGACACCGGCTGACACCATCCGGGCCGATGCCGCCTTCCTGCATCCATACGACCGACCCGGTGAAATGCGTTCGCTCAGGGTGCCGGCCGGCCGTTACGATGTCGGACCACAATTGCCGGCACTGCGTCTCGCCCCATGAGTATCTGCGCTGATACACCGGCACTGCGAACCGAAGCGAACCGGTGAATAAATCCAGCAGGATTTTCTTGCCAGCGTCCATGATGATTTCACTTCCCCATTCTGAATGTCTTCTTACGTTATGGTACGTTAAAAACAAAAATGCTCGCATTAGCAACAATCCAGAGAAATCTGAACACACGCTCAAGATATGTCACAATTTAGAAACTCTGCTGGCTATCGCTGAATCGCAGTCAACTAGACTTCCACAGGCTCACTAGCATATTCTGTATCAGACTGATTCTATGAATGGCGATATGGAATCGGACAACACATAGGATGTGTATATGTGACACGGCGATAGGAAACAGGCGATGGCAAAAAACAACAAATCAAATCAAAAGAACGTGTAGAAGAGCACGGTGAAGTATTTACCAACGAGCGTGAGGTCAACGCCATGCTGGATTTGGTTAAGCAGGAGACCGAGCGTATCGACAGCCGTTTCCTCGAACCAGCATGCGGCAATGGCAACTTTCTGACTGAAGTACTGCGTCGTAAACTCGATGTGGTCGGCAAACGCTATGGGAAAAACCAGTTGGAGTACGAACGCTACGCCTTCGTAGCGGTGTCTTCCATCTATGGTGTGGACATCATGCAGGATAATGTCGAAGAATGTCGTGATCGACTGTTTCAAGAAGCCAATAAAACCTATACCAATCGTTTTAAGAATGGTGCAAGAGATTCGTTCCGCGATTCCATTCGCTATGTGCTTTCCGTTAACATCCTTCGCGGCGATGCCCTTACTTTGACTGATTCAACAGGAGCTCCAATTGTGTTTCCGGAATGGTCATTGGTATCGGGCAGCAAAGTAAAGCGACGCGATTACACATTCGCTTCCCTGCTAGATAAGGCCGAATCACAGCCAACGTTCGATATGGTGGAAGATTTTGACGTGGACAAGGACGATCCCAGTAAAATCGTCCCTACGCCTATTAAGGAATATCCGATGGTGAATTACCTGGAGGTTGCTCAAAAATGAGTAGTAGCCAGCTGAATTTCGGCACTAAGTCATACAACCCTGATGTGCTGTCATGCTTAGCCAATCTTTCCAACGATGAGGTGTTCACTTCACCACAGTTAGCGAACAGAGTGCTTGATCTGTTACCTCAAGAAGTCTGGCACGACAGTTCCACTACATTCCTTGATCCGTTCACCAAGACAGGCGTGTTCCTGCGTGAGATTACTAGACGCCTGCTCAAAGGTCTTGAAGATGAGATCCCGGACTTGCAGAAGCGTATTGATCACATTTTGAACTATCAGGTCTGGGGTATAGCCATTACCGAATTGACAGCATTGCTGTCACGTCGAACACTGTATTGTTCCAAAAAGCGAACAGCAAATATTCTATCGATGACATGTTCGACACTCCTGACGGGCATATCCATTACAAGGCCATCGAGCATATGTGGGCTGGTGATAGATGCGTCTACTGCGGCGCTAAGCGAGATTAATACGACCGCAGCAGTGAGTTGGAAAGCTACACCTACGAATTCATTCATACTTATCATCCAGAGAGGATTTTCAACATGCAGTTTGACGTTATCGTCGGTAACCCTCCATATCAGCTCAGTGACGGTGGTTTCGGCAAAAGCGCCGCTCCGATCTATCAAAAATTTGTTCAGCAAGCACAGAAGATGAATCCCAGATATCTGTCGATGATCATTCCTTCTCGGTGGTTCTCAGGTGGTCGCGGTCTGGATGAGTTCCGTGCTGAGATGCTTGCTGATAAACATCTGCGTGCTTTGACCGATTATGAAAGCTTTAAAGAAGTCTTCCCCGGCGTTGACTTGGCAGGAGGCGCTTGTTACTTCCTATTGGATCGTGACCATGAGGGTGATTGCCAAATCACTAATGTACGTGACGGTAAGCAAACGCACGCTAATCGCTATCTTGATGAATTCCCCGTGTTTGTGCGAGATAATCAAGCGGTGGATATCATCCGTAAGGTCCGCAAGGCTCACCCTGGCAGATATCTGGATGAAGTCGTTTCTTCGTCCAAACCCTTCGGTCTTCGCACCTTCTATAAGCCTAAAAAGAAGGGAGTCCCATGCCACTTCATCCAGCGTATCGGAGAAGGATTCGCCTCCCCTGAGGATATTACGGATCAATTCGGCTTACTCGACAAATGGAAGTTACTGATTCCTAGATCGCCTATTGCTAGGCAAACAGATTTCTCAAAACCAGTGAAATTCTATGCCAACCAGAATACTGCAATTGTTCCACCAGGCGAATGCTGCACGGAGTCCTTCCTCGTTGCGTATGCAGGCGAAACCGAAGAGGAAGTTCTGAACTTTAGATCCTACCTTTTCTCCAAAGTGGCACGATTCCTTTTATTACAGGCAGTTGCCTCGCAAGATATAACAAAAAGGCGCTTTTTGTTTGTTCCCGACCTTGGCGTCTACGATCACAGAATCAGCGACGAGGAATTAGTGCAGTTGTTCGGGCTGAGTGACATCGATTGGCAATACATCGATTCCCGTATCTCTGAGACTGACGAGGTGAAATGATGGTAAATGATTTCTTCCCTCAGCGGCCAAATGTATCCCCAAAGATTTACGCCTATACAATTGACGCTCCCACCCATAAGGGACTTCTGAAGATTGGCTACACAAGGCGCGCTGTGCCTACTCGCGTCAAGGAACAGTTGGGCACATCCCATGTAGGTTACAAAATCGTATTCGAGAAGAGCTCGATGCGCGATGACGGTTCAGCTTTCGATGATAACGCAGTGCACAAGATGCTGGAACAGCAATTCCCCTGCGAGTTTGGCGAATGGTATCGTTGCACTGTCAAGGATGTGGAAAACGCCGTTGAGGCGGTCAGAGATCGTCGAGGATCCATCACCCAACGCACACAAAGCTTTACCATGCGGCCTGAACAGCAGCGCGCAGTGAGGAAAACCCAGGAATATTTCGCACGGTTCAGGAAGGATAATCCGGGCAAGCCTCCGCGATTCCTGTGGAATGCGAAGATGCGTTTTGGCAAGACTTTCACAAGTTACGAGTTTGCCAAGGCTGAAGGGTACAAACGTGTGCTTATCCTCACTTTTAAACCTGCTGTAGCGGATTCATGGCGGGAAGATCTCGAAACACATAAGGATTTCGAAGGATGGCAGTTCATTTCCCGTGATACCGAACTTACCTATGAGACGGCTGATAAGAACCGTCCTATAGTATGCTTTGGCTCGTTCCAAGATTTCTTAGGCAAGAACGATGTGGGCGGCATTAAGGCCAAGAACGAGTGGGTACATGAAATCAACTGGGATCTCGTCATCTTCGATGAATACCATTTCGGCGCATGGCGTGATGCCGCACGCGAACTGTTCGAGGCCGAGGACACTAAGGAACAGAAAGACAATATCAGCAGCGTGGCGGAAATCGTTGGTGACAATTTCGCTCAGGGTGATGACGATTTCCTCCCTATCACCACAAACGGATATCTGTTCCTGTCTGGTACGCCATTCCGGGCAATAGCTAACGGCGAATTCATTGAGGAACAGATCTTCAACTGGACCTATGCTGATGAACAGAGGGCCAAGGAAAGTTGGCGCGGTCCTGGTGTCAACCCGTATGCCGCGCTGCCCCGCGTGGTGCTGATGACTTATCAAATGCCAGACCAGATTCGCGAAATCGCTTCAGGTGGCGAGTTCAATGAATTCGACCTGAACGAATTCTTTGCGGCTGAAGGCGCTGGTGTCAACGCGAAATTCAAGCATGAAAACGATGTGCAAAAATGGCTCGATCTGATTCGAGGCAGTCTGGCAGAGACTTCCATTGATGAGTTGAAGATGGGTGCCCGCAAACCTCCTATGCCTTATTCGGACTCAAGGTTGAAGAACATCCTCACCCATACATTTTGGTTCCTTCCGTCGGTTGCATCATGCTATGCAATGGCGAATTTGTTGGACAATCGGCAGAACATCTTCTTCCACGAATATCACATCAACGTGGCAGCCGGCGCGAGCGCAGGCATCGGTCTGGATGCGTTGAAGCCTGTTCGCAAATCGATGACAGATCCTTTGGGATCCAAGTCCATCACATTGTCCTGTGGCAAACTCACTACTGGCGTGACCGTCAAGCCATGGACGGGCATCTTTATGCTACGCAATTTGAAAAGCCCCGAAACCTATTTCCAAGCGGCGTTCCGTGTCCAATCACCATGGACTATGGCAAACCCTGATGGCCAGCATCCGAATCAAATCGAGATTTTGAAGAAGGAATGTTATATCTTCGATTTCGCTCCGACCCGCGCTCTACGGCAAATTACCGACTATAGCTGTTCCCTCAATCCTGAGGAGGGTAAGTCACCTGAGGCAAGCGTAGACGAATTCATCCATTTCCTTCCCGTGCTTGCCTATGACGGCAGTAGTATGAAACAGGTCAACGCCACGGATGTGTTGGACATCGCCTCCGCTGGTACTTCCGCCACATTGCTCGCCAAACGTTGGGAAAGCGCACTGCTGGTGAATGTGGACAATCTCACGCTCAAGAACCTGATGAACAATCAGCAGGCCATGGATGCGCTGATGAGCATCGAAGGTTTCCGTAGCCTTAACAACGACCTTGAGATCATCATCAACAAGTCTGAGCAGGTCAAAGGCATGAAGAAAGAGACTAAGGGCAAGGCTACACCTGCGGAGAAAAAGAAAATTCGTGAGGAAGAAAAGGAATATAAGAGCCTACGTAAGCAGGTTCAAGAGAAACTAATCAAGTTCGCCACCCGCATCCCAATCTTCATGTACCTGACTGATTATCGTGAGCAAACGCTTAAGGATGTCGTCACCAAACTTGAACCTGAACTGTTTAAAAAAGTCACTGGATTGACGAAAGATGATTTCGAATTGTTACTCAGCTTGAATGTATTTAACAGCGCCCGTATGAACGACGCAGTATATAAATTCAAACGGTACGAAGATGATAGTCTCTCTTACGCCGGAATCGACAAGCATGAAGGTGAAAAGATCGGCAGGTTCGATACGGTTCTTAATCGTCAAGAGTTCGAGGAGATGTGAGACATGGCATCGAATGGGCTGACTTTTATGGAAAAAGAGCCTTTTTGGAGGTTGTTCAATCGTGGTGGCTATGTCTTGGATTTCAGCACCGAACATTTCGATGATTTCACTCAGGACAGTGTGGGTATAAGACTCTGTGAAAAATACAGATCTTCAAAGGGCCGCTCTCTTGAACATTTTGTGTCCGATGCCCCGCTGATCAAGTGTGGAAGCTATTTGCTGATTTGTTAAAGTACTATGAAAACTATTTCGATGAAGATGCAGACGGAGATGAATGTGAAAACAAGCACCACTTGCATCAAGAGTGCAAGCAACTTCTGGCATCGCATGCCACTGAGACAAAGAAAAACGAAAGCGATGATCCTATGTTTTTCAATGTAATTATTCGGGCAGATGAAGATATCCCCGTAGAAAATTCAAGAATATTTGAGGGTACAGATCCGGACATAGCGGCAAGATTCAAGAATCAGGATGGAACGCCTAATTTTGAAATGTTGCAAAAGCTCCCAACCATCACATCGCCTGAGTATGATGATGATAGTTCAACAACTGCTCAAATTGGGTATCTCAGAGCCGATTCGTCTCAATGCCTTAGTTCAGTGGTCGCATCTTTCCCCTCGACAAGGTTAAACCGCATACTTGCGACAACAAGTTGGCGCGGTTCAAGAACCCGTTGGATGGTCTTCAAAGGAGACCCATACAGAATGCTCGGTGATTTAAGAAGCAACTATAATCCCGTACAAAATGAAGCAGTACTTCGATTTCCTTCTGTTTCCGTTAGAGATAATCAAATTGCAGTAATGATGCCTTTTAATTCAGCATATCCTAGCCCTTTAAAAGATCCTGTCTATGCTGCAATAGCATCAGCGGCTAATCAGCTTGGATATGAATGTAGACGTGTGGATGAGATTAAAACTCCGACAGATATCACTCAGGATATTCTGAAGCTCATAGAAAGTTCTAAAATCGTTATTGCTGATTTGAGCGGGGCTAATCCCAATGTGTATTACGAGATGGGACTGGCTCATGACAGGGGCAGGATCGTGATTCCAATTTCAAATAGCAAGGAAAGGCTTCCGTTCGACAATAGGCAGATTCGCACTATTTTCTTCCATGATGACGATGAATATAGCCTGCAGGGACTTACGAGAAAAATAAAAGCTACTCTAGAGAATCTGTAAAAGACACATAATGAAGACTGCGAACATTTCTCGAAGATCCAAAGGAAAATTTTCATATTTTTTAAAGAAGCACGTATCCACTATCCGTCCGCTCATTGAGCAATGTTCCTTATACATAGGGTCGGAGCTACATTCCCAGCTGTTATCGAAGGAATCTTCCATGACCACTTACAAAATTCTTTCCTAGCACTCACACGCTACAACGCTCCTCAATCAAGTGTTCCCGTAAGGCAAATAAAAACTCACATAAATCCTTCTCGCATTGTTCTTGATTTTTCCCTAATATCTCCCGCCCTTTCTTTTTTGTGTCTTCGTATACATAATTATTCATAGAGCGCAAAAGCTCATCAGCACTTGCCGATAACAGCAAAGAGCCGAATATGATCACTTTCCGTGACTTATTTTCACAGAAAACTATATCATTTGATATAATGCGCCCCACATATAGTAAAAGAAACAAACGTAACTCATCAGAAGCGATAACATGCTTCTGATGCCGCCTATGTAATACATCTTCCGACAGATGATCATCAAGACTAATTAAATCCTCAATTAATTCTTTTGAATCTATGTCGACCCTGTTCGATATATCCATAATTATTGCATCAGCATCTTTGATAATGTTATTAATTAAATCTATTCCATCATTCCATCTATCACGCGCATATGCAACAAATTCTCCTACAATGTAACTTACAATCGTAACTACGATCACTACATATTTATGATCTTCCGAAGACGAATTGCATTTTTCCTGAATTACTGCAAAACAAAAAATTATAATGGCAACCCAAAATGTTGCCTTCAATTTTTCAGGTCTTAAGTATCTTGAATACCTCACCAATGGAATAGAAAGCCAAATATCGGTTTGTGTTATATGTAATAATCCTAAAGGAACAGAAAAAACAAAGATACCGCATAATCCGATATAGAAACGATTTGAAGAATAAGCCAAGCACAGTATGAGCAGAAATGCAATTAAAATGCTTGGAATTAGCCATCGTATAAATAGAGTCATAAAAGACAAAAGCACTTTTTGCTCAAAAGCATCTTCTGGAGCTGCCACTATAGTCACGAGGCAGGCAGTCAAAATTAAAACTGAAAATGCCATATATAATCCATATAGCGACCTCCAGCCATTATTATTAACGCCTGAGACATCACAGACAAAGAGAGCAATAGACCCAACAATTGATGCCCATAATATTACTCGCCAACAAGAAATTCTATACCTCATTGTTGAATGCTTATTCTTCCGATCAGTTTCCCTCCATACCCTTCGTCCTATCCCTAGCAACCCTCTCCCTATCCTATTCGGCGAAGCACTCGGTTCCGTAAGAAGAGATACTATCATCGTTTCACTAAGTCTTTTAATCGAATTTCGCATTACCTATTCTTGTCCTAATTAGTTCCAACTACCGCAATTTAAATTGAATGAGCTTGGTTGCATCTGCTGATTCTTGCGCAACTTCCAGTATTCCGCGAGGCAAACCCAGAAGTTTTTCGACCTCTTCAGGTTTCATGCCTATTCCAGATTCAGCGAGTTCGTCCATGAACTCGGACTTCGAAATTATGTTGTGTTTTAACAGCATTCGAACCGATTCTTGGAGCAAAGTCCCTGATGGCATGTAATACTCATCTCCAGGCTCGTTCCGTCGCCATCCTTTACTTGATACTTGCCTCATAAGGTACTGGTATTGATTTGTCGTCAAAACATTCAATTCCCTTGCTCGATATAGAGCCGCACTAACAGAGACACCCCAACGTTTTTTCAGTTCCAGATAATATGCAAGATTCGTTGGGTCAATATCTAAATCAGCAATGAACTCCTCTTTGGGCATAAGCAGAGAACTTGCAACAGCATTTGCTTGCCGTTCTCGCAATCTAAATATTTCTGAAGAAATCGTCTCCTGTTCTTCCGTACTCCAAGGATGAAGCACAATATGCGCCAGCTCGTGCGCCATGTCAAATCTTGCTCGGCATATACTTTGAGTACCTGCAGCGATAACAATTACAAAAACCACATTGGCACGCTCACCGTCTTTCAGCTGAAGACACGAGCTAAAAGCATCAATTGAATCTGCATCTACAGCTGAACAAGACACCAACACACCGTGCGATTCAACAACATATCGGAGATCCTCAATAGGCCCATTAGGAATATCCCAATATGTACGTATTTTTTGAGCAACATACTCATAAAAGTCATGATCAGATTCGTCATAACAATCACTATCTCTACCGATATCTGGTAAATCCAATTCCGGAAAAGAAATATACTTCGCGATGACTTGGTATACAGACGCAATGAATTCCGTCCGTACAGTTTGTGCAACACGCTTTTTCTTTGCAGTATTGGTCCTCGAACGGAAATACGTACCATCACCTTGAACGAAACATTCCGAAGGAATTTTGAAATAGCTAATCGGAAAATTCAAAGAACGAGCAAGCGCAAACAAATTGCTTGGGGTAGGCTCATTCTGGTTTTTCTCGTACTTCGAAAGAGCCTGCTTGCTTACTCCTGTTTCTTCAGCTAGCTCAGTGAGCGTCAGTCCTCTGTACAGCCTGGCTTTCCTCAACTTTTCACCCTGAAATCCTGCCATTGTTCTCCCCAAAGTCTTCTTTCTCACCATTTTTCAGTTCCAACCGTCGATCGTCCTCGCCTCGAATATCCGCAGCATCCGTAAATCCAAGCAAATCAGCGCTGCTCCTGTTTTCTTGAACCTGACCGTTGTCAGATGCGTCAATAGAGAGCGAATCGACCAATACATCGATATCCTTGAACCAGACCTCAGCATAATGAAGAGGCTCTATCACGACCGCCTGCATATTGGATAAAAACCTTTGTGCATCAATTTCATACCAGACAATAAAATGGGTGTAGTTATGCAGGCGTGACTCGAGCTCATCATTCATCTGTCCCAGAATCGCTTTGTCTTCAGCAATTTCATCATCAGTCTGATCTACTTCAAAGAGCGGCTGTTGCAACGCCGTACAAGCATCATTCTGATTCAGCGATCTCGTCAGGACAAGAGAATAATGGCCAAGACCTTTCCCCTTCCTCGCATTTGAAACAATTCTCTTGTATCGATCATGTTTCAAAAAAGTTATGCACATCTTTTTCTCATCATCAATAAGGAGAACAAGATCCGCCCCTCGCCTAAATCTAAGAGCCTTCGGCCCACCTTTATCCCCAAATTCCGCTAGTAAACGATTGCCGACAGCATCCAGCGGAAACAGCCGTGCTGCATTATCAACCCTGTGAGGATGCTCCTCATTCCATTGTCTCGCGTCATCGTTTATAGCCATCCGAATAACTCGTTCAATGCGAGCAGCAAGGTCTTCAGTAAACAAGTCGTCAAAATCCATCTATCTGGTCCTTCGTTCTACATATTTCACTTTTTTCCTTTCATTGTCTCTACATTCTACAAGAGAATGAGATTTTGTCAACCTATATCCTGAGAGATACTCTTACAAGAGTTGCTTCCCTCAACTTGCGAAACGGCACAACACTCCAAATTCGAGGAGGAACACTTGCAAAATAACCAATCCTTCCCTAGTCAGCAGAAGGAACCATCTCCGTTGCCCAATCCTTCGTTTCAGTCGTCTATCTCGATCGCATGAATCGTGACTTCCGTGTCAGCATCTGCGGTATTGGCTTTCTTGAATTCCGGGCGAAGCTCCATGCCGGTCTCATCGAACTCACCGTTTAGATTGCGTACCAGCACATCGGCCAATCGGCCACCCATGGGCCTAAACGTCGCATAGGTTATCGCCCCGGAAATGGCACCGCCAACAACGGGCACAACCTTGGTAACGGCCTTGCCAACCGACTCCTTCACCACCCGCTTGCCAACCATCGCACCGATTCTCTTGAGCAGCGGATACCAGGCCGTTTTAGTCAAAGCCTGTTGCGTGATCTTCTTGCCCATGTTCTTGCCGACTTCCCTGGCAAGCTTTCCCACCAGCATCGCCGAGCCTGACGCACCAAGCATCACACCCAAATACGCAAGGACTCGGACTTTGGCACCTTCGTTCAATTCCGACTCGTCGGTGAACAAATCATCCTCGCCGAAAAGATAGGCGATTTTCTGTGCCAAGTTAATCGCGAAACCAAAGTATTGGGCCACATCGGCACCTCCAGCGGCAACGGCGGCAGGGCCACCGGGGATTCCTGCTACGCAGGCGGCAAGAGTGGTCTGATTCGTCGACTTCTTAATCACCCCATCCGCTTTTCTTCGCAACGACTCCGCCGTATACACATGCTGCGGGCCATGCTCCAAAATCTCGTCAAGATATTCTGAATCGGCGAATTGCTGTCGCAGAAACGCTTCCCTATCAACCCTAATAACCGGAAGCTTCGCAACGCTTCCGATCATAGTTATCGCCACATCGTAAAGCTCTTCGTCGGTTTTCTTGGCCATGTTCTCTCCACTCTGATAAGACACACTGCGCTTAACGCCCATGGTATCTGCTCCTTTATTTGTTCGATGGATAACATGCGGGCGATCCGCATTCACCATGAGCCGTGTTTTCTTCGCGAGCGCGAGAGACTTTCAACAGATAGAGACTGCATAAAAGCAGCAGCCTGTCAAAGCAGATTCGAGCACTTCTCTCGCGCACTTCCGCGCATTTTCACGCACTTGCACGCACCCAGATTCCAATCACACACTTCACGCTCATGCGGGATGGGTTCAACGTAATCGCCAAGGAAATCAACGATGCCCCATGAAGCTCCTTGGCAGCAAGACACCCAACAAGGTATGGAACCGGGGAATAAGCAAGATGCAATCGCGTCATCAGAAACCGAATCGCGTCGTAATCCCGTCATAATCGCGTCGTAATCGGGTAGCGCGAAAACCATAACCGTAATGAAAAAGATTCTTCCAACACCATGAGCCGGCAGACACCACACTGTTAAGGCATGCTTCAAGTTACAATTAACCCTTATAACTTCAGCGAATAAGGATGCAATGAAAACACTGGATGAACTTATGCAGCATCTATACGATAACGGCATCGCATGCTCTGGCGAATTGCAAAAAAGAGAATTGAAAAACCTGGGGTATTATCACGGCTATAAGGGGTGCCGATTCGCTGACATTGCAAAGAATCGTCTTCACTTGCAGTCCTTCGAGCAAATTTCATCATTGAATTCTTTTGATATGGCGTTGAAATCTTTAATTTACCCTCGGATCATCGCCGTGGAAACCGCTTTGAAGAATTACACATTGGAAGAAGTTCTTCAAGATGCAGAGTCACCATTTCTGGCTCTTGTGTTGTTTTCGTGGGTGTCGTCTCGTCGTTGAGCCGTTGATTATGA
>OAWX01000895.1_pt1 | contig 15238 bp, 7 predicted proteins | sample 1495571 | NCBI WGS metagenome assembly OAWX01 (sample SAMEA2580265, study PRJEB22360) | human gut metagenome | biome: human gut; feature: human-associated habitat; material: faeces | place: Denmark | collected 2008/2010 | reverse complement strand
GCAAGCGCCGCACCGGCCCGGCGTCGCCCATAACCGGGTCGACCAGCCGCAGCGCGGACGGATATTCTCGGTACAGGCGCTGGATGATGGACACCTGGTCGGGGGAGCCGAGGAAGCCGCTGTACACGCCGTCCAGCTCGACGTTCTCCTTGCGCCAGGCGTCCAGATATCCGGAGAGAATGTCCGTCGTGTCATGGAACGTGAACACGGCGTACTTGGTGTGTGCGGAGAACAGGGCCGTCGGCACCGGGCACACGTCGCAGCCGGCCGCCGACAGGATCGGGATCGCCGCGGTCAGCGAGCACTTGCCATACCCGCACATGTCGTGCACGGCGGCCACGCGCGGAATGTAATGTGGGTCGCGGTCATACAGCGTCACATCATCGGTCATTCGGAAACACCCCTTACTGGTAGGCAATGACGATACACAACAGAGACTAGCATCGTCGGGCGCACACCGCGTAACGCGGTCCCGCCCAGCGCGCCACCGGTGGCGGGCGGCCGGGAAGTGCCACCTGCATCGTATCGACGGCATGGGAGCGGAAGCCGGAGCGTGACGCCTCGCGCTAGAGTTGTCTGATACACGTGACGACGGGACGAAGCCCGGTGCGGCGGTTCCGTCCGCATGATAGCAAGGAGGATGCCATGACGCCTATGGATGTTCTGATTGTCGTGGAACGCTTCTTCCTGTATTGGCTGGCGTACTCGTTCGCGGGATGGGTGTGGGAGACCGGCCTGAGCGTCGTGCTGCGCAAGCGGTTCGAGGATCGGGGCATGCTCAACGGGCCGATATGCCCGATCTACGGGTTCGGCGGTCTGCTGGTCGTCGTGCTGCTGCATGACGTGAACAATCCGCTGTCGCTGTTCCTGTCCAGCGGCGTGCTCGCATGCACACTGGAATATGCGTCGAGCTGGGCGATCGAGAAACTGTACCACATGCGTTTCTGGGATTATTCCGGCAAGCCGTTCAACATCAACGGGCGCGTGTATCTTAACGGGTTCCTGGCGTTCGGCGCGGGGGCGACGTGCATCAAACTGGTGGTCCAGCCGTGGATGTCCGACATCGTCCGGTCCTGGCCGATATGGCTGCTTCACGCCGTCGCGGGACTGTCGTTCGTCGTGGTGGTAATCGATGCGGCCATCACCCAGGCCGGTCTGCGCAGTCTCGACTCGCGTCTGGCGAAGGTCAGCGAGGGCATCAAGGCGCTCAAATCGCAGCAGATCAGACAGATCGACACACGCATCAGCGAGGCCGACGAGCAGTGGCGCGAAACGTCCGCCAAACTGCGCGGGCAGGCGGAGCAGGCGTATGACCGGTTCGCGGCCGGAGCCCAGCAGGGCATTCGTGCGGCATCCAGACCGGTTGCGGATGGCGGCGGGCTGGGCCGGCGCTCCCCCCAAGGGCACATGGATGCCGGCGAGCTGGTCCGTCGCTCGCTCAACCGCCAGCAGCGCCGTCTGATCCGCACGTTCCCGAAGATGGTATCCCTGCGCGACCTGACCATCACCGACATGATCCGTGACCTGTGGAACCGGCTCTGACGGCAGCGGCGTGTCGCATCGTGGATAGTCGGTTTTAGGGCTCCTGTTACGACCTGCGACACCAATGATGCCAACGGCTTTTAAAGGGTTATAGGCAACCGCGATAACGCCGGACTTGCGATGCCGCATCCATGTGCCCTATGGTCTAAACCAACACCTCGCCAGACGCTGGAAACCGCCGACGGGTGGCGACAAGAAAGACACGGAAACCACAGCATCCCGACATGGGAAAAGGAGCGACCACCATGACCGAAGCCAACAAGAAGTACCGTTTTGAAACCCTGCAGCTGCACGTCGGCCAGGAGCAGGCTGACCCGGCCACCGACTCCCGCGCAGTGCCGATCTACGCGACCACCAGCTACGTCTTCCACAACTTCGACCACGCCGAGGCCCGCTTCGGACTCGCCGACCCGGGTAACATCTACGGCCGTCTGACCAACTCCACCCAGGGCGTGTTCGAGGACCGCATCGCCGCCCTTGAAGGCGGCACCGCCGGCATCGCGGTCGCCTCGGGCGCCGCGGCCGTCGAGTACGCCGTGCGCAACATCACCCAGTCCGGTGACCACATCGTCTCCTCCAAGAACATCTACGGCGGCACCTTCAACCTGCTCAAGCACACGCTGCCGCGCGACGGCATCACCACCACTTTCGTCGATCCGGAGGTTCCGCAGAACTTCGAGGACGCCATCCAGGAGAACACCAAGCTCGTCTACTTCGAGACCTTCGGCAATCCGAACGCCGACCTGCCCGACTTCGAGGCCATCTCCGCAATCGCCCACAAGCATCATCTGCCGGTGATCGTCGACAACACCTTCGCCACCCCGTACCTGTTCCGCCCGCTGGAGCACGGCGCCGACGTCGTGGTCGAGTCCGCGACCAAGTTCATCGGCGGCCACGGCACCACGCTGGGTGGTGTCGTCGTGGAAGGCGGCAACTTCAACTGGACTGAGGTGCCGGGCAAGTTCCCGACCCTGACCGAGCCGGATCCCTCCTACCACGGTCTGAACTTCTACGAGGCCCTTGGTGGAGCCGCCTTCGTGACCCGCATCCGCGCCATCCTGCTGCGCGACACCGGTGCCACCCTGTCCCCGTTCGCCGCGTTCCTGCTGCTGCAGGGCACCGAGACCCTGTCGCTGCGCGTCGAGCGCCACGTGCAGAACGCGCTGAAGGTTGTCGAGTACCTGCAGACCGTGCCTGAGGTCGAGTCCGTCTCGCACCCGTCCATCGAGGGGCGCCGCGACCACGAGCTGTACAAGAAGTACTTCCCGAACGGCGCCGGCTCCATCTTCACCTTCGACATCAAGGGCGGCAAGGACGCGGCGCGTGTCTTCATCGACAACCTGCACCTGTTCTCTCTGCTGGCGAACGTGGCCGACGTGAAGTCGCTGGTCATCCACCCGGCCTCCACCACACACTCCCAGGAGACGCTGGAGGAGCTGGAGGATCAGGGCATCCACCAGGGCACCATCCGCCTGTCCATCGGCACCGAGAACATCGAGGACATCCTCGACGACCTCAAGGGCGGCTTCGAGGCGCTGCGCGCCTCCGGACTGGCCAAGTGATGGTCTTGGCTAGATAGCCGCAAGGTTTTTCCGCGTCGCCGGTCGGGGAACCGTGACACGGAACGAGAAGGGGAACCCGTACAAACCCGCGCTGACGTCATGCAGCGCGGGTTTGTTGCATACAGCCCTTGCTGGCTGGGCTGTAGTGAAGCGGGTGGGATGTCGCCGCACAACCACCCTCCGGCGCTTCGCGCCACCTCCCGCCAGCGGGAGGGCGTATGGTCCGATCCTGCTGTTCAGCTCCGTTCCGACCACATTTTGGCTTTTTGTCTTGAACAGTGATGCAAGCAGGGGGTTTCGTGCCACGAAACGGTAAAAATCGCTGTTTTCGGCATTTCGTGGCATTCCCTGTGCCACGAAATCGTTTTTAACCGGTTACATGCCGTTTCGGGGCGTGAGGACAAATCTAAGAATCATTGGAAAATGGACGTTTCGCCATTCTCGTTCTCAACACTGTTCTCGCTCATCGTACAATTCTTCTTGTCAAGCACCCCCCTATCCCCCCCGTCATCGCCACGGGCCCGTGCGTTCCCGGCCGAGAGAGGCCGCCGAGCGCAGTGAAACCGCGCACAATGTTCGAGCGCGTAATACTCAAGGATGATGGGCACGATGGCGATTCACCCCGCCGCACGATGCCGGTCCGAGCCCGCCACCCGTATGGTGAAAGTAACGTTCAGGGAAAATCCCTGTATTGATATGGAAGAGGACGTTATGGAACAGCAGATCATGCAGCCGCAGACCAATGCCGGTGCGGCGCAGGAACAGCGGCACCCCATCGCCATCGAGGCGATCGACCTGGTCAAGGACTACGGGCATGGCGAAAACGCGGTGCATGCGCTGCGCGGCGTCAATGTGCGGTTCGAGCAAGGGAGGTTCACCGCGATCATGGGCCCGTCCGGCTCCGGCAAGTCCACGCTCATGCACACGCTCGCCGGACTCGACTCGGCCACGAGCGGTCATATCGTGTTCGACGGCGCCGACATCACCACCATGAACGACAATCAGCTGACCATGCTGCGCCGCCACAAGATCGGCTTCATCTTCCAGAGCTTCAACCTGCTGCCGATGTTCACCGCCGAGCAGAACATCCTCATGCCGTTGACTCTGGCGGGTCAGAAGCCCGACCGTCAGTGGTTCGACATGCTGACGACGACGCTGGGACTCAAGGAACGTCTCACGCACCGGCCGAATGAACTGTCTGGCGGCCAGCAGCAGCGCGTCGCCATCGCGCGTGCGCTCATCACCAAACCGTCGCTGGTGTTCGCCGACGAGCCCACCGGCAACCTCGATTCCGTCTCCAGCGCCGAAGTGCTGAGCTTCCTGAAGCGATCCGTCAAGGAACTTGGGCAGACCGTCATCATGGTCACCCATGACGCCGTCGCCGCATCCTATGCCGATCGTGCGATCGTGTTCGCCGACGGCCAGATCGTCGCCGACGAGCAGCGCCCGACCGCCGAGAGCATGAACCAACTGTTGATGAACGAGCGCGAGCGGGCCACCCAACTGGTCGGCGGGCCGTCCGCGGGCACCACCGTTCCAAGACCGCCGGTGGCGGCCCTCAAGGGGCACACCGAAAAGGCGTCTTTCGTTCCGGGTGCTCCAAGCGTTCCGGGCGCTCCGCAGCACGCCGCCGTCGCCCAGCACCGCCGCTGACCCGCCCACAGCATTAAGGACTTCTCATGTTCTCCATCACCATCAAACTCATGAAAAAAAGCGCGAGGATGCTCATCCCCGCAGGCATAGCCATCCTTATCGGCACGGCGTTCATCGCCGCCACGTTCCTGTTCTCCAACTCCATGGACGACTCGCTGCGCAGGCAGAGGACCGCCCAGCTCGGCGAAGCGAACTACATCGCCACGATGAAAACAAACAGCAACGGCGCGGTCTCCGAAAACGGCTCGGCCGACAGAACCACCGTCGCCGATTTCAACCTCGACCGGATACGCGCCACGAAAGGCGTGAAGGGCGTCCGCGTCGACACGTCCGTCAGCGTTTCGATCTCCGCAGCGGGCAAGCGCTCGAACGGATACGCCGTCGGCACGTCAACCGACCGCAAGCTGCTGCCGGTCCGCATCGTCTCCGGCGACCAGCCGGTCGACAACAACGAGGTGGCGTTGCCAAAATCCGTCGCCAAACAACTTGGAGTGGGTGTCGGCGACAAGGTGGACGTCGCTCCGATATCCAACGGCAGCGCTCTGAGCGGCACCGCGGTGCGTGACGTGCGCGTCGTTGGCCTGACCAGCGACCCGTTTGGTGTGTACTCGTTTTACGGTGGCGCTTCGGTGCTGTCGGAGAACGTCGTCGCCGCGGTATACGGCGTGGATGATTTCGACCATATGCAGGCGTACATGCTCCTGCTTGACATCGACGAAGCCGACGCCGCTGCCGCGCAGCGGACCGTCGACGAGGTCTCCGGGCTCCTGCCGAAATCCTATGGCGTGGAATCGCGCCGATCGGTCGAGGCGGAGGCCGTCAGGGACCTCAGCTCGAACAACACCAGTTTCCCCACCATATTCCTGCTGAGCTTCGGTGTGCTCGCACTGTTCGTTGCCGCCCTGGTCATCGCCAACACGTTCCAGGTGCTGGTGGCGCAACGCAGGCGCACGCTGGCGTTGCTGCGCACAATCGGCGCGAAGAAGGGCCAGCTGTACACATCCGTACTGATGGAGGCCGGATTGCTTGGCCTGATTGCGTCGGTGCTGGGCGTCGGCTTCGGCGTCGGTCTGATCGCGCTGGTCACGAACACGGGCGTAATGGAAATGATGGGAATGCAGGCCAGGCTGATTCTCTCGTGGCAAGCGTTCGTGGTTCCGATCGCATTCGGCCTGATCATGACTGTACTCGCCTCACTCGGCTCCGCACGGTCCGCCACCAGCGTGACGCCGCTTGAGGCCCTGCGCCCGATCGAGCTGACCGATACATCACGCGCCGGAAAGGTCCGCGCCACGATTGGCGTTCTGACGATCATCGCCGGATTGGCACTGGCTGGCGTCGCCGTATGGCAGCTGTCCGGCATGCTGAACGGTCTGGACACCATGGCCAGCGACAATTACAGCAGTGTGCTGCTGATGTCCATCGGCGGGGCCGCGCTGGTGTTCCTCGGGCTCGTACTCACCGCCACGTTCTGGCTGCCGGTGCTGATGCGCGGCGTCGGCGCGCTCGTCTCGATGTGCGGTCCGAGCGCCAAAGTTGCCCACGCCAACATCCAGAAGAACCCGCGTCGCGTCGCCGCCACCGGCACCGCGCTGCTGATCGGCGTGACCCTGGTCGCCACCATCGCAACCGGTGCAGCCAGCGCCAAGCAGACCATGGGGGAGGCGCTCGCGTCCCGGTACAGTGTCGACATGATCGCCACCGGCGACGGCCTGAAGACCAGCGCAGTCAAGGAAGCGGCCCAGGTCAAGGGCGTCGCGGCCACCATGTACGCGCCCACGGCGACGGTGACCGCGGAAGGCGTGAACGGGGGAACGATGTCCCTGCTGCTCGTCGGCGTCAAGAACACCTCCGAACTCGCCGGCGTCATGCACGCCGACCTGAGCGGCGTCACCGTCGGCGACGACACCGTGCTGCTGCCGAAATACCGCGCCACCTCAGGCAAGGAGATCACATTCGGCTCCGATGCGAAGCTGCGGTTCACTGCCGCGGAGTCGAATGGCATTGCGGCAAGCACCGAACAAGACGGGTCCGCCAGCGCAAGCTCGACGAACGGAGGCGTTTCCTCATCAATGCGTCTCAAGCCGGTGCAATCCGATTACCGCCGCGTCTCGTCCAACTATGATGCCGTCGCCTTCATCAACACCAGCCATTTCAACAACGGCGACGTCACCGCGACCAGCCACATGCTGCTCATGCGTGTGGATACCCAGTCGGCCGGCGTCTCCCTGAGTGACGTGTTCAACAAGATTCAGGACGTATTTTCGTATGACTCCACCGTGTCCATCACCGGTCCCGTGGCGCAACGCGCACAATGGGAGACCATCATCAACTCGATGCTGATGCTTCTGGTCGCGCTGATCGCCGTCGCGGTGCTCATCGCGCTGATCGGCGTGGCGAACACGCTGAGTCTGTCGGTGATTGAACGCACCCGCGAATCCGCGACATTGCGGGCCATCGGCATGACCCGCGGGCAGCTGCGGCGCTCACTGGCCGTCGAGGCGCTGCTGCTGTCGCTCGTCGCAGGTGTGGTCGGCGTGGTGCTCGGCACGCTGTTCGGATGGCTGGGGTCATACATGGTGTTCAGCCTGTACGGCAAGACTGTGTTCCCCTTCGAATGGGGCATGAACGGCATCGTGCTTGTGGTGGCCGCCATCGCAGCCCTGCTCGCCAGCGTGTTCCCGGCCCGTCGCGCAGTCAAGACGCCGCCTGTCGAGGCTCTGGCTGAAGCCTGAGCCTCTTAGGCGGCCTTCGCGGCAAGCCGCTCACTTCACCTACAGACAGTCCACTGGACTGTCTGTTTGACGGTTCAGCCTGTCGAGGCTCTGGCTGAAGCCTAGTTTGTAGAGCCGGTGGGTGGTCAACACAGCCGCCAGTGCAATGAGGTCCCTTCTTTCACTCAAAAGAAGGGACCTCATCGCCTATATGGCGTTATACCGCACGACCCGTGACACGCGGCTCCCGACGCGCGATGTTATAACCTGAACACGCAAAAAATCGGTACGTTGCAAAATGAACTGTTCATTAATCGAAGGTGATTTTCATTATCTTTCAGCGGTCGGAACCTGACAGTTGGTCTACAACAGAATCGGTTCCATATCAACCAACACACAATGGAAGCTGAAAGAATGCACAAGACAATGCGTAAGTCCGCGGTCCTCAAGGGCGCCGTGGCAGGCATCGCATCCATCGCGATGCTGATGTCCGTGAGCGTCACCGCGAACGCCGCGGACACTCCCTCGTACGGCAGTGCGGTCAAGCCGAACATCACCTCGCTGCTCGGCGAGTATTACAACTGGTGGACCCCGAAGAAGGTCGTGAACAACACGCCGCAGGGCGATGCCTTCCGCGGCAAGGTCACCGATGCCGGCAAGAGCGTGCTCGGACAGAACGACAAGACCGTCGTGGCCATCAACAACAAGGCCGCCGCCGACACCACCAAGGTCGACGGCACCTACACGCAGGCCGAGCGCGCCGCTCTCGACGCGAGCGACGGCGACGCACTGCGCATCTACAAGGACGCGTTCGGGCCGATCATCGGCCAGTACGTGGCCGAGGGCGTCGCGCAGGGCGAGCTGCCCAAGACCTCCGACCTGGTGTTCAGCAAAAGCAGCAAGGACTCGTTCGCGGGCTTCGTCGGCACCGGCAGCGCCAAGAAGGACTTCAACTACCCGCGTCCGTACTTCAACAAGGAGAACGAAGGCGTCGACCGCACGATCGGCGGTGACACCGACCTCAACGGTCTGAGCCCGACGCTCGACATCAAGCGCATCCCGATGATCAATATCGACGGCCAGGAATACGGCGAGGATTACACCGATTATCAGGAGCCGTCGCAGTCCTTCCCGTCCGGCCACACCACCAAGACCTACAACCGCGGTCTGGGATTGGCCACGCTGCTGCCCGAGCTCGGACCGGAACTCGTGGCCCGCGCCGCCGAAGGCGGCAACAACCGCGTCGTGCTCAGCGTGCACTACCCGATGGACGGGATCGGCGGCCGCATCTCCGCCAGCGCATCCGTCACCGCTCTGTGGTCTGATGCCACGTTCCGCCAGAACGTGCTGCTGCCGGCCCATGACGAACTTGAGAACTACATCGCCGCACGCTGCAAGGCCGACGGCAACGGCGACACCGTCGCCGCGTGTGCGAGCAAGACCGGCGCCAACGACAAGAACGGATACAAGAACACCTTCACCGACGCGGTGTCCACCGAACCGGTGACCGACCGCGCGTCCGCCATCGACGCCTACACCGCACGCATGACCTACGGATTCTCGCAGACCTCGGCCGCCGGTCAGGCGCCCGTCGTGCCGCAAGGCGCGGAGAACCTGCTGCTCACCGCATTCCCCGACCTGACCGACGCCCAGCGTCGTCAGGTGCTCGAAGCCTCCGAAATTGACTCCGGCTACCCGCTGGACGCCAGCTCCAACGGATTCGAGCGCATCAACCTCGCCAAGGCTTTCAGCGCCAAGGTGACGCTGAGCGAAGACGGCAGCACCATCACCGCCATCTCCTTCGGCGCCAAGGCGCCGACCGTGGTGAAGACCGCATCCTCCAAGGACACGATCACCGGACTGCTGACCGACTTCAACGAGTACTACGTCGCAGGCAAGGGCGTGACCGATGAGGGCAAGTCGGTGCTCGTGCACGACGACCAGCTCACCGAAGACATCAACAACAAGGCGTACGGCACCGACGGCAACACCGCGCAGGACCAGCGCGCCCTGTCCGACGCCCAGATGAACTCCACCAACACGCTGTACGACGCGCTCGGTCCGGTGCTCGGCAAGTACTACAAGGACGCCGCCGACGCTGGTAAGTTGCCGAAGACCGCCCAGTTCCTGTCCGACATGAACAAGTCCGCTTCCACCGGCGTCGCCAAGGCCACATACCAGCACCCGCGCCCCTACGTGGACCGCGTGAACTTCAACGGCACGACGCTGAACATGAACGGTCTGAAGCAGACGCTGAACATCAAGAAGGTCCCCGGTTACGAGAACTTCGACTGGGGAGACGGCGAAGCGCCCGACAACGAGTATGACGGACTGTACAACTCCGGCTCGTTCCCGTCCGGCCACACCACCTTCGCGTTCACGCAGGGCGCCGGCCTGGCGTACCTGCTGCCCGAGCTCGGCCCGGAGATCATGACCCGCGTGTCCGAGGCCGGCAACAACCGCATCGTGCTCGGCGTGCACTACCCGCTCGACATCATGGGCGGCCACATCGCCGGCCAGTACGGCGTCGCCACCGCAGTGAGCGACGAGAAGACCGCACAGGAAGGCGCGGCCGCCCGCGCCGAGCTCGTCGATTACCTGACCGCGCAGTGCAAGGCCGACAACCACGGCGATACGCTCGACGCCTGCATCACGAACACCGGCGCGAACGCCGCCAACGGCTACCGCAACGATTTCACCGACGAGGTTTCGACCAAGCCGGTGACCGACCGAGCCTCCGCACTGGCCGCGTACAAGGCCCGCATGACCTATGGCTTCCAGGCCACGGGCACGACCGGACAGGCGCCGGTGGTGCCTGACTCGGCCGTCCGCATGCTCGACAACGTCGCCGCGTTCAAGTCGCTGGATTCCGCGCAGAAGAAGGCCGTGCTCGCCGCGACCGAAGGTGACTCCGGCTATCCGCTGGATGCCTCGTCGCAGGGCTGGGCGCGAGTCAACCTCGCCGCGGCCTACAGTGCCAAGGTCACGCTGAGCGCCGACGGCAAGAACGTCGTCAAGGTCGAGCCCGGCCAGGCGCAGGCCTCGGTCGTGCGCGAGACGAGTGGCAACAACGGCGGCAACGGTAACGGCGGTAGCAATGCCGGCAACACCGGTGTCAACAATGCCGCTGGCCGCAACCCCTCCGGCACGCAGCCGCTGTCGAAGACCGGCGCGGACGTGTCCGGCATCGCCTCGGCGTTCATCCTGATCGCCGCCGCCGGCGTCACGATCATGATGATCCGCCGCAAGCACGCGATCTGACAACTAGCGCCCCCGCTGGCGGACTGAGCATCGCGCCCCGCCAGCGGGGGGCGTTTTTTTTTATATTCGCCTTATACCAGGCCGTTGTCGTAGGCGAAGACGACGGCCTGGACGCGGTCGCGCGCATTGATTTTGGCAAGGATATGCGCCACGTGCGTTTTCGCGGTTGGCAGGCTGATGAACAGCTTGTCGGCGATTTCCTGATTCGACAATCCATGGGCGATCTCCACCAGCACCTCACGCTCCCGCTCGGTCAGCAGGTTCAGTTCCGGGTCAGTGTATGCCACCGGCCGGGCGCCGGGCATCGTGGACGAACCGTCCGCATAGCCGTCAGTCGCCGTCAACCCATGCTTGGTGTACCCGTCCTCCATCATCTTTTCGATGAGTCGCTTCGTCGCCGAAGGCGCGATAATCGCGTTGCCCTGATATACCGTGCGAATAGAACTCAGCAGCGTCTCCGGCTCGGTGTCCTTGAGCAGGAATCCGGATGCGCCGGCGTTGATGGCCGCCATCACGTACTCATCCAAGTCGAACGTCGTCAGGATGATCACGCGGGTCTTGCGCGGCGCGTCTCCGGCGGCCGCTTCCAGCGCGCTGATGCGGCTGGTCGCTTCCAGTCCGTCCATGCCGGGCATGCGCACGTCCATCAGCACCACATCGGGGTGCAGCGATTCGGCCAACGACACCGCCTGGGCGCCATCGCCCGCCTGCCCGACCACCTGTATGTCCGGCTGGGATCCGATCACCATTGCGAATCCCGCTCGCACCAGTTCCTGATCGTCGGCGATGACCACCCGAATTCTTTGCAACTCACTCATGCCTTCCACTGTATCCAACATCGGCGAACAAGTCCCGCATCACGCCCCCTGATTTAACCCTGAATTCATGTCGGATGATCCCCGGCAGGCCGTGGAGCGCCGTCTCATTACGACGCGATGCCGTGCAGCTGGCTATCGTGCAGCTGCTTGTCGAGCGATGCCGCGGGCCTGAGCTGCATGCCGGGCTGCTCTTGCCGGTGAGCCTCATCGCTGAACCCGGTCTCGCGCAGCACGCCCAGCAGCTTGCGCATGTGGGCCAGCGCCGCACGGCCCTGTGATCCGATGGCCGCGAACGCCTCGGAGATGGCCCCGGGCGACGGCTGTTCGCCGTGACGCTCGCAATCGTCAAGTATGCGCAGGCCGGCGACCGCCTGGTCGATCACGCTGGTCAGCGTCATCGTCACCTCGGACTGGATGCTCTCGCTGATGCGGTCACGTTCCATGTTCGCCGCCAGGATGCGCTGCTTGGCCTGCTCCGCGCGCAACGCCTCCTCGCGGGCTTGCAGCACCAGCGCGTTCGATCCGCTGGATCGGTCCCATCGTGCCATGGCCGTCGCGCTTATGCACAACGCCAGCGATATCACCATGAACATGATTGCCGATGCGAACGCGGCGGGCGTCGTCGCGAGGGAATATGCCGGGCGGGAATGAGTCAGCATGCTGAAGATGCTCCGATATCCGGTTTGAGCGGCGAAGATCTTGCAGCTGAACAGCACGGAATCCGATATTGCGGCGATCCCCGTCCATCGCCATGCCTTGTCACGGCCGTACAACACCGCGGAATACAGGGCCACAAGGGAAGCGAGGATATCGGCCAGGCTGACCGGCTCGAAGAACAGCAGCTGAAGCGCGGCGAGGATGGCCACCGCCAGCGCGCTGGATTCCGGGAACCTGCGTCGGAAGATCAACGGAATCAGGATGATGATCGTCAATGCACGGTCGAAACGGTTGTCGAGCTGCAGTCCCTCGGCGTATATGACGGATGGATTGATGGAAAGCAGCATCCAGGCCACCAGTATGGTGAGCAGCAGGTCGGTCAGCAGATAATGCCGCTCGGTCCACTGCGACATGCGCTCGATCCAGTTGAGCCGCTGCTCCCCGGTAGCGGATGCCTGCTGGATCGGCTTCGAACGCAGGGCGGACAGAATCGTGCGCAGGCGTATGGTGATGGGCGCCGGCGGCGCTTGTGTCGGGACCGATGACATCTGCGACACCGGACGGGGCATCTTTGCGCCGGCCGGTTGCGTGACACCGGCCGGTTGGACGACACCGACTTGACTGGCGACGGCGGATTGCGGGGCGTTCGCGACATTACTGACGACCCCGGTATTCCCGGTATCCGTCGCCATTGAAACCGTTCCGGTCGTCGGGGCCGCCATCGGCATGATTGCCGCGCCCGAAGACACCGCAGCGGAAGACGCTACGTTCGGGCTTTCGGACGCCGGCGCAACAGCCTCGGACTGCGTTGAGACAGTGCTGTACGGCACGAAGCCGGACACCACGAAGCCGCCGCCAAGCTGCGGTCCACTGGTCACGCTGCCGCCGACCGCGCCGATTCGCTCGCGCATGCCGATCAGTCCGTAACCGGGCTTGTGGCCGTCCAACGACGATGACGCGCCGCGGCCATTGTCGGCAACGGTGACGTGCAGTCCGTCAGCCCCCCAGATCTCGCTGATCTGCACGGTGACGTTCGGGCCGCCGTATTTGCGCACGTTCGTCAGCGCCTCCTGCACCATGCGGTACATTGCGGTGCTCGCCTGTGCGCCGAGCGCGGCGGCCCGCGGCTGGCCGGACACGGTCTTGCGAATCGTGCACCCCATGCCGGCCGCCGCCCTCGCCTGGTCGATCAGCGCGTCCACATCCGCGTAATCGGCATGGTCCGACCCTCCGAACACGCCCAGCAGACGTTTCATGTCGTGCAGCGCGCGCTCCGATTCATGACGGATCGTCTCCATGGTCTGCCGGGCCAGCGCCGGATTGTTGGCGCCCGCGTACCGGCCCCCGTCGGATTGGATGATGATGATCGACAGTGTGTGCGCCACCACGTCATGCATGTCACGCGCGATGCGGGCGCGTTCGGCGAGCGCCGCGATATGGCGTTCCTCATCCTCTTTTGCCTGCAAGGCGTCGTTGCGCTCATGCATCATGCTGACGGTGATGCGCCGGGCCCGCTGCCAGTACGCGACGATGATCGCCGCGAACAGATACACGGCGATGAAGATGAATATGGCCACTGAGCTTGTCGTCATGGTGGTGGCGCAATCACCGCTCAGACCATAGATGTATGTCCCCGAACATGTCTCCAAGGGGCTGAGTCCATCGAAGGACACGCCCTGATTGAGGATGGGACCCGCATCGGCGGACCAGATGATGACGGGCGACGCCAAGGCCCCGATGGCGACGGCGAGTACGATGAACGCCTTCGAATTGCGCGGATCCGCATATACGATGGCCGAATACAGCATCCATGGCGCCATCAGGTCGGCATATACCATCGACGGCCCGAACGCCAGTTGGACGACCACCAGACCGGCGAACAGCAATGTAGCCATCTGCGGCTTCCACCGGCGCATCGCGACGGGAACCATCAGAACGAAGCTCCAGAAGGCCATTACCGTATGGTCGAAATAGGCGATGATGCCGGGATTGCTGTCATTGGTACCGGCCATGAGCGTGAAAAAGATGGAGATGATCACCGCATACAGGGCATCTGCGAGCAGCACATGCTTCCTGTTCCACGTGGTGATTCGTTCCATGATTCCCATACGGTTCAGCGTATCGCGTGCGGTGACCCGACCCACATCGGTCGGCCGGATGATTCATTGCGATGCGGCGTGTCGGGCGGGGTGCGTTTCGTTGGTGGGAATCCCATCGGGTTTCCGCCGCCGGTCGGCTACAGTGGAACCGAGAATGGTACGGCATCGTGGGATGCCGGGGTGCATCAATGAAAGGGAATGTATGACGCTGCTTGCCGAATATTACGTGCCGGGGCTGCATATCGAGGATTGGTCGGCCAAGGTGCCGCTTGATTGGGCCGGTCATGAGCCGGGGCGCGGCTTTGACGGGGAATCGATCAGCCTGTTCTACCGCGTGGTGACCGCCCCCGAGCACGTGCATGACGATCTGCCTCTGCTGGTGTTCCTGCAGGGTGGTCCGGGAGGGGCCGGACCCAGGCTGCTGAACCCGTCGAGCGACGGATGGATTGCGGAGGCGGTCAAGCATTTCCGTGTGGTGCTGCCGGATCAGCGCGGCACGGGCCGATCGTCGCGCGTCGACTCGCATGCCATGGCGAGGCTCGCCGCCGGGGGAGCGCGTGCGCAAGCGGATTACCTCAAGCGGTTCCTCGCGGATTCGATCGTGCGGGACTTCGAACATCTGCGCCGCACCGAGTTCGGCGGCTCGCCGTGGGTGACGCTTGGCCAGAGCTATGGCGGATTCCTGACGCTGACCTACCTGTCGCTGTTCCCCGAAGGAGTGGCCGCGAGCTTCACCTGCGGCGGCATCCCGCATGTCCCGGCGAACGCGACCGAGGTCTATGAGCACACGTTCCCGCGCATGGCCCGCAAGACCGCGCAGTTTTACGAGCGCTACGGCGTCGATGCCGATCGTGTCGCCGCCGTCGCGGATCAGCTGCCGACCGTGGCTGAGATCGCGGAAGGCGGCGGCAACGGTGGCGGTCCTGCAGCGG
>OAWX01000886.1_pt1 | contig 15391 bp, 14 predicted proteins | sample 1495571 | NCBI WGS metagenome assembly OAWX01 (sample SAMEA2580265, study PRJEB22360) | human gut metagenome | biome: human gut; feature: human-associated habitat; material: faeces | place: Denmark | collected 2008/2010 | reverse complement strand
CGGTCCTATAGGGGCGCCCGCCGCATCCCGTGAGCCCGCCGCCGGCGACGCCGACGGTTCCGGCAATGTCGGCGGTACCAGCACGGCGAGTCAGACGACCACGGTATCGAGCAATGACATCGCCTCCACCGAGCACGAGTTTCTGGTGTTGGGACTGATCCCCAAGGTCAAGAACACCATTACCCTGACCATCACCGACACCGACGGCAACGCCACCACGCGCACCATCGAGCAGACCGGCCCGAAACTGCTCGGCGAGGAGGAAGTACGGCTCGAACAGGCCATCGCCCCCGACGAATCCACGGTCACCACGCTCGGCAATGGCCTGTACGCGATTCTCGGCAATGATTCCAACGAGCAGGATTTCATGTACTACTATGACGCGAACGGTGTGATTCGCGGCGAAATCCCGGTGCTCTACTACCGCTCGCACCGTCTGCTGTTCGACAATGACGGCATCATGTGGTTCTCCGCCTCCACCAAGCATTTCGTCGGCATGAACCGCCTAGGCAAGCTGGTCAAGATCATCAATCTGGGCGACCAGTACATCCTGCACCATGATTACGCGCTGGATTCCGACGGCAATATCGTCTCTCTGGCCACCGATCTGAAACATTCGGACCATGCCGTGCAGGATCAGGTCATCAAGGTGGACACCGACTCCGGCGAGGTGAGCCTGCTGGTGGATTTCGGCGACCTGTTCCCCGATTACAAGCAATCCACCGATCATTCCGGCATCGACGAATCCGATCCGACCGCCACGAACCGTTGGGACTGGATCCACTTCAACACCATCCAGCTCATGGATGATGGCTCCGCGTTGCTGTCCGCACGTGAGACCTCCACGATGATCAAGATCAATGACATCGAAGGCACGCCGTCGCTCGACTACATGATCGGCGAGCCGAGCGTATGGAATGGCATGGATGCGCAGCCCTCCTTCCTGACCAAGGTGGGCGATTCCGGCGACACCGGCGGCCAGCACTCAATCACTGTGCAGTACGATTCCTCGCTGGAGGACGGCCAGTACTACATCTACATGTTCGATAACGACTTCGGTTATGCCATGACCCGTCCTGATTTCGATTGGACCATGATCGATGGCATTTCGACCGCGCAGAGCTCCAAGGATGAGAACTCGAACTCCCAGTTCCGCAAGTACCTGGTCGACGAGAACGCCGGAACCTACACCGAAGTGCAGGACTTCGATGTGCCGTATTCGCCGTATGTCTCCTCCGCACAGGAACTGTCCGATGACCTGAACCTGGTGGACATCGGCATGCAGGGCCTGTTCGGCGTCTACGATGACGACGGCAACCTCAAGGCACAGTACAAGATGGTGCTCAGTTCGGGATACATCTACCGCGTCTACCAGTACGGCTTCCGCGGCTTCTACTTCGCGTGAGGATTGGCATCGACCTCACGGCCGATGCCAATCCTCCAACGGCCGATTCCTATCTGCTACCGCTTCGCAGCCTCATACTTGCGGCGAATCAGATCCTCATAAAACGCCACAGCCTCAGCCGGCGCTCCGTCAAACGCGACCGCGTGCTCGTCCAGCACCAGTACGCGGTCGATGGCGTATTCGGGCCGGCGGATCATATCCGTGTCATGCGTGGCGAAAATCACCTGCTTGTTGTAGCTGAACAACGCCTTGGCCACATGCGCGGCGCCAATCTCATCCAATCCCTTGCTCGGCTCATCCGCCACAATCGCACTCGGCTCAAAGCTCAGCGCGGCCGCAATAGCCAGCAGGTGCCGTTTCTCGGAGTCCAGTTCGCTGGCCTTGGCCTTGGAGACCTGCGCCAAATCAAAATGCGCGAACAGATTGCCGATGCGCGCATGACGTTCTGACTCGGGCACCTTGTGCTTTTTCAGCGCTTCGGAAACAGCCTCGGAAATATTCGCCGCTTGGTAAAAGCTGTTCGGAATCTCCTCGCGGCGAACTTTGCCGACCAGATTATCGATGCGCTTCGCGTCCTTCTTCACAGCCGGGTCAAGACGTTCCTCACCGCCCGCAATGGTCACCGTGCCGGCGTTGGCCTTCAACGAACCGTCCAGCAGACCCAGCAATGTGGATTTGCCTGCGCCGTTCAGTCCGATCACAGCCACCCGCAGCTCGCTGATGGTGATGTCCGTGGGAGCAAGTCCCACGTGCCCATCATCATACGTATGCCCGGCCTGATCCAAAGTGAACGTCAGCGACGCCGGGCGTGGCAGTTCTTTCGGTCTAAACAAGAATCCCATGCCGCTATTGTACGTGGAGTACAGGCGTGGTGCCGGCAAACACCGGCCTATCGCAGCAAAGCGGCGACGGTATTGAGCACGGCGCGGATGCCACGCTCGAATTCGTCCGGTTCGGGTAGCAGGGAAACGGCCAGGTATCCATTGGAAGTCATGTCGAAGAAGTAGCCGGGCTGTCCGGTCAGTTTGTGCTCGTCAATCAACCGCAGCACCAGCTCGTTCTCATCGATGACTGAAGGCACTCGTAGCAGCACGTTCCAGCCGCCTTCGGCCCGTAGCACGCTGACCAGCCCGTTGGGATCGGCGTCAAGCAACTCGTGCAACTTGGCCAGGTTATTGCGCACGCGCTCCCCCACCCGTCTGGTCTGTGCGGGCGCGGCGTTCAATAATGCGGGAATCCGTTCGGCGATGATGTCACTCATCGGCAGATAATCATCGGCGATGACGTCCAGTCGACGCTGTGCCTCGGCAACGTCCTCGGCAGGTCCGGACACCTGAATCCACCCGACTTTGGCGTGCGGCGCGGCCAGCATTTTGGAGAATCCGTCTAGGGCGAAGGTGAGCACGCCGCGCTCCCCCGCGAGCCGTGCGCTGCCGGGGAAAGGTTCGAGAGAGTAATCGAAGAACACTTCATCGGCGATAAGGGCGATGCCATGCTCACGGCACAATGTCACGATACGTGCACGCTCGGTTGGTTTTACGTACGAACCGGTCGGATTGTTCGGGTTGATGAGCACCAATGCTCTGATGCGTTCGCCACCGGGCTCGCTGAGCAGCCGCTCGAGTTCGGCGATGTCGATGAACCAGGAGCCGTCGAATTGCAACTGGTATTCGACCGTGTCAACGCATTCAAGCCGTGCAATCGACTCAATCAGCGGATAGCCGGGTTTGGGTGCCAGCACCGCGTCGCCGGCATCGCAAAGTAACTTAATCAGCCACGAATACGCCTCGGACGTGGAGCTCAGCAAGTACAGGGCGTCCGGGTCAACGCCCTCGATGGCGGTATTCGCATTGTTGAAAGCGGCATGGCGCTCGTTCCCGCCCTCGCTGGCGGCGGGCGAAGTCGACTGAGGGCTGCTTGCGTCTACCGCCTTTGCCGTATTGAGGAATGCGGCCAATGCTTCTCGCGCCGCACGCGGTCCACGCGGGTCGGCCGTATACACGCTCGGCACCAATTCAGGTGCCAGCCCGTGGCGGGTCGGATTGGAATCGTTGAGTTTGCTGAGTGCGATGCCGTTTGCCTTGGCTGCCGCCTCGGCCGCCGCAATGGGATTCGGCGCAGAAATATCCACACGAGAAGAGAAATGCACGCTCATACCCTCCCACGATAGAGCGTGGTGCCCCCTGCCCCGCTCTCAAACGCGCAACATTCCCGGAAATGCGTCGCTCTGGACCCGAATCACACCCTCAAACGCGACACATTCCCGGGAACGCGTCGCCACAGACCTCCATACACACGCCCACTTTGCGCAACATTCCCGGGAACGCGTCGCATACCTTTCCTATGCAATGCAAAAGGCCGCCCGACTAGTCGGACGGCCTGAAGCATATTCGCGGGTCAGCGCTGCACACCCACGCTCACTGGCTCACTGCTGCTTGGTGCTGGCATAGTAGGCGGCACCGACGATGCCGGCCTGGTTACGCAGCTTGGCGGGCACGATCGGGGTCTTGATATCCACGTACGGCAGGAACTTTTCGCTCTGACGGCTCACGCCGCCGCCGACGGTGAACAGGTCCGGGTTGAAGTACTTCTCCATAAGGCCGTAGTACTTGGTCAGACGCTTGGCCCACTTCTTGTAGCCCAGTTCCTCATTCTCGCGAATCGCGGAGGAGGCATACTTCTCGGCGTCCAGATGCTTGGCGCTCAGGATGATGTGTCCGAGTTCGGTGTTCGGGATGAGCACGCCGTTGTAAATCAAGGCGGTGCCGATGCCGGTGCCCAGTGTGGTGGCGATGACCAGACCATCCTGGCCCTTGGCGGCACCGAACTGGACTTCGGCCAGGCCGGCGGCGTCGGCGTCGTTTACCACGACGACCGGGCGGCCGCAGGCTTCGGAGAACACTTCAGTAACGTCCACGCCAATCCAAGACTGGTCAAGGTTGGCCATGAAGTCGAGCTTCTGGCCGGGCTTGATCGGCGCGGGGAAAGCGATGCCAACGGGTGCGGATTCAGGCACTTCGAAGTGGTCGAGCTGCTGCTTGACGATTTTGGCCACGGCCTGAGGAGTGGAGACCTCGGGAGTGAGAATCTTCAATCGTGGCTCGGCGAAATCGCCCTTGGTCAGATCGACAGGTGCGGCCTTGATGCCGGAACCGCCAATGTCAACACCGAAAGCCTGTGCAGTTTCAATCATCGTTGACCTTCCTTTCCATACGTTTTCATCAGTTCGTAAGGTTGCGCCCAGTTTAACGCGAATTACGCTCAACACGAAACCATTACACACCAATTGTGCAAACGTGTGCATCGTCGCCGGTCACTACGTACCCTATTCGTATCGTTTTTCAAGCCTGACAATGGGCAATGCATGCGATTTCGCATACTAGGAAAAATCGGCGTCTATGGTGGCCTGACTCTGTGTCGCGCGCGATAATGGGAGGTATGGCAGAACATACCCAACTTATTGATGCAATTAACATCCGCACCGCCGTACGCGCCTACGATGATGAGCCGATCGACGACGATACGGCCCGCCAGCTCGAGATGGCGCTTCAGCCGATCAACTTACTCGGCGATCTCAACATTCAGCTGGTGCGCGACCAGCCCAAGGTGTTCGCCGAAGCCAATGCTTCAGGTCATCTGACCAATGCGGCGAATTATCTGGCCATCGTCGGCCCCGCGAACGATGAGGAAGCCAAAGAGCGTGCCGGCTTCTATGCCGAACGCATGGTGCTCACGGCCACGTTGCGCGGCCTCGGCACCTTATGGGTCGCCGGCTCATGGGACAAGGCGGAGGCGGCCAAGCATTGCCGCGTCACCTCTGGCCAGGAGCTGTATCTCGGTGTGGTGATCGGGCATCCGAAGAATCATCTGGATTATCAGGCGAAATCCTATGAGGAGCTATGCGAAGCGCAACGCACGCACCGCGCCACCAAGACCTATGAGCAGTTCACCGCCACAATGAGCGATGAGGGGCGCGAGGCCGCTCCGGATTGGTTCAAGTCCGGCGTCGAGGCTGCGATGAAGGCGCCGAGCGCGATGAACCGTCAGCCAATCACCTTCTCGTATAATCCGGCCGACGATACCGCCGCCGCGCATATCGATCAGAGTGCGGAAGATGAGCATCACGCGTTCAATGACATGGGCATCGCCAAGCTGCACTTCCAGATCGGTGCCGGCCAAGGCCAGTGGGCTTGGGGCGACGGTGGCCTGTTCATCCATAAGTAACCTGTAGTGACCCCCCTCATAGAGGGGAGCCACTACTACGGCTACTTCAGCGACGGCATGGGCTTCCAGGTGGGGTCGTGCATCAGCTTGCGCGAGTCCCACCAGCCCTTGGCAATCTGTACCAAACCGGTCTTGAGGTGCTCGCGATCCACCATCACCAGGCGAATGACTTCCTTGGCCGCGGTGAGCACGGTACCCAGTCCAAACACCAGCGGACGGAAGTCACCATAGGTCATGAAGTACCGGGCCATGTATCCGCGGTTGCGCATGATGTGATACCGGTTCATGTCGGATGTGGAGTTGAGCTGGCGCACGCCGGCGATATCCCAATTGCCGATTTCGCGCGTACGGCGCAGGATCACGTCGGGCACCACAATCGGGTTGGTGACCTTGCTGGCGCGGTAGCCATACATCGTGTCATCCCAGTAGATGAAGAAGCGCGGGTCCGGCAGACCGATTTCCGTAACCACACGGCGGTTGAACAGGCCGCCTTCGAAGCACAGCGTGTCCATCACTCGGTATCCGGCCGGGCCGAATGCGGCGGGCGCAATCGGGTTCGGGATGCCCAGCGGCACAATGAAGTCGTACTGCCAGTAGAACGGGCCGCCATCGTAGTCGAATCGGGAGCCCTGAATCACCTCGTGCTTGTCGGTCCACTTGGACAGCTTGGCAATGGCGTCCGGCAGCACGGCCACATCGTCATCCATCACCCAGAACCATGCGGCACCCAGCTCGTAGGCTTTGGCCACGCCGGCGGAGAAACCGCCAGCACCACCCAGGTTCTCGGTCTGCGGCGCATAGACCACACGTTCTTCGTTACCGGACTGGTCGGCCACGGTGGTGCCCCATTGGCCGGTCACCTTGCCGGCAAACGCAGCGACCATGTCCGCCGTCTGATCGGACTGCTCATTGTCCACGATGACAATGCGCCACGGTGCCTGTTCAAGCGCCAGAATCGAATCGAACAGTGTCTCAAGCAACTGCTGACGTTTGTAGGTGGTGACGATCAGGGCAAGCTTGTCGATGGTGTTGTTGGGTTTCTTCACTTCAGCCATGGCTCCCATTGTTGCACTTGACCGGCACAAGACGAATTTCTGCACAGTGAAACGCGGGTTGCATACGTCCGGCGCATGGCGTATGAATGAGCCTGTCAGTTTCAGGGAAGGTGCAATTCCTTACTGGCGGTAACCTGCACCCCGGGTTTCATAACGGGGATGGCAGGAAGCCCGCGACCCGCGCAAGCGGCTGATCCGGTGAGATTCCGGAGCCAACGGTATAGTCCGGATGGAAGAAACGAGGGCTCATTATGAGTGTATCTTCGCGTATTCGCATGCAAGTTGTTCGTTCTGTGGCACCCGAGGCCGAGGGTTCGGCCAGCACGTCCACCGCCAGCACCAGCGCCAAACTTGGCTCACACACCACTGGTGTGGCCGATTCTGGCCGCTGGTCCACGCGCCGTATCGCCATGTATGCACTGTTCGTGGCGCTGGCGATGGTCACCAGCTTCATTGAATTCCCGATTACGCCGGTCACTTGGCTGAAGTACGACCCGTCCGGCATCGTCTGCCTGATTGCCGGCTTTGCGTATGGCCCGGCCGCCGCCGCAATCGTGTCTGTGCTCGGCTTTGTGCCGCACATGTTCGCCAATCCGTGGGGTTCGCTGATGGCTGTGCTGGTGGCGCTGTTCCTGTCTGTGCCGGCCGCGTTCATCTACCGTAAGATCCGTACGCGCAAGGGTGCCGCCATCGGCATTCTGGTGGGTGCGGTTCTGGCTATCGTGGTGGCGCTGGTGGGCAACCTCATCGTCACACCGATCTACGCGCACATGACCTATCAGGCAGTGGCCGCGATGATTCTGCCGATCCTGCTGCCGTTCAATCTGGCCAAGATGGCAATTCACGCCGTAATCACGTTCCTGATCTACAAGCCGGTCTCCAACCTGCTTTCCAAGCAGCAGTGAGCAACCTGCAGCCATGACTGAATCCGCCCATAACCCCGCCTATGCCCACGCTGCCGAGCTGAAGAATATCCGTTTCAGCTACGACCGTGGCAACTCCTGGGCTTTGGACGGTGTGTCATTGACCGTTCGGGCCGGCGAGCGCATTTGTCTGGTCGGCCCGAACGGATCCGGCAAATCTACTTTTGCCCGGCTGATTGCCGGACTGGCCGCGCCCGACGGCGGCGACATCACGTTGTTGGGGCATCGCGCCTACGCCGATGCCCTGCCGAATGCCGACGAATATCGTGCGGCCCGGCGTGGCATCGGCGTGGTGTTCCAGAATCCGGAGGATCAGCTGGTCACTACCGTGCTGGAAGATGATGTGGCGTTTGGACCGGAAAATCTGGGCATTGAACGCAGCCGCATCGGAGAACGCATCGATGATTCTCTAAAATCGGTTGGATTGGCGTCCTTCCGCCAGTCCGATCCAACTCGTATGAGTGGAGGCCAACAGCAACGCGCCGCCATTGCCGGCATGCTGGCCATGAGTCCGGCCATGCTGGTGCTGGATGAGCCGACCGCCATGTTGGACGAGTCGGCGCGCGCCGAAGTGATGCGTATTCTCGATGATCTGCAGGCGCAAGGCACCACCATCGTGCATGTCACACATCATCAGGATGAGACTGTGCACGCTGACCGCATTGTGCATATGGAATCCGGGCAGATCGTTGGTATCGAAGCGGTCAGCGCTCGGCCGCAAACCATTGCCAACCATCCTTCACCCGACGAGCCCCACCAGCCGGGGCGGGATGTGGCATTCCCCTTACTCTCGGACGCTTCAAACGACGACGCCACAGACCCCATCATCCGGGTTTCGCATGTGACATATCGATATTCCTCGGCCAAGCATGCGACCATCAACGACCTGTCGTTCACTATCGCGCGCGGCCAGACCGTAGCATTGATGGGCGCGAACGGCTCGGGCAAATCTACTTTGATTCGACTGCTCTGCGCTTTGGCCACGCCGAGATCCGGCAGTATCGACATAGCCAACGTGCCTGTGCCACCCCCCACAGGCCCCGGTACACGTTCCAAATCCGCAACGCGGCAGCAGCTTGTGCAGCTTCGCCGTCATGTGGGTTATGTGATGCAGCATCCCGAACATCAGCTTTTTGCGGATACCGTGGCTGAAGATGTGGCCTATGGCCCGCGCAATCAGGGACTGGCAGAAACCGAAGTCGCCGACCGTGTTCACGAAGCACTGGAACTGCTGCACATCGGGCACCTTGCCGACCGCTCCCCTTTCGACTTATCAGGTGGACAGCAGCGTCTTGCGGCCATTGCTGGCGTTATTGCCTGCAATCCTGATGTGCTCATTATGGATGAGCCGACCGCCAGTCTGGATACGCAGGCCAAGGTGCGCATCCATGAACTGCTGCGCACCTTGAAGCAGCAAGGCGTAACCGTGTTGCTCATTACCCACGACCGAGCAGAGGCCGAGGCCCTTGCTGACCGCGTGGTGCGTATGCCGAATGCGGCGGAGCAACCGGATTCTCCGGCAAGCGATGCCCTGAATAACTCCAATACAGAAGCCTCGGCATCCAACACGACCTCCGCCTCTGCCGATGCCGCTTTCTCGGTGATTCACCGACTTGATCCGCGCGTGAAAATGGTGGGATTCCTGGCCGCCATGTTCACCATGTTCGCTGTGAATACGCCAGTGCAACTTGTCTTGGGTCTCATGGTGACGCTTGCCGTAATCGCAGCTGCCCGACTGAACCCATTATGGGTGCTCAAATCCATTCATCCGCTGCTGATGTTGATGCTGCTTATGGGCATCGTCAACCTGTTTGTGGTGCGCACCGGCACCCCAGTGGTGGCGCTTGGCCCATTAAGCATCACCGATCAGGGCGTGACCATCGCCGTGCTGTATACCTGTCGTTTCATGCTGGTCATCATTTTGGGTACGGTGTTTTTGACCACGACCACACCCACCGCCATGACCGATGCATTCGCCGCACTGATCAAACCACTGAACAGGCTTGGCGTCCATGCTCAGGAGATTGCGTTGGTGATGAGCTTGGCCCTGCGATTCATTCCAACATTGACCGACGAGACCCGAGCCATTATCGATGCCCAATCTGCCCGTGGAGGCTCCATCGAAACCGGTTCTCTGGGACAACGAATCAAAGCCATGAGCGCGATCATCGTGCCCACCTTTGCCGGAACATTACGTCATGCGGATAACCTCAGTCTGGCTTTGGATGCCCGCTGCTATGAGGAGGGCATTCATCGTACGCATTGGCGCGCATTGTCCATTGCTGGCCGCGATATCGTATTCGCCGCGCTCGTCATCGCATACATTGCCTCCATCATCCTGCTCTGACGATTCAGACAGCACCGGTTGCTATGCTTCTTGAGGTATACAGCAGATGTAAGGAACTATTCTCATGGCATTGACCAAGAAACAAATCAAGCAGCTACGCGCAATGGCGAATTCGCTGAAGCCCCTGTTCTATGTGGGCAAGAACGATCTGACCGAATCGGCCGTCAAGCAGGCCGATGAAACCATCGAGAAGCATGAGCTCATTAAGTGCGCCGTACAGGATGGCTCAGGGCTCACAGCCAAGGAGGCCGCCGCGGAACTTGCCGAACAATTGGGCGCCGAAGTGGTGCAGTCCATCGGTAACCGCTTCGTGCTCTTCCGCCGCTCCCACCGCGATGATGTGGAGCATATCAAGCTCGTACGCGAGTGAGGTTTCGCACCACTTATCAATAGGGGTTCTGCTATGGCGTTACCACAGCAGAGCCCCTATTTTTGCTCTTGTGCAGGGACGCGCATTACTGATCGATGATGGCGCCAACGATGCTGGAGACGATGGTCAAGACCAGAGAGCCGAGCACGGACCACCAGAAGCCGTGTACAAAGACGCCGACACCGAAGAGGCTGACGGCCAGCCAACTGGCTAGGCGCATAAACAGCCAGTTGATAATCAAGGTGACCAATCCAAGCGAGAGAATCGCGAATGGCAACGACACCAAATGCACAATCGGCTTGATGGAAGCATTGATTAACGCCATGAACAAGGCGAATGCGGCGATGCCGAGAATCGGAGGCTCCCCTACCGGGGTCATGCCGGGAATCACCGCAACCATAACGGCAGCGGCAATGGTCATAATCAGCCAACTGGTCAAGAAACTTCTCATGGACCTATCGTAACGTTACTCAACCGGCATGCATCGGCGCATCCAGCACAAAGGACAGAACCAGCACAACACGCTGATGCTACGCGGCTCACGGCACATTCGACTGCTTGATAAGTAGGATTTCCCCTAAAAAATAAACATTCACTATGTTCGCTTTTTCATAAAGTTAACATCGAAACTCACAGAATCACATACCCCCCCCCCAATTGCGTTACCAGTTCATGAACAACTTACAAAATGGCTCATTTGAGCCTTTTTCAGTGCTAGCGTTAAGAACCAGCACAGCACATTGTACGGGACTTTTCTCACAAGAGAAAGGTTATATGATGTTCGTTTTATACACAGAACAAATATCATACTTATGAAAGGAAACACATATGTCGGAAGGAAAAAGTCATCATCGTCAACCCGGATATGTTCGGCAAGGATGCAGAATCAAAGACGGACGAAGCCAATAAAGTGACCAAAAGCTTTGGAATCAGCGATGACACGCTGGCCGAGGTAGAGGACTTCAAGGCACAGCTCACCAAGCACAACGCCTGGGATCTGCCGTTCATGGGATACGTGAACGAAGACGGATACGGCTATGCTTATATGCCAGACGCCGCCGTGGCATATGACCCGTACTGGGATTCCCATAAGGCCTTCCTCGAACTGCCGGAAGACGTACAGGCTGCTTTCGCCATCCGCCTGCTGTTCGCCCACCGTCCGGTCGACCGTTACAGTGCCAGCATGTTCCTGCACTATCAGCGTGGGTTCAACGTCAAGTTTGAAGGCGTCGGCGCGAACAACTACTGATCGAATCCTTATCCGCTGAAACACAAAGGCGCATGACAACGAGGCCATGCGCCTTATTTATCTCCCGAACCAGACGTCAGCGACTTACGAGATTGAGCAATTCCTGCTGCTTGGCATAACGAGAAACATTGTGCAGGGCAATACGAATAATCTGCTCGGAGGTTTCTTCCAAGTGATTGCCTCCAGCCACGTGCGGCGTAATCAGACAGCGAGGCTCACCCCACAACGGGTGCTCGGCGGGCAATGGCTCAGGTTCGGTAACGTCCAATCCAGCACCATGAATACGTCCCTCACGCAGCGCCACGGCCAACGCGTCAGCATCAATGGCATCACCTCTTCCGGCATTAATAACTACGGCGGTGGACTTCAGCTTGCCCAGGCGGGCGGCGTCCAACAGGTGGTGGGTCTGCGGAGAGCGCGGCACCGCCATAACCACCACATCCGCCAATGGCAGCAAAGCATCCAAGCGCTCGAATCCATACATTTTCTCGATGCCTTCCGCATGTACTTCCGGATACCGTCGCACGCCAAACGTATGCATGCCTACGGACTGCGCCAGTCGACCGAAGTGAGAGCCGATGTCTCCAGTGCCAATGACCAGTGCGATGCCACCCTCAGGGCTCAGCGCGGAACCCTCGTCCTGCCAGCGGTGCTCTCGCTGGTTGAAACCATACCGGCCGAAATTCTTCATCACGGCCCACATCATGGCGAACATGTGCTCAGCGACACTACGACCATAGGCACCGGTGGCGTTGGTGATCATGACTCCATGCGGCAACACGCCTGGACGCACATAAGCATCCACACCGGCGCTGAACGTCTGCAGCCATTCCAGACGCTTGTATTGTCCGGCATCGCCGGCAGGGAAATTGCCGATAACAGCAGTGGCCTCGGCACGCAATTCCTCGGGAACGCTGGCTGACCACACCATGTCCCCACGGCGGGATTCGTCACCAACAAATTTCTGCGGCACATCGCGCGCCGCCTTGGCGAACGCCTGGCGTTCGGACTCGTTCAGTGGCAAGCAATTGACAATCAGCTTATGCGCATTCTCGATCCCCATGGTTCACCAACCTAGGCGGCAGTACGGATAATGAGAAGTTGCCGGCATGGTTATGACATCATCGGCCAGCGGGTCAGCACCTCATAACCGTGCAATATGAGTCCGCCCCGAGACGTACACTGCCTTCTGGTTTTGATCCAGAGCGTGCGGCCGTGGCACTTCGATTGCTGGCCCATCAGCACGCACAGGTACCTGCGCCGGTTGGTAAACCTTATATTCCACTTTTTGCAACCGAACGTTGAGGAGTACGCATGCCTGAGCAGCATAGTGATAATGAGAAGATTCCGGTCCGTCTGATCGGCGCGATTGTGGCCGTCGGTTCACTTGCCTTCATCGGCATTCTGACCGAAACGGTAATGACCGTGCTCTTCCCCGCCTTGATGCGCGAGTTCCATGTGGACACAGCCACCGTCCAATGGATTACCACGATTTACCTCTTGTCCGTGGCTGCCACGATGCCAATCAGCTCGTTCCTGAAACGACGTTTCACGTTGAAAACCATTTTCCTCGCCGCGGTGATTCTGGCAATCATCGGTTCACTGATCATGATTTTCGCCCAAGCCTTCCCGCTGCTGATAGTGGCACGTATCATTCAGGGCATCGGATCGGGTGTCGCCACCCCGTTGATGATCAACATTATTCTTGAGCAGTCTCCCCGAACGAAAATCGGCCGTCTTATGGGTGTTGGCTCGTTGGTCATCACAGTGGCCCCGGCCATCGGCCCGACCGTCGGCGGCGCAGTGACCACCGTGCTGCCATGGCGTGCGATTTTCGTCATCGCAATTCCGCTGGTACTTCTCGCGGCCGTTATCGGGCTCAAATGCATCGAGCAAAAGACGCCGACCGAAGCGGCATATCTTGATCCGGTCCAGTTGGGCTCCATTATTCTCGCCTTGGTCGGTCTGGTACTGGCGCTGAATCAAGGCGGCGTGGCCGTCAGCGCGGCTGTGGCCGGAGGTTCCGTCGCACATTCCGGTGCAATCGCCATTATCAGCCTGATCGTTGGCGTTGGCATGTTGATTGTGTTCGCCCTGACTTCCAAGCGGGCGTTCTCTCCTCTGCTGCGTCTGGGTATTTTAAAAGATCCGGCCGTCCTGCTTCATGCCTGCGCCTATTTGCTGCTGCCGCTCGTCGCCATCGGCTACGGCTATGTCATTACCAACGTCTCGCAGCTTTCGCTGGGCGCCACAGCGTTTGTGGCCGGCTCTCTCGTGCTGCCCGGTGCACTGATTGGCGCGGTCTGCGCCCCGCTCGGCGGCTGGTTCTATGACAAGTTCGGCGCGGTCAAACCGATTCTGATTCCGATTGGCATTGCCATTGTGGGCCCTGTGCTGATGCTGATTTTCTCAATGCGGCTTACGCCTGTGCTGCTGGCTGGATTCTATTTCATTTTCGGCTTGTTCTATGCCGTGGGTAACGCGAACGTTATGACCAGCGGCTTGTCTGAAGTCTCCCCCGAATTCAAGCCGGACGGCAATGCCATTTTCAACACGTGCCTTCAGTTTGGCGGCGCCGCCGGCACCGCATTGTTCTCCACGATTCTTTCCGTGGCCCAGGCCGGCGCAGGAGAAGAAGGCACCGCTGAGTTTGCTCACGCCACAGCCGTCGGCGGCGCTTGGACATTTGCTGCAATGACCATCATCTGTCTGATTGGCTGGGGCTGCTTGGCAGCCGCGTTCCATATTCGCACGGCTCGTAAACGTGTACAGTAATCTTTATGATGCCTTTATGTCTGAAATGACTATGGAATCGTGCGGGCTTCCGATGGATTGCAGGGATGACGCCAGATCATTGACCAGCTGTTGAACCTGCACCGTTGACGAGACATCCGCCGCATCCAGACTGGTCTGGGTCTGCTGCACCATATTCGAATAGTCGTTCCGGGACTGCTGCGTAATCTGATTGAGCAGCGAGGCGCACACCGACGTGATGGATACGCCAGAGAACACAATGGCCACCGCCAAAGTCAGTATTACGGCCAGCGCCACGGTACGGGCCTGCAGCGAGCGTCGGACCTCGGCGCGACCATGCCGCAGCAGGCGACGTAAGCTGAACCGAGAATAGAGGTTCAGACGCGGCACATTGGAGGTCTGCCGGATACGGCGTGCCACTTCTGTGCCGTCCAGACCAGGCAGCATGACATCAAGCAATATCAAGTCCGGCTTGACCGTGGGGAACATCTACCGCACGCAGTCCGTCCATGCAGGTAACGGTATGGAATCCTTTGTTTTCCAATACCAAGCTCAGCATCTCGCCAATGGCCTGACCGTCGTCCACAATGAAGATGGTCGCCATGGGTGTTTGCCTTCCCCTTCCCCGCTGTTATCGTTTCGTTATACGCTACTCCCCCGTATTCACTTCTGTTCGGGGGCTTCACCATGCAGTATCGGGCGGATTCTGGCCAGACGCTGACTTACCTCATGCTCGTATCCGCGATCATTGGGATGATAATACTCGGTGCCACGCAATTCCTCGGGCAAGTATTCCTGCGGAGCCACGGCGCCAGGCCAGTCATGGGCGTACTTATACCCCTCGTGGTTGCCCCATTCCTTCATGAGTTTGGTGGGAGCATTTCTCAGGTACAGCGGCACCGCGCCGATTCTGCCGGCATCCACATCGGCAAGCGCCTGATTAATGGCATTGTAGCCGGCATTGGATTTGGGAGCCGTGGCCACGGCGAGCGCGGCTTCGGCCAGAATGATGCGGGCCTCGGGCATACCGACCAAAGCCACGGCCTGTGCGGGCCGCCACCGTG
>OAWX01000881.1_pt1 | contig 15453 bp, 10 predicted proteins | sample 1495571 | NCBI WGS metagenome assembly OAWX01 (sample SAMEA2580265, study PRJEB22360) | human gut metagenome | biome: human gut; feature: human-associated habitat; material: faeces | place: Denmark | collected 2008/2010 | reverse complement strand
CCCCGCCGTTACCTTCGGCCCCATCGAACCATCGGCTTTGGCAAATGGCGCTAACTCATCCGGTGTGGCATGGCGAATGGCGCGTTGCTGCGGCGTTCCCCAGTTTTCATATACCGCATCAGCATCGGTGAGGATCACCAGCCCATCGGCGTTAATCTGCTCGGCAAGCAAGGCAGCGGCGAGATCTTTATCAATCACCGCTTCACTCCCTGCCCCGTCTTCCGTCACAGGCACACCGCCGCCGCCACTGCAAATCACCACATGCCCCTCTTTGAGCAACAACTCGATGGCTTCGCTGTCGAGAATTTTACGCGGTTGCGGAGACGCCACCACCCGGCGCAAATATTTACCATCACGTTTCAATGAAAACTGCCCAACACTTTTCCCCTGCCAGCCGTAAGCCGCTTCCAGTGCCTCTTGTTCTTCTGGCTGATAAACCGGACCAATAAATTTCTCTGGCTGCAAAAACGCCGGATCATCAGGCGAAACCTCAATGCGCGTCAGCACCGTCGTAACAGGCGGCATCTGCGGCTGTGCGCTCAAGCTCTGCGCCAGCATATAGCCAATCATCCCCTGGCTTTCCGCCACCAGCACATCCAGCGGATACGGTTCTACCTTTTTCCACGCCAGATTCTGTAACGCCAGCAGCCCCACCTGCGGCCCGTTGCCGTGAACAATCGCCAGCCGATAAGAACGGGCCAGGCGTGCCAGCGCGGGTACAGCACTGGCGATATTGCGATATTGATTTTCCGCCGTCAGCGCCTCACCGCGCTGGAGTAAGGCGTTGCCCCCAAGAGCTACAACCAGTGTTTTCATGGTTTTCCTTGTAATAATTGTTGGCCAAGCCAGAACCCCAGCAGCGTATCTGCCCCTGACGTATGCCCCAGCGCCAGCAGCGAATCAATCGCAACAGCGGTACGTTTCGGGCAACTCAGAGCATGGACAAAGTGCAGGAGTGGCGAGGCGAAATATCCTTGCGCGGCATAACGTAAATAACTGACGCTCACCGCTGTGGTAACGAGTTGAAGATTGTCGGAACAGGCAAAAAACGGGCGACCGGCGCGCGCATCTAAAGCGCCATAATACCAGGCCGCCAGCAGCATTCCGCTCAACGTGTCATCATGACTTGGCGTTAATCCGGGGCCTTTACCCAGCCAGTGCCGCCAGTCGGTCTTAACGCCATTGAGCGCGGCCTGAAAACAGTGACGAAACTGGCGTAATTCAGCGGGCAGCGGATCGCTTGCCGCCATCGCCAGTGGTCCGAAAAGTCCGGTTTCCTCCGCGCGTTGCATCCATGCAGCTGCAAGCGGTTGAGGATGCGAAGGCGGCGTAATACGCAGCAAACAATAACGCTGTGGCTGTTTAACCGTGAAACGCCCGAGGCGAATCCCTTGAGCCACAACCTGTGGTCGTTCATTGCCGCATAATCCACCGCATAACGCATCGAATTGCGCGCGGCGAAGCACCCATCCTCCGGGGCCGAAACCACTACCCTGACGATGCAGCGTTAACAGTTCGCCGCTTTCCGTCATCAGGTTAATCGCCCGTCGCCACACTCCCGCTAACCGCCAGGACTGGCGATAATTCGGTGCACTACGGCTGGCAAGCAGAGGATGGATGATCGTCATTGCGCGTTCCTCAACCAATCCCCATGCTTTCAGCCAGTGCTTCCAGCGCCTGTTCAAAACACGCCAGCGGTGCTCGCACAGTGCCTGCGCCAATCTGCCCGATCCCCGCCTCTTTATGGGCGATACCGGTATTGATGAGTGGCGTAATGCCGGTTTCTACCACGCGACGAATGTCCAGTCCCAGGCACGCGCCCTGAAAATCCCAGCCTGGGATCTGCAACTGCATATTGCGCTCAAGGTAAATTTCCGCCATCTCTTCAGATACCGCTCTGGCCGCTTCCATGCCACCCGCACCGACAAAGCGCGTTACGCCAGGCGCTGCGATCATTGCCGCACCTCCGATACCAAAGGTTTCGGTAATCGCGCTATCGCCCATATCCGGGTTCGCCTGCTCCTGCGAGAAGCCGGTGAAAAACAGACCTTGCGGAGTGTTTACAGGCGCAGTAAACCAGCGTTCGCCCAGCCCGCTTACCCGAATCCCGAACATATTGCCGTTGCGGGTCATTGCCGTGACGATGCTGCCTGCGCGGATCATCGCGCCAGCATCCATCGCCGCCTTGCAGTAAGCCATCGCGAGGTTGAGGAAGAACTGATCGGTCACGCTGAGGAAATCCATCACTTCGGCGATGTGCTGTTTATCATGATCGAGGCGAGCAATTTGTGGGGCCAGCGCACGCATTAACAGTGCAGAGGAAGCAATATTGCGTTGATGGAACTCATCGCCCATCGTAATGCCCTGCGCCATCATCGCCGTGAGATCGATACCGCGCTCCATGCGCCCCAGCGCCGCGCTTAATACTGGCATTAACACATCGCGCATCCAGCGATGGCGAGTCAGGACATCTTCGCCGTAAGCGCCAAAACGCATCACTTTGCCGATACCTTCGTTGAGGTTGCAGTACGCCCGGTTGCCGTCGGTCACGTTCTCGACCACCAGCATCGGCATACTGGCAGAAGTAATGCCGCCCATTGGCCCGACGGCATTCACATGGTGACAAGGAATGAAGTTCACTTCCCCCTGCTCCAGTATTGCCAGCGCCTGCGCTTCATCTTTCGCCCAGCCTTCGAACAGACATGCGCCCACGCACGCCCCTTTCATGGGTCCGGTCATCTCCTGCCAGCGCATTGGCGGCCCGGCGTGAAGCAGTGTTTTGCCCTCGTTTAGTTCGCTGATAAGTGAAGAAGCCGGTTGCACATCCAGCCAGTGTGGACGAGCGCGACGAATTTGTTTCGAAGGCTGGGGAACCCCTTATTGCAAACGTTCTAATAAACGAGCCAGTTTTTTATTGCCGCCGGCGACTGGCGACCATTGGTAATGCACAACCGGTTTGCTGGCGCTTTGTAGCTCCAGCGCAAAGCTGCGTAATCCGATGTTAATCACGGCGACGTTTTCCAGTAATGACGGTGTGTGTTGCTGAGTGGCAGGCGAAAGCGGACGAATCAGTGCCGCCGCCAGCAAGGTGGCTTCCGGCAGCGAACTCACTACCGCGATCCCTGCATCTTCCAGCGTGGCGATTTGCTGCGAGCGGCATTGCGGGTCACGTTCAGTGCCTGTCACCGTGGCAATGGCATACAGTGGTTGATTGTCTGAACGCGCGGCACATGCTTTTTGCCAGGCGCTTACCAGCGAGGCGGCTGGATCGGCGGTCGCACCGAAGCCAATCACGACATCAAGCAGCAATACGCGCACTTGCGGTTTAGCGCCGAGATCGGCAATTAACTGATTGCGTAAGGCTGGGTCGATCATCGGATGGGGACGCCCGACGGTGTAGAAATCATCGCCGAGGTCAATAATCTGGTGACCATCGGCGTCGAGCATCATGCCGTGATGATGGGTATCGTCGGCTTCCACGCCAAGGTGTCCAGCAAGTAATCCCGCCGCTTCGGCAGCCAGCGTACCGCCGGTATACAAACCGCAAATAAATCCGCTGCTGGCAGGCGTTATCGCGTTACGTCGCGCCGTAACGCGTGAAAGCAGGCAAGCCAGGCGTGCGGCCTCATCCAGCGAGGAGGCAAACCAGACATTCTCGTCGCGTGCCACCGCCGGAGTATAACCTAAAAACAGCGCCACCGTCGGTTTGCCGGTTGCTTTCATGGCATTAACAATTTTCAGACGCACAGCTTCGGCAGGTGGTTTTGAAACAAATGCCAGCACTTCGCTTTTCTCGTCTGCACTGAGCATTTCCAGCGCTGTTAGCGCACTGATGCCGCCCACTTCACGGCTGAGGTCGCGCCCGCCAAGGCCAATCGCGTGAGTAATTCCCTCCCCTGCCAGCGCAATCTGCGAACACAGCTCCTGAATCCCGGTACCGGAAGCGCCAATGACGCCAATATTGCCTTCTGGCATCACGTTAGCAAAAGCCAGCGGTGTGCCGGCAATCATCGACGTACCGCAGTCCGGCCCCATCACCAGCAAGCCTTTTTCCCGCGCGCGGGTTTTAAGTTGGATTTCATCTTCCAGCGTGACGTTATCGGAGAACATCATCACGTTGAGGTTGCGATCCAGCGCCTGGTTTGTCAGCTCCGCCGCATACTCGCCAGCCACTGAAATCAGCGCCAGATTGGCATCGGATAATTTCTGACAGGCACTGTCCCAGCGACGCACCTGCGTCAAGGACTGGCTGCTGCCTGACCCCTGCGCCAGTTGTTTTAGCGCCTCTTCAAGCTGCTGCATAATCGCCTGCGCGATCCCCGCATCCGCCGCTTCGCTACGTATTGCCACGCAAATATCGTTCGGCGTGGCGTTATTAAAATCGTCATGCCAGAAACCTGTGGTATCTAATAACGCTTTATTGGCGGGCGTACCCATCATTACGGAAACATCATCAACATTTTCTGATTCGCTGAGTTTTCGTGAAATAATCATTAAACTGACCGAATCCTGAAAACACCCTTTTTTAATAAAGGCGTGGATCATAACAACTCCTTAAAAATTGCACCCATGGCAATTGCACGAGCAGTGTTAATGTGGCGATTACGGTATCGATGACAACGGATAAATAAGGTGATGAATATCACACAGGGATTATTAACAAAAGAATTCAAATAACCGCCATGCTATTACGTGTTATTTTTTAATAAGCGTGGTTGTTTTAAAAACCAGGTTAAAAGCGAGCGGATTATCAAATAAATTCTAACTATATTTTTTTGCCTGTCTGGATCACATAATCCAGATATTTTCCCTGTATGTTAATTGCAGTCATGCTTCACACCGTCGTTAAAAAGGAAGACAGATGAAAATCAGTCGGGAAACACTCCACCAGCTAATTGAGAATAAACTCTGCCAGGCTGGGTTAAAACGTGAGCACGCTGCAACCGTGGCTGAAGTATTGGTTTACGCCGATGCCAGAGGGATCCACTCTCATGGCGCGGTGCGCGTGGAATACTACGCGGAACGCATTTCAAAAGGCGGCACCAACCGCGAACCGGAGTTTCGTCTTGAGGAAACCGGGCCGTGCTCGGCAATTTTACATGCCGACAATGCCGCCGGACAGGTCGCGGCGAAAATGGGTATGGAACATGCCATCAAAACCGCCCAGCAAAATGGCGTTGCGGTGGTCGGTATCAGCCGGATGGGTCACAGCGGCGCAATCTCTTATTTTGTGCAGCAGGCAGCCCGCGCCGGATTAATTGGTATTTCGATGTGCCAGTCCGATCCAATGGTGGTGCCGTTTGGCGGCGCGGAAATTTACTACGGTACTAACCCACTGGCCTTTGCCGCGCCGGGAGAAGGCGACGAGATCCTTACCTTTGATATGGCGACTACCGTACAGGCATGGGGAAAAGTGCTCGACGCCCGCTCGCGTAATATGTCTATCCCGGATACCTGGGCGGTCGATAAAAACGGTGCACCAACAACCGATCCGTTCGCGGTACATGCTCTGCTCCCCGCCGCCGGGCCAAAAGGGTATGGCCTGATGATGATGATTGACGTCCTCTCAGGCGTCTTACTCGGCTTACCGTTCGGGCGACAGGTTAGTTCGATGTATGACGATTTACACGCCGGGCGTAATTTGGGGCAATTACATATCGTTATTAACCCGAACTTTTTCTTCTCCAGCAAATTATTTCGTCAACATCTTAGCCAGACCATGCGCGAATTAAATGCCATTACCCCCGCGCCCGGTTTTAATCAGGTTTATTATCCCGGACAGGATCAGGATATTAAACAACGCAAAGCCGCCGTCGAAGGCATCGAAATTGTTGATGATATTTACCAGTATTTAATTTCCGACGCGCTTTATAACACGTCATACGAAACGAAAAATCCCTTTGCGCAATAATTATTGAGACAGGACTTTCTTATGATTACACATTTTCGTCAAGCCATAGAAGAAACGCTGCCCTGGCTTTCCTCTTTTGGCGCTGACCCAACGGGTGGTATGACCCGTTTACTTTATTCGCCGGAATGGCTGGAAACTCAGCAGCAATTTAAAAAAAGAATGGCAGCAAGCGGGCTGGAAACACGTTTCGATGAAGTGGGGAATTTATATGGTCGCCTGAGTGGCACCGAATATCCACAAGAAGTGGTTCTGAGCGGTTCGCATATCGATACCGTGGTTAACGGCGGTAACCTCGACGGGCAATTCGGCGCGCTGGCGGCGTGGCTGGCAATTGACTGGCTGAAAACGCAATACGGCGCGCCGCTACGTAGGCTGAAAACGCAATACGGCGCGCCGCTACGTACGGTCGAAGTGGTGGCGATGGCAGAAGAAGAAGGCAGCCGCTTCCCGTATGTCTTCTGGGGCAGTAAAAATATCTTTGGGCTGGCGAATCCTGACGACGTGCGGAATATCTGTGATGCCAAAGGAAATAGTTTTGTCGATGCGATGAAGGCTTGCGGATTTACTCTTCCGAACGCCCCACTAACTCCGCGTCAGGATATTAAAGCCTTTGTTGAACTGCATATTGAACAGGGCTGTGTGCTGGAAAGTAATGGGCAATCAATTGGCGTGGTGAATGCAATTGTCGGGCAGCGTCGTTATACGGTAACGCTGAACGGCGAATCAAACCATGCAGGCACCACGCCGATGGGTTATCGTCGTGATACAGTTTACGCTTTCAGTCGCATTTGCCATCAGTCGGTCGAAAAAGCGAAAAGGATGGGCGATCCGCTGGTTCTGACCTTTGGCAAAGTAGAGCCGCGCCCGAATACGGTAAATGTGGTGCCGGGTAAAACCACGTTCACCATTGATTGTCGTCATACCGACGCTGCCGTGCTGCGCGATTTCACCCAACAGTTAGAAAACGACATGCGGGCGATTTGCGATGAAATGGACATTGGTATTGATATCGATTTATGGATGGACGAAGAACCCGTGCCGATGAATAAGGAGCTGGTCGCCACCCTGACAGAATTGTGTGAAAGAGAAAAACTGAATTACCGGGTGATGCACAGTGGTGCCGGGCACGACGCGCAAATTTTCGCGCCTCGCGTACCAACCTGCATGATTTTCATTCCCAGCATCAACGGGATCAGCCATAACCCGGCGGAACGCACCAATATTACCGACCTTGCCGAAGGGGTCAAAACGTTGGCACTCATGCTTTATCAACTTGCCTGGCAGAAATAAGGAGTCATAAATGGGATATTTAAATAACGTCACCGGTTACCGCGATGATTTACTGGCTAACCGTGCGATTGTTAAACACGGTAATTTCGCACTGTTAACCCCGGATGGTCTGGTAAAAAATATTATTCCGGGCTTTGAAAATTGTGACGCGACAATCCTCTCCACGCCAAAGCTGGGTGCCTCTTTTGTTGATTATCTGGTCACACTGCATCAAAACGGTGGCAACCAACAGGGCTTCGGTGGCGAAGGCATTGAAACGTTCCTGTATGTGATCTCTGGAAATATCACTGCCAAAGCCGAAGGCAAAACATTTGCCTTAAGCGAAGGTGGCTATCTTTATTGCCCACCAGGCTCCTTAATGACGTTTGTTAACGCCCAGGCCGAAGACAGCCAAATCTTTTTATATAAGCGTCGCTATGTTCCGGTAGAAGGCCATGCACCGTGGCTGGTTTCTGGCAATGCCAGCGAACTGGAACGCATTCACTATGAAGGTATGGATGATGTGATCCTGCTGGATTTTCTGCCCAAAGAGTTAGGTTTTGATATGAACATGCATATCCTCTCTTTTGCACCAGGTGCCAGCCACGGTTATATCGAAACACATGTTCAGGAACACGGTGCCTATATTCTTTCCGGTCAGGGGGTTTATAACCTCGACAATAACTGGATCCCGGTGAAAAAAGGCGATTACATCTTTATGGGCGCTTATTCTTTACAGGCTGGTTATGGCGTAGGGCGTGGTGAAGCGTTCAGCTATATTTACTCGAAAGATTGCAACCGCGACGTAGAGATTTAAGTCATACCACTCGCCTGATTATTTTTAGCTATGTTGGATTTTGCCACGGTTTATACCGTGGCTTTTTTTGTAGTAAATTCAGGTAAAAAAAGATGCGAAATAAATCGCATCCGCTTTAAAGGTAAGGGTCAGTTTTTAATTCCCTGACCTATTTTAATGGCGCAGGCAATATTTCGCGCGCTGTTGAAGAGATTGGTTTCACCGCTGGCGAGCACTTCGGCTAAAGGTGCCAGACGAGGCAAAATGCTGAATACCGCGTCAATGCCGTACTGGTGCACCACTTCCACGCCATCACCCAATACGCCAGCAATCCCAATCACCGGGACATTAAACTGCTTCGCCACCGACGCAACGCCCAGCGGCGCTTTACCGCCTGCCGTTTGCGAGTCAATGCGCCCTTCCCCGGTGATCACCAGTGCTGCGCCCTGCACCGCCTGCTCCAGGTTGACCGCCCGCAGTACAATCTCAATACCCATTGACGCGGTGGGAAACCCCCCCCCCGCAATCCCCATCCCGCCCGCAGCGCCGCCGCCCGCCATCTGGCAGACATTAATTTCAGTTTGCTGTTGTAAAACACGGGCGTAATTTTGCAGCCCCTGTTCAAGTTCTTCGACCATCTCCGGCGTTGCCCCTTTTTGCGGGCCAAACACCGCCGCCGCGCCGCGTGCCCCTACCAGCGGGTTATCAACGTCACATGCTACTTCAATATGGCAATTCGCCAGACGCGGATCGCATTCATCCATCTCAATGCTTGCCACGCGCGCTAAATTACCGCCGTTAGCCGCCAGCACCTGGCCGTCGGCATCAAGGAAACGCACACCAAGCGCCTGAGCCATGCCCATACCGCCGTCGACCGTCGCACTGCCGCCAATGCCGAGAATAATATGGCGAATGCCGTTATCCAGCGCATGACGAATTAACTCCCCCGTACCAAAACTGGAGGCCAGCAACGGATTACGCTTTTCAGGCGCGACCAGCATCAGGCCACTTGCTGCCGCCATCTCAATCACCGCCGTTTTCCCGTCGCCGGTAAGGCCATAAAAAGCATTCACTGTTTCGCCCATCGGCCCGCAGACTTCAAGCGTCACGATGTTGCCGCCCGTCGCGGCGACCATCGCATCCACCGTCCCTTCGCCGCCATCCGCTATCGGCAAACAGATATAGTTCGCATCGGGAAAGAGGGTCGAAAACCCGGCTTTAATTGCCTGACAACATTTTTCTGCACTTAAGCTCTCTTTAAAAGAGTCTGGCGCAATGACAATCTTCATTATCAATCCTTTTTCAACAAATTATTCGATGCGTTCCCACGGAATAAGATTATCCATAAGAACAGCCAGTAAAATTCCGACCAGTAAGCCGTTACTGAGCAGAGGACGCAGCGTTAATGGAAGGTCTTGCAGATACACAGGCGGTAATGCCATTAAAAATATGCCGACAAATAACGGCAATGCGAGTCGATAAATATTGCGAGCGGTAAAGGTTATTTGCTGGCTAAACACCAGCGCGGAAAAGAGTAAAGGCAGATAAGAAACCAGCATGACCGCGCTACTCACGGGTAAAGGGATACTGCAAAACAGTCGTGTGAGTGCCGGAACCAGCGCCACCAGCAGGCAAATAACGCTGCCATAAATAAACGAACGCCGCGTGTAATCGCCTGTCTGGGTTAATAAACCAATGGATGAAACAAACGGTGAAAATGGAATTACCGCCAGCGGTACGGTTATCAGCGTCATAAATCCGGTCGCCACAAAGCTGCGACGATAACGCGTATTCCCCGCGCCCTGCTGCGGATAAAAAACATCCGTGCCCCGAATCGCACCGTAGGTATTGCTGATATTCACCAGACCTGTAATCACCGCCGTCAGAATAATTCCCGGAGACAAAGCACCTCCACTGCCGAGCGGGAACCACTGCCAGTGCAACTCACCGGAGAGCGAGTGCGAAGAAGGAAAGCAAAAGTACCACAACAACCAGCCGGTTATGGTGCCGACCAGCAGGCCATAACGGGCAAAACGTTGCGGCAGGAAGATAATCATCCCCAGTACCAGGCACATCACCGCCACCGAGAGCGCGAACGGCGGTAACTGAATTTTAAAATTTGGGTCGGCTATGCCAAACGGCAGCCCGAGCATACCTTTGAAAAAGATAGTGGTCAGCTGCGCGCCCAGCATCAACATAAACAAGACCATCACCGACGGCGTAAATAACCGTGCCAGGCGATGGCCTAATCCGCTAAAACCAATCAACATCGTCAGCACGCCGGAGAGCGCAATCCCCACCGCCAGGCTGGTAGCGATATCGTTGATCGGTGTCCCGCGCGATGCTTCGCCAAGGGTGATAGTAAGGATGGTCGACCCAAATGGATGCTCCCCCACCACAGGCCACCCGGCCCTTCCATAATAGCGCGACGATGACCGCAGAACGCTTGAGCGAAGCAGGCCAGTGCGGTAGCAAGAAAAGCATATTGCGTGAGCGTAAGCAGGCTACTTTGCGGCAACTGAAAAGCAGAAAGTAGCGTAGGAGGAACCACAACCGTGTTGCAAAAAATAAAGAAAAACCACTGAAATCCTGATAACAGGCTTTCGCGGCTCACTGCAAAATTGAACATAAACACACCTTAACCGGAGAATGCCCGCCGCAAGGACGGGCATTGCAGGGGCCAGATTACTGCTGATGTTTAAGGATAAATTGACCTTTCGGCGCAACAGGGAAGCCCTGTTCAATGTCGTAAATCACATCACCACGTAAGATGGTTTTCGTGATACGCGCGCCAATGGTACGGCCAACATACGGGCTGACTTTGTGGCGATATTCCAGATCGTCATTGGTAAGAACATAGCTGCTATTCGGCTGAATGAAGACGAAGTCGGCATCTTTTCCTGGGGCGATACGGCCTTTTTGCTGCAGACCGAAAATATCTGCTGCGTTAGTCGCCATTAATTTGCCGAACATTGGCAGAGACATTCCGCGTTTCTGTACCGCTTCATCGAACATCACGTCCATACAGTTTTGCAGACCGGCAATACCGCCCCATGCTTCCATGATGTTGCCGGCTTTCATTTCCGGAGGGCATGGTGAGTGGTCGGAAACCAGGCAGTCGATTTCACCGTTAAACAGTTTTTCCCACATGCCTTTCTGGTTTTCCAGATCGCGGATCGGCGGTGAACACTTCGCCAGAGTGCCGATTTCTTCGAACTGATCGGTATCCAGTACAAAGTAATGCGGGCAGGATTCACAAGTAACGTCCTGACCTTCCTGACGTGCACGAGTCACTTCTTCAACGCCTTCCGGGCTGCTGATATGGCAAACGTGCAGACGGCAACCGGCAACTTTCGCCAGATACAGCACGCGGCGAATCGCTTCCACTTCGGTAAATACCGGACGCGAAGCCACATAGTCATGGGCAGTTACGCGACCTTCACGTTTCGCTTCTTCGCCCAGTGCGTCACAGATCAGCGCGTTTTCGCAGTGCACCAGCACCGGCTGCCCCAGTTCGCCCAGCTTCTGCGCACCTTTGAAGAACTGCCAGTCGTTTACATCACGGAAGTCGTTGTCGATACCGCGATCGCCACAGGTCGCAACGAAGCATTTGAAGCCGACAACGCCCACTTCATCCAGCTCATGCAGACGGTCGATGTTGTAAGACACTAGGCCACCGAGTTGTGCCGCATCGATAGTCAGCTTGCCTTTAGCGGCATCGAACTTCAGTTCAATTGAAGCGCGGTCAACCGTTGCAGGCAGCTGGTTGAGCGGCATTTCGATCATGGTGGTGATACCACCTTTTGCCGCTGCGCGAGTACCGGTTTCATAACCTTCCCAGTGGCTACGACCCGGTTCAGAAATATGGGTGTGCGCATCAACCATGCCCGGCGAAACCACCAGACCAGACGCATCCATAACTTCTTTTGCATCGCCCAGATCCTGACCGATAGCAGCAATTTTCCCGCCTTTAACGGCGATATCTACAACGCGAGCTTCGTTTTCTAAAATAACGGTGCCGTTTTTAATGATTAAATCAAAAGACATAACAAACTCCTTGTAAAATACAGATTGGTTTTTAACTCAATGTTCAATATCGGGATTAATTAACCTATGGTTTTTTGCTCTCCTGTTTTTTCTGCTGTTGTACGTTTCTTTAATAAGGCGTAGGCCGCAAAGGCGACGATGACGCCGACAAACCATGAAACACGCGATAACGGTTCCATAAAGGGAATAAACTTACCGCCAAGAGATAAAATAACGGCCACCAGAGTTACTGAAAACGCGGTGAGGTTAAAACCGTTATCGTAATATTTATAATCGCCAGGTGCGGTGTACAGTTCATCAAGATTAATTTGCCCACGCATCACCACAAAATAATGTGCCATCATGACACCAATTACCGGACCCAGCATTCCGCCGATGATATCGAGGAACAGATAAATACTGTCCTGATTTTCCATTAATTTCCACGGGCAGATCAGCAGGCTGATAATACTGGCAATCAGTACGCCGTTTTTATAGGTCAGTTTTGTCGGTGCAATGGCAGCAATCTGATAACCGGCCGGAATAATATTACCGGTGGCGTTAGTGGAAATAGTCGTCATCAGAATAACCAGTACCGCAAAGAACGAGGCAAACAGGCTGTCCCAACGCTGAACAATATCCAGCACGTTCCAGGTGTCAGCGCCGTAGTGAATACTGGCTCCGGCAATAATACATACCCCAGCGACCGCAAAAAGAATATAGGCCACAACTAAACCCAGCGTTTGCCCCAGCGCTTGCTCATGAAACGAGTGGGCGTTTTGCGTAAAGTCGGATGCGCTCACCGCCGGTGCCGCCCAGACCGCAACTACCGCGTTAATCACCACCAGGAACAAGAATCCACTGTTTTCTGCTTTCTGAATACCGCTCGGAATGTAGTCAAAGATTGGACCGAGCCCGACCAGCGAAATCGCCCAAATCGCCATACCGCCGAAAACGATATAGATGCACGGGTTAAGAATGGCAGTGAATTTATTTAAAACTTTGCCACCGCCAAAACCTATACCAACGTTGACCAGCCAGAAGAGTAAGAAAGTAATTAAGCCCGGTAGAGAAAGCCCTAACAGCGTGAAATCACCACCGAGAGTTAAAAATCCCGGCCAGATTTTGCCAATCAGAATCAAGCAGGCCAGTGACCCCGCGTAACATTGCAGGCCAAACCACATAATGGCAGCAATACCGCCTCTTAATAATCCGGGAAACAGTGCGCCACGTACGCCGTAAGAAGCACGCAGGATCATGGCAAACGGTACGCCGTATTTACTGCCCGCAGCGCCGTTTAATACCATTACCGCGGCAATGAAAAAGGCGCTGAGGATAATTGCCAGCATAATACTAAAGGTAGACAAGCCGAGAATAAAAAAGCCGCCGACCATCACATAATTGGGAACGTTATGAACCGAACCCATCCATAAGGTAAAATAGTTAAATGTTTTCCAGGTCCGCTGGCTTTGCGTTTTCGGCAATAGATCTTCGCTATAGCCGCGTTGCTGGAATAGTTTTCTCTGATGTTCCATAAATCCCTCTTAATTTCACGTATCGAATAACGTTGTTTTAATCTAGCTATGAGGAACAAATAAAATAAAAATATTATTTTTAATACTGAAGCAACATCTTTGGCTGCTTTCTTTTTTAATATTGCTGGCCGATTCATTTTCTGATATCGGCCATTTTTATTGCGGGTATCAGGCCAGTTTATGTGATCCAACTGGCTGCCACCGTTTGCCGCACAGGTATTAAATAACTCCTGGCAGGTCGCAGTGTTTGGCAGGTTCAGCGCAAGTGCTTTCGCACTTTGCAGTGCCAGGTTGAGATCTTTCTGGTGCAGAGCGATTTTGAAGCCCGGATTAAAGGTGCGTTTAATCATACGCTCGCCATGAACTTCCAGAATACGTGAGGAAGCAAAGCCGCCCATCAGCGCCTGGCGCACACGTACCGGGTCCGCACCGGCTTTTGAAGCAAATAGCAGGGCTTCAGAAACCGCTTCAATATTGAGCGCCACAATAATCTGATTTGCCACTTTGCAGGTTTGGCCGTCGCCGTTACCGCCCACGAGGGTGATATTTTTACCGAGCAGTTCAAACAGCGGTTTAACACGTTCAAATACCGCTTCATCACCGCCAACCATAATCGACAACGTCCCTTCACGCGCACCGATTTCACCGCCGGAGACTGGCGCATCGAGATAATCGCCGCCCAGTTCATTCACCTGACGAGCGAAACGCTTAGTTTCAATCGGGGAAATGGAGCTCATATCAACAATGGTTTTGCCCTTCAGCGAGGCTTTGGTACAACCATTTTCACCGAACAGAACTTCTTCAACCTGTGGTGTATCTGGCACCATAATAAAAATGATGTCCGATGCTTCCGTTACCTGGCGCGCAGTTTCAACACTGACGGCACCCAGTGACAGTAATTCATCAGCAACCGGTCCAATGGTTGTGACATGCAGTTGATGACCGGCACGCGCCAGATTAATGGCCATCGGTGTACCCATAATGCCTAAGCCAATAAATCCCAGTTTCATAATTAACCTCTTTTAAATTTCGCTTTTCCTGAATTCAGACAACACGATCCCCTGCCAACTTAGCGGCCTAAAAAAGCATTGCCTGAACAGCGTTACGTTTTAACGGTACGGATCCATCCAGCGTAAACCGGCTTCCGTGGTGGTTTGGGGTTTATATTCACACCCAACCCAACCGTTGTAGTCAGAATTTTCGATTACCTTAAAGAGATAATCATAATTAATTTCTCCGGTCCCCGGTTCGCCGCGATGCGGATTATCAGCAATTTGCAGGTGGCCAATTTTATCGGCCCACTGAGTCATGGTGTTGGTTAATTCACCTTCCATCCGCTGCATGTGATAAATGTCATACTGAATTTTCAAATTGCAGCAACCAACATCATCAATCAATTTCAGCGCCTGCCGAGTTCCGGTGAGATGGAAACCAGGAATATCAAAATGGTTAATAGGTTCAATCAGTAATAAAATATCTTCTTTCATCAGCATATTCGCGGCATAACGCAGGTTTTCTACAAGCGTTGCGTGAATCTGTTCACTGCTGAAACCAGCCGGCGTTTTACCGACCAGACAGTTAATTTTTTTATTACCCAGCGCACGGGCATAACGAATCGCTGCTGCTACGCCATCCCGAAACTCTTCTTCACGGCCAGGAATACAGGCAATACCGCGCTCCCCCGCCGCCCAGTCACCCGCCGGTAAATTGTGCAGCGTATGTTCGAGTTTATTACTCGCCAGCACCTGTTTTAATTCTTCAATGTCGTAGTCATAAGGAAACATAAATTCAACGCCGCGAAAACCACACTGCGCAGCTTTCTCAAAACGGGCGAGAAAATCATATTCTCCAAATAACATCGATAAATTAGCAGAGAAACGTAACATTATTTATCTCCCTTATTCATAGTGCATGAA